>OLNF01000641.1_pt1 | contig 31096 bp, 27 predicted proteins | sample 1673061 | NCBI WGS metagenome assembly OLNF01 (sample SAMEA3136751, study PRJEB25190) | human gut metagenome
TCCTGAACCATTCCCGGCTATACACCAATAGGAAACCCGGCTGGTGCCTGAAGCACCAGCCGGGTATCCCTCACCGCCGTTGTTACCCCTGTCAGGGGGCAGCAAATGGTCGCCCGCGTTTTTGCACCACGGAAGTTTCCTAAAAGATCCACGGGATTGCCACGCCAGTGTGCGCACTGGCTCGCAATGGCGTCTCTATTTTAGATTTGTCCACTGTGGCAGGGGATTATGTTTCGTCGCCGTGGGCGAGCTTTTTGGAAATCCAATCGACGAGACGCCAGTTTTTCAGGCGCTGGATGGGCTGCGACTGGCTGACGGACTTCGCGCCGGAGCGCACGAGCAGCCCGAGCGTGCCGGACAGGGCCTGCCGCGTGTCGGGGTCGAGGCTGCGGACGGTCTTGAGCATGGAATAGGCCGTGCGGAAGCCGCCGTCCTTGAGATCGGTGAGCGTTTCAGCGTTCGTGCAGGTGAGCACTTCGAAGAGCGCGTCGACAAAGCGGATGCGCTGTTCCTGGTCAAGTCCGCGCACAAAGTCGCGCAGCGCACTGTCGACGATCCTGCCGCCCTCGGTCAGGCCGCTGAGGTGGACAAACTGCGTGCCCAGCACCTGCCACGAAAAGCCGTCGTGCTGCATGAGTCCGACCTGGTTGCTGCGGACGACCTGATAGCTCTCCTCGTGTTCGAGCAGCATCCCGACGACGGACGATTCCGGCAGGATGGTCTGGATGCGGTTTGCAATGCGCTGGTGCTCCGGCCGGTCCAGCAGAGAGGTGTGGAAGCCGGGGCCATCATTATTATAGACGGCGAGGAGCTGATCCTGCACGGACTCGCCGCACCAGACCGCGGCGTAGACCGCGAGGTTGCCGCCCTTGGAGTGTCCGCCGGCGCGGAGCTTCTGCGACGGGAAGGCCGTAGCCGCCGCGCGGAGATAGTCCGCCGCCTCGCGCTGCGACGGCACGATGGGCAAAAAGCCCATGTTGAAATCCTCTTTCCAGCCGACGATCGTGTCGTCCGTGCCGCGGAAGGCCGCATAGACCGTTCCGTCCGGCAGCGCGGCGCAGAGCGCGGCGAACTGCGTCTCGGTCTGCTCGTCGAGCTTGCAGACGTAGCCGGAGAGCAGCACGTCGCGGAAGCGGGCGCTGGCCGCCATCTTCTGGGCGAGTCCGGGGATCTTATCCGGCACAAGTACGCCCATGTCCGCATGCGGCGTGCGTTTGGTAAAGGCCGCGACCGCGTCGGAAAGCGGGACGGCGGCCGCAAAGTCCGCCGGGACGATGCCGCCGAAGTCCAGATAGCTCAGCTCCGCGAGCAGCAGATTGTCCACTTCGTTAAAGGGCCGCTCGGCAAACGTGATATCGCCGCGCCAGTCCAGATAATCCAAAATTGAGGCCATAGCGCTCCTCCAAAAGCTCTGATTATTTTCTATCATACATGCAATGGACGATTCGGGCAAGCGAAAAGTTCCGTCAAAATGGAACGGGCGCAAATTTCCTCGCGGCGGTTGTCAAAAAAGTACAGATTCGCTATGGCAATCCGTGCGGAATTATGATATTATAAACATAGTATTCTTTCTGCGGCAGGGATGCCGACGAATCGAGAAAAGGAGTGATGAGTTTGGCGGGATCGGAATACGTGATCGAGATGCTGAACATCACGAAGGAATTCCCCGGGATCAAGGCCAACGACAACATCACCTTGCAGCTGAGGCGCGGCGAGATCCACGCGCTGCTCGGTGAAAACGGCGCGGGCAAGTCCACGCTGATGAGCGTCCTGTTCGGCCTGTATCAGCCGGAGGAGGGCACGATCAAGAAAAATGGCGAGGTCGTCCACATCCACGACCCGAACGACGCCAACGCGCTCGGCATCGGGATGGTACACCAGCATTTCAAGCTGGTGGAATGTTTCTCCGTCCTCGACAACATCATCCTCGGTATCGAGCCGAACAAGGCGGGCTTTTTGCAGAAGGCGGAGGCCCGGAAAAAGGTTTTGGCGCTGAGCGAGAAATACGGCCTGCGCGTCGACCCGGACGCCCTCATCGAGGACATCTCCGTCGGTATGCAGCAGCGCACCGAAATTTTGAAGATGCTCTACCGCGACAACGAAATCCTCATCTTCGACGAGCCGACGGCGGTTTTGACTCCGCAGGAGATCGACGAGCTGATGCAGATCATGAAAAATCTCGCGGCAGAGGGCAAGTCCATCCTCTTCATCTCCCACAAGCTCGCGGAGATCATGGCCGTTGCCGACCGGTGTACGGTGCTCCGCAAGGGCAGGTATATCGGCACGGTCGACACCTGCACCACCACGGCAGAGCAGCTCTCGGCGATGATGGTGGGCCGCGAGGTCAGCTTCAAGGTGGACAAGCAGCCGTGTACGCTGGGTGAGGCCGTTTTGAATGTGGAAAACCTGACTGTGGCCTCGAAGGTCCACAAGAACAACGCCGTGCGCGGCGTGTCGCTCCAAGTGCATCGCGGCGAGATCGTCTGCCTCGCGGGCATCGAGGGCAACGGCCAGACCGAATTCGTCTACGGCCTGACGGGACTCGAACCCGTCACGTCCGGCAAGGTCGAGTTCCTGGGCCGCGACATCACGCACATGCCCATCCGCAAGCGCAGCACCATGGGCCTCAGCCACATCCCCGAAGACCGGCACAAGCACGGCCTCGTGCTGGACTATACGCTCGAGGACAATCTGGTGCTCCAGCGGTATTTCGAGCCGGAATTTACGGACAAGGCCGGCTTCCTCCGGCGCGCCAATATCCGCGCCTATGCGACAAGGCTCATTGAGCAGTATGACGTCCGCTCCGGCCAGGGCCCCATCACCATCGCGCGGAGCATGTCCGGCGGCAACCAGCAGAAGGCCATCGTGGCCCGCGAGATCGATAAGGACCCGGAACTGCTCGTCGCCGTGCAGCCGACGCGCGGACTCGACGTCGGCGCGATCGAATACATCCACAAGCAGCTCGTCGCCGAGCGCGACGCCGGGAAGGGCGTCCTGCTCGTGTCGCTGGAGCTGGACGAGGTCATGAACCTGTCCGACCGCATCCTCGTCATGTACGAGGGCGAGATCGTCGGCGAGTTCGACCCGAAGGCCGTCACCGTGGAAGAGCTTGGCCTCTACATGGCGGGCGCGAAGAGAGATGAGGTGGGCAAATGAAGAAAAATCCCCTGAAGTCGAACGCCGTGCAGTCTCTGATCGCGTCGCTGGTCTGCATTCTGCTCGGCCTGTTCATCGGCTATCTCGCGCTGCTGATCATCAACCCGGCGGGCGCGGGCAAGGCCATTGGCGATATTGTCAAAAACTTCCTGACCTATAACAAGCCCGCCTCGCAGCTGAAGTACTTCGGCAACACCCTGGTCAAGACCGCGCCGCTGCTGATGTGCGCGCTGTCGGTGCTGTTCGCCTATAAGGTCGGCCTGTTCAACATCGGCGCGGCGGGGCAGTATGTCGCGGGTTCCTGCGCGTGCCTCTATGCGGCGCTCGCATGGGGCTGGGGCTGGCTGCCGTGCATGCTGCTGGCGATCGTCTCCGGCGCGGTGTTCGGCTGCGTCGTGGGCCTGCTGAAATCCTACTGCAACGTCAACGAGGTCATCTCCGGCATCATGCTCAACTGGATCGGCCTCTACACCACGAACATGATCCTGACGAACGTCAAGGAGGACACCAGCCCCTATACCCTCCAGATGAAGAGCTTCGGCAAGCAGGCCATCCTGCCCTCGCTGGGCTTTGACAAGCTGCTGGGCGACAACAAATACATCACGATGGCCATCCCGCTCTCCGTCCTGCTTGCCATCGTGGTCTGGATCGTGATGGAAAAGACGATGTTCGGCTACGAGCTAAAGGCCACGGGCTTCAACAAAAACGCTGCGAAATACTGCGGCATGCAGGAAAAGCGCAACACGATCCTCACGCTCGTCATCGCAGGTGCGCTGGCCGGCCTCGGCGGCTCGCTCCTCTATCAGACGGGCTATGAGCAGTGGCAGTGTACGGCAAGCTCCGTCCCGGCCATGGGCTTCAACGGCATCGCGGCGACGTTCCTCGGCGGCCTGAACCCGATCGGGACGATCTTTGCCTCATTCTTCATCCAGCATATCACGGCCGGCGGCGCGTATGTCGACAAGTCGATCTACTGCTCGCAGGTGTCCGACCTGATCTCCTCGCTGATCATCTATCTCTGCGCGTTCGTCCTGTTCCTGAAGACGGCGATGAACCGCTGGATCTTCCTGCATGAGGAACGCAAGGCCAAAAAAGCGGCCAAAACGGAGAAAGGAGGCGAGGCGTAATGGTCCTTCTGCTGCAATATACGCTGATCTTCTCGTCCGTCCTGATTCTCGTAGCGCTCGGCGGCTGCTTTGCGGAGCATTCCGGCGTCATCAACCTCGGCCTCGAGGGCATCATGGTGCTCGGCGCGCTGGGCGGCGCGCTCGTCATGCGCTATTTCGGTGATTCGGTCTCCGGCGCGGCGCTCGTGCTGCTCGTGCTGCTCGGCTCCGTCCTGTTCGGCGTCGTGTATTCGACGCTGCTCGGCGTCGCCAGCATCAACTTCAAGGCCGACCAGACCCTCGTCGGCACCGCGATGAACCTGCTCGGCACCGCCGGGGCGACTGTCATCGTCAAGGCCATCAACACCGCGGCCAACCCCGACGACGTCTCCTCCGCCATCCAGTACGCCACGCCGAAAACGGCGTTCATCGTCAACATCGGCAAATTCGAGTTCAACTGGTTCATGCTCATCGCGTTTATCGCCATCATTTTTGCGTGGGTCACGCTCTATAAGACGCGCTTTGGCCTGCGGCTGATGGCCTGCGGCGAACATCCGCAGGCGGCGGACTCCGTCGGCATCAACGTCTATAAGATGCGCTGGGCGGGCGTGCTCATTTCCGGCATGCTCGGCGGCCTCGGCGGCATCTGCTACATCCTCGCGGGCGTGTCCGAGTGGCGGTTTGAAAACGGCGTCGCGGGCTTCGGCTTCCTGGCGCTCGCCGTCATGATCTTCGGCCAGTGGAAGCCGTGGCGCATTGCGCTGGCGGCGCTGCTGTTCGGCCTGTTCCGCGCGCTCTCGAACGTCTATGTCGGCTTCGACTTCCTCAAGGCGCTGAACATCCCCGGCCCGGTCTACAACATGATGCCGTACATCATCTCGCTGATCGTGCTGGCCTTCACGTCGAAGCGCTCCCGCGCGCCGAAGGCCGAGGGCATCCCCTACGACAAGGGGCAACGATAATCACAGCCCATGGGAAAGGCCCCGCCTTTCCCATGGCCCCTTTTCCCGGAAGTTCTGCCCCTGCGAATTTTATCGCACTTCGATTCTGAATGTAGGGGCGACCATTGGTCGCCCGCATCCCCGCCGCAGCGGTTGTAGGGGCGGACGACTCTGTCCGCCCGAAGGCCCCCTCTGCCAAGAGGGGGCTGTCGCCGAAGGCGACTGGGGGAGAATCCCCGCCGCAGCGGCCAAAACCTAAAGGCCCTTACTGCACTACGATCTCGCCGAAGTGTTTCTCTTTTCGGCGGTGCCGTTTGCCGGGCGGACAGAGTCGTCCGCCCCTACATTCAAAAAACGGTAGTGCGATGCATAATCGCAGAAGTGGGCCGATGAAGGCATCGGCCCCTACAAGGTGCGGTAAAAATTGCAGGTGGGGTGCCCAATGACCACCCAGCAAACACAAACCATATGACTTCGAAAGGAGTTCTTTTCCATGCGAATGGTAGATTTGATCGAAAAAAAGCGCGACGGTCTCGCCCTGACGGACGAGGAGATCCGCTTCGTCATTGACGGCTTCACGAACGGCTCGATCCCGGACTATCAGATGTCCGCGTTTGCGATGGCCGTGTTCTTCAAGGGCATGACCGACCACGAGACCGCCGTGCTGACCGACGCGATGATGCGCTCCGGCGACACCATCGACCTCTCCCGCTTCGGCGACAAATCCGTCGACAAACACTCGACTGGCGGCGTCGGCGACAAGACGACGCTCATCCTCGCGCCCATCGTCTCCTGCCTCGGCGGAAAGATGGCAAAGATGTCCGGCCGCGGCCTCGGCCACACGGGCGGCACCGTCGACAAGCTGGAGTCCATCCCCGGCTACAAAACGACCCTGACCGTCGACGAATTCCTGCATCAGGTCGAGCAGGTCGGCGTGGCCGTCATCGGCCAGAGCGGCAACCTCACGCCCGCCGACAAAAAGCTCTACGCCCTGCGCGACGTGACCGCGACAGTTGATTCGCTGCCGCTTATCACGTCGTCCATCATGTCCAAAAAGCTCGCCGCCGGGTCACATTCGATCGTGCTCGACGTCAAGGTCGGCTCCGGCGCGTTCATGAAGACGCTGGACGCCGGGCGTGAGCTGGCCGAGCACATGGTGACGATCGGCAAGGCCTGTGGCCGGAATGTGACCGCCGTCCTCACGAATATGGACGTCCCCCTCGGGCACCGGATCGGCAACGCGCTGGAAGTGGAAGAAGCGGTCGAGATCCTGCGCGGCGAGGGCTGCCCCGATCTGCAGGAGGTCTGCACCGTGCTCGCGTCCAACATGCTCATGCTCTGCAACGGCTGGGACGAGGAGACCGCGCGCGCGCAGGTCAAGGAAGCCATTGCCTCCGGCCGTGCATTCGAGCAGATGAAGCGCTGGGTCGCGGCGCAGGGCGGCGATCCCGCCGTCCTCGACGACACGTCGAAGCTCCCGCAGGCCGCGATCCAGCATGAAATTCTCGCGCCGTGCGGCGGCTATCTTTCCCACATGGACGCGCAGAAGATCGGCGAAGCGTCCGCCCTGCTCGGCGCAGGCCGCCAGACGAAGGAGGACGTGATCGACTTCGCGGCGGGTGTCGTCCTGAAAAAGAAGACCGGCGAGCGCGTGGAGGCGGGCGAAGTCCTCGCCGTGCTGCATGCGAACCGGGCCGAGTCCGTCCCGGCGGCGGAGGCGGCCTTCCTTGGCGCGCTGCAATGGTCGGATACCGCACCGGAGAAGCAGCCGCTTATCCTCGGCATTGTCAGATAAAAAGGAGAACCACGGGATATGGCAGATGTGATCGTAATTGGAATCGCGGGCGGAACCGGCAGCGGCAAGACGACGCTGGTCAAGGCGCTCATCAACCGGTTTGGGGACGACATCAGCGTCCTCAGCCACGACAACTACTATAAGCGGCACGACGACCTGACGTATGAGGAGCGCACAAAGCTCAACTATGACCACCCGGACGCATTCGATACCGACCTCATGATCGGCCACCTCCGGGCGCTGAAGGCCGGCCGCGCCATCGACTGCCCGACGTATGACTATACGGTCCACAACCGGTCGAGCGAGGTACTGCACGTCGAGGCGCGGAAGGTCATCGTCGTCGAGGGCATTTTGATCTTTGCGAGCCGTGCGCTCTGTGACGAGATGGACATCCGCATCTTCGTCGACGCCGACGCCGATGTGCGCCTCTGTCGCCGCATCCGGCGCGACGTGAAAAAGCGTGGCCGCACGATCGACTCGGTCATCGAACAGTATATGACCACGGTCAAGCCCATGCACGAGCAGTTCGTCGAGCCGAGCAAGCGCAGCGCCAACCTCATCGTCCCCGAGGGCGGCAAAAACCTCATCGCGCTCGAAATGATCATCAACCGCATCCAGCGCCATATCGACGAAACCTGAGAAAAGCCCCGGGCCCTGATACAGGACCCGGGGCTTTTTGCAATCGCCCAAAGGCTCCCTCTTGGCAGAGGGGGCCTTTGCGTGCGTGGAGCGAGCTGCGATTATTCCAATTCAAACGCGCCGGTATAGAGCTGATAATACGTGCCGCGCTGGGCGATGAGGTCGTCGTGTGTGCCGCGCTCGATGATGCGGCCGTGGTCGAGGACCATGATCGCGTCGCTGTTGCGCACGGTGGACAGCCGGTGCGCAATGACAAAGACCGTGCGGCCCTTCATCAGCGCGTCCATGCCGCGCTGCACGAGCGATTCGGTGCGCGTGTCGATGGAGCTGGTCGCCTCGTCGAGGATCATGACCGGCGGATCGGCGACGGCCGCGCGCGCAATGGAGAGCAGTTGCCGCTGCCCCTGCGAAAGGTTCGCGCCGTTGGACGTCAGCATGGTGTCGTAGCCCTCGGGCAGGCGCGTGATGAAATCGTGCGCGTTGGCGAGCTTCGCGGCGCGGATGCAGTCGTCGTCCGTGGCGTCGAGCTTGCCGTAGCGGATGTTGTCCATGACCGTCCCGGTAAAGAGGTTCACGTCCTGAAGCACAATGCCGAGCGAATGGCGCAGATCGGCCTTTTTGATGCGGTTGATGTTGACGCCGTCATATTTGATCTTGCCGTCGGCGATGTCGTAGAACCGGTTGATGAGGTTCGTGATGGTGGTCTTGCCTGCGCCGGTCGCGCCGACGAAGGCGAGCTTCTGGCCTGGCTCGGCGTAGAGCGAGATGTCGTGCAGGACGGTTTTCTCCGGGTCATAGCCGAAGTCGACGCCGTAGAAACGGACGTCGCCGCGCAGCTGAACCAGTGTGCTCTTGCCATCAATGGGCGGATACTTCCAGGCCCATGTCCCGGTGCGCTCGGCGCACTCGGTCAGGCTGCCGTCCGCGTTCTTGCGGCAGCGGACGAGCGTGACGTCGCCGTCGTCGGCCTCCGGCTGCTCGTCGAGCAGCTCGAAGATGCGCCCCGCGCCGGCGATGGCCATGACGACGGAGTTGATCTGATCGGAGACGCGGGAGATGTTGCCCGTGAACTGCTTCGTCATGCCGAGGAACGACGCAATGACCGGGATAGAGAGCACGCCGAGCATCGAGCCGGTGTGGAGCAGGTTTTCAAACGAGACGTTCGGCACGGAGCCGCCCGAGCAGACCAGCAGGCCGCCGACAAAGGCCGTCAGCGTGTAGAGAATGTTGCCGATGTTGTTCATGATCGGCATGAAAATGTTCGCAAAGCGGTTCGCGTTGCGTGCGTCCTGGAAGAGCTGGTCGTTCAGCTTGTCAAAATCGGCCTCGGCGGCCTGTTCGTGGCAGAAGACCTGCACGACCTTCTGGCCGTTCATTGTCTCTTCAATATAGCCCTCGGCCTTGGCGAGCGACTTCTGCTGCCGGACGAAGAACGTCGCGGATTTGCCGCCGATGGACTTCGTCACGCGCGTCATCGCAAAAATGCCGAGCACCACAATCAGCATCAGCGGCATCGAATAGTAGAGCATGATGAAGATCAGGCCGACGCACATGAGACCGGACGAGAACAGCTGCGGCAGGCTCTGTGAGATGAGCTGGCGGAGCGTGTCGGTGTCGTTCGTGTAATAGCTCATGATGTCGCCGCGCGTGTTCTGGTCAAAGTAGCGGATGGGGAGCGTCTGCATCCGGGAGAACATGCGCGTGCGGATGTTGTGCAAAAAGCCCTGCGTCACGTGCGCCATCAGCTGTGTATAGGTCGCGGCACAGGCGACGCTCACGGCGTAGAGCGCGACCATCAGCACGACCGACTGGATCATCTTCGGCAGGATCGCGTCCCAGCCCGTGGTCAGGCCGGTCTCAATGTAGCTCGTGATGGTCTTGACGAAGATCGTCGGCGTGATGCCGATGACGGCGTTCAGCGTGATGCAGATCACAACTGCCGTCAGCTTGCCGGGATAGTCGTGGAAGAGCATCCGCATCAGGCGCGCAAACGCCTTGCCGTCGACCTTCTGTCCGCCGGCGAAGCCGCGCGGGCCGCCCTTGCCGGGCATTCGGTTATTCGCCATCGTCCGCGCCTCCTCTCGTCTGGGATTCATAGACCTCGCGGTAGATCTGGTTCGATTGCAGCAGCGCCTTGTGCGTGCCAAGGCCGTCGATGCGGCCGTTTTCCATCACCACGATCAGATCGGCGTCCTGCACGGACGCGATGCGCTGCGCAATGATGATCTTGGTCGTTTCCGGAATTTCAGTGGCAAATGCCTGCCGGATGAGGGCGTCCGTCTTCGTGTCGACGGCGGATGTCGAATCGTCCAAAATCAGCACCTTCGGCTTTTTCAGCAGCGCCCGCGCGATGCACAGCCGCTGCTTCTGCCCGCCGGAGACGTTTGTGCCGCCCTGTTCAATATAGGTGTCATACCCGTCCGGGAAGGCCCGGACAAAGTCGTCCGCCTGTGCGAGGCGGCAGACGCGGACGAGATCCTCGTCGGTCGCGTCCGGGTCGCCCCAGCGGAGATTTTCTTTGATCGTGCCGGAGAAGAGCACGTTCTTCTGCAGCACCACGGCCACCTGATTCCGCAGCGCCTCGATGTCGTATTCGCGCACGTCATGGCCGCCCACGCGGACGGAGCCTTCGGTCGCGTCGTAGAGACGGGAGATGAGCTGGATGAGGCTCGTCTTCGACGAGCCGGTGCTGCCGATGACGCCGACGGTCGCGCCCGAGGGAATGTGGAGATCGATGTCGTCGAGGGCATTGCGCTCGGCCTTGGCAGAATATTTGAAGCTCACATGATCGAAATCGACCGCGCCGTTCGGGACCTCGCGGAGCGGGGAGGCGGAATTCTTGAGGTCGGTCTCGGTGTCCAGAACCTCCGCGATACGCTTGGCCGAGGCCGAGGCCATCGTCACCATCACGAAGATCATCGAGAGCATCATCAGGCTCATCAGGATGGACATCGAATAGGTGATCATGCTGGTCAGGCTGCCGACGTTGAGATACGTACCGCCGGACTGCACGATCAGCTTCGCTGCGAAATAACAGATCAGGATGCGCGACATGTAGACGCAGAACTGCATCAGCGGCGTGTTCGTGGCGAGGATCTTTTCAGCCTTCAGGAAGTCTTTTCGCACATCGTCCGACGCGGCGCTGAACTTTTTCGTCTCATAGTCCTCACGCACGAAGCTCTTCACGACGCGCATGGCCTGTACGTTCTCCTGCACAGAGTTGTTCAGGCGGTCGTATTTTTTGAACACGGCCTTGAACAGCGGCATCGCGAACTTTGCCATCAGAAGCAGGCCGAAGCCGAGGATCGGGATGGCTGCCGCGAATACGAACGCCAGCTCCTTGCCGACCTTGATGGACATGATGACCGAGAAGATCAGCATCAGCGGCGCACGTACCGCCGTGCGGATGATCATCATAAAGGCCATCTGCACGTTCGACACATCGGTCGTCAGGCGCGTGACGAGCGAGGACGTGGAGAACTGGTCGATGTTGGCGAACGAGAAGTTCTGCACGCGGTAGAACAGGTCGTGCCGCAGGTTTTTAGCAAAGCCGGTCGAGGCTGCGGCGCAGAACCAGCCCGCCGCCATGCCGAAGCACAGCGACAGGAGCGCCAGCCCCAGCAGCCGGAGTCCATAATAAAAGATGACGTCGCGCGTGCATCCGGCCTGGATGCTGTTGACGAGCTGCGCCGTGTAGAGCGGGATGACGCACTCGCACACCACCTCGCCGATCATCAAAAGCGGCGTCAGGATCGTGTCGCGCTTGTATTCGCGGATCGAGGCGGCCAATCGTTTGATCATGGTCATGCTTCCTCCTTACCTTCGGATAGATTTTCGATCGCCCGGTCGAGCAGGCGCAGCAGCGTCTGCACCTCCTCGGGGCTGAAGTTTTGCAGGGTCTCCTGTTCGAGCGCGTGGAACGTGTCGCGGATGCGAAGGTGGCACTGTTCCGCTTTCTCCGTGGCCAACACGCGCTTGCAGCGGCGGTCGTCCGGGTCTGGCGTGCAGACGATGAAGCCCTTCGCCTCCAGCCGGGCAAGCAGACCGGACACCGTCGGGTGCGTCAGGTGGAACCGCTGCTCGATGTCCTTCGGGTAGACGACCTCGCCCGCGCGGTCGTGCAGATAGCGCAGGACGTAGGACTGCATCGCCGTCAGCTCCATCTCCTGAAACTGCTGGTCGACGCGCTGTTTGCCCGCCTGATCAAGCAGCCGAAACCGCCGGAACAGAAATAAATTTTCTTCCATGGTTGATCCCTCAAATGAAAATGTAGCGTGCGACCTAAAATACGTCGCACGCTACATTTTATCAGATTTCTCGAAAAATGCAAGGGGAAGATGCAATGTTTTTGCACAAAGAAGCGCAAAGATTTTTGTGCGTTCTGCCCTATGGGCGGAGAACGGTGTAGAGATAGCGGGCGGAGATCGTTCCATGTTCAAAAACACGCTGCAAGAGCCGCAGATTTTCCTCCGAGTGTTCTACCTCCTTGCAGTAGAGGCTGACGACGGGCTGCAAAGCTTCCAGCGTCCGCGCATCCGCCGCGCCGCAGAGATAGCGCAGCGCGACAACGTGGAACAGGCAGCTCTCGACGCGCGGCAAAAGCTGGCCGTCGTTCACGGCTTTCAGCACATAGCGGAACAGGAAATAGACCAGCAGATTTTCGGCCTGCGCGGGAAAGCGCACGTCGAAATCGTCCGGCGGCTCCGCGTGGTTCACGCGGTCCAGCAGGCGCGGGAACTCCGCTGTCAGGTGCTCCATATTGCGCAGCACCATCCAGCATGGGAAAAACGCACCGTCCGCCAAAATCCGCCGCCGCACGAGAGCCAGCGCCCGCGCGGGCCGCGGGTCGGCGCAGAGCGCGTCGATGCGTGAAAATTTTTTCGCGTCGAGAAGCGGCTGTGCGCGCTCGGCGAGGCGGAGGATGAGGCCCATCCGCTCCGGAAGCGGGAGCGTCCGGTCCTGCGCCAGCGCGAACAGCGCACGGCGGATGTGCAGGAGCGCAAAATAGAGTTCAGGATCGAGTTCATTCGGTGTGAGCGGGGCGTCAACGGGGCGCTCAACGGGGTGCAGCGGGGCCTCGTGCGCGAGCAGTGAGCGGGCCGCAGCGGGGCACGATGCGGACAGGGTCAGCTCCCGCGTCGCGCCATATTCCTCATAAAAGCGCGGGTGCGCCCGGCACGTGCGGCAGAGCGCCGCCTCGCCATAAGTACATTGAATTGGACAGAGTCCGTCTTCGCGCAGCAGCGCACAATGGCCGTTTTCAAGGCGCCACATCGTCTCGCCCTCGTCCGTCTGCGTCATCGCCGCGCGCACCTGTTCGCCCAGCACCCCAGGCATTTTCTGATAGCGCGAGATCGCGTCTTCGTCCAATATGATCTCCCAATCCTTGCAGCACGTGTCCGGGCAGCTGCCCGCGAGGCAGGAAAAGCCCTCGGTATAGTCCAGCGAGACTTGCTTCATTGCAAAACCTCCGTTTTTTGTTTTGAGGCAGTGTTGCCTTAAGAATTTTTAAGGTTTTATGTAAATTGCCAAATTGCCTTTCGGCGCGGCGTGTGCTATACTGTCCAAGCACGCAAAAATGTCGAAATCAGGAGCAATTCCATGAAAAAATTAAAACAGACCTATCTCCGCAGCGGCCGCGTGATCGGCGCGGTGCTGCTGCTTTTGATGATCGTGGGTTCCATCTGGGATCTGCCGATCTCCAAATTTCTCTATCCCGGCCGGGAGAGCAGCTTCGGCCAGTTTTTCGCTGCGTTCGGCGAGCTGCCGGCCTTCCTCGCGATGACGAGCGCGGGCATTTTGCTGCTGTTCAACCGGAAGCGGCTGCGCAAAAGCTGGAACGTGCTGTTCCTCGCGGCGTCCGCCGTGCTGGTGGCCGGCGGGATCGTCCTGTCCATCCATGAGGCGACGGACAATGTGCCGGCGATGCCGCTGTGGGTGGCGGCGCTGGTGACGGTATTCGCCGCGGCACTGGCGGGTTTTTTGCTGCTGCTCGGCACCGAGGGCTGCCAGACGAAGACGATCTTGCGTTTCATCCTCGTGCTGGCGTTCATCTCTATCGGCATGATGATCGTGATCAACGTCATCAAGATCCCCTGGGGGCGGCCGCGGATGCGCCTGCTCCTTGCCACAGGGAACGAAAGCTATTTCCAGCCGTGGTGGAAGCTCGGCGGGAGCTTGAAGGCCAAGCTCATTGCCGAGGGCGTCGCGTCGGACGAGTTCCGCTCGTTCCCGTCGGGGCACACGGGCTGCGCGGCCTGCGCGATGCTGGCCATCCTGCTGCCGACCGTCTGCAAGCGGCTGCGCGGCAAGGAGCGGCTCTGCCTGATCATCGGCGCGGTGTGGACGGCGGTGGTCGCCTTCTCGCGGCTGATGATGGGCGCGCACTTCCTGACCGACGTGACCGCCGCGACGGCCATCACGCTCGGCATTGCGTGGCTTGGCATCTGGCTCTGCTACTTCAACGGAAAGTTCTTCCGCCTGGTGTGGGGGTTCATTTCGGAACCAACAGCAAACAATAAAAATTCGGAAACCTGAGGGTTTCCGAATTTTTTATTGCGTGGCCAATGTCGCTTTGCGCTTGCGCAGACCCTCGAGCAGGATGCCGTGCGCCCGGTTGCCGATGTCGACGGTCTTGATGCCTTCCAGTTCCTCGGGCGGGATGACCGCAAGGACGTCGAGATAGACGTCGGTGTGCCGGCGGAACATGTTTTTCAGGATGGCCTTGGAGTTGACCAGCGCGCAGATCACGATGGGGACGTTCGCCTTCTGCGCGATTTTGAATGCGCCGTTGCGGAAGGGGAGCAGATCCTCCTCGGTGCGGTTTGTGCCGCCCTCGGGGAAGACGGCGATGGAGCATTTGTCCTCTTTCAGGAACTGAATGGCCTTGAGAATGGCCTTGAGCGCCTCACGGTCGTTTTCGCGGTCGAGCGGGAGGCAGAGCACCTCACGCATGATCTGCGCGACGACGAAGATGGAGAAGCTCTCCTTCTTTGCGAGGAACGCCAGATCGGCCCACGGCATGGCATAGTAATAGATGAGCGGATCAAAGGCAAAGGCGTGGTTGGAGATCAGCATGAAGCGGCTCTTGCGCGGCACCTGCTCCAGCCCTGTCACATGGACGCGCACGCCGCCGAGGAACAGCGCGAGGCGGCAGAACTGGTTGAGCATGAAGCGGAAATACGCGCTCGGCTTTTCCACCATCTTCTTCGGGTCGACAAACAGCGTGGACACGAAGAGCACCAGCAGAAACAGCAGCACCAGCCCGACCATCATCCCTGCCGTCAGCAGCGGGAACTGCCACAGGCAGGCAAGGGTTGAAAACCCATTGATCGCATATTGAATCCCCGCGGCCCCCAGAAGGCTTGCGGCAAGCAGCACATAGAACAAATCTGACCCAGCTTTCTAAGGCTGTGCGGCAAAACGCGGCACGGCCCAATTCTTAAAAATCTCTAAGGCAGCATCGCAGAATTTGGCAAGCAGATTCACCGAGAGATTTTTCGTCAAGGCAAGGTTTGAAAAGTGAAGGAATACTTTGTGTACCCGCGAGGGGCATGCCGCATCCGTAAGGCTCCTTCGTCGCCAACGGCTGCGCAATATTGCGAACTTTTCAAACCGACGAATTGGCGGAAAAGATCTGGTGAAGCGCGCCGACACAATTTTGCGATGTTGCCTTCAATTATACAGAGTTTTTCGGGAAAAGAAAGAGGGAAAAACGGATTCTCAAAAAGTTTACATCTTTTTCACGCGGCCCGGCAGTTCGCTGACCACCGCTGCGCCGAGGATGCAGACTGCACCGAGAATTTCAAAGCCGCTGAGCGGTTCGTGCAGGACGAGGGCCGAGAGCAGGACGGCGGTGACGGGGTCAAGATAGCTCAGGATCGCGAGCGTCTGCGCCGGGAGATAGGCCATGGAGCCGAAATAGAGGCTGTAGGCGAAGCCGGTGTGGACGACGCCGAGGATCAGCAGCAGGGCGAGCTGTCCGCCCGTGATCTGGAGGCCGACGAAGTCGCCGTGCAGGATGCAGTAGGGGATGAGGACGAGCGTGGTGATGAAGAGCTGGACGAGCGTGCGGTCGTAGGCGGAGATGTCGCGGAGCTGCTTGTTGCTGAGGACGATGCAGCCGTAGAGCACGGCCGTCAGCAGGCCGAGCAGGATGCCCTTCGCCTCACCGGCGTCGGGAAGACCGCTGTCCGCCACGCCGGAGACAAACACCATGCCGATGAGCGCGACAGTGATACAGCAAAGCTTGCGCACAGTGAGCCGTTCGTGCATCAAAAGGGCTGCGCCGAAGACGATGATGATCGGGTTGAGGTAGGTGCAGAGCGTTGCGACGGCGACAGTCGTATAGCGGTACGCCTCGAACAGCGTCACCCAGTTGAGGCCCAGCAGGACGCCCGCGATCAGCAGCGGACGCCAGTTGCGCCGGATGGCGGCGAAGTCGATCTTCTGCCGCTTGACGGCGAGCAGAAGGAGCAGAAAGAGTGTGCCGATGCTGCTGCGGGCGAGGGCCACGAGCGCCGAGGGCTGGCCTGCATAACGGACGAACACGCCGAGCGTGCCGTAAATGAGAATTGCCGATAGGAAGGCAAGTTTTGCGGTTTTGGGGTTGGTCATGGGAAAGTCTCCGTGGGAAATTTGCAGGGATGAAAGGAATTGGGATATCTCCGCTGCGGCGGGGATGCGGGCGACGTGAGATGCTACTTGCGGCCGGTGGAGCCGAAGCCGCCGCGGTCGGTGGCGGAGAGTTCGCCGCACTCCTCAAATTCGATGGGCGGCTGCGTCTCGTAGATGCGGAACTGGCAGATGCGGTCGCCCTTTTCCAGGACGGTATCGCGTGTGGCGTAGACGGGCAGCTTCCATTCGTCGTTCGTGCCGCAATAACTGTTGTCGATGACGCCGACGGAGTTTGCCTGCAGGATGCCCCAGCGTTTGAATGTGGAGCTGCGCGGGGCGGTGCGGGCCTCGTAGCCGGCGGGAAGCTGCATCGAAACGCCGAGGGGAACGAGGGCAAAGTCGCCCGCGTGAAGCTCCATCGTCTCGGCGCAATAGAGGTCGATCCAGTCGCCCTTGTCGGTCATTTTCAAGCGCGGCGCGTCGGCAGAGAAGTAGTGGATTTTGATTTTCGGCATGGTGGTCTCCTTACTGCGTCTCGTCCCAGAGGACGACGGCGCCGGTTTTCAGGGTTTTGGGCAGGTCGATGAGGCGCTGGTTGTCGGAGCCGCGGAAGCGCAGACCGAGATTTTTGCGGGCGGCGATGAACGGCCCGTCGACGAGGACGTCGAGTCCTGCGAGCAGCGCGTCGGTCACGCCGGGCAGCTGCGGCAGATTTTGGCCGTAGACGTAGCCGGTGAACGACCAGATGGATTTTTCAGGGTAGGCGGCGCGGATCTTCTGCGTGAGCGCAAGAAGGCCGGGCTGATTATGCGGGTCGAACGGTTCGCCGCCGAGGTAGGTGATGCCGCGGATGTAGTCGGGGCGGAGCAGCTCCAGAATGTGCTCCATGACGGCTTGGGTAAACGGCTCGCCATAGTCAAAGTCCCACGCCTCGGGGTTGAAGCAGTCTTTACAGTGGTGCGTGCAGCCGGAAACAAAGAGGCTGACACGGACGCCGGGTCCATTTGCGATGTCCCACGGCTTAATTGTCGCATAGTTCATAGATGATCTCCCTTGACAATCAGGTAGTATCTGATAAAATGGCTATTCTGGGAACGATAATCGGAAAGGGGGCGGTGCGCATGGAGGCACACGAACGGGTGCTGCACGAGCTGCTGAAGATGGGCGAGATGCTGCTGGGATGCGGCGCGGAGATCAACCGCGTCGAGGACACGATGACGCGGCTCGGGCGCGCGTATGGCGCGAAGCGGGTCGACATTTTCGTGATCACGTCGGACATTGTGCTGACGGTGCTCTTTGACGATGGGGCCGAGCTGACGCAGACGCGGCGTATCTCCGGAAGCCCCGCGACGGATTTTGCAAAGCTGGAGGCGCTCAACGCCCTGAGTCGGAAGGTGTGCGCCGCGCCGGTCTCGGCAGCGGAGCTGCACGAGGCGCTCTGCGCCATCGATGAAAAGCGGCCAAGCGCGCTGCGGAGCTATCTCGGCAGCGTGCTCACGGCGCTGGGCTTTACGCTGTTCCTCGGCGGCGGGATCGCGGACGCGCTGTTCGCCGGGGCCGTCGGGGCGATGGTCTGCTGGATGCAGCGGAAGGTGATGCCGGTGTTCCGGAACGGGGCGTTTTTCCAGCTGCTGACGGGATTGCTCGCCGGGGCGGTGATCTGCCTTGCGGGGCGGCTGTCAGATGTGTTTGCGGTGGACAAGATGTCCATCGGCGTGATCATGCTGCTGATCCCGGGCGCGGCGCTGACGAACGCGGTGCGGGATATGCTGGTCGGGCACACGATCTCGGGCTTGCTGCGGCTGGCGGAATCGCTGCTGCTGGCGCTGATGCTGGCCATCGGGTTCGGCAGCGCGATCTATCTGTTTGGAGCGTGAGAGTATGGCACTGAAGTTATTTCTGGCGCTGTTCGCCACGGCGGGCTATGCGCTGCTGGTCAATGTGCCGCGGCGGCTGCTGCTGCCCGCGGCGCTCGGCGGGATGCTGAGTTGGGGCGTATATCTGCTGCTGAAGGGGCGGATCGAGAGTACGTTTTATCTGCTGGTGCTGGTCGGCGCGGCGTCGGCCGCGTATGCCGAGGTCGCGGCGAAGCTCGCCCGCGCACCCGCGACAATCTTCCTCATTCCGGCGCTGATCCCGTTGGTGCCGGGGAGCTATGTCTACTATATGATGTCCGCACTGGTGCTGAACAAGCTGTCGACGATGCGGCACTATGGCCAGCTGACGGCGGAATGGGCCTTCGGGCTGGCGGCCGGGATCGGCCTGATCGCGGTGCTGCACCAGATCGCGAGCTGGAAGCCGCGCGAAAAGCATTGACTTTATTATACAGACTTTACCGCAGCAATGCAAGAGCGGAGAGGTGCAAAACCATGGGAAGTGAAAAATCACAATTCGATCGGATGATGGAGGTCGCGCGGGAGCGGCTGGCGCGGCACGCGCCGGAGGAGCTCGCGCAGCGGGCCGGAGTGGAATACGCGGATGGCGTGTTCATTGTGTCGACGCTGGGGAAAACGGTGCGGGGGTGCCTGCCGGAGTGCGTGGTGACGCCGCCGCTGCCAAACTGGCACACGCTGACGCTGCTGCATTATCTTGACCTTGCGGACGGAACGCCGCTGTGCGGCAGGATGATCCCGTTTTCGCAGTACAAGGACGGACTGGTGCGCGGCGGCGGGCTGGACCGGAATGCGGAGCTGATCGTCCGGCGGGACCTCAGCGTGCTGCCGCCGGAGGAGCTGGAGCGCCGGTGTGAGGCACTTGGAGCGAACTTTGAGACGTCCAACGCCGATCTCTGCGCGCGGTTTGACTTTGCGCCGCGCTATCCGGTGTGGCTGAAGGTCTGGTTCGGGGATGAAGAATTTCCGGCGTCCGGGCATCTCTTCGTGGATGCGAGCGCACCGCGGTATCTGACGATCGAGGACGCGGTCACGGTCGGGGCACTGATCTTGGACGGCCTGACCGGAGCGGGACATTGGACAGAATGAAGACGGAATTCGAATGGAGGATGAGACGATGGGGATGACGGCGCTTGCGGCGGGGATGCGGGCGGACAGGGGCGTTCGCTCCTACAACTGCGGCGGGGGGGCAACGGCGGGTTGCTTGCGTTGAGGCGAAAAGCATAGTAAACTGTCCCAGAGGAGATGAGTTTATGGAAACAAAGGATATTTTATTACAGCTCAGAACGGAAAAAGGACTTTCTCAGGAGGAACTGGCCGGGCGGGTATTCGTGACGCGGCAGGCGGTCTCCCGCTGGGAAAACGGCGAGACGACGCCGGGCACAGAGACGCTGAAGCTGCTGTCGAAGGAATTTGACGTGTCGATCAACACGCTGCTCGGCGCGCCGCGGCAGCTGATCTGCCAGTGCTGCGGGATGCCGCTCGAGGATGCGACGATCAGCAAGGAGCCGGACGGCACATTCAATGAGGAATACTGCAAGTGGTGTTACACGGATGGGGAATTCAAATATGAAAGCCCGGAGCAGCTGATTGAATTCTGCGTGGAGCACATGGCGAGCGACGCCTGGCCGAAGGAACAGGTGCGGGCGCACATGGAGGCCGTGGTGCCGCAGCTGCGGCATTGGAAGAAATAAGTGCGGCATACCTGACACCAGAGCGCACGGAAGGTCAAGAAATACGGCCTGTTTTTTGATAGACTGTCCTCCCAGAAAGGACGTGAAACGATGAATTGGATTCAGGGCATTCAGCGGGCCATCGACTATGTGGAGGCAAACATCACTGAAGAACTCGATTTTGACGACGTGGCGCGGCAGGCGTTTTCCTCTCCGTTCCACTTTCAAAGAGTGTTCAGCATGCTGTGCGGTTTTTCCCTCGGCGATTACATCCGGATGCGCAGGCTTTCACTGGCCGGAGAGGAGCTGTCGCGCGGGAACGCGAAGATCATCGAGATCGCGCTGAAATACGGCTATGACACGCCGGAGAGCTTTTCCCGCGCGTTTACCCGGTTCCACGGCATTGCGCCGAGCGAGGCCAGGCGCGGCGGAAAGGTCCGCATTTTCACGCCGCTTTCTGTCAAACTGACATTAACAGGAGGCAGCAAAATGGATTACAGAATTGAAAAACGGGACGCATTTCAGGTTGTGTGCAAGCGCAAGCGGGTGGACAAGCCGCAGTCGGGCACGGCGACGCGCGAAATCTCAGGCATGTGGCAGGAGTTCGGCGCGGACGGCACGCTGGGACGGCTGATCGGCTATCTGCCGGAGCAGCCGGTGCTGAAGGGGCTGCTCGGCATTTGCTTCTCGTCGGAGCTGGACGCGAAGCAGTTCCCCTACGGGATCGGCGTGGAGTATGACGGACGGGAGGTCGACAAGGATTTTGAGATCCTCACGATCCCGGCGAGCACCTATGCCGTGTTCATGAGCCGCGGCAAGATGCCGGACGCCTTTGTGGAGACGTATCACCGGATCGTGACCGAATTTTTCCCGCAGAGCGCACAGTATGAGTATGCGGACAACACGGAGATTGAGGCCTATCCGTCGGCAAATACGGCTGACCCGAATTACGCATGTGAGATCTGGATCGCGGTCAAGGAGAAGGAATAATCAACGTTACAACAGCCCGGCGCGGAGGATGCTCCGCGCCGGGCTGTTTGCGGTTTTAGTGGGGTTGTCCGGGAAAACGGCGGAATCTGGACGAGCGGCGGCGGAATATACATCAGCATGGAGGTGAAGCCTATGCTGTCTGCTGCGGTATGGCTGATGCTGAGCAGTATGCTCTGTTCGCTGCGGGTCGCCGGAGGCGGGAACTCGTTCCCGAAGCCGCTGAGCGCCGAGGAGGAGCGGCACTATCTGGCGCTGAGCGCACAGGGCGATCTCGCGGCGCGGAACGTGCTTATCGAGCGGAATCTGCGTCTGGTGGCGCACATTATGAAAAAATACTATTCACAGTCGGCGGATCAGGAGGATTTGCTGTCGATCGGGACGATCGGTCTCATCAAGGGCATTTCGACGTTCGACCCGTCGAAGGGCGCACGGCTCGCAACCTATGCGGCACGGTGTGTAGAAAATGAGATTTTGATGTATTTCCGGGCGCAGAAGAAGACGGCGGGGGACGTGTCGCTGTCGGAGTGCATCGAGACGGGGAAGGACGCAAATGCGCTGTCGCTGATGGATGTGATCTGCGCAGACGAGGATCTGTTCGAAAACCTGAGCACGAAGGAGATGAACCGGCAGCTCTACGACGCGATGGCGCGGGCGCTGACGCCGCGGGAGCGGACGATCCTGATTTTGCGCTACGGACTCGGCGGGCGAGACGCGCTGACGCAGCGGGAGATCGCCGCAAAGTGCGGCATTTCGCGTTCCTACGTGTCGCGGATCGAGAAAAAGGCGCTGAAAAGCTTGCAGGAAGCGCTGAATGGCTGAGAAAGGCCCGCCGAACGGATTCGGCGGGCCTTTTGTTATTGCGGAAGTTCGACAAAGAAGGAGTTCAGGCCATTTGCACTCTCGCACCAGATTCTGCCGTGGTGCGTGTCGACGATGGACTGCGCGATGGAGAGGCCGAGCCCGAAGCTGCCGTCGCGGCTGCGCGCATCGTCTAGACGGTAGAAGCGCTTGAAGATGTTTTTGCAGTCCTCGGGGGAGAGGGGCGCGCCGGTGTCGGCGACGCAGAGGCGGACATGATGGCCCTGACGGGCGAGCGTGACGCGGACGGTTCCGGGGGCTTCGGCGTATTTCTGCGCGTTATCGAGCAGAATTTCGACCACCTGCCGGAGCTGTGCCGCGTCGCCGGGGACGGTCAGATCGGGGGCGATGTCGGTCTCAAGCGTCAGCTCCTGCTCGAAGAACAGAGCCTCGAAGGGGAGCGTGGCATCGGAGACAAGCTTGCTGAGGTCGACCGGCGTGTGGGCCGCGGCCTTCTGGCCCTGATCGATGCGGGCGAGGTTCAGAAGGCTCTCGACCAGGCCGCGCATCTGATGCGACATGGTGAGAATGTTGGAGGAGAACTGCGTCTTGGCCTCCGGCGGGTAGTCCAGGCTTTCGAGCAGCTCGGCATTTGTCATGATGACGGTCAGCGGCGTTTTCAGCTCGTGCGAGGCATCGGCAACGAATTGCTTTTGTTGCTGCCACGCGGACTCGACCGGGCGGACGGTCCAGCGGGCGAGCAGGAGGCTGACGCCGAAGAACAGCAGCAGCGCGGCGACGCTGAGCAGGAGACTGCTGCGGAGCAGGGCGTGGAGCGTGGCCTGTTCGCTCGTGGTGTCGACAAAGACGAGGCGCTGCCCGTTTTGCAGCAGATAGCGGCTGTAGCGGAGGTGATATTGCGGAATTTCGCCCTGCATGTCGGTGGAGGAATAGGTGACGGCGATGAGCTCCTGCAGGAAATCTTCGTCCGAGAGGTCGTAATAACCGCCGTTGGTGGCGAGAATCTCGCCGTATTTGTTGACCTGGAGCATGCAGTAGGGAAGGTTGACGCGGTTCGATGCCTCGTCGAGCCGGGCGAGCTGGAAGGGACTGGCGGCGAGCGAGTCCATCATGTCGCGGCTCTCTTTCACGAGGCTCTGCCGCGTAAAATGGTAGATCAGGCCGATCACGCTCCCGAGCAGGAGCGTCAGCAGCGCCATGATGATGGCGATGAACTGGATGCGAAGCCGTTTCAGCATACGTCCGCCACCTCCAGATGGTAGCCGAGGCGGCGCACGGCCTCAATGCGGACATTGGAGCCGATGGAGGCCAGCTTTTTGCGGAGGAAGCCGACGTAGACCTCGACGTGGTTCTCCACGGCATTGGAGTCGAAGCCCCAGACACGCGCGAGCAGCACCTCTTTGGAAAGATTATTGCCCTTGGATTGGAGCAGGAAGCGCATGATGTCAAACTCCTTGGCGGACAGGCGCACGCGCTCCGCGCCGCAGACGAGCATACCGGAGGCGAGATCGAGTGCGGTATTGCCGAAACGAAGCTCGTCCACCTGATCGCCCTGCCGCCGGAGGAGGGCATTGATGCAGGCCAGCAGCTCGCGCGTGTCAAATGGTTTCGTCAGGTAATAGTCTGCCCCGGCGTTCAGGCCCTCGATCCGGTCCTCAAGCTCACCCTTGGCCGTGAGCATCAGGATCGGCGTCGCGCAGCGTTCGGCCCGGACCTGGCGGGCGAGGTCGTAACCGTTGAGCTTCGGCATCATGACGTCGAGAATTAGAAGGTCGTAGACGCCTGTCTCGGCATAATCTTTTCCAGTCTCGCCGTCATAGGCGACCTCGACGGTGAAGCCCTTTTTTTCAAGCAGGGTTTTTAAGGAGTTGGCGAGAAGTACCTCGTCCTCCACGATCAGAATTTTCATAGTCTGCACCTCCTGCGCATCCCGGCTTGTGTGTTTCTTTGATTATAATATAATGCAAGGCTGAAATAAAGCTGAAAAGAAAAAAGTTTTTCAAGGCGCGGTTTTTCAGGAAGGATTCAGCGACGCGCGGTATGATAGGCCCACGAACACGCGAAAGGAGCGAAACATGTGGACTATCGCCATGAATGGAAGATCGCGCTGGATCCCGGCGACCTCTTCGTGCTGCGGCAGCGGCTGCGGGCGGTGATGCAGCCGGACGCGCATGCCGTGGATGGCCGGTACCGCATCCGGAGCCTCTATTTTGACACGCCGGAGGATCGGGCGCTGCGCGAAAAGCTGGACGGCGTGAGCCGGCGGGAAAAGTTCCGTATCCGGTATTACAACGGCGACACGGGCTTCATTCAGCTGGAGAAGAAGTGCAAGCGCGGCGGGCTTGGCTGGAAGGAGCAGACGCAGCTGACGGAGCGGCAGGCGCGGGACATCGCGGCGGGGCGCTTCGACGCGGTCGATCCCGGAGGGGATGCGCTGCTCGGCGAGCTGTGCCGCAAGGCGCGGGCGGAGCGGCTGCGGGCGAAGACCATCGTGGACTATACACGCGAGCCCTTCGTCTACGGGCCGGGCAATGTGCGCGTGACGCTGGATGAGGACATCCGGACGGGCCTTTCGTGCGTGGATTTTTTGAATCCGGACTGCGTCACGGTTCCCGCGCCGGACGCAAGGCCGCTGATGGAGGTCAAATGGGATGCGTTTTTGCCGGACATCATCCGGGACGCCGTGCAGCTGCCGGGGCGGCAGGTGGGCGCGTTTTCGAAATATGCGGCATGCAGAATGTATGATTAAGGAGGAAACATCATGAGTTTCAGCGATATTTTCAAGTCCAGCTTTCTGGAGAACGTCACCGCGGTCAGTCTGCCGGATATGCTCATCGCGCTGGCGCTGTCGTTCGGCGTGGGGCTGTTCATCTTTCTCATCTATAAGAAGACCTATCAGGGCGTGATGTATTCGAGCGGCTTTGGCGTGACGCTGCTGGCGCTGACGATGATCACGACGCTGGTCATCCTCGCGGTGACGTCGAACGTGGTGCTGTCGCTCGGCATGGTCGGCGCGCTGTCCATCGTCCGGTTCCGCACGGCCATCAAGGAGCCGCTCGACCTCGCGTTCCTGTTCTGGTCGATTGCGGCGGGCATCGTGCTGGCCGCGGGCTTCATCCCGTTGGCCGTCATCGGCAGCGCGATCATCGGCGTCATTCTGCTGCTCTTCGTCAACCGGAAGAGTCATGTGAATCCGTATATCCTCGTGCTCCAGTGCGCGGACAGCGCGACGGAGGCGACGGCGAAGGCGTATCTCGAGACGAAGACGCAGCGCTGCGTCCTCAAGAGCAAGGCCGTGCAGGCGGGGAACATCGAGCTGAATCTCGAGCTGCGCCTGAAGTCCGACAACACGGATTTCATCAATGAGCTGTCGGCAATGGACGGCGTGACGAGCGCGGCATTGGTCTCCTATAACGGAGATTATATGGGATAAGGAAAGGGCGGCGGCACAATGGCAACAAGTAAAAATCTGGAGCGCGTGTGCGCGATCGTGCTGATCGTGTCGCTGCTGGCGAGCGCGGGACTGGTGTATGTCAAGGCGAACGGCGGCGAAAGCACGGGACAGACGATGGGCTATGAGAGCCGCCTGTTCGACACGTCGCGCGTACACACGATCGATATTGTGATGGACGACTGGGACAGCTTCCTTGAGAACTGCGAGTCGGAGGAGTACAGCGCCTGCGCCGTGGTGATCGACGGCGAGAGCTATAAAAACGTGGCCATCCGGGCGAAGGGCAACACGTCGCTGTCGAGCGTCCGGTCGCTCGGCAGCTCGCGCTACAGCTTCAAGGTGGAATTTGACCACTATGACGACACGAAGACCTATCATGGACTCGACAAGCTGAACCTCAACAACCTCATTTTCGACAACACGATGATGAAGGACTATCTGACATATCGGATGATGGCGGAATTTGGCGTGGATGCGCCGCTGTGCTCGTTCGTGTATATCACGGTCAACGGCGAGAATTTCGGGCTGTATCTGGCGATTGAGGGTGTGGAGGATGCGTTCCTCGAGCGGAATTACGGCGGCGTGGGCGAGCTCTACAAGCCGGACAGCATGAGCTTCGGCGGCGGGCGCGGCAACGGCAAGGGATTCAACATGGACAATGTGGAGTTCTACGGCGGTGAGGCGCAGAATGACACGGCGGAAACGTCGACGGAACTGACCGCATCCGGACAGAGCCGCCCGACGCCGCCGGATACGAACGGCGCGGCGTTTAATGGTGGACAGCGGCCCGATGTTTCCGGGGAAATGCCGGAGCTGCCGGACGGCGAAATGCCGACGATGCCGGAGGGCGTGACATTCGGCGGGAACGGCGGGCCGGGCGGCGGCATGGGCAGCGAGGATGTGAAGCTGCAATACATCGACGACGACCCGGACAGCTACGCGAACATCTTCGACAACGCGAAGACGGACATCTCGGAGGCGGATGAGCAGCGGCTGATCGCGTCGCTGAAAAAGCTGTCGGCCGATGAGGACCTGGAAGACGTGCTCGACACGGACGAGGTGCTGCGCTATTTCGTTGTCCACAATTTTGTGGTCAACGGGGATAGCTACACCGGCTCGATGATCCACAACTATTATCTCTATGAGCAGGATGGGAAGCTGGCGATGATCCCGTGGGACTATAACCTCGCGTTCGGGACGTTCCAGAGCAATGACGCGGATTCGGCGGTGAACGACGACATCGACGCGGTGCTCTCCGACCGGCCGATGCAGGCGTGGATCTTCTCGGATGAAGCATATACAGCGGAATATCATGCGCTGTTCGCGGAATTTCTGGAGACGGTTGACTGGGGCGCGATCATCGACGAGGCGTATACGCTGATCGCGCCGTATGTCGAGCGGGATCCGACGAAGTTCTGCACGGCGGAGGAATTTGAGACGGGCGCTGCGGCGCTGCGGACGTTCTGCCAGCTGCGGAGCGAGGCCGTGGCCGCGCAGCTCGCCGGGGAAGAGACGGCGGTCGACGCGAGCGGGCTGACGCTCTCGGACATGGGCACGATGAACAATGGCGGCGGGCGCGGCTTTGACCGTGGGAATACGGACGATCCGGACGGGCAGACTCCGCCGGAGCGGCCCGATGACAGCAGCGGCTTTACGCCGCCGGACGGCATGGACGGGAATTTCAGTCCGCCGGACGGCACGGCGCAGAGCTTCAGCCCGCCGGGCGGCGGAAGCAGCGATACGCCCGCGCAGGACAGCGCGGACGGGACGTCCGGCTGGATTTGGCTGGGCATCAGCGCGGCGGTGCTGCTGGCGGCGATCATGGTTGCGGTGGGGTTCCGCAAGAGAAGATAACAAACCGCCCTTGCCGCGTATGGCAAGGGCGGTTTTTGAATGATAATCATTTGCCGGAATCGAAGTCGGACTGCGTATAGGTGCGCAGATGGGCGATGGTATCGGTCATGGCGGCGTTCAGCGAAGGGAAGAGGTTCGTGGTGATGGCGGTGCGGACGGGGAGGATCTCATAGCGGGGGGAGGCGTCCTCGCCGTGGTCGGCAAAGTAGGTCGGGGTATAGCTGACGCCGGAGAGGGCCGTTTCGCCGGTCTCGCCGTTTTTGGTGAACGAGAGGTTCAGCACGACGCCGTCGCGGCAGTTTGTGGCGACGGAGGAGTCCATCGTGGAATAGAAATTGCCGAGGCTGTAGGCGACGAAGCAGGTCTTGTCCTTGCCGGCGTCGGTGGTGACGGCGGGGGTCTCCATCGGGCCGACGATGTGCGAATGGGTGCCGATGATGGCGTCGACGCCGCCGGCAAAGAGGAGCTTCGCGATGCGCTCCTGCGAGGCGGTGACGGTCCGGTCGGACTCGCTGCCCCAATGGAGCATGGCGAGGATGACGTCGGGCTGGAGGGCGCGGGCGGCCTCGAGCGAGCGGTTGATGGCGTCAGTCGCGATCTTGTCAAAATCGGTCGCGTAGTCGGTATAGAGCAGATCGACCGCGTACTCCGAGCCGTGCGGCAGGCTGAGACCGCCGAGACCCTTCGTATAGCCGAGGATGGCCACGCGGAGTCCGGAGACATTGCGGAGCAGGACGCCTTCGTTTGCCGATTTGTCGCTGCTTGCAGCATAGGTGCCGACGTGGTCGATGCCGGCGGCGTTTAAGTATCGGATGGTGCTTTGCAGGCCGGAGAGGCCGTTTTGGATGGAGGCGGAGTTCGCTGTCTGGACGACGTCGAAGCCGACGCCCGCGAGGGCCATGGCGAGAGATTCCGGCGCGCTGCCGGTGGCGGAGCCGTAGGGTTCGCCCGCGAAGTTCAGCTCGAGATTGCCGAGCGTGAGATCGGCGGAGCCGGTCATGCCCGCGACGGCGGCAAAGCTGCGCGAGAAGTCGTATGTCCCATTTTCCTGCAAGGCGGCGGCGAGCAGGTCGTCGTCGATCATGATGTCGCCGACGGCGGCGACGGTGATGGTCAGGTCTGGTTCCGTTGTGATTTGATTGGATGCCGCCTTGGGCGCGGAGGGATGATTGGCGGCGGTCTTGTCGGCGCGGCAGCCGCGGAAGATCAGCACGGCGGAGAGCACCGCGATGATGAGCAGGACGAAGAGCACAAGGCGGATCTGCACGCGCTGGCGCTTGCGCTGCTCGAGTCGGCGCAGGCGGCGCGCCTCGGCCAGCTGCTCTTGCTGGTTGAAATCGGTCTGGGGCATGGGAGCCTCCTTATAAAATGTAAATTCTTTGTTACGAAGTGCGGAAAGTTGTAACGGTCAGGCGAAGAAAAAATCCGGTTTTCCGGGGAAACCCGGAAATCGACCGGCGATTTTGCACTATTATACACCAAATGCGCGAAATACGCAAGGAAATTCGAAAAAGGCGGTACACTTGGCGGATGGGAAAAAACGTGCTATAATTAGCGCGATATTGCTCGAAAGGAAGCAGAGGGATGCGCGAGGAACGGCGAAAAAGGAGAAAACGGCAGCAGATCATCATGCTTGTGGTGTGTGCGCTGGCGGTGGCGGCGCTGATCTGGGGGATCGCGACGGTGGTGCGGAAGCTGACGAATTACGGCAACCGCAGCATTGCAAGCAGCCAGAGCGACATACAGGAGGAGCAACCTACTGACACGAGCGCGGCAGACCAGACCGTGGAAGACCGGTTTGCGGGCGTGGCGCGAAACAGCTATGACGCGGCGGGCTTTTATAAGGAGGATGGATTTCTGCGGTACGGCGATGGGACGCTGGGCAGTGAGGTCGGCGTGGACATTTCGTCGCACCAGCAGAGCGTCGACTGGGAGGCCGTGAAGGCGGCGGGCGTGGATTTCGCGATTTTGCGCGCGGGCTACCGCGGGTATACCGAGGGCGCCATTCAGGAGGACGAGACGTTTCTGACGAATCTCGCGGCGGCGAAGGCCGCGGGGCTGAAGGTCGGGGTCTACTTCTTCTCACAGGCGCTGGATAAGGCCGAGGCTGTGGAGGAGGCGGAATTTGTGCTGAATCTGCTGGACGGCGCGGAGCTGGATTACCCGATCTTCTTCGACTGGGAGGACATCGAGGCCGAGGCGCGGACGGACGGCATGGACTCGGTCACGCTGACGGCGTGCGCCGTGGCGTTCTGCAAGCGTGTGGAGCTAAATGGCTATCGCGCGGGTGTGTATTTCAACCAGCGGTTCGGCTTTGAGGAATTTGATCTGCGGGATTTGCAGGATTATGAGCTGTGGCTGGCGGAATATGCGCTGTCGCCGAGCTTCCCGTATCATTTTGATGTGTGGCAATACGCAAACGACGGGATGCTCTCGGGCGTGGACGGGCCGGTCGACCTGAATCTGGCGTTTGTGAAGAGCAGGACGGCGAAATAAGGCGCAGCATCCCCGCCGCAGCGGACAATCCAGAATAGAAGCATCACTCCAATTCAGTCTCCATGAAGATCCACGGGATTGCCACACCAGTGTGCGCACTGGTTCGCAACGACGCCTCTGTTTTGTTTTTTGGGCGGCCTATGCCGCCGCGCTTTCATTTTTTTGCACATTTCTTCTGTTCTGTGGAAAATTTAAGAAATGAATTGCAGTGAATCGCTTGCGCCGGCATCTGAAATATAGTATACTGGGCATGACAAGTACAAAATGGTCAAATGGGCGCGCCCATTTGAAACCGGACAACTGTCCGGTTATGGAGCCTTGCATAGCGAGGAAGGAAAGGAGACGAGAAATGAAAAGACGAATTTTATGTGTGCTGCTGGCGCTGGTGCTATGTGCGGCGCTGCTGCCGATGACAGTGGGAGCTGCGAATGAGGATGTGAAGTGGCTGGATATCTCAAAGGGAGAAATTTGTCTCTATCCAGATGGCTATAAAGCGGAAGGAGGTCAAAAGACAACATACACGGGGAAATACGGAATTTACCAGTCAGATGCTACGAAAGGGTATACTATTTATATTCAACCTTCGCAATCTTCCAATACGACTGCCGTCTATGATGTGACGTTCAGGAATCTGAAGTTCACCGGCGACCATCTCTACAATCCGGCACTGATGATTTTGAGTAATGTCATTGTAAATCTGACCTTAGATGGAGACAATTTGCTGGACACGCGCAAGGCATATCGCGGTGACTATCCGGCAATTAAAGTATTTACAGGCAGTACGCTGAACATCACCGGCAATGGGACGCTGACCACGATCAGCAGCTACTGGCCCAGCATCCTCACGCATGGGGCGTGCCAGATCAACATTTCCGGTGAGAACACGGCTGTCAAAGCGTATGGTATGAGATTCGACGCCACAACGCCGTTTGCCATCCAGGAAGATGATTCTAATTCTGGCGATGCAAATTTGCAGCTCTCCGTCACGGGCGGCGCGACGCTGGAGGCCTACGGCGGCATCAGAGCCACAAAATTGAAGCTGGATGATACCGCCACGCTCTGGTCGCAGGCATGGTACGACCAGTATCCGGCGCTGTATTGCGAAGAGGTCGAATACAGCAGCGAACGCGGGATCTACCTCTATTATTATGTGCCACAGCCGAGCGCCATATCCGTGCTGCACAGCACGGCCGAAAATACGAGCGGTACCGCGGTCAAAGTCCTAAGTGAATTGAATTGGACATCCTGCAACTGGACGCTCCAGGACGGCGTATTGTCCAGCGAGGGAGCGGTGCTGCGGCGGGGGGTTGAGTCTCTGGCGATCAGTGATAAGGAATTTGAGGGAAGTTTGGGCAGCTGGGCGCTGCTGAACGGCCAGAAGCGAACGATCACGCCGCCCGTGACCCCGAAGGATCCGGAGGGAAATCTGCTGCAGAATCTCATCGGCACCGGCCTGTTCTTCGTGCCGGAGGATTTCCCGTTCTACGATGTGGACTCCAACCACTGGTTCTATGAGCCGGTCAAGAGCGCGTGGGAACAGGAACTCATTGACGGCGTGACGGCGCGGTATTACATGCCGGACAACACGCTGACGGTTGCACAGGCCATCAAGCTGGCCGCGGCGCTGCACCAGAAGCAGAGCGTCGGCTTTGTGACGCTGCAAAATGG
>OLNF01000643.1_pt1 | contig 31088 bp, 30 predicted proteins | sample 1673061 | NCBI WGS metagenome assembly OLNF01 (sample SAMEA3136751, study PRJEB25190) | human gut metagenome
ACGAAAGCTCGGCAAAGTACAAAAACGGACGTATGACAGTTGCATACCTCAAAGACGAGTTCGGCGGATTTGCGGTACATCTGCTGCAGAAGTAAGGAGGGGCAATGATGAAAGTTCTGACATTCGGCGAGATCATGCTCCGCCTGAAAGCACCGGGAATGACGCGGCTGCTGACCGATCACTATCTGGAAGCTACCTTCGGCGGCGGCGAGGCCAACGTGGCCGTGTCGCTCGCGAACTACGGCATGGACGTCGGCTTTCTGACAGTCCTGCCCGATAACCCCATCACAGACGCCTGCGTGCGCGAGCTGCGCGGCTTTGGCGTTGACACCTCCCGCATCGTCACCGGCAACGGCCGCTTCGGCGTGTACTACGTCGAGGGCGGTGCGAACCAGCTGCCGAGCCGCGTGGTCTATGACCGCGCCTGGTCGGCCATCGCGATGGCCAAGCCCGGCGATATCGACTGGGACAAAGCCTTCGAGGGTGTGGATTGGTTCCATATCACGGGCATCACCCCGGCCATCAGCGAGTCCGCGATGGAACTCAGCCTGGAGTCCGTCAAGGAAGCGAAGAAACGCAATATCACCGTCTCCTGCGACCTCAATTACCGCAAGAACCTCTGGAAATACGGCAAGAAGGCCAGCGAGGTCATGCGCGAGATGGCCAAGTACGTCGATGTGGCGATCGCCAACGAGGAAGACGTACAGAAGTCGCTGGAGATCACCGTTGATGTCAATGTTGAGTCCGGCGAACTGGACCGCGAAAAGTACCGCGCGCTCGGCAATAAGGTCCTGGAAAGCTATCCGAACATGAAGTGCATCGCCATCACACTGCGGGAGAGCCACAGCGCCGACTGGAACGGCTGGGCGGCGTGCCTGAACGACGGCAAGGACTTTTATGTGTCCAAGAAGTACGAGATTCGGGACATCATCGACCGTGTGGGCGGCGGCGACAGCTTTGCGGGCGGCCTGATCTACGGGCTGAACCACTATGAGGACAAGCAGTCTGCGCTCGAGTTCGCAGTCGCGGCGAGCTGCCTGAAGCACAGCATCCCCGGCGATTTCAACCGCGTCACCGTCTCCGACGTCACCAAGCTCATGGGCGGCGACGGCACCGGCCGCGTGCAGAGATAAAAAGGAGAGCATCAGCATCATGGAATGGATCAATGAAAAAGCCAAAACTCTGAAACAGGGCGCCATCCGCGCCATGTTCGACCGCGCGAACACCATGACCGGCGTCATCAGTCTCGGCATCGGTGAGCCGGATATGCCGACGCCGAAGCTGGTCTGCGAGGCCTGCAAGGAAGCGCTCGACAAGGGCATCACGCATTATACGCCGAACGCCGGTACGCTCTCGTTCCGTCAGGCCATCGCCGAAAAGTCCTATCTGAAGGACCTGCACTATGACCCGAAAACGGAGATCATCATCACCAACGGCGGCATGGGCGCGCTGAGCCTGCTGTTCCTTGTCCTGCTGAACAAGGGCGACGAGATCCTGATCCAGGACCCGCAGTGGCTGAACTATGTGGCCCAGGTCGCGTACTGCGACGGCACGGCCGTCCGCGTTCCCACGGATCTGGCGCACAACTTTGAAATGCAGCCGGAGACCATCGAAAAGCTCATCACGCCGCACACCAAGGCGCTGATGATCAACACCCCGAACAACCCCACCGGCTCCGTCATGACGCGCGAGACGATGGCGAAGATCGCGGAGCTGGCCGTCAAGCACGATCTGCTGGTGATCTCTGATGATGTCTACAACACCCTGCTCTACGCCGGAGAAGAGGCGCCCTGCATTGCCTCGTTCCCAGGCATGAAGGAGCGCACGGTCATTGTCAACAGCTTCTCGAAGTCTTATGCCATGACCGGCTGGCGCATCGGCTTTGTCGCGGCCCCGGCGGAGATCGTTGACCGCATGACCAAGTGCCAGGAGAACTTCAACGCCTGCGCCAACGCCCCCGGCCAGTACGCGGCGACCGTTGCGCTCGACCATCCGGAGCTCTGCGAAGAGCTGCGTCAGGTCTTTGAGCGCCGCCGCAGCATCCTGCTCGACGGCCTCGCCAAGATCGACGGCATCCGCTGCAACCGCCCGAACGGCGCGTTCTACGTCTTTGCCGACATCAGCAGCTTCGGCCTGAGCAGCGTCGAGTTCTGCAACCGCCTGCTCGACGAGCAGAAGGTCGTCTGCATCCCGGGCAGCGCCTTCGGCGAATGCGGCGAAGGCTTCATCCGTATCGCATATACCTGCTCGGATGACAATCTCCGTGAGGCGCTCCGCCGCATCGATGCCTTCTGCAAATCACTCTGATTTTTTCTTTTCCATTTTACCCCTTTTTCCACTCCTGCCGACGGCAGGCTCACAGCGCTGTACCTGAATGATTGACTGACGTTGAGCGTTCCTGTGCAGCGCTGTGCTGCATTTGAACTTATTGCTTTGAAAGGAAGATGTTCTATGGCACAGGATCTCTGCGCGCTGCTGCGCGAGAAAAAGCTCATTTCGATTGTCCGCGGCGCACCGACGGAAAAGATCACAAAGATCGCGGACGCGATCTACCGCGGCGGCTTCCGCTTCATGGAGATCACGTTTGACCAGTCCGGAAAGACTCCGCATGCGGTGACAGCGGAGCAGATCCGCATCGTGCGCGAAGCGTTCGACGGTCGGCTGCATGTCGGCGCGGGCACGGTTATGACCGAGGCACAGCTGAAGCTCGCAGCGGAGGCCGGGGCAGAATATATCATCTCGCCGAATGTGGACACCGCGATCATCCGCGCGACGAAGGCCGCGGGCCTGATCTCGATCCCCGGCGCATTTACGCCGTCCGAGATCGCAGGGGCCTACCAGGCCGGAGCGGACTTCGTCAAGCTCTTCCCGGTGGACTGCGTCGACCTGAAGTACATCAAGGCCGTCCGCGCGCCGATCAACCATATCCCGCTTCTGGCGGTCAGCGGCGTGACGCCGGAGAACCTCGGCGATTACCTGAAGGCCGGCATGGCCGGTGCGGGCATCGGGAGCATCCTCGTCAAGGGCGAGGACGTGGCCGCCGACAATTTCGAGGCCATCGCCCAGCGCGCCGCGCGCTATGTCGCTGTGGTCGAAAGCATCTGATCCCATCGCAGGGTCACAAAAACCCGGCTGGCGTTTGCAGCACCAGCCGGGTGATATTATGCCCGCGCATCCCAGAGAGGGACGCGCGGGCATTTTTGTTGGCAGTTACGCTTTCTTGGCCTCGATGCTGCGGAGCACGAAGAGCGTGCCGAGCGTGAGGACGATGCTGACGACGAGCGTCAGGTAGATGTTCTGCGAGAAGCCCGCGACGATGAAACCGATGAAGCTGACGGCCGCGACGGTGACCGCGTAGGGCAGCTGCGTGGAGACATGGTTCAGGTGGTCGCACTGCGCCCCGGCGGACGCCATGATGGTGGTGTCGGAGATGGGGGAGCAGTGGTCGCCGCAGACGGCGCCCGCGCAGCAGGCGGAGATGCCGATGATGAGAAGCATGCTGTCTGTCGGGAAGACGGCGGTAACGACCGGGATCAGAATGCCGAACGTGCCCCACGACGTGCCGGATGCAAAAGCCAGCACACAGGCCACGATAAAGATGACTGCGGGGAGCAGGGAATAGAGCGTCTTGGAGGCGGAGAACATCATCGTCTGGACGAATTCCGCCGCGCCGAGCTGGTTGATCGTGGATTTCAGGCTGACGGCGAGCGTCAGGATGAGGATCGGGGAGATCATGGCGATGAAGCCCTTGGGGACGCACTCCATGGCCTCTTTGAACGTGACGACCTTGCGCGCAACGAGATAGATGACCGTTAGCACGAGGGCGATAATGCCGCCCCAGGGCAGGCCGACGAAGGCGTCGGTGTTGCCGAAGGCTTCGGCAAAGCGGCCGGCATAGGCTGGGTCGTCGCCGAAGAAGCCGCCGACATAGAGCATGCCAAGCGTGCAGGTGATGATCAGGACGGCGACCGGCAGGATGAGGTCGAGCAGGTGGCCTTTGGGGTTCGCGGTCTCCTGCTCGGCGCTCTCCAGAATGGAGAGGTCGCCCTCCTTTTCGGCAAGCAGCTCAAACTTGCGCATGGGACCGTAGTCGAACTTCATGAGCGTGAGCGCGATGATGAACACGAAGGTCATCAGCGAATAGAGGTTATAGGGAATGGCGCGGATGAATAGCTCGATGCCGCTCATGCCGGTGTTGAGTCCTTCAGCGGTCGAGGACACGGCGGCGGCCCAGGATGAGATCGGCGCGATCATGCAGACGGGCGCGGCGGTCGCGTCGATGAGGTAGGCCAGCTTGGGCCGGGAGATCTTGTGCCCATCGGTGACGGGGCGCATGACAGAGCCGACGGTCAGGCAGTTGAAATAGTCGTCAATGAAGATCAGCACGCCGAGCACGAACGTGGCCAGCTGTGCGCCGACGCGCGTCTTGATGTGCGTCTTGGCCCAGCGGCCGAACGCGGCGGAGCCGCCTGCCTTGTTGACCAGCGCGACAATGATGCCGAGCAGGACGAGGAAGAGGAAGATACCGGCGTTGTCCGCGATGGCGGAGATGAGTCCGGTGTTGACAACGGTGTCGAGCGTGGCGACAGGATGGAAGTTCGTGGTGAACAGCGCGCCAACGACCACGCCGATGAACAGCGAGCTGTACGCCTCTTTCGTCACAAGGGCGAGAACAATCGCAATCAGCGGCGGGACGAGCGACCACGCCGTCTCGGCGAGGGTTGCGCCGTTTGCACAGCGAATCCCGGCGACCACGACGAGGATGAGCATCGCGGCGATCACAACGATCGACACGAACGGGTTGGATTTTTTCTGGTTCATGGTTTCAGCTCCTACAAAAAAATGCGTCATGATACCATCATGACGCAGGAAAACCGCAACATGACAGCGCTCCACTTTCGTGACAGTCCGTGCGATGTTCTCCCACGGCCCAGAGCCATGCGCGCAGGCGCGGACAAGGCCCTTCGGCGGCCGCCCCTTTTTACGCCCCGGCGCCTGCCGGATGGGTGGCGTGTACTCCTGTTGGCCGCAACCTCTATCATAACTGTGCTTTATTATACTAAAACATCAGAGTTTGTCAATCGTCCGGATGCAAAAATATAAAGAATCTGTAAATTTTTTTCGAGGAACGGAGAATGGTGTCGGCCGGGGCGCGCGGCGCATAGGATGCCACAGGGAGGGATCGCCATGTTTCAATATGTGTTTTCATTCGATTCGCTCACGACAGCGCAGGCGGCGCGCGGCGTGCTCGACGCACGGTATGTGCCGTGCCGGGTTGTGCGCGCACCGAAGGCCGCGGCGAAGCGCGGATGCGGCTATGCGGTGCGCGTGGAGGGGCGGGACGGCGCGCGGAGCGCGGCGCTTTTGCGGGAAGCGGGACAGCGGTTTTCCGGCGTGTTCCGGTTGCTGCCGGACGGAACGGCGGAGGAGGCGGCGCTGTGATTTATCTGGATGCTGCGGCGACAACGCTGCAAAAGCCGGACACCGTGCGCCTTGCAGTGCTGCGGGCGATGCAGCGGTGCGCGAGCGTGGGCCGAGGAGGACATCCGCCCGCGATGGAAGCGGCAGAGTCTGTTTACCGCTGCCGGCAAATCGCGGCAGAGCTGTTCGGCGCGGAAGCGGAGCAGGTCGTCTTTACAATGAATGCGACGCACGCGCTGAACATCGCGGTACGCTCGCTGGTGCACTCCGGCGACGAGGTCGTGATCTCGGGGTTCGAGCACAACGCGGTCTGGCGACCGCTGACTGCCGCCGGGGCGGAACTCAAAATTGCCGGCCGGCGGCTCTTTGACCCGGAGGACACGCTGCGCGCATTTGACGTTGCGGTGACGGAGCGTACGCGGGCGGTATTCTGCACGCATGTGTCCAACGTATTTGGCTATATCCTGCCGATCGAGCAAATCGCGGCGCTCTGCCGCGCACGCGGGGTGCCGTTCGTGCTGGATGCTTCGCAGTCCGCCGGGACGCTGCCTCTCTCGCTGCAAGAGCTGGGCGCGGCCTTTCTTGCGATGCCGGGGCATAAGGGACTCTACGGCCCGCAGGGGACGGGCATTTTGCTGTGCGGAATGCTGCCGGAGCCACTCCTGGCGGGCGGGACGGGAAGTCTCTCAAGAGCGGCGAGGATGCCGGACTTTCTGCCGGATCGAGCGGAGGCCGGAACGCACAACGTGCCGGGCATCTGCGGGCTGGCAGCGGGGCTGGAATTCGTCCGGAAGCGGGGCGTGGACGCCATCTTCCGGCACGAATGTGCGCTGCGCAAGGCGCTCTGCCGAGCGCTGGCGGATTCGGATGTGGAATGTTTCACAGACGCGGCGCAGAGCGGCGTCCTGTCCGTGCGAAAGCGCGGCGAGGACAGCGAACAGACGGCGCAGCGGCTGGCCGGGGCGGGCATCTGCGTCCGGGCGGGGCTGCATTGTGCGCCGCTGGCGCATGAGAGCGCTGGGACGCTGGAGACCGGGACGGTGCGGCTGAGCATTTCGGCGTTCAACACGGCGCGCGAGATCTTGCAGGCCGCGGCAATTCTTAAAAAATAATGAAGCCGCCGCTGTTTTTCAGCGGCGGCACTTGCGCCGGGGACGATTTTGGAGTATAATCATCGTGATTATACGGAGAAGACTGCGCTGCCGGAGGACGGCATGCGCTTAAGGGGATATATATGACCGCAATTCAAAACTTTTTTCAGAATTTATTATATCAGATCCCAAAGATCGGGATTTCTGATATCATCGATATTCTGGTCGTCTCGTTCCTGATCTATACGGTGCTGCGGTTGGTCCGCAGCAGCAGCGCGGCGCGCGTGGCGTGGACCGTTCTGGTGCTGCTGATCGCGACGTGGCTGACGAGCGTGTTTGATCTCTACGCCTGCAACTGGATTTTGAATAAGATCCTCGAACTGGGTTTCATCTCGCTGGTCGTCATCTTCCAGCCGGAGATCCGGCGGGCGATGGAGCGCTTCGGCGGGAAGTTCTTCCTGAACCTGGTCGACCCTGCAAGCAAAAAGAGCGTGGAGGAATCGGCCATCGAGGCGACGGTCTCGGCCTGCGAGATCATGAGCAAGGAGCGCGTGGGCGTGCTGCTCATCTTCGAGCGGAGCGTGTCGCTGGAGGAATACTTTAAGACCGGGACGCTCATCGACGCGAAGGTGACGGAGCAGCTGCTGCGCAACCTGTTTTTCCCGAAGGCGTCGCTGCACGACGGTGCAGTCATCGTCCGGGGCGGGCGGATCGCAGCGGCGGGCTGCGTGATGCCGCTGTCTGAAAATACACATCTTTCCAGCGACCTCGGCACGCGCCACCGCGCGGGCATCGGCACGAGCGAGGTCTCGGATGCGGTGGTCGTCATCGTCTCGGAGGAGACGGGCACGATCTCCGTCGCCATCGGCGGGATGCTCAAGCGGCACCTTGCGCCGCAGACGCTGGAAAAGCTGCTGTCCAATGAGCTGATGACGAACGACGACGCGAAGCGTTCGCTGCTCGACCGGCTCCGCGCCAGAATTGCAAAGGCGGGAAATTATGAAAAAAAGTAAGCTCATTACCATGGCGATCTCGCTGCTTGCGGCGATCTGTCTGTGGATCTACGTGGTGACGGTCGTGAACCCGGAGGGGACGACCACGATCTCCAACATTCCGGTCACGTTCTCTGGGGCTGAGGTGCTGCGGGAGGATCAGGGACTGGTGCTCTCCGGCGACTATCAGGATATGGTGACGGTCAGCTTCACGGGCAAGAATTCCGACATGAAGAAGCTGGAACAAAACAAGGAAGAGATCTCGGCGGTGGTCGACGTGTCGAAGATCCGCAGCACGCGGGACTACACGCTGAGCTATGATCTGCTGCTGCCGGACGCTGTGCCGGACTCGGCGGTCACCATCACCGACCGGACGCCGGGCAACATCACGGTGCATGTGGAAAAGCTTGTGAAAAAGCCGGTTCCGGTGAAGGGCGATTTCTCGCAGGTCGAGGTCGCCGACGGGTACATGCTCGACAGTACGACGTTTGACTATGACACTGTGACCGTGGAGGGCGCGGAGTCGGTCGTGGATCAGATCGAATACGCGCTGATCTCGATGAATCGCACGAACGTGGACAAGACCATATCGGAGCAGCTGGACTACACGCTGGTCGACGCGAACGGCGAGGCGGTGGACACCAGCGAGCTGACGATGGATGTGCAGGCCATCGACGTGACGCTGACGGTCGTGATGTATAAGGAAGTCCAGCTGGACGTCAAGTTCATCGACGGCGGCGGCGCGACGTCGAGCGACGTGTCGTACACGATCGACCCGGAGACGATCACGCTCTCCGGCGACGCGACGGCACTCGAGGGTGTGAACACCATCCTGCTCGACAACATCGACCTGTCCGCGATCATGAAGAACGAGGATACGGTGCTGCGGCAGATCATCATCCCGAACAACGCGACAAACGTCTCCGGCGAGCAGGAGGCCAAGATCACGCTCCGCATCAAGAACAAGGAGATCTCGACGATCCGTTCGTCGAATATCACGTTCACCGGTGTGACTGAGGGGCTGGAGGCGAAGAGCATCGCGCAGCAGCTTCAGGTGACGTACCGCGCGTCGAGCGAGGATGTGAAACGGATCTCGGCGAACAACGTCCGCATTGTGGCGGATATGACCGAGTTTACGCAGCCGGGCACGTATCAGGTGCCGGTCGAGGTCTACTTCGACGGCTTCTCCGGCGCGGGCGTGATCGGGGACTACACCGTCGCGGTGACATTGAGCAGGATCGAGGAATAACCGCTCCGGCGAGTACGCCGGATCTGGAAATACGGAGGAATGTGTTTTGATCAAGAGTATGACCGGCTACGGCCGTGCGGCGCAGATGATCGGCGGCCGGGAGATCACGGTCGAGATCCGATCCGTCAACAACCGGTATCTGGATTGCAGCGTGAAGCTGCCGCGCGTGTTCGGCTTTGCCGAGGACGCGGTAAAGGGAAGAGTGAAGGAAGAAATTTCGCGCGGCAAGGTTGACGTGTTCATCTCGGTCAATGTTACGGCGGACGCGGAGATGAAAATTTCACTCAACCGCCCGGTGCTCGAGGGCTATCTCGCGGCGCTGAACACGATCTCGAAGGACTATGGCGTGCCAAACGACGTCACGGTGATGTCGCTGGCGCGGATGCCCGATGTGTTCGTCGTGGAAAAGCAGGAAGAGGACGAGAAGCAGATCACGGCGGACATTTTGTCTGTGGTGAACGAGGCCATCGGAAAATACGGCGCGATGCGTACCGTGGAGGGTGCAGCGCTGGAGGCCGATCTCCGGGCCAGAAGCAAGACCATTCTGGGTCTGGTCGAGCGCGTGGAGCAGCGGAGTCCTGTGACGCTGGCAGAATACCGCCGGAGACTGACCGACAAGATGCAGGAGGTTTTGCAGTCGACCACGATCGATGAGGGCCGCATTTTGCAGGAGGCCGCCATCTACGCCGACAAGATCGCCGTCGACGAGGAGACCGTCCGCCTGCGAAGCCATCTGGCCCAGCTCGACACGATGCTGACCGACGGCGGCGCCATCGGCCGGAAGCTCGATTTCCTGCTGCAGGAGCTGAACCGCGAGGCGAACACCATCGGCTCGAAGGGCAACGACATCGAACAGGCCCGCACGGTGGTCGCGATCAAGGCGGAACTGGAAAAGATCCGCGAACAGACGCAGAATATCGAATAACGGGAGTCGGCCATGCGATTTATCAACATCGGTTTTGGCAATGTCGTCGCCGCGCAGCGGATCCTCGCGGTGCTCAGCCCCGACTCCGCGCCCATCAAGCGCATGATCCAAGAGGCGAAGGAGCGCGGAATGTTGGTCGATGCGTCGTTCGGGCGGAGCACAAGGTCGGTGCTGCTGATGGATACGGACCATGTGATCCTGTCGGCGCTGGGGCCGGAGCAGTTGTCGGGCCGCAGGTCTGAAGTGAAGGAGGATGGGGCAGAATGAGAGGAAAGCTGTTTGTGGTCTCCGGGCCGTCGGGCGTGGGGAAAAATACGCTGCTGAATGCCGTGGTCGCGCGAAGCGTGCATGTGCGCTACTCCATCTCCGCCACGTCCCGCGCGATGCGGCCCGGTGAAGTCGACGGCAAGAGCTATTATTTCGTGACGCGCGAGCAGTTTGAAAAGCTGATCGCGGACGACGCACTGCTGGAATATGCGGAGTATGTCGGCAACTACTACGGGACGCCATTGCAGCCCATCCGCGAGGCCGTCGAGGCCGGGACGGACATCGTGATGGATGTCGATGTGGTCGGTGCGCTGAAAATCAAAAAGCGGCTGCCCTGCGCGGTGCTCGTGTTTATCGCGGCGCCGTCGTTCGACGCGCTGCGCCAGCGGCTCGTCCACCGGGGCGACGTCTCGCCGGAGGCGATGGCCGAGCGGCTCGAGCGTGCGCGGTGGGAATATACACAGGCGCATCAATATGATTACATTCTCCTCAATGAGGATGTGGAACAGACGGCCGGAGAGCTGATGGCGATCATGACCGCTGAAAAATGTAAAACGATGGAGCGTATCCATTTGATCAAGGAGGAACTTTAATGCTGTATCCCGCAATGTCTGAGCTGCTGAAGCATGTCGACAGCCGCTATCTTCTCGTCAATGTCGTGGCGCACCGCGCCCGCCAGATCTCGATCGAATCGGAGCTGACGCACGAGCCGCTGCCGGAAAAGCCGGTCACGATGGCCATTCAGGAGGTCGCGCGCGGCGAGCTGACGGCGACGCTCAAGGAAAAATATTTGAAGTAACACACAAAAAGGCGCAGGCCGGGGGCCTACGCCTTTTGAGCTTGGAATGGGGAGGTTCGCATGATCGCACAGGTTGCTGTTTCAGACAGCGTGTATGCCATCGACCGGCCCTATTCCTACAGGATTCCGGACGGGCTGATGCTGCGGTCGGGGATGCGGGTGCTCGTTCCGTTTGGGAACGGGAACCGAAAAAAGGAAGCCGTGGTGCTGGCCGTGAGCGCGGGCGAGGAAGCAAAGCTCAAGGCCGTCGAGCAGGCGCTGGACGAGGATCCGGTGCTGACGGCGGAGCAGCTGCGGCTGGCGGGCTTTCTGCGCGAGCGGTATTTCTGCACGTATTATGACGCGGTAAAGGCCATTTTGCCGGCGGGCCTGTGGTTTCGGCGGCAGGAGACGTTCGCGCTGACGCCGGAGGCGGCAGATATGCCGGAGGACGGCAGCCCTGCCGGGCAGCTGGTGCAGTTTCTGCGGGAACTTGGCGGAAGCGCGACGGACGCGGCGCTGCGGCAGCGGTTTCCCGATGAGGAGCAGCTGGCGCTGACGATCAAGACGCTGAAGGCCAAAAAAATGTTGTCCTCGAGCCTCGACCTGACGCGGCGCGGCGGCGTGAAAACGCAGAAGATCGCAGCGCTGGCCGTCCCGGCGGAGGACGCAATGGACTTCGCACGGCGCAAACAGCGCGCTGCACCGCTGCAAAAGGCGGTGCTGGAGCTGCTGTGCGCGGTGGGCAGCGGGTCGGCGCAGGAAATCTGTGAGCTGACGGGCGCGTCGATGCCGACGCTGCGGCGGCTGGAAAAGCTGGAGCTGATCACGATCTCGGAGCAGCCGGTCTTCCGGCAGGCAGTGCGTATTGCGCCTCAGACGGAACCGATGCGCTTGAACAAGGAGCAATCCGCAGCTGTGGAAGGACTCTGGACGCAGGCGCAGCGGGAAAAGCCCGGCGCGGCGCTGCTTTACGGCGTGACCGGCAGCGGGAAGACTGCCGTCTATATGGAGCTGATTGCAAGGACGCTTACGGCGGGGCGCTCCGCCGTGCTGCTCGTGCCGGAGATCGCGCTGACGCCGCAGCTGCTCGGCAAGCTGACCGGGCGGTTCGGCGAACAGGTGGCCGTGCTCCATTCAAGCTTACAGGTCGGCGCGCGGTTTGACGAGTGGCGGCGCATCCGCGAGGGGCGGGCGCGCGTCGTCGTTGGGACGCGGTCGGCGGTATTTGCGCCGGTCGAAAACGTTGGGCTCTTCATTCTGGATGAGGAGCAGGAGCATACCTATAAATCGGAGAACACGCCGCGCTACCATGCGCGCGAGGTCGCGCTCTATCGCGGGCTGCGGGCCGGGGCGTTGGTCGTATTCGGGTCGGCGACGCCGTCGGTCGAGACGATGTACCACGCGAAGTGCGGCGATCTTGCGCTCTACACCCTGAAAGAACGCTTCAACCGGCAGGCAATGCCGCGCGTGGAGCTGGTCGACCTGAAGCAGGAACTGCGGCAGGGAAACGCCGGGATCGTGAGCGCAGCGCTCGAGGAGCGGCTGCGCGACACGGTTATCCGCGGCGATCAGGCCATTTTGTTTTTGAACCGGCGCGGCAACAGCCGCTGCCTTGTCTGTGTGGACTGCGGCGACGCGCCGAGCTGTCCGCGGTGCAGCGTCTATCTGACGTATCATTCCGTAACGAACCGGCTCATGTGCCACTACTGCGGATACTCGGAGCCTGTGACGGAGCGGTGTCCGCACTGCGGCGGAGCGCTCCGCCCGGTGGGCGCGGGGACGCAGAAGGTGGAGGAAGAGCTGCGCTATGAATTCCCGGACACGGGCATCTTGCGCATGGACGCCGACACCGTGACCGCTGCGAACAGTCACGAGGCCATCCTCGAACGGTTCCGACGGAAGGAAGCGTCTATCCTCGTGGGGACGCAGATGGTGGCCAAGGGGCTGGATTTTGCGTCGGTGACGCTGGCCGGCGTGCTGGACGCCGACCTGAGCCTTTATGTCAACCACTATCGTGCGGCGGAGACGACGTTCTCGCTGGTGACGCAGCTCGTTGGCCGGTCTGGCCGGGGCGCGGACACGGGCACGGCAGTCATCCAGACGATGTGCCCGGAGCACCCGGTGCTCAAGCTGGCGGCGGCGCAGGATTATGACGGATTTTATGACATGGAGATCGCGCTGCGCGAGCTGCGGAATGTACCGCCGTTCCGCGATCTGTTCACGGTGACGTTTACTGGCCTGTTTGAAGAGCATGTGCGCGCGGCAGCAAAGCGATTCCGCGACGCGCTGGCGATGAATCTGCGGCAGAGCCCCTACGCCGGGATGGAATTTGACCTGCTCGGCCCGGCGCCTGCGGCAATCGCAAAGGTGAATTACACCTATCGCTACCGCGCGACGCTGAGCTGCAAAAACACAAAAGAAATTCGCGCGCTGCTGCGTTTTCTGCTTGGCGCGTTTGCAAAGGATAAACAGAACAAGGGCGTGAGCGCGTTTGTCGACGTGAACGCCTATGATTGAGAGGGAACGATATGGCACTTCGAAATATTGTGACGCAGGGCGACCCGATTTTGAACAAAAAATGCCGCCCGGTAACGGAATTTGATGAAAAGCTGGCAAATCTGCTCGACGATATGTTTGAGACGATGCACAACGCCAACGGCGTCGGCCTCGCGGGGCCGCAGGTCGGCATTCTGCGGCGCGTCGTGGTCATTGACGCGGAGGACGAGGACATCGAGCTGGTCAACCCGGAGATCGTGTCCGTCAGCGATGAGACGCAAACCGGGCTGGAGGGTTGTCTCAGCCTGCCCGGCAAGTGGGGCATCGTGACGCGGCCGCTGCGCGCGACCGTTCGTGCGCAGGATCGTTATGGCGACTGGTATGAATATGAGGGCGAAGAACTGCTGGCCCGGGCGTTCCTGCATGAGATCGACCATCTCGACGGCCATCTCTATCCGGAGATCGCGGAGAAGATGCTGACGGCGGAGGAGCTGGAGGAGATGCTGAAGCAGGAAGAGGACGCCATCGAGGCGGAAGGTGAGGACGAATGAAGCTGGTCTACATGGGTACGCCGGACATTGCCCGCGTGTGCCTCGAAAAGCTGCATACCGCCGGATTCGACATCGCGGCGGTCTATACCAAGCCCGATACGCCGAAAAACCGGGGCATGAAGATGATGGCCTCGGAGGTGAAGCAGTGCGCGGAGTCGGTGGGCCTGCCGGTCATCCAGCCGGTCTCGTTCCGCGACGATGCGGTTGTGGAGGAGCTGCGCGCGATCGCGCCCGACCTGATCGTCGTTGTGGCCTATGGCAAGATTTTGCCGCAGCGGGTGCTGGACATTCCGAAATACGGCTGCATCAATATGCACGCGAGCATCCTGCCGGAGCTGCGCGGCGCAGGCCCGGTGCAGTGGTCAATTTTGAACCACTGCGACGAGACGGGCGTGAGCGCGATGTATCTGACCGCCGGGATGGATGAGGGCGACGTCATTGAAATTCGCAAAACGCCGATTGACCCGATGGAGACGAGCAGCGAGCTGATGGCGCGGCTGGCCGTCATCGCGGGCGATCTCGCCTGCGATACCGTGCGGGCCATTGAGGCCGGGACGGCAAAACGTACGCCGCAGGACAATGCGAAGGCGACGTATGCGCCGATGCTTTCCAAGAGCATGAGTCCCATCGACTGGACGCAGCGCGCGCGGTACGTCATCGATCAGGTGCGCGGGCTGATCCCGTGGCCGGTAGCGACGATGGAAATCAGTGGGAAGACGTTCAAGGTCTTCCGTGTCGAGCAGACGGGGCGGACGACGGACAAAGCGCCGGGGACACTCCTTGCGGTGACAAAGCAGGGCTTGGAGGTCGCATGCGGCGATGGCTCTGTGCTCGTTGTGCGGGAATTGCAGGCCGAAGGCGGAAAAAGAATGGCGGCTGCTGACTATTTCCGCGGCCATCCGATCGCGCTGTGACGGCAAGAGACGCGGCGCTGCGGGCGCTCATCGCCTGGCAGGAACAGGACAGCGACCAGGCATTTGCGCAGGAGGCAGAAACCTACGTGAACATCGAAAATACCGTGGATTTCTGGATTTTTGCCAATCTGATCACCGGGTACGATCAGCGCTGGCCGCGCGGCTGTGCTACGGCGTGGAGCAGAACCGGGGGCTTCTGGATTTTTATCTGAGCCGGTTCGTGCGCGGGAAACTGAAAGACTTACAGCCGGTGGTGCTGGACATTCTGCGACTCGGCGCGTACCAGATCGTGTTTCTGGATAAAGTGCCGGACGCGGCGGCGGTCAACGAGGCCGTGACGCAGACAAAAAAATATGCCAATGCGCGTGCAGCGGGTTTGGTGAACGGCGTGCTGCGGAGCCTGACCCGCGCAAAGGATGCACTGCCGGAGCCGCCCGACCTCGCCACAAAGTACAGCCATCCGGCGGCGCTGGTCGCGCTGCTTCAGGAGTCTCTCGGCGAAGAGACGGAGGCGTTTTTGCGCGCGGACAACGAAGCGCCGGAGACGGTCTTACAGTGGAACCCGCTGCGCGGCGAAGAAGCGGAGCTGCTGCGTGAGCTGGACGAGAAGGGCGTGGAATGGTCGCGCCATCCGTGGCTTGACGGATGTTATCTGGTCAGGGGCACGGGGGATCTGCGCGGGCTGGACGCATTTGCGCGCGGACTTGTCTATGTGCAGGATCCGGCGGCGCGGCTGGCGGCGATGGCCGCCGGGGTGCGGCCGGGGATGCGCGTGCTGGACTGCTGCGCCGCGCCGGGCGGCAAGAGCTTCGCCGCGGCGATCGCAATGGAGAATCGTGGCAGCATCACGTCGTGCGACCTGCATGCGCACAAGATCGCGCTGATCGCAGCGGGCGCAGAGCGGCTCGGCATTTCGATCATCGAGGCCAGGCCGCAGGATGCTGCGGCGTTCTGCCCGGAATGGGAGCAGGCGTTTGACGCGGTGATCGCGGACGTGCCGTGCTCCGGGCTGGGTGTGATCCGCAAAAAGCCGGACATCCGGTATAAGGACGTGTCGCAGCTCGCGGGGCTGCCGCGCGTGCAGGCCGCGATCTTGGAGAATGTGAGCCGGTACGTACGCCTTGGCGGCGTGCTGCTGTACAGCACATGTACGGTGTTGAAACGGGAAAACGAGGACATCGTGAACGCCTTTTTGGCGGCGCATCCGGAATTTCATCCGGAGTGCTTTGATGCGCCGGAGGGCGCGGGGTTCGGCAACGTGCCGATGGCGACGCTGCTGCCGCAAAAGCACGGCACGGACGGCTTCTTTATTTGCAGACTGAGGAGAGACGCATGAAACAGGACCTCAAATCCATGACGCTGGCGGAGATGCAGGAGGCATTTGTCGCGCTCGGCGAGCCAAAGTTCCGCGCGAAGCAGGTCTTCACGTGGCTGCACCGCGGCGCGACGTGCTTCGACGAGATGACGAATCTTTCAAAGCCGCTGCGCGAAAAATTGGACGGCCTGTATTTCATCACGGCCCCGCGCGTGGCGCGCAAGCAGGTCTCGAAGCTCGACGGGACAATCAAGTATCTCTGGCAGCTGGGAGACGGGAACTGCGTGGAATCGGTCGTGATGCAGTATCACCACGGGAACACGGTGTGCATCTCGTCTGAGGTCGGCTGCCCAATGGGGTGTAAGTTCTGCGCGTCGACGCTCGGCGGCCTTGTCCGGCGGCTGACGCCGGCAGAGCTGCTCGACCAGGTGCTGTTTTCACAGCTGGATTCTGGGCTTACGATTTCAAACATCGTGCTGATGGGCATCGGCGAGCCGCTGGACAATTTTGACGCGGTGATGCGCTTTCTGGAGCTGGTGAACAGCCCGGAGGGGCTGAACATCGGGATGCGGCACATCAGCCTGTCGACCTGCGGACTGGTGGACAAGATCGAACTGCTGGCCGAGCGGAATTTGCAGCTGACGCTCTCGGTGTCGCTCCACTCGCCGGACAACGAATCACGAAACAAGATCATGCCGGTCAACAAACGCTGGCCGGTCGAGCAGCTGCTGGCGGCGTGCCGCGCGTATTTTGAAAAGACAGGACGGCGCGTGTCTTTTGAGTATACGATGATCGACGGCGTGAGCGACGCGCCGGAACAGGCGGAGCTGCTGGCGAAGAAGCTGCACGGGATGCAGGCACACGTCAATATGATCCCGCTGAACAATGTGGAAGAAAGCGGGCTGAAATGCAGTTCGCACGCGGCGATCGAGCGGTTCCAGAAGATCCTCGAGAGCCACGGCGTCACCGCGACGGTGCGCCGGACGCTCGGCAGCGACATCGACGCCTCGTGCGGACAGCTGCGGCGGAAATTTGAACGGAAGGGAGACTGAGCCGATGCAGACCTGGGCCATCACCGACCCCGGCAACATCCGGGAACAGAATCAGGACGCCTATGCGGTCATCAACTTTGGGCACGAGCGGATGCTGCTCGTCGTGTGCGACGGGATGGGCGGCGCGAAGTCCGGAAATGTGGCAAGCTCCCTCGCGGTGGAGGTGTTCACCGAGGAGGTGCGCCGGGTGCAGAAGACGGGGATGCGCCGCGAGGCGATCGACGCGATGCTGACCGGTGCGCTCCAGCTCGCGAATCAGGCCGTCTTTGATCAGGCACACCTGAGCGAGGAATTCCGCGGCATGGGCACAACGCTCGTCGCGGCCTACGCCGTCAAGGACAATATTACGATCATCAACGTCGGCGACAGCCGCGCGTACCATTTTTCAAGCCACGGCGTCGACCTCATTACACGGGATCATTCCATCGTGGCGTTTATGGTGGAGCGCGGAGAGCTGACGCAGGAACAGGCGAAAAACCACCCCGGCAAGAACGTCATCACCCGCGCCGTCGGCACGGAGGAGGAGGTCGAGGGCGACCTCTATCACCTGACGGTGCGCAGGGACGACTGCCTGCTGCTCTGCTCCGACGGCCTCTCAAACGAGATGGCCGATCAGGAGATGCTGTTTGAGGTGGCGCACGGGGTGCGGCGGAGCGACTGCTGCCGCCGGCTGCTGAATATCGCCAAAAATCGGGGCGCGCCGGACAATGTGACGGTCGTTCTGGCACAGTGTTAATGGAAGAAGGAGCGAATCCGATGGATCAATACATAGGAAAGCTTTTAGATAACCGATACGAGATCCTCGAGGTGATCGGCACGGGCGGCATGGCCGTGGTCTACAAGGCCCGGTGTAACCGCCTCAACCGCCTCGTCGCCATCAAGGCGCTCAAGCAGGAGCTGTCACAGGATGAGGAGTTCCGGCGGCGGTTCTATGCTGAGTCACAGGCGGTCGCGATGCTGTCGCACCCGAATATCGTGAGCGTCTACGATGTGGCGCACTCCGACGGCCTCGATTATATCGTAATGGAGCTGATCGACGGGATCACGCTCAAGCAGTATATGGAGCAGAAGGGCCAGCTGAACTGGCGCGAGGCGCTCCATTTTGCGACGCAGATCGCAAAGGCGCTTGAGCACGCCCATTCGCGCGGGATCGTCCACCGCGACATCAAGCCGCACAACATCATGATCCTGAAGGACGGGAGCGTGAAGGTCGCTGATTTCGGCATTGCGCGCATCTCGTCCGCGCAGAACACGCTGACGCGCGAGGCGCTCGGTTCCGTCCACTATATCTCGCCGGAGCAGGCGAAGGGCGCGCACGTCGATGCGCGGAGCGACCTCTATTCGCTCGGCGTCGTGATGTATGAGATGCTGACCGGGCGGCCGCCGTTCGACGGGGACACGCCGGTCTCGGTCGCGATCCAGCACATCAACGCGACGCCGGTGCTCCCACGGGAGCTGAACCCGAATATCCCGCTTGGACTCGAGCAGATCACGATGCACGCGATGACGGCGGATCTCAATAAACGCTATAAGAGCGCGACGGAGATGCTGGCGGATCTCGAGGAGTTCCGCAAGGACCCGAACACGACGTTCGATTTTACGCACCGGCAGGGCGGGATTGACATGGAGCGGCTGCTCCACGACCCGGACTATCTGCCGAAGAGCCTCGGCGTGAGCGCGGCGAAAAACCGCGCGAAAAAGGCCATCGCGGGCAAAAAGCAGGAGCGCGAAGCGCCGAAGGCGCAGAACGCGCCCAAGGCCGACGCGCCGGAAAAGCGCGGCAGCCGCATCGCGGTCATCGCAGGCATTGTCTGCATCGCGCTGGCGCTCTGCGGGATCGGGTATTTCCTGTATTCTTACCTTTCTGACCTCTTCGCGACGACGAAGGAGGATGTGGTGCCCAATTTTCTGGGGGCCTATTATGAGGACATCGATGCGAGCCAGTATCCAAACTTCAAAATCGAGGTCGGCGACTGGCGGACGAGCGACAGCGTGGAATATGGGCGCGTCATCAGCCAGACGCCGGATGCGGAGCGGACGGTCAAGGTCGGGACGACGATTTTGCTGACGGTCTCCTCCGGCGTGAGCAGCGACACGATGCCGCCGCTCGTCAATCAGACCGTGCAGGCCGCACAGACGGCTTTGAACGCGCTGAGCGTGCAGGTCACGGTCAACATCGAATATGAGACCAGCACGACGTTCACCGATGGCTACGTCATGGCGACCGATCCCGCCGCGGGCGAGACGCTGACCGCCGGGCAGACCGTGACGTTGACGGTGTGCGCAGGCGCGGGCGTGGAGCTCGTGAAGGTCCCGGCGCTGCAGGGCGAGACGGTGGACGAGGCCATCGCGGATATCAAGGACGCGGGCCTCGAGCCGGGGCAGGTTCGCTATCTGGAGAGCGACCTCCCAAAGGACACGGTCACGTATCAGAGCGTGGACGCGGGCGAGCAGGTCAAGGCCGGGACGGTCATCAATCTGCAGGCCTCCAAAGGCCCGGAGCAGGCGCGGACACCGTTCGTGCGGAGCGTCTCACAGGATGCCGAGGTCGGGCTGAACGAGGAGCTGACGCTGCGCGTCGAGGCCGAGACGAGCGACAACGGCACGCTGAGCTATGCGTGGTACGTGTCGGAGAACGGGAGCGTCGACGGCGCGAGCCTCGTCTCGCGCAGCGCGGAGGACAACGACAGCTGCATCGTGGACACGAGCCGGACGGGCACGTTCTACTATTTCTGTAAGATCACGAACACGCTCGGCGACGCGACCGAGAGCGTCAATTCGCCGATGATCGAGGTCGTGGTCGGGCCGTCGAACGATACGGTGGACAAGGTGATCTATGTGACAATGCCGTCCGACGGACGGACGCATACCGTGACGGTCTATGTCGCGGGCGTCCAGCAGATGGAGCCGTTCGAGGTCGAGGCCGGCGGCGTACAGATCCCGATCCAGGTGTCGGGCTCCGGCGAGCAGAACGTGGACATCTATCTTGACGGGTCGCTCTATGATTCGCAGCTTGTGGACTTTACGACGGTGGGCTGAGCATGGGAGACAGGATCATCAAGGCCCTCAGCGGCTTTTACTATGTACAGACGGCGGACGGTGTGGTGGAGTGCCGCGCGCGCGGAAAGATGCGGCGCGAGAAGGTCTCGCCGCTGGTCGGCGATTTCGTCGAGATCTCGCGGCAGGGCGCGAAGGGCACGGTCGAGGCAGTCTTGCCGCGGCGGAACGAGTTCATCCGCCCAGCGGTGGCGAACATCGACGTGCTGGTCGTGCTGGCGTCGTGCGCGATCCCGGTGACGGAGCCGTTTCTGATCGACCGGGTGCTTGCCATCGCGGCAAAGCAGAACGTGCCCGCGATCGTCTGCGTGAACAAGGACGATCTGGCGAGCGGTGAAAAGCTGGCTCATATCTATCGGCATGCGGGCTATCCCGTGTTTGTGACAAGTGCGGAAACCGGCGAGGGCATTGACGCTCTGCGCGAGGCCATCTCCGGGAAGTTGGCCGTGTTTACGGGCAATTCCGGCGTCGGCAAGTCCAGCATCCTGAACCGGCTCGCACCGGGGCTGGCCGTGCCGGTGGCCGATGTGTCGGAGAAGCTGGGCCGCGGACGGCACACGACGCGCCACATCGAGCTGTACGCGCTCGGCGGCGGGACGTACATCGGCGATACGCCGGGCTTTTCGTCGTTTGACACGGAGCGGATGGATCTTGTGCGGAAGGAAGAACTGCAAGATGTGTTCCCGGAGTTCGCACCGTACATCGGGCGCTGTCAGTTCCCGGACTGCGCACACCGGAAAGAGCCGAACTGCGCGGTGCGCGCGGCGCTGGAAAGCGGTGAAATTGAGCAGACGCGCTATGACAGCTATGTCCGCCTCTACGAGCTGGCGAAGGAAATCAAGGAATGGGAATTGAACCCATAAAACGTGCCCGGAGAAGTTCCTTCTCCGGGCGTCTTTTGCTTATTGGACTTTTGCGCCGCCCCATTCGACGGCGGTGAAGCCGGTGCGCTCCGGCGCGGTGAGCGGCTGCGGGCTGATCTCGACGGCGCTCGTCAGCGGCTTCCATGCCATGAAGATGCGCAGCAGCGTGTCGGGCTGAGGCGTGATGGTGAGCTTTGCCGCGTCGGTGTAGGTTTCCTGCTGGAACGAGATGAGGTTATAGGCGTTTTGTTCCATCTGCGGGAGCCAGTAGATGATGAACTCGTTGGCCTCCGCGCGGGTCAGGCCGAGTTGCGCGAGCGCATCCTCCAAAAACGCGGCAGTTTCGGAACCGGGGACACAGAAGCCCTCGGAGAAATCGTACTGGACGTTGTCTGTGCCTTCCCAGTAGAGATAGCGGTAGGTCTGGCCGCGTTCATCGGTCAGCGTGCCGTCCGGCGCGGCGGTGACGCGCCACGTGCCGTCGTAGGCAGGATACGTGCAGGTCAGGTCGCCCGCGTAGTCGAGCCGGACGGTGACGTCCGTTTCTGCCTCCGGGTAGAGATAGATGACAGGCTTCTCCGTGTACTGCTCTTCCAGCGGCCAGCAGCCGGTCATGGCTGCGAACAGGAGCAGCGCAAGCAGCAAAGCAAAAATTCGTTTCATAATAAACTCCCTCCAAATATAGTCTCACAAATGTAGACGAATTTGGAGGGAGTTCGTTGCAAAGTTTGGAAAATTTAAGGCAGCAACGCACAATTCGACAAGCAGATTCGGCGAGAGATTTTTCGTCAAGGCGAGGTTTGGAAAATGCAGATATCCTTTGTGGATTTCAAATTTTTCAAACCGATGAATTGGCGGAAAAGATCCACCGAAGCGCGCCGACGCAATTGTGCGGGGTTGCCTTTCTTACATGCCGGGTGCGTAAAGATCGATAGACTTGACGGTGTTGTCCGCACGGGCGAAGGTGAGCATGGCCGTATAGCCCTCCGGCGTGCAGAAGCGCAGCGCATAGAAGCTGTTCGCCACAAATTGCAGGTCGGCGGTGTGCCCCTCGCCGTCGTCATAGACGGTCTGGAGCTCCCACTGCTTCAGCTCCCGGTCGGTGCAGGGGAATTTGTCGAAGACGGACTCGATGCTCTCGCCGAGGTGAATTTCGCGGAAGATCGGCGTAGTCGGCTCCATGTTGCCGCCGTCGGCGACGCTGCGGATGTAGACGCAGGAGAGCGCATCGTCGTAGAAGACATAACGATAGCCCTCGCACTGGAAGCTTTTCCAGCCCTCGCCGCTGTCCTCATTTTCGGCATGGCTGCCGCAGAGCCGCAGCGCTTCGTCATAGCTCGTGCCGAAGCGAAGCGCACGCGGCAGCGTGAATTCCTCGGCCTGCAGGGGCATGGCCGCATTGTAGGACGCGCAGATCATCAGCTCGCTGTGCGAGAGGAAGACGGGCTGGCCGCTCTCAAAGTAGAATTCAAAGGTATCGACATGATCCTCCCAGAGTCCGGAGAGGTCGCCCGCGAGGATGTTGCTCCGGAGCTGCTGCCATTCCGCCTCATCGGCGATCTCGTGTCCGGCGGAGAAGAAGGTGTATTTCGCGGTGTAGACGGTGCGCTTGTCCGAGACGTCGGCCTCGAGCGAATCGAGCCGGACAAGGGGCTTCGGATTCACGCCGGTCGCGACCGGTTCGTAGCGGCCATTGCGGAACTCCCACGTCTTCGGCAGATCGTCCATCGAGAGGCGGCGGATGGGGAAGTGCGCCTGGATCGTGGTCTCCACCCAGTCGGCGTCCATATAGCCCTGCGCCTTCAGTCCGTCCATGTTTGTGGCGTAGAGCCACATCAGATATTCTGAGGCCGCGTCCGGGACGCCGTTGTTCTCGGGATACAGCGCCTCGGAGCAGACAGGCAGGTAGTCGAGCCGCCAGTTCACCGCGAAGTCGACCCAGACGGACTCGTATGCGCCGGGCGCGTCTGCCGCTTCGCCGCTGCGGTGGACAAGACCGGTGTCCGGCGTGAAGATGAACTGCTCCGTGCCGCCGGTCAGCGTCTCGGCGTCCAGAAACAGGTCGCCGTCGGTCAGGCGGATCGTCCAGCGCGCGCCATAGCGGAAGATGCCGAGCGGCGCCAGCTCGTCATAGTGGCCGCGGAAGTAGGCGGCAAACGTCACCTGTGCGGTCTGAGCCAGCTCGGGATCCTGTACGTTGCTTTCTTTCAGCGCAGACATCAGGCGGGGGTCGAAATCGTCGACGTGGCCCGTTTCGGCGTCGTAGTAGAGGCAGTAGTAGAAATAGGGCGTGCGCGTTTCGTCGCTCCGCATGACAAGATTTCCCTCGCCGGACTGTGTGGCGAGAAGCGCCCAGCGGATGTCGTCCTCCAGCGCACCGTTTTGAAGCAGCGCGTCGAAATTGCTGACGAGCCAGACCGTGTAGGCCGTGAGGGCGGCTTGCTGTTTCGCGTCGTCAAGCTCGCGCAGCGGGAACCAGTAGGTATCGTCGCGCACGATGTCCGACGTGAGGGCTGCGTTCAGCTTCGCTTCGATGGCGGTCTTCCGTTTGTCGAGGTCGATCGGCTCATACGTCACGATAAGCGTATCGCAGTCTAGGGAGAACGTCTCGGTGGAGCCGTCCGGGAGATTCGAGATATGCAGGAGAATTTGGCTGTCCAGTTTGCGGAGACTCCAGACCGTGTCATAGTCCCAGATGTCAGAATCCTGCCATTCCTTGCCGTGCTCGGTCAGATATTGTGCGAACTGTGCGCCCGGTAGGACATAGGTGGAGTAGGTATAGTCCAAGACGGCGGAATCGGCATGACTGGAAGAGCTGGCGATCGAGCAGCGGTAGGCTGCATCGTTGGCAACGTTATATTGGGCGTTGTAGGAGATGACGTCTAGGGTGTTCCGGTCATCGTCATAGATGGTGAGGGTAAGATCTTGCTGCTCCGAAGTGGCCAGCTCCCAGAAACTGTGATCCGTAAAAAAGTCGTAAGGGGCCATGCTGTCGTAGTGCGCCAACAGGTAATCCATAAATCCGTTTGCGGCCTGATCGGTCAGATTTTCGTTCCCGGCGGTGCGGTCCAGCTTGGCAAGGATGGCGTCGCGGCGGGCAGATGCGGTGTCGGATGTGGTTCCCGCTTCGGCCGTTGCGGCTGCGTCCGGCGTAGAGTTTTTCTGCTTCGCGCCGGTCATCGTGCAGCCGGCGGTGATCGCCGCGATCAGCAGCACAGCGATGAGCACGGGCACGGCGGTCTTCGGATGTCTCGCGATGGCGCGGACACGCTCTTTCAGCTGGCTGCCGCGGCCCGACATCGTCGTCGCGGCGGAGAGGGGATCGATGCGCGTGCGGCAGGTCATGCGGATGAGCGTCCGGCCATAGTCGGCGCGCTCACCTTCGCCGAGCAGGCGGATCGCGTCCTCGTCGCAGCAGAGCTCCGCGTCGGTGCGCGCGAGGTGCGCGCTCCACCACGCGAGCGGATCGAACCAGTGCAGCGCGAGGCAGATCCCGCGCAGCAGCGCCCAGATGTGGTCGCCGTGGCGGTAGTGCGTCTGTTCATGCGCGATGCAGTGCCGCCGGAGGGCATCGTCTGCGGCGCTGTCCGGCGTCAGATAGATGGCCGGGCGCAGGAAGCCAAACAGGCACGGCGAGGCGATGGCCGGGGAGACGTAGATGGCCGGGCAGCCCGGCAAGGCCGGGGCAAACAGCGTCGCATTCTTCCGCAGCGCACGGCCAAAGGCAAGGTTGCACCCGAAAAACCAGAGCAGCACGCCCGCCGCGCCGACGGCCCAGATGACGGTCAGGACGGTTTTCAGCTCCAGAACGCTACCGCCGCGGACGGCCTTCTGCGTCTCGGCAGCTTCGCGTGCGGGGAGCACCTGCACGGGCGGCTGCGCAGCCTGCTGCGGCTGAGAGGGCGCGGATGCTTCGGGGGCCGGGGCTGTGCGCGGCGCGGTGTAGAGGACGTAATGCTGCGTCTCGGGGACGAGATTCTCGACGCTCGCGGCGCTCTGCCCAACGGAAAACGGCAGCAGCAAGCGGACGAGGGCCAGCGCCCAGAGGGCGTATTGCAGCTTCGGGCTGACCTTGCCGCGCAATAGATAGTGCAGCGCGATCAGAACGGCCAGCAAGATCGCCGAGGAAACAAACCACTCAAGCATCGCCCTGTTTCGCCTCCATTTCGTCCAAGATCGCGTACAGTTCGTCAATTTCGGCTTTTGACAGGGTCTCTTCGCGAGTCATGGCGCTGACGAGCAGGCTGAGGCTCCCGTGGTAGACACGGCCAAGCAAGTCGCGCGTCTGCCGCGCGGCGGCGTCCTCACGCGAGACGGCGGGAAAGTAGACGTGCATGCCGTCCTGTTCCTCCGTGCGGACGGCGCCCTTTTCCGTCAGGCGGCGCAGGAGCGTGAGCGTGGTGCTGCGCGCCCAGCCGGTCTCGGCGTGCAGCGCGTCGGTCAGGGCGCGGCCAGTCTGGCCCGGCGCGCCCCAGAGCTGCTCCATCAGCGTCCATTCCGCCTCGGTCAGATCGATGTTCCGTGGCATAAGGCATCCCTCCTGTTTACGTTTGTAACCAGAGCATAACACGATAGTCTACAAATGTCAACAGCAAAATCCGTAAAAGAGCCGAAGTTTTTTCGAAGCGCCCCGCAACCTTTCCGAAAGTATTTCGTCTATAAGGGCAGACCAGACAAAAGGAGACATGGAACATGAAAAAGATTCTTGCATTTGGATTGGCTGTGGCGACGGCAGTGACCATGGTGGGCTGCGCGGCGCAGACACCGGGCGGCAAAGTGACCCTCCCGGACGAGGAACCGAGCACCCTTCTGGCGACAGAGCTGGCTGCGCCGGTCATACCAGAGATGGCGCAGCTCCCACAGGAGATGGATTACTACGACGAGAAGACCGGTGAATGGGACGATGAGGCGTGGACCGCGGCCAATGAGGCGTGGTACGTGGACTATGAGGCCCGAACGGAGAACATGGACGCCACGATGGATGGCCTTTCGGAGCGGTTTTTGCCGATGATGTCCGCGCTCCTCGCGGGAAGCAATGGAGAAAACCGCATCTGCTCGCCGCTGAATGTCTATATGGCGCTCGCGATGCTGGCCGAGTGTACCGACGGCGAGAGCCGGACGCAGATTCTGGACGCGCTCGGCGAGGACGACATCGAGGCGCTCCGCGCGCGGGCCAAGGCCCTCTGGTTCGAAAACAGCTGGGACGATGGGCGCGTGACGAGCCTGCTGGCCAACTCGCTCTGGCTGAAAGACGGTGTGAAATACGAGCAGACGACGATGGATCGCCTTGCGGCGGACTATTTCGCCTCGTCCTATTCCGGCGAAATGGGCTCCGAGGAATACAACGAGGCGCTGCGCAGCTGGATCAACAAGAACACCGGCGACCTGCTGACCGAGCAGGCGGCGGGGCTGAGCTTTGATCCGCAGACCGTGCTGGCGCTGGCCTCGACGATCTACTACCGCGCGAGCTGGGCGGATAAATTTGACCCGTCGGCCACGACGGAGGACACGTTCCATGCGGTGCGCGGCGACGTGACGTGCGAGTTTATGCACAGCAGCGAGAACGGGGACGTCTACTACGGCGACGGCTTCTCGGCGATCGGCCTTTCGATGGACGGCAGCGGGACGATGTGGCTGCTCCGCCCGGACGAGGGAAAGACGGCGGAGGATCTGCTGCAGTCGGACGAGGCGCTGAGTTTTCTTGTGGCGAACGGCGGCTGGTCGCAGACGCAGTATGCGAAGATTGCGCTGAGCCTGCCGAAGTTTGACGTGGCCTCCGATCTCGACCTGAAGGATGCCCTGAAGACGCTTGGCATCACGGATGTGCTCGACGCCGAGACGGCGGATTTCACGCCGCTGGGGCTGGATGAGAGCCTTGTCCTCTCGAAGGCGGAGCATGCCGCGCGCGTGAAGATCGATGAGGACGGCTGCGAGGCTGCGGCGTATACGGTGCTTGGTGTGGAGGGGATGGCGCTGGTCGAGGAGCCGGAGACGGTGGATTTCACGCTTGACCGGCCGTTCCTGTTCGTGCTCACCGGGATCGACGGCGCGCCGCTCTTTGCTGGCGTAGTCAATCAGCCGAATGGATAATGGATCACAAAACGCCCTCTCCAGTAATCTGGAGAGGGCGTTCGTTTATAGCTTATAGCTCGTGATAATAGGGGCAGATATCCTCGAAATGCCTGTCCTTCATGCGGAAGCCCTTGGGGATCGTGCCGAGCTGGGTGAAGCCGAGCCGTTCATAGAGATGCCGCGCGTGGACGTTCGTGGCGACGACGGCGTTGAATTGCAGGATGCCAAAGCCGTGCGCCTTGCCCTGCGCGAGACAGTCGGAGACGAGCGCCTCACCGAGGTGCAGTCCGCGTGCCGTGCGCTCGACGGCATAGCTCGCGTTGCAGATATGGCCGCAGCGGCCCTCGTTGTTGGGATGCAGAATGTAAAGGCCGAGCACCTTGCCGTCCGCCTCGGCGACGGCGGAATAGGTCTGCTTTGCAAAAAATTCTGCGCCGGTCTGCTCGTCCAGAAAATGCTCCTGCGGGAAAGCAATGCCATCCTCGACGACCTCGTTCCAGATTCGGATCATCGCGGGCAGGTCGGACGGCTGATAGGCTCTGACAGTGATTTGCATGGTGATTCGCGCTCCTTGAAAAAACTCTACCACATTATAGTGGAAAAGCGCGGAAAATGCAAGCATATAGAAAGAAAAACTGCAAGGGCTCCGGAATGGATACCTTGCAGTATTTTCTCTCTCCGTGCTGTGGGATATTTGCACGTTCTCCCGCGGCGCAAACATAAGTATAGCCGCTTTTGGCGCTCTGGTCAAGCAAGAACTTTCAACAAAATTCGAGCCGCAGCCTGGTGAGGCGGGCGGTACGTTTTGGGGAGTTGCAATTTCAAAGGATTTTTGCTATAATAAGAAACGATTTGTAACCTTTTTGGAAGGGTGAAGCCTATGACAAAACGAATGATGCGTGCGCTGGCTGCAGGATTGCTGGTCTGCATGCTGGCGGGGAGTGCGGCGGCAACGGACTGGGACGACAACTATGACCCGTTTGTGGAGCTGCCGCCTGCGACCTCAGAACAGGCCGAACAGACCGAGCAGACGGACGGGACGACGGAGGCGCAGCGGTTTTCCGACGTGGCGGCGACGGACTGGTATTATTCCGTCGTGATGCAGCTGGTGGAGGCCGGAACGATCGACGGCTTCCCGGACGGGACGTTCCGCCCGAAGAACACCGTGACGACCGGGCAGGCGCTGAAGATGATCCTGCTCGCGGCGGGCTATCCGGAGCCGGAGCGTGCCGCGTCCCACTGGGCGCGCGGGTATCTCGACCTTGCGATCGAACAGGGCTTTGTGACGCGGTTCAAGGAGATCACCGATCTCGACGTGCCGATCAGCCGCGCGCTCGTCGCGCAGATCGCGGCGAAGGCGATGGGCCTGACACGGCCTGAGACGGTGGAGGTCTCGTTCACGGATACAGACGATGACAATGTGCTTGCGCTGGCGGCGGCCGGCATTGTGGATGGATACAAGGACGGGACGTTTTTGCCGTCGAAGTCGCTGACGCGGGCAGAGCTTGCGGCGATCACGGCGCGCATCACGAACTATCTCGCGCCGGCGACGCCGGACAGCGGCGACACGGATCTTGACGACAACACACCCATCACGCTGCGCACGACGGAAAATGGCGTGGCCTTCATCAAGGCGCGCGAGGGCTTCCGCGCGACGGCCTACTGGGATTATTCGCAGTATTCCATCGGCTACGGCTCGCGCTGCGAGGCGAATGAGTACCCGAACGGCATCACGCAGGAGCAGGCCGACCGGCTGCTGCGGAAGAAATTGCAGGAATTTGAAACGAAGCTGGACGCCTTCCTCACGAAAAATAACCTGACGCTGAACGATACGCAGTATGACGCGCTCATTTCGCTTACATACAACATCGGCTCAACATGGATGAACGGGACACGGCTGGCCAGCTATCTGGCGAGCGGACAATACACGCACAACGAGCTGGCCTCGGCCATGGGCATCTGGTGCCACGTGACGGACAAGTCCGGCACGGCGATCCACGACGGCCTGATCGCGCGGCGTATTCTGGAGATCAAGCTGTTCCTCTACGGCGATTACAGCGGGAGCAGCTCACCAAGCTATCACTATGTGAAGTTTGCGACGGAGCAGGGCAAGGTCGAGGTCGACATTGCGTTCTATGAGAGCGGCAGCGCCTTTACGCCGTATTTCAAGGCATCGTGCGACACGGATACCTTCCTCGGCTGGTATAAGGCCGACGGCACGGAGCTGCGCGAGGGCGACAGTGTGACGCAGGACATGACGCTCACGGCGCAGTGGGCCGGACAGACAGCCGGAACGGGCGAGAGCGGCACAGGTACCTCCGGTGATACGGAATTTAACTGGTGGAGCTGAGCGGCGCAGGTCACAAATTTTCGGATACACTCTAATAAGTCCGAATTATAGGACATAGCGTGTGCTATACTATGCACAGATCAACCGGAAGGGGAGCTGTGCAATGGAAATCAGAATGTGCTATGTGAGAGGACATGTCGAGGTCTATGACGCGCGCGGGACGTTTTTGTTTTCTGCCGATAACGAGGCCGAGGCCGAGCGGATGCTGGAGGAATAAGGCTTGAATATTCAGATTTTCGGGAGATCGAAGTGCTTTGACACGAAAAAGGCCGAGCGCTGGTTCAAGGAGCGGCGGATCAAGTTTCAGTCGATCGACCTGGTGAAATACGGCATGTCGGGCGGCGAGTTTGACAGCGTACTGCGCGCCGTCGGCGGGATCGACAATTTGATCGACTGGACGGTCAAAGATCCGGAGATCGACCTGATGCGCTATATGGACGACAAGCGGGCCAAAGAGGACAAGGTCTTCGATCAGCCGAAGCTGATGAAGACCCCCGTCGTCCGCAACGGAAAACAGGCGACCGTGGGCTATTGCCCGGAAATTTGGGAGACTTGGGAATAAATAACGAACAGCACCTCAATCGAGGTGCTGTTTTTTTGATTCGGTTTCAGGCCGATTCGGAATGTGCGCGTCCTTGGGCAGGCCCTGCGCGATGGCAGGGAAGAAGTTCTCCGTGTCGGCGGTGCGCTGGATGTTATAGGTGCCATACTGGTTGACCAGATCGAAGCAGTCCTCCGGCTGACCGGGAAAAGCGTGGGTCATCGGCGTGGGATCGTAGGAAAAGCCGGGCTTGTCCGGATACGGAATGGGGATCGGCGGCCGTTTGTCTGACATGTTGAAATCACCTCAGACGTAGTATGCACAAAAACGCGCCAAATCATCTTGATTTGGCGCGTTTTTTTGGATTGATATTATTTCACGCATTTTTGACAGGGCGTGAGGCCGCGGCCCATGGCATCGGCCAGCGTGGTTTCAATATAAGTGCCGCCATTGCAGTGGCCGTCAAAATGATACCGCCTACCGGTCGGCGTGATGTAGATGTGTTCGCCGTTGAGCCGGTTGGCGACGGCGGCGGTCTGCGACGTGCCGTCCCACGTGACAGAGCAGCCAAACGCCTCGGAGATGAAGCGGGCGGGAACCATCGTGCGGTTCTGGATGATCTGGGCCGGAACGTCGAGTGTGCGTGTCTCGCCGTCGACCAGGGCTTCAGTCTCACCGACCTGAATGACGACCGTATGGTCGCCCAGCGTACCGGTGGCGGTGCGGGTGTCGCCGTCCCAGTCGACCTCCGCGCCGAGCGCCTCGAAGATGGCGCGCATGGGGACGAGCGTGCGGCCATCGACGATCGTGGGCGGGACGTCGGTCTGGATGAGATCGGTGTCGACATAGAGGCTGACGGCTTCAGCGGAGGCCGTGAGCGTAAAGAGCAGAAGAAGCAGGAACGCGAGCATGCGTCGTTTCATAGAAATCTCCTTTCACGGCAATCGCATGGGGGAAAAATCGCCCCGATACCGCGGGGTATCGGGGCGATGGTGGGATGGATTATTTGTCGTACAGGTCGATGAGCTTGAGCAGGTGCTCGTAGCGCTCCTTGGCGTTCTCTTCGTTCTTCGCGAACAGGACGGTGGCGCGCTCCGGGAACTCGCGGGTCAGACGGCTGTAACGGGCCTCGTTCATCAGGAACTCCTGAT
>OLNF01000644.1_pt1 | contig 31025 bp, 30 predicted proteins | sample 1673061 | NCBI WGS metagenome assembly OLNF01 (sample SAMEA3136751, study PRJEB25190) | human gut metagenome
AGGCCGGTACTGACTGTGGTATAATCATCTTTCAGACAGACAACAAGGAGGGACGTGTATGCGCATTCTGGTCGTGGAGGACGAACAGGACCTCAACCGCATCCTCGCCAAAACACTCAAGGCCGAGGGCTACAGCGTCGACAGCTGCTTTGACGGCGTGGAGGCGCTCGACTATCTTGAGGGCGCGGAATATGATGCCGTCGTGCTCGACGTGATGATGCCGCGCATGGACGGGTTTTCGGTGCTGGCGCAGATGCGCGCCGACGGCAACGAGACGCCGGTGCTGTTTCTCACGGCGAAAGACAGCGTGCCCGACCGCGTGCACGGGCTGGATTCCGGCGCGGACGACTATCTTGTCAAGCCGTTTTCGTTTGATGAGCTTCTGGCGCGGCTGCGCGTCGTCACGCGCAAGCGCGGCGGCAGTGCGACCAATGTCTTCACCGTGGCAGATCTCACGGTCGATACCGCCTCGCACCATGTCACGCGCGCCGGGCGCACGATCTCGCTCTCGGCCAAGGAATTTGCGCTGCTGGAATATATGATCCGCAACCGCGGCGTCGTGCTCTCGCGCGGGCGCATTGAAAACCATCTCTGGAACTATGACTACAGCGGCGGCTCAAACGTGGTCGATGTGTATGTGAGCTACCTGCGCCGCAAGATCGACGCGGACTATCCCACCAAGCTCATCCATACCGTCTGGGGCGTCGGCTGGGTGCTGCGGGAGGAAGTATGAGAAGACCGTCACTCAAGATCCGCATCACGGCGTGGTTCGCGCTCATGATGTTCGTCATCGAGGCGCTGGTGCTCTCGTTTCTGCTTGCCGTCAACGGCACGATCGTCACGAACGACCCCGAGTCGCGTCTCGTGCGCATGGTCGAGCACAACGCCAACCGCGTCAAGTATAAAAACCGGCAGTTTCGCTATGATCGCATCCACTATTACCGCAGCGGCGTGTACACCGTGCTCTATGACGCGGACGGCAACGTCCTGCAGGGCACGTTCCCGGCGGAGTTTTCGCCCGCCTATCCCTTGCCGCTCAACGGGGATGCGGTGCGCACCGTCGTCTGCGGCGAGCAGACGTACTACGTCTATGACGTGCACGTCGATATGATGGTCGGCAGCGTCTGGCTGCGCGGCGTCATCGACGCGGACGCAAACGGCGGCGTCATGCGCGTGATCCTGCCGCTGGCGTGGTCGCTGCTGCCGGTGCTGCTGGTGCTGTCGGTCATCGGCGGCTATTTCATCGCCAGCCGCGCCCTGCGCCCCGTGCGCCAGCTCACAGCCGCCGCCAATGCCATCTCCGACGGGCAGGATCTCAAGGCGCGCATCGGTCTGCCGCACACAAAGGGCAGCGACGAGATCTATCAGCTCTCGGCGTCGTTTGACAATATGTTTGACCGGCTCGAGCGCTCGTTCGAGGCCGAGCAGCGCTTCACGTCCGATGCCTCGCACGAGCTGCGCACGCCGACGACCGTCATCCTCGCCGCCTGCGAGGACGCGCGCAAAAACGCCGCCACCCCGGCGGACTATCAGGCCGCGCTCGACGTCATCGACCGGCAGGCGCACAAGATGTCGGAGCTCATCGGCAGTATGCTCGAGATCACGCGCCTTGATCAGGGCACGCAGAAGGTCAACTGGGAGTATGCAGACCTGTCCGACCTCGTCACCGTCATCTGCGACGAGCAGGCCATGGTCGCGCGCCGCGGCATCCGCATCGGCTGTGCGGCAGAGCCGGACATTTTCATCGACATGGATGTGTTTCTCATGTCGCGCGTCGTGCAGAACCTGCTCGACAATGCTTTCAAGTTCGGCGTTGACGGCGGCTGGATCCATGTGGCGCTGCGGCGCACGGATGCGGGCGTGCAGCTGACGGTGCAGGACAACGGCGTCGGTATCTCGCAGGAAGATCTGGACAGAATATGGCAGAGGTTTTATCAGGCCGATCCCAGCCGGCGGGAAAGCGCGGGACTGGGGCTGGGCCTGTCGATGGTGCAGCAGATCGTGGCGCTGCACGGCGGCACGGTTGCCGTCGCAAGCGTGAAGGGCCGCGGCACGACGTTCACGGTCACGCTGCCGGAACACCACGGAAAAGAGGAGAAGTAATATGAAGAAAACCGTTTTGCGTGCCTATGCCCGCCTGATTGCCGAGGTCGGCGCGCGTGTTCAAAAGGGGCAGGATGTCGTCATCGAGGCCGAGCTCGACCAGCCGGAGTTCGTGACCATGGTCGCCGATGCGTGCTACCATGCCGGTGCGCGCAAGGTCACCGTCACGTGGAAGCATCAGGCGCTCGAAAAGCTTGCCATCCGGCGTGAGAGCGTCAAGACGCTCCAGACTGTCGAGGACTGGGAGCGCGCGAAGCTCCAGCACTATGTCGACACGCTCCCGTGCCGCATCTACCTGCTCAGCGAAGATCCGGACGGGCTGCGCGGCGTCAGCCCCGCAAAGATGGCCAGCGCCCGCCAGGGACGCTACAGCGTCATCAAGCCCTACCGCGACCAGATGGAGGGGCGCTACCAGTGGTGCATCGCGGCCGTGCCCGGCGTGGCATGGGCGAAGAAGGTGTTCCCGCATGAGACAAAGACGCGCGCCGTCGAAAAGCTCTGGGAGGCGATCTTACACACCTGCCGTGTGCACGATGATCCCGTCGCCGCGTGGGACGCGCACAACGCAGACCTGCAGGCACGCTGCGATTATCTCAACAGCCTCGGCATCGAGACGTTGGAGTACCGCGCGTCCAACGGCACGCACCTGACCGTCGGCATGATCCCCGAGGCGCAGTTTTGCGGCGGCGGGGAGTACACGATCGGCGGCAGCTACTTCAACCCCAACCTCCCGACGGAGGAGTGCTTCATCTCGCCGAAGCGCGGCGCGGCCGAGGGCATCGTCTACTCGTCGAAGCCGCTGTCGTATCAGGGACAGCTCATTGAGGATTTTTCCATCCGCTTCGAGCGTGGCCGCGCCGTGGAGGCGCACGCCCGTACGAACGAGGCGCTGCTGCAAAAGCTCATCGCCATGGATGACGGCGCCGCCTACCTCGGCGAGTGTGCGCTCGTGCCGTATGACAGCCCCATCAACCAGACCGGCATCCTGTTTTATAACACCCTCTTTGATGAAAATGCCTGCTGCCATCTCGCGCTCGGCATGGGCTTCATCGACACCATCCGTGACTACCCGAACCGCTCGCTCGAGGAGATGCGTGCGCTCGGCGTGAACGACTCCATGATCCACGAGGATTTCATGATCGGCACGCCGGATCTTGCGATCACGGCGCACTGCCGCGACGGCCGCACGGTCGAGGTGTTCCGGGACGGGACATGGGCATTTTGACCGAAATCCTACTATTACGTCGAAAAACCGCGAATTGTGGTGCGTTCTGATTTCAGAACGCACCATTTTTCATGAAAAGTGGGGAATGAGTGCGGTAACCCGTTGCATTTTCGCGGCGTGTGTGGTAAGATACGCCTACGCGGAACGAATACCGCGAATCGAAACAAAACGGGAGGTGACCGGCATGAAGCGCACGCTTTTGTGCGTCCTGCTCGCAGCGCTGCTGCTCTGCGGCTGTACGCACGCCCCGGCGAGCACCGTGCGCGCCCCGGATGCCGGGCAGCCGCTGACGCTCTGCCTCGGCGCGGAGCCCGCGACGCTCGACCCCGCGCGCACGGAAAACGGCGTCGGCGCAACGTATGCCGTCAACCTCTTTTCCGGTCTGACCGGCTATCGCGCCGGCGGCGACGGCGGCCGGGAGCTGACACCCGAGCTGTGTGAGCAGCTGCCGCAGCCGGAGTCTCTGCCCGACGGGCGCGTGCAGTATGTGTTCACGCTGCGCGGCGGGCTCAAGTGGTCGGACGGCGCGCCGCTCACGGCGGCGGACTTTGTCTATGCGTGGAACCGGGCGTGCACGCTCGAGGATGCGGCGGCGCCGTATCTCTTTGCCTGCATCGACGGGTATGGCAGCGGCCGCCTGAACGTCACGGCATCGCCCGATGGGCGCACACTTACCGTCGTGCTCGCGGAGGCCATGCCGACCTTCCTGCAGCTTTGTGCCCAGCCGGCGTATGCGCCTGTGCCCTCCGGCGCGGCGGAGGAGACGAGCTGGACGGCGGACGGCGCGGGCTTTGCCGTCAGCGGACCGTATACGGTCTCGGCGTGGACGGATGAGGGCCTGACCTATGTGAAAAATCCCGCCTACTGGGACGCGGACAACGTCACGGCCGAGACGGTGCGCTTTGCGTTCGACCCTGACCCCGACGCTGCAAGCTCCGCCTTCCTTGCGCGCGACTATGCGCTCGTCTGGCCGGTCCCGGATGCCGCGCTGGACGATCTGCGCGCGAACCACGCGCCTGAGCTGCGCACCGTGAGCCGGCTTGCGACCTACAGCCTCTGCTTTGCCGTGAACGACCCGGCGCTGAGCGTCTTCACGCAGCCGGAGCGCGCGCAGATCCGCACGGCGCTCGCGCTGCTCATCGACCGCGGCGACCTCTGTGCGCAGATCACACCCGGTGCGCAGCAGAGCGCGAACGCCCCCATCCCGCCCGGCATCTCGGATGCCGATGGCAGTGCCTTCACCGCGCACAACGGCGCCGACGGCAAGGGGGAGGGGTACTACAGCGCCGACTATGCCGCCAACTGCCAGCAGGCCGTCGCGCTGCTGCGGCAGGCGGCGGAGTCGTCCGGCCGCTTCACGGTCAATGCGCAGGGCGTCTGCGCCGGTTTTCCGGAGCTGACGTACCTGACGTCTGACGCTGCCGGTCACGTCGCCATCGCGGAGTATCTCCGGGAGCTCTATGCGCGCTATGGCATCACGCTCACCGTCACGGCGCAGGATATGCAGACCTTCCTCGCCGAGCGCGCCGCCGGCGGCTACTCCGTCACGCGCTGCAGCTTCAGCGCCGATCTGGACGACCCCATGCCGTTTCTCTCCCTCTGGGCGAGCGGTGCGGGCAGCAACTTTGTCGCGCTTGGCCGCGGCGCGCACGCGGACTACGCGGGCTATTGCGTCACGATCGACGGACGCACGAAAGCTGACTGCACATGGGCGGAGTCGTATGATGCACTGCTGTACCGCATTGCGAGCAGCAGCGATACCGCCGAGCGCTACGCGCTCATGCATCAGGCCGAGACCCTGCTCATGCAGACGGGCGCCGTGTGCCCGCTCTACTGGTATACGGATCAGTACCTGTGCAATGCGCACGTGCAGGGGCTGCTGTCCGGTCCGCTCGGCGCGCAGTATCTGATGGGCGCGCAGGTGCAAAAGTGAATATAGTGAATATAAAGCAGCCCCGCTGCCGGTTTCCCGGCAGCGGGGCTCAGGCTATATTCAGGGTCACAGAAAGACGAAAAACAGCATCACGATCAGATATGCGAACGCGAGCGTCATCGGCGCGAGCGCGAGCGCGGCGGTCAGCCGCCAGTCGTCCTCGCGCGTGACTGTGCCTTCATAGGCCGGCTCTGCCATGGCGGCAAGCGAGCCGTGCAGATAGCTGCGGTAGAGCTTCAAAAACCGCTTCCCGTCGCTGCGGCCGATGCTGTGGGCCGCCTGCTCCGGCGTGCGGGGCTGCAGGGCGTGGTGTGTGCGCATCCGGTGTTCCTCCTCATCTTCGAAAGGTGTCGAATCTTTCACAGACTATTATACGCATTGCGCCGCCGCGCGTCAACCGGGTAACCGCTCGGGTGCGCGCGTCGTCTCCGGCGGCGGTGCGGGCGTCGGCTCTGCGCTCGGCTCGGGCGTGAGCTCCGGCTCGAGATCCGGCGTCGGCATCGGGGGCAGGATCACCTGCGGCGGGGCGTTCGGCGTGGGTCTCGGCGTGGGCGTGACCGTCTGCACCGGTGTGGGCGCAGGAGCGGGGGGCTTGCGCGGGATGCTGCCGACTGCGATCCACAGCGCGGCGACTACGGCACAGAGCACCGCCAGGATCACGGCGATGGTGAGCGCCCATTCGCGGCGGCGCGCGCGCGCCTGCTTTTTGCGCTGCGTCTCCTGCTCGGCGATGCGCTCGGCCGAGACCTCAAACCGCCGCGTCTGCGACAGCTCCTCACCCGGTGGCTGCGGCAGGGGGACGGTGGTCTCGGGGTCGAGCGCCGTGATCTCGATGAGCACGAGCGTGATGTTGTCGCCCGCTCCGGCGTCGAGTGCCTGCGTGATGAGCGCCTGCCCCAGCTCCGGCAGCGGCATATCCGCGCCGAGCGCCGCCTGCAGGCGGTTGTCGCTGAGCTTTCCGGTCAGTCCGTCGGTGCACAGCAGCAGCCGGTCTCCGACGGCAAGCGGCACACCGGCTGCAAAGTACGGCATGAGCCGCTGGCGCGAGCCGAGCATACCCAGATACTGCGTGAGCACGTGGCTGTCCGGACTGTCGGCCGCGTCGCCGACGGCGGCGCCGGCATCGAGCCGCTCCTGATACTTGGTGTGGTCGCGCGAGATGCGCTGCAGTGCGCCGCCGCGCTGCAGATAGATGCGGCTGTCGCCGACGTTGCAGCAATAGGCGTGGTTTCCGCTCAGGTGCACGGTCGCGGCGGTCGAGCCGCCGACCTGACCGCTGTCGGCGATCATGTCGCACACGGCGATGTTTGCGCGCCGGAAAAAATCAAGCGCGTCAAACGGCCCGTCACTGCTGCATTGGTGCAGCGTCTGCGCGCACAAAAGCGCTGCCTGCTCGCCGTTTGCCTCGCCGCCCATGCCGTCGAACACGCCATAGATCAGCCGCTTGCTCTCCTGCTCGGCGGCCGCCTCGGCCACGGGGACGGCGGCGTCACGCTTGAACGTCCCGTTGCAGTAGTAGTTGTCCTCGTTATTGTCCCGGCCGGAGCCGATGTTTGTCTGCGCGTAACACAGCACACGCATCCTGCATTCCTCCCATGCTGATCCTCTGCCGCTATCGTAGCGTTCGCGGGGCGGTTTGTCAACGTGTTGTCGCGCCGTGCACGGAAAAATTGCAGCGGTGTACCCATTTTTAGCCGACTGGGGATTCCATCGGCGGCGGATTTGTGCTATGCTGAAAAAAAGAGCGCTGCCGCGCGTGCGGTGGCGATGGGGGTGGCGCGATGAACGATCGTTTGCAGGCGGCCTTGGCCGAGCTGCCATTCTGGCCGAACCTGACCGAGCCGCAGCGCGAGCTTGCGCGCCGCGGCGCACGGCTGACACAGTATGAGCGCGGTGCGCTCGTGCACGGGTGCGACGGGCAGTGCCTCGGCATGATCCGGGTGCAGAGCGGGCGTCTGCGTGCGTGTATGCTCTCGGACGACGGGCGTGAGATCACGCTCTACCGCCTCACGGACGGGGATGCCTGCGTGCTCGCGGCGGCGTGTGTCATCCGGCAGATCACGTTTGAGGTGCAGCTCGTGGCCGATGCGCCGACGGAGCTGCTGATCCTCGGCGCACACGTGTTCCAGCAGCTCGCGGCGGAGAATATCTATGTCGAGAGCTGCATGTACCGCCTTGCCACCGAGCGCTTTTCCGACGTCATGTGGGCGATGCAGCAGCTGCTGTTCATCAGCTTCGACAAGCGCCTTGCGCAGTACCTCTGGGACGAATCCGACCATGCCCGCGCCCCTGTGCGCGCCACGCATGAGCAGATCGCGCGCGATACCGGCGCCGTGCGCGAGACGGTCACGCGGATGCTGCGCCATTTTGCCGATGACGGCGTCGTGTCGCTCGGCCGCGGCACGGTCACGGTCACGGACGCGCAGAAGCTGCGCAGTCTCGCCGGAATGTGACTTTGCCACAGAACGCAGGTGTAAAATCTGTTAAAATCCAATCAACAAATCCAAGATACCGATTCGGAAAGGAAGATCCCTATGCTGACACTCACGAAAGAAAACTTTGCGCAGGAGGTCCTGCAGTCTGACAGACCCGTGCTCGTGGATTTCTGGGCGACGTGGTGCGGTCCCTGCCGCATGATGGCGCCCGTGGTCGAGGAGCTCGCCGCCGAGCATCCGGAATACAAATTCGGCAAGATCAATGTCGATGAGCAGCCGGAGCTCGCAGGTGAGTACCGCATCATGAGCATCCCGACGCTCATGGTTTTCCGCGACGGTCAGGCCACGGCCGTAAAGGTCGGCGTGACGCCGAAGGAAGAACTGCTCAGCCTCCTCGGCTGAGACCGGAGAAAACCAGAAACATTCGAAGGAGGAGACAACGTATGCACTGCACTGTGAAAATGACCGAGGATCTGTATTGGGTCGGTGCGTCCGACCGCCGTCTGGCGCTGTTTGAGAGCGTGTATCCCATCCCGCGCGGCGTGTCGTACAACGCCTATGTCCTGCTCGACGAGAAGACCGTCCTGCTCGACACGGTGGATCAGTCCGTCGCCGGTCAGTTCTTTGAGAACCTTGCCTTTGTTCTCGGCGACCGCCCGCTGGACTACATCGTCGTGCACCACATGGAGCCAGACCACGCCAAGACGCTCGAGGAGACCGTGCGCCGTTATCCCGATGCAAAGATCATCTGCAACGCGAAGATCCGCGACATGATCCGCAACTACTTCACCTTTGACATCGACAGCCGCGCCATCCTCATGGCCGAGGGTGACACCTACTGCTTCGGCAAGCACACGTTTGCCTACGTCATGGCGCCGATGGTGCACTGGCCGGAGGTCATGGTCAGCTTTGACACCACGACCGGCACGCTCTTTTCCGCCGACGCCTTCGGCACGTTCGGCGCGCTCAGCGGCAACCTCTATGCCGATGAGTATGACTTTGAGCACGACTGGCTGCCCGATGCCCGCCGCTACTACACGAACATCGTCGGCAAGTACGGCACGCAGGTGCAGGCGCTGCTCAAGAAGGCGGCCACGCTCGACATCCGCATGATCTGCCCGCTGCACGGTCCGGTCTGGCGCAAGAACATCGGCTGGTTCGTCGATAAGTACAGCAAGTGGAGCTCCTACACGCCCGAACAGGACGGCAGCGTGCTCATCGCTTACTCCTCCGTCTACGGTCACACCGAAAACGCGGCGCAGGTGCTTGCGACCATGCTGGCCGAGCGCGGCGTGCGCAACATCGCCATGTATGACGTCTCCGTCACGCACCCGAGCTATGTCGTGGCCGAGGCCTTCCGCTGCAGCCACCTCGTGTTCGCGTCCACGACGTATAACGCCGGCATCTTCTGCAACATGGAGACGGCGCTGCTCGACATCGCGGCGCACAACCTCCAGAACCGCACCATCGCCCTGATCGAAAACGGCTCCTGGGCGCCGACCGCCGGCAAGCTCATGCGCGGCATCCTCTCCAAGCTCAAGGACGTGACCATCCTCAACGAGATGCTCACCATCAAGTCCTCGCTCAAGGACGATCAGCTCGCAGCGCTCGCCGAGATCGCGGACGCGCTCGTGGCCTCCATGCCGAAGCCGCGCCCGATCGTCAACGAGGGCAAGCAGAACCCCGCCGCGCTCTTCAAGTTCCAGTACGGTCTGTTTGCGCTCTCCGCCCGCGAGGGTGACAAGGACAACGCCTGCATCATCAACACCGCCATCCAGATGGCCAACAAGCCCGAGCGCATCTCCATCTCGGTCATCAAGGCCAACCACACCTGCGGCATGATCGAGCGCACCGGCGTCTTTAACCTCTCGCTGCTGACGAGGGAAGTGCCGTTTGCCTTCTTCCAGCACTTCGGCTTCCAGTCCGGTGCGGAGGTGGACAAGTTTACAGACTGGAGCGACTGCGCCCGCAGCGACAACGGTCTGTATTACATCAACCGCTACACGAACGCCATGTTCTCCTGCCGCGTCGTCGAGAGCTATGATCAGGGCAGCCACCGGCTGTTCATCGCCGAGATCACGGAGTCCAAGCTCTTCAGCGACGATGAGACCGTGACCTATGACTACTACCGCAGCCACATCAAGCCCGCCCCGCCGAAGCTCGCGCCCGCCGAGCAGGCGACCTGGGTCTGCTCCGTATGCGGCTATGTGTATGAGGGCGAGACGCTCCCGGCCGATTTCATCTGCCCGCTGTGCAAGCACCCGGCGTCCGACTTCGTCAAGCACGAGGCCAAGCCCGCGGAAAAGCGCGTCGGCTTTGTGTGCACCGTCTGCGGCTATGTGTACGACGGCGCGGATATGCCGGACGACTTCATCTGCCCGCTGTGCCACCACCCGAAGTCCGATTTCAAACCGCTTGCGTAAGTTCCACGATATTGCAAAAAACGACGTGACCGTCTTGGTCACGTCGTTTTCTTGTTTTGCGCTCAGCGCTTGTCGATCACGTCGATGATCTCGCCCACGAACGCGAGATGCGGCTGCCAGCCGCCGTGAAAGTCGGGGTAGACCTGCGGCATCGAGGCGTAGTATGCCTGCACCTCCGGCGCGAGATCCTCTGTGGTGAACTGGTGCTGGTAGAGCTTTTTGCACAGGAAGGTCAGGTTCGCCTCCGCGTAGGTCACGCCCTGTCCGAAGGCCACCGGCGTCAGTCCGGCTGCGGCGGCTTTATCGCCGTCTCTGCCGGAGTGCGAGCCGATGTAGCCCAGCGCACGCCTGTATTCCGGCGGGTAGAAGCTGACGGTGAACGTGTCGCCGCGCTCTAAGAATTCGCAGGTGTAGCGCGCCGGATGTACGTAGACCGTCACGGTCGGGCGGCTTCTGCCGGTCGGTCCCCAGAGGTTGCCCAGACTGCCCCAGCCGACCGTGCAGCTGTTGTAGTGTTCGATCGAGCCGGCTGTTACGAGCGCCCACTGCTGGTCAAAGAGCTCAAAGACGTTGTATGCTTTCTGCTTGAAGTTTTCCATGTTGATCCACTCCGTCATGATCGCCGCGCAGTGCGGCGGTGTGTGTTATTTCTTCGGCAGCACGCGCAGCCAGTTGCCCGCAAAGAGCGCGTTGAGCAGCGGCTCGTCATAGCCGCGCGCTGCGAGCGCCGCGTAGAGCTTCGGGTAATCCTGAATGCCGGTGACGCCGCCGCCGAGCGTGTCGCACCCGTCGAGATCGCCGCCGAGCGCGAGGGTCTCTGTGCCGCCGAGGTCGAGCAGGTGCTCGATGTGGCGCATGACGGCGTCCGTGTCCGCGCCGCCGAGAAAGTCCGTGTAGAGGTTGAGCCCGACCACGCCGCCGCTGTCGCGGATGGCGCAAAAGAGGTCGTCGGAGAGGTTGCGCGTGTGCGCGCAGACGGCGCGGCTGTTCGCGTGCGAGGCGATCACGGGACCGAGCCCAAGACGCACCACATCCCACGCTGCCGCCTCCGACAGGTGCGATATATCCGGCAGGATCCGGTGGGCATACAGCGCGCGCACAAAGTCGCGCCCCTGCGCCGTGAGCCCCTGTGCGGGCGCGTCGCAGTGCGAGCCTGCGAGGGCGTTTGCGTGGTTCCATGTCAGCGTCACATACACGCACTCCCACGCCGCGGCTTCATCCAGCCTGTTCGGGTCGCAGTCGAGCAGCTCCGCCCCCTCGATGCCGAGCAGCGCAGCCGTTTTCCCGGCTGTCCATGCCGCGCGCACGTCCCGCGCCGTGCGGCAGCGGCGCACGAGATCGGCATTGCGCGCACATTCGCGCTCGAGCAGCGCGTGCTGCTGCTGCGCGATGGTGTACAGCGGCACACGTTCCTGCGCACTGTCGGCAAAGATCGCAAAGATCTGCGCGTGCTGCCCGAGCGCCGCGCAGCGCGTGAGGTCAACATGACCGGCGTTTTGCCGCAGCGCGCCGCCGCACGCAAGGCAGCGCGCGAGCGTGTCACAGTGTCCGTCAAAGCTGCGCATCATGCGTCCTCCCTCCGGGTCACGCCCTCAAGATAGTCGTAATACGGCAGCAGGAAGCCGAAGCCGCGCACGAGCTCGTCCGTCAGCGCGGGGGAGAAGAGCAGGTCGTCGTGCGCGCGCACGCACGAGAGATCGAGCACGCGCTTATTGTACCACGGGGAGAGCAGCGCTCCGGGGTCGCCCTTCGGCCGGACGTAGTCCTGCCCGGCGAGCGCGAAGGTGTCCTGCGCGTTCAGGCGCTTTGCCAGCGCCGTCAGCGGCAGGGGGTCTGCGTCGATCGTGCGGCGAAAGCACGCCATCGTGTTCGCCTTCGCCCAGTAAAAGCCCATGCCGTAGCTGTAGTTGTGCGGGGTGATCTCAAAGTAAAACGCCGGGATCTCCGGACCGCGGCTGCTGTCGCAGCGCAGCGTGAACCAGAGGTTTTCCTTATACGGTCCATTGCCGTGCAGCCGCCGCGCATCGCGGTAGATGCGCGCCACGTGCAGATACCACTTCCGCTGTGGGTATGCCTGCTCGAGCGCGGCGGTCACGTCGGCGGCCAGCGCCTTCATCGGGCGGTCGAGCGTGTCGACAAAGACCTGCTTATGCTCCAGAAACCACGGGCGCTCGTTGTGAAAGCGCAGCTCCCAGAGAAAGTCGATCGTTGCATCGGAAAAGCCAGTGAACATATGCGCTGCTCCTTGTCATGCCTTGAAAGTACCCTCATCTTACTCCGAAATGCGCGCGCTTGCAAGCGTGTGGACGCGGCAGACAGCGCCAAATCATGGTTGCTTTTTTATCAAATCTTTTGTATACTGTTTTTTGCGTGCCTTAGCACGCAGGGAAAAAGAAAACTGTAGAGGAGACAAAACATGATTGAATCAATTGACAGAGTTGTCAATGCGATCGGCGGTTTTTTGTACCGGCCGTACATCGTGCCTCTGTTTCTGCTCGCCGCGGGTCTGTATTTCACGATCCGTACCGGGCTGATCCAGTTCCGGCTGTTCGGTGAGTCGATCCGCGTTGTCAAGGAAAAGCCGAAAGAGAAGGGCAGCATTTCGTCCTTCGGTGCGCTCATGGTGTCCACGGCGTCGCGCGTCGGCACGGGCAACATCGTCGGCGTGTCCACGGCCATCTGCCTCGGCGGCTTCGGCGCCGTGTTCTGGATGTGGGTCGTGGCGCTGGTCGGCGGTGCGAGTGCGTTCATCGAGTCTGCGCTCGCGCAGGTCTACAAAAAGCGCGATGCGGACGGCAGCAGCTACGGCGGCCCGTCGTATTACATGGAGCAGGCGCTGCATCAGCGCTGGCTCGGCGTCGTGTTCGCGGTCGTGCTGATCCTGACCTATGTCGTGGGCTTTAATATGCTCGCGGCCTACAACCTGCAGGATGCGTTCGGCGGCTTCAGCTTCTATGTCAAGGGCCGCACGCCGTACATCATCGGCGCGATCCTTGCGGTGCTGTTCGCCGTGTGCGTGCTCGGCGGCGGCAAGCGCCTGACCAATGTCACGGGCGTGCTCGTGCCGGTCATGGGTCTGCTGTATATCGTGATGTCGCTCGTCGTCGTGTTCATGAACATCAAGATCTTCCCGAGCGTCATCGCCAACATCTTCCGCGATGCGTTCAACTTCAAGGCGGCGTTCAGCGGCTTCACCGGCTCTTGCATCATGTGGGGCATCAAGCGCGGCCTGTACTCCAACGAGGCCGGTATGGGCTCGGCGCCGAACGCGGCCGCCACGGCCGACGTCTCGCACCCGGCCAAGCAGGGTCTTGTGCAGATGCTGTCCGTGTTCATCGACACGCTGCTTATCTGCTCGGCCACGGCGTTCATGTGCCTGTGCTCCGGCGTCGTCCCGACGCCCGAGGCCGCCGGCGCCGCCTATGTGCAGGCGTCCGTGCAGCAGTCGCTCGGCAACTTCGGTCCGATCTTCATCGCCGTGTCCATGTGCCTGTTCGCGTTCACGACGCTCATCGGCAACTATTACTACTGCGAGGGCTGCCTGAAGTACATCCTCAAGCGCGACCCGAGCAAGGCGGGCATGACGGTGTTCCGTGTGCTTGCGTCTCTGATCGTGTTCGTCGGTGCAACGGTCAGCGCCGGTCTCGCGTGGGATACGGCCGATATGCTCCAGGCCACGATGGTCATCATCAACGTCCCCGTCATCCTGATTCTCGGCAACAAGGGCGTTGCCGTGCTCAAGGACTATATGCGCCAGCGCAGCGAGGGCAAGGATCCGCAGTTCCACGCTGCCGACATCGGCATCACCGGAACGGATTTCTGGAACTAAACCGCATTTTATAACGAAAAAGAGAGCTTGTCACGAATCGTGACAAGCTCTCTTCAGTTTATCCAAGAACCTCGTAACCTTTCGCCGCCGCAGCGGCGAAAGAAGGTCAGATCATTTTCTCCGGCGACATGTGCGGCGGAGAAAATACTTCTCGGCCTGCAAACGTGCGCGCCGTCCGCCCAAGGCGGACAGCGCGTGCGCTGCAGTCAGGCCGCAAACCCCTTTGTCAAAAAGTAATACTTTTTGACAGTGACAAGCTCTCTTTTTGCACCCTGCGCTCAGGCCGGGCACGATTTCCGGTAGATGATCGTCGGGTGCAGCGAGATCTCCTGCGGATAGCTCGCCCGCCCGGTCGCAATGTCCATACCGAGGCGCATGGCCATGTAGCACAGGTCGCCAAACTTCAGGTCCACCACGGTGATCGGCGGATTGCTGTAGGCGAGCAGATCGTCGTCGCTCGAGCTGGTGGTGAGGATCTCCACGTCCTTGCCGACGACGATGTTCTCCTCCGACAGGGCGGTGGTGAGGCCGAGCGCCGTCATGTCATACGTGCAGCAGATGACCTTCTTGAGCCGGTTGCTGCGCACGAGCGCCTTGCCGAGCTCATAGCCGGCGCGGATGCTCGTGTCGGCGCTGATGGTGCTGTGCTCAAGATTTACGCCGTGCTGCAGGCAGTAGTCGGAAAAGGCGCTGCTGCGCCACGACGTGCCGAACAGGGTCGGCGACGAGACGAGCAGGATGCTGTCCCCGCCGCGCTTGAGGGCGTGCTCGGCAGCGAGACGACCGGACTCAAGCTGATCGAAGCCGACGTAGGAGTAGTTCGGCAGCGTGCGGTTGAGCAGGATGACCGGCACGAGCGTCTGCTTCTCGGCGAGGTTTGCCAGATCCGTTCCGCCGGGGGAGATGACGATGGCGGAAGAGCCCTTGCGCTCGGTCCAAAGCTCCCGCTGGAGGTGGAGCTGGTTTTGCGTGTACGGCCGCAGGAGAATGTCGATGTTCGAGGTCTCGGCGTCGACGATGCGGTTGAATGCCTCGAGAAACGACGGCAGCAGCATCTTGAGCCCCGAGAGCGGGAAGTAGACCGTGACGCGGTATTTGAGCACTGCCTTGTTGCGCCCTTTGTATTCATAGTCGAGGCTTTCCGCCGCTTTTCGGATTTCCTGCTGCGTCTGCTCGGTGATGCGCTTTTCCGTGCCGCGGCCGGACAGGACATAGGAGACGGTCGCCGTGGAGACGCCGCATATGTCCGCGATGTCTTTGAGTGTAGCCATAACGGGAAACTTCCTTTGTGTCATAATGGTTGCGCGGGTGAACCGCTGTTGCTTAACATTATACTAAACGGACGTTAAAAAAGCAATACCTGCTTAACTTATTTATAATTAAGATTGCTTATCTTGGAATAAATTAAGCACAATTGTGTCGAAATGCTGAATAATCACGGCTCGAAAATGGGCGAAATGATGATATTGCAGCGTTTTTGTGATTCCTGATTGACAAATTCCAAGGAAAGTGCAAAATATAAGTAACGATTGACAAGGTTTTGACTCAGGTTTATTAAGCTTAACTTGTTAAGCAAAACGTTGTTACAGAAACATAAGTTAGTCACGAAATAGAAAAACGGAACGTCAGGAGGAATCTATCATGGCAAACAAGATCAATGTTCTGGAATGCGGCCCGCGCGACGGTTGGCAGAACCTCAAGCAGATGCTGACCTTTGAGCAGAAGCTCGACCTGATCGACAGACTGTTCGACGCCGGTGTGACGCAGATGGAGGTCACGTCCTTCGTCAGCCCGAAGGCGATCCCGCAGATGGCGGACGCGGCGGATCTGGCCAAGGCCTGCATCGAGAAGTATCCGAACGCGGTACTGTATGCGCTCGCACCGAACTTCCGGGGTGTGGAAAATGCCTTCAACGCCGGCATCCGCAACATCTCCTACGTGATCTCGGTCAGCGAGAGCCACAACAAGGCCAACATCCGCAGAACGCATGAGGAGTCGCTGGAAGAGCTGCAGAAGATCATGGACACCTATCCGCAGATGAACATCTGCGTGGCGCTGGCAACGTCGTTCGGCTGCCCGTTCGAGGGCATCCCGCCGATCCAGAAGGTGGTCGATTTCACCAAGCGTGTCTACGACATGGGCATCCGCTCCATCTGCCTGGCCGACACGATCGGCATTGCCGATCCGCGTCAGGTACGTGATACGATCCACGCCGTGACCGAGGTCATGCCCGACTGCGAGTTCCAGATCCACATCCACGACACCCGCGGCATGGGTCAGGCCAATACGCTCGCCGCCATCGAGTGCGGCATCCAGACGGTGCAGTCCACGCTCGGCGGTCTCGGCGGCTGCCCGTTCGCACCGGGCGCTTCCGGCAACACCGCCACGGAGGATCTCGTGTATATGCTCGAGCGCATGGGCTATGACACCGGCATCGACTTCGAAAAGCTGCTGGCTGCCGCGAAGTACCAGAAGAGCTTCATCGACGGCATCTACAGCGGCCATCAGCAGAACATCAACACCAAGACCCCGCCCTGTTGCTGAGGGCAGAGCGCATCCACAAATCTGAACCAAATTAGAGAGGGAATCATTTATGGGAAATGCATTTGATATTATTTCGTTGGTGCTGTTCATCGTCGTGATCCTGCTGGCTTTCTTCCGCAAGGTCAACGTCGGCGTTGTGGCAGTCACATTCGGCGTCATCATGGTGCGCATCTTCGGTCTGACCGATAAGGATCTGATCGGCGGCTTCAGCACCTCCATGTTTACCACGCTCGTCGGTATCACGCTGCTGTTCGCGGCCATCACGCAGACCGGCGCGCTGGATCTGCTGGCCAGAAAGATCATTGCGCTGGCCGGAAATAAGATGTGGGTCCTGCCCATCATGGTCTACATTGCCGGCTTCGTCATTGCCGGCGTCGGTCCCGGCGCTGTGCCTGCGCTGGCGATCATCCCCGCACTCGCGGCGATCATCGCCGTGGAGGTCGGCTTCAACCCGCTGATGCTCGTTCTGATCGGTGAGCAGGGTCTGATGGCCGGACGTATGACACCCATCACGCCTGAGGCTGCCATCATCACCGGCGCCGCAGCCGAGGCCAACATTGCAAACGTTATGCCCACCATTCTGGTCTGCCAGACGCTCGTGACGATCGTGTCCTCGCTCGTGTTCTGGTTCATCTTCAAGGGCCACAAGGTCAAGCAGCCGCTCAACCCGATCGAGCGCGGCACGCTCGAGAAGTTCAACGCCAAGCAGATCATCTCTCTGCTGAGCATCGTGCTCATGCTCGTGCTGCTGATCTTCGTCAAGGTCAACATCGGCGTCGCCGCCTTCGCGGTCGCCGGCCTGCTGTTCCTGTTCGGCGTTGCCGACGACGGCAAGGCGCTCAAGTCCCTGCCCTGGGGCACCATCGTGATGGTCCTCGCGGTCGGCTCTCTGCTCAACATCGTCAACAAGATGGGCGGCATCGATCTGATGAGCAACGCGCTCGCCAAGATCATGACCAAGGGCACTGCAACTCCGTTCATGGGCATCTCCGCTGCACTGCTGAGCCTTGTCAGCTCCGCGCTCGGCGTGGTGTACCCGACGATGATGCCGATGTGCGCAGACATCGCTGCCCAGGTCGGCGGCGTGAACCCGGTCGCGCTGATGGCGGCTGTCGGCGCCGGCGGCTCTCTGTCCGGCATCTCCCCGCTGTCCACCGGCGGCGCGCTGGCTATGGCGGCGCTTGCGACTGCGCTTCCCAACCGCACCAAGGAGGACGAGAACAAGACGTTCGTGCAGCTGTTCATCTACGCCGGCCTTGCGATCCTGATCCTGATCGTGCTCTGCTCGACCATCTACGTCCCGCTGGCAAACCTGCTGCATGGCGCCTGATCCCCGGAAACGTTTGACTGCAATCTGATTATCTGATAAAGGAGATATTTCCATGGAAAAAGCATTGAGCAATATTACCGTTCTGGACCTGACCCGCGTTCTGGCCGGTCCGTACTGCACGATGATGCTGGCCGACTACGGCGCAAACGTCATCAAGATCGAGATGCCGGGCAAGGGCGACGATACCCGCGCCATGGGTCCGAAGAAGAACGACTACAGTATGTACTATGCCTACGTCAACCGCGGCAAGAAGGGCATCACCCTGAACCTGAAGTCTGAGGAGGGCAAAAAGCTCTTCCTCGAGATGGTCAAGAAGGCCGACGTCGTCGTCGAGAACTACCGCCCCGGCGTCATGGACAAGCTGGGCGTCGGCTATGACGTGCTCAAAGAGGTCAATGACCAGATCATCTACGCCGCCGTCTCCGGCTTCGGCTGCTACGGTCCGAAGCACCAGCGCCCCGGCTATGACATCATCGCGCAGGCCACTTCCGGCCTCATGAGCATCACCGGCGAGGCCGGCGGCCAGCCGCTGCGTGTCGGCAATGCCATGGGCGACGTGCTCGGCGGCATGAACCTCACCATCGGCATCCTCATGGCGCTCAATGCCCGCACCGTCACCGGCCGCGGCCAGCGCGTGGACGTCGCGCTCGTTGACTCCGTCGTCTCCAGCCTCGAGGTCGGCTGGCAGCGCTTCTTCGCCTCCGGCAAGCAGCCCGAGCTGATCGGCAACCGCTACGCCTCCGCCTTCCCGTATGACTCCTTCCAGGCCAGCGACGGACGCTTCGTCATCGGCTGCGGCAACGACAAGCTCTTCACGCTCCTGTGCACCAAGGCGCTCGACCGCGCCGACCTGCTCGAGGATCCGCGCTTTGACACCAACATCCACCGCTGCGAGAACTACGCCGCGCTCAAGCCCGAGATCGAGAAGTGGAGCTCCCAGCACACCATCGCCGATTGCGTGGCCATCATCGATGCGGCCGGTGTCCCGGTTGCGCCGATCAATATGCTCGCCGATGTCGTCAACGACGACCACATCGCCAACGCCCGCGAGATGTTCGTGCACCTGCAGCACCCGGTCATCGGCGACATGATCGTCCCCGGCAACCCGGTCAAGCTCATGGATACCAAGCCGGAGATCACCAAGTGCGCGCCCGACCTCGGTCAGGACAACAAGGAGATCTACGAGGGTGTGCTCGGCCTGTCCGACGCAGACCTTGCCAGGCTGAAAGAAGAAAAAGTGATCTGAGTTTTTCGCTTTCGTTTTCTCCCCCCCACAACTCCCTTCAAACATCCCCTCAAATCCTTTTTCTTTTCTCTTTACAAAAAGCTCCCATGGCAACTGCCATGGGAGCTTTTCTGATTGTGGACGCCGGGAGTGCTTATGCGGGGATGCGCCGGTACAGCCGCGCGCGCAGCAGCGTCGCCAGGGCGAGCTTGATCGCGTCCGGCAGCAGAAACGGCAGCACGCACTTTGCCAGCACCACGCCGAGCGTGATCGCGCCCGTGCGGGTGTAGACGATGAGAAACCACGCCGTGCCGAATGCGTAGCACACGAGCAGTCCCACGGCTGCCGACAGCACGAACACCCACTGCCCGAGTCCCCAGCGCGCCTGCGCGAGGGCGATGATGAGCGCCAGCAGGATGAAGCCGACGAGGTATCCGCCGGTCGTGCCGATCAGGGACGCGAAGCCGCCGCGAAAGCCCGCGAATACCGGCGCACCCACCGCGCCCAGCAGCAGATACACCAGCACGCTCACCGTGCCGCGCTTGCCGCCGAGCAGCCCGCACACGGCGAAGATCGCAAAGGTCTGCAGCGTGAACGGCACGTCCGCCGGGATGCTGATCCATGCGCACACGGCGATGAGCGCTGCGCCGATCGCGCAAAAGCAAAGGTCTCTTGTGGAAAATTTCATAGCGTTGCCTCCGATTGTAAAGTAAAACGTGAATAAACTTGACAATTGGACGATAGCACACACGAGCCCGATTGTCAACCGAAAACGAAAACATCTTTACAATCCACGCGCCGTGGTCTACACTATAGGCAAAGAAACCGCACGACAAGGGGTGTGATCGGATGCTGCGGGATGATGTTTTGCTCCTGCTCACGGAGGCGGAGGGCTATGTATCCGGCGAGGAGATGCGCGAAAAGCTGGGCGTGACGCGCGCGGCGGTCAGTCAGGCGGTGCGTGCACTGCGCGCCGCGGGCTATGACATTGACGCCGTCACGAACCGGGGCTACTGTCTGCGCGCGCGGCCGGATACGCTCACGGCCGGGGACGTGCTGCCCTATCTGCCGCAGGCGCGGCGGGCTCTGGTGCAGTGCTTTGCGCAGATCGACTCCACCAACAGCTACCTCAAGGCGGAGGCCATGTCCGGTGCGCCGGACGGCCTGTGCGCCATCGCCGACCGGCAGACGGCGGGGCGCGGCCGCGCGGGGCGGTCGTTTCGCTCGGACGCGGGGCAGGGGGTCTACCTGTCGATGCTCCTGCGCCCGGCGTGCGCGGCGACGGCAGCCATGACCGTGACGGCGCACGTCGCGGTGGCTGTCTGCCGCGCACTCGAGTGCTGCGGCGTGCAGCCGGGCATCAAGTGGACCAACGACCTTGTCCTCGGCACGAAAAAGATCTGCGGCATCCTCACGGAGCTCACCGTCGAGGCTGAGTCCGGCACGGTCGACTCCATCGTGGCCGGCATCGGCGTGAACGTGCGCCAGCGGCCGGAGGATTTCCCGGAGGAGCTGCGCGCCATCGCGGGCTCGGTGTATTCCGAGACCGGGCTCGAGCTCTCCCGTGCGCGGCTGGCCGCCGAGATGGTGCGTGCGCTCGATGAGATGTATCTCGACTGGCAGCGCGATCCGCGCGCATATCTCAGCGACTACCGTGCGCGCTGTGTCACGGTGGGGCGTCCCGTGCGCGTCGTGCGCGGTGAAGATGTCCGCACCGGCTTTGCCGAGGCGGTGGACGATGATTTTGCGCTCGTCGTCCGCTGGGAGGACGGCACACGCGAGACCGTCACCGGCGGGGACGTGTCCGTGCGCGGGCTGTTCGGCTATCTGGACTGATCGCCCGACCGGAGAGAAGACCTTTTTGGCAGAGACGGCAAAAGAAAACGCCGCCGATCATGGCGGCGTACAGCATTCCGATCGTCAGAGCCTCGGCAGACTTGGACGGGACTTCCGAGAGAGTGCATCCGTTTCATAGCGGGAAAAATATCAGCAGTCTGACGCAAAAGGTTCAGGAAAACTCCATAGCCTCGTCATTCAGACTGCTGATATAAAAATAGTATAATCTGCCGGAGCGGGAAAGTCAACATGGATGGAATTCTGTTTTCTTCTATCGAGAACGGGGGCGTCCTGTTTGCGGATAAAAAAAGAACCGCTTCGGTTCTTCGACCCATGGGCATTTATGCGCCCATGGAACTTCTCCGTAGCGGTTATGTAAGTAGTATAACCTATCGAGGCAGAAAGGTCAACATTGACGGAGTTCCGTTTTTTCGTGAAAACAAGTCTGATGGTGTCCGGCGCTCCGAGCGCGAGACCGGGCGGCGAAATGCTGCCGGATGTTTTGAATTATGAAAGCAGCGGCTGCATCGCTTGGATGCAGCCGCTGCTTTTCTGCGCGGGTTTCAGTAGGCGCTGATGGGCAGGGAATCGTCGTCCTGCCCCTTTTCGACCGAGCGGATGACGATGTCGTAGCCGACGTCCTCATTGACCTGCACGTGCACAGTCTCGCCCGCGCGATGCCCCATCACGGCCTTGCCCACGGGGGATTCCTTGCTGATGAGCCCCTCGAGCGCGTTTTGCCGCAGCGTCGTCACGAGGCGGATGGTCTGCTCCTCATCGTCGTCCGGAATATAAATGACCACCGAGTCGAACAGCCCCACCGTGTCGCCGGTCGAGTGGTCGGTGATGACCTTTGCCGTGTCGACCATGCGCTGCAGGTAGCGGATGCGGCTGTCATTGCGGTTTTTCTCGCGCTTGGCGGCCTTGTATTCAAAGTTTTCGCTCAGGTCGCCGAAGGCGCGCGCCGTCTTGACCTCCTCGATCAGCTTCGGCCGCAGCTCGCGTGTGCGGTAGTCGATCTCGTCGCGCATCTTCTGGATGTCGACCTGCGTCAGTTCGTCGTACATGATAACACCTCGATTTCTCAGACGCCCATCTTATCACATCCCGCGCCGGAAGAAAAGGGGATGCTGCCGTTTTGCGCGCCGAGCTTGACAGAAAACGGCCGCTACGCTATAATTGCTTCAAATAATTTAACTAATTGTAACAGGAGGCGATCCGCATGGACCATACGGAGCTGCGGCGTACGTGGAAGTTTCTGCTCTTCTCGTGCTCGGCCGGGCTGATCGAGCTCGGCAGCTTTGCGCTCTTCAACGAGGTGCTTCACTGGGCGCACTGGGCAGCGTATCTGACGGCGCTCGTGCTGTCGGTGCTGTGGAACTTCACCTGCAACCGGCGCTATACCTTCCGCTCGTCGGAGAAGGTGGCGCGGGCGATGGCGCTCGTGTTTTTGTACTACTGCGCGTTCACGCCGCTGTCCACGCTGCTCGAGCACCGGCTCGCGGACGTGCAGGGGTGGAATGGCTATCTGGTCACATTTCTGAACATGGTGCTGAATTTTGTGACGGAGTTTCTCTTTCAGCGCTTCGTGGTCTACCGTCACTCTCTGGACACGAACAAATACGCGCATTAAAACGCAAACGCTCCCGCTGCGTGCGGGAGCGTTTTCCTATCAGGTATCGGTTTTCGGTTCGCTTTCCACGTCCGGCAGCGTGAAGCCCGGGAAATACTTCTCCGCGAAGGCCACCTGCTGCACCTGAAACGTTTTTCCGCGCAGGTATTCCAAAATGCCCGCGTCCGTCGGCAGTGTGAAGGTGAGCTTGTAGGAGTAGAGCATCTGCCCCGTCTCGCCGTAGGTGCGGTTGATGCGCTCGCGGCCGTACTTCCCGTCGCCGAGCAGGGGACAGCCGGCGGCGGCCATCTGTGCGCGGATCTGGTGCGTGCGCCCGGTCAGCAGCCGGCACTCGACGAGCGAGAGCCCCCGGCGGCTTTGCAGCGTGCGGTATTCCGTCGCGGCGGATTTCGCCCCCGGCTGCGGCTTTTTCGTCACGTAGACCTGGTTTTTCACCGCGTCCTTGAACAGATACCCCTCCAGCCGTCCTTCGGCGGGCTTCGGCCGTCCGCAGACGACGCAGAGGTAGGCCTTGTCGATCTCGCGGTCGCGGATCTTGTCGTTCAGGATGCGCAGCGCCTCGGCGTTTTTCGCCGCGATGACGATGCCGCCGGTGTTGCGGTCGATGCGGTTGCAGAGCGCGGGGGTGAAGGCGTTTTCGGCCTTCGGGTCCCATTCGCCGCTCTGACGCAGGTAGGCCTGAATGTTCGAGATGAGCGTGTCCCAGCTCCATTCGCCCGCACTGTGGCACAGCACGCCGGGCTTTTTGTCCGCCAGCAGGATGTTCTCGTCCTCATAGACGATGTCCAGCCGCGGCGTTGCGATCTTCAGCCAGGCATTTTCCTCCGTAGGTCTTTCAAAAAACTCGTCGTTGATGTATAATTGCAGCACGTCCCCCTCAACGAGGCGCACGTCGCGCTTTGCGCCCTTGCCGTTGCGCTTGATGCGCTTGAGGCGGATATATTTTTGCAGCAGCGATTCCGGCAGCAGGGGAACGGCCTTTCCGACGAAGCGGTCGAGCCGCTGACCGGCGTCATTTTTGCGTATTTGGATCTCTTTCATAGCATGTACCATCTCCACGCAACGATTATCGCGGATTTTCAGCGCATTGTCAACACAAATTCCTGTTGACAAGCGGGGTGGATATCATCTATAATACTAAAGCGATTGTGCGAGGTGCGCTATGAGACTGAATCTGAGAGAAATCATAGAAATTCCCGGCGGGAGCGTTCCGTTTTCGCAGGAGCTGGATACGGCCCTGCTGGACTTTCCCTCTGTCCGGGCCTACACCGCGCCGATCACGGCCGAGGGCAAGGTGGTCAATACGGCCGGCATCCTCACGCTGCAGGGTAAGCTGCAGGCGCAGATGCTGTGCGTGTGCGACCGCTGCGGCGCGGAGTTTCCGCGCACGGTTGACCTCGACCTGCACGCCGACATCACGGCGGATGCGCAGGACGACGATCCCGAGGTGTTTACGCTCGACGGAGACTGGCTCGATGTGGACGAGGTGCTCTCCACCTGCTTCATCCTCAGCATGGATACCAAGTGCCTGTGCAAGCCCGACTGTGCCGGACTGTGCGACCGCTGCGGCGCGAATCTGAACCTCGGGCCGTGCCGGTGTCAAAAACCCCGCGATCCAAGAATGGCTGTATTAGAGCAGCTTTTGGATAATAAAACTGACGAAGAAGAGGAAGCTGCTCATAACAGCGACTGACGAGGAGGTGTCATCATGGCAGTCCCGAAAGGAAAAGTGTCTCGACAGAGACGTGATAAGCGTCGTTCGTCCCACTGGAAGCTCACCGCTCCGGCGATCGTGAAGTGCCCGAACTGCGGCGCATTCGTCATGCCCCATCACGCCTGCAAGACCTGCGGCAAGTACAACGGACGCGACGTCATCAAGGTTGACGACTAAAAGAAGCTGAGAAGAGGAGCGTTTGCCCCTCTTCTTTTGCTATATGCCGGAGCGTCCCGGCGTATAGCAAAGGAATGACGCACAAAGGAGGCGCGGCGTATGCATCGCTGCACGATCAGCCACATCGATCCCGACAGCCCGCTGCGCCACGCAGCCCACCCCGGCGACCGGCTGGTGTCCATCAACGGCAACCCGATCACCGATGTGCTGGACTATAAATACTACGCCTATGACCCGCAGCTTGCGGTGTGCCTGCGCCGTCCGGACGGGTCGGAGCACACCGTGCACATCGTAAAGCCGCTTGGCGGCGAGCTTGGGCTGGATTTTGAGACCTACCTCATGGACAACGCCCACTCATGCGCCAACCACTGCGTGTTCTGCTTCATCGACCAGATGCCGCCCGGGATGCGCCCGACGCTGTATTTCAAGGACGACGACGCGCGTCTGAGCTTTCTCATGGGCAACTACATGACGCTCACGAACCTCTCCGAGCGCGAGGTGCAGCGCATCATCGACCTGCACATCAGCCCCATCAACGTCTCCGTGCACGCCACGGATCCGGAGCTGCGCTCTTTTCTGCTCGGCAATCCGCGCGCGGGCAAGACGCTCGGGATCATGCGCCGCTTTTCCGACGGCGGCGTCGTCATGAACTGCCAGATCGTCTGCTGCCCCGGTCTGAACGACGGTGCGCAGCTGCAGCGCACGATGCGTGACCTCGCATCGCTCTATCCGCAGGTGCACAGCGTGTCGATCGTGCCGGTCGGCCTGACGAAGTTTCGTGAGGGGCTCTATCCGCTCACGCCGTTCACGCCCGAGCACGCGGCCGAGACGCTCGATCTGGTCAACGCCTTCGGCGACGAATGCGTTGAAAAATTCGGCACGCGCATCTTCTTCTGCGCCGACGAGCTGTATCTCAAGGCGGGGCGCGTGCTGCCGCCGGAGGAATTCTACGAGGAATTCACGCAGCTGGAAAACGGCGTCGGCATGCTGCGCCTGCAGCAGACGGAGTTTCAGGCCGCGCTGCGTCTGTCCGACCCGCCGGACGGCGTGCCGTTTTCTGTGGCGGCGGGCGTTTCGGCAGCGCCGTTTCTGGAAAAACTTTTGTGTACGGCGCGCGAAAAGTATGCTACAATACAAGGACACGTCTATGCGATCGAAAATGACTTTTTCGGCCGCAGCATCAATGTCTCCGGCCTCATCACCGGGCAGGACCTCATCGCGCAGCTGCGCGGGAAGGATCTCGGTGAGCGGCTGCTGATCTCGAACAACATGGTGCGCCATGATGAGCTGGATTTTCTCGATGATATCACGCTCGAGCAGGCCAGCGCCGCGCTCGGCGTGCCCATCTATCCCGTGGACGCCGACGGTTTCGCCCTCTGCGACGCCATGTTCGGCATCCTGCCGGAGGTGCACCTGCCCGACCGCGGCAGCGGCAGCACCGACGGCGCGGAGTACTACAAATACAATCCCCATAAGGAGGGGTGATCATGTCCAAACCACTGGTTGCGATCGTGGGCCGGCCGAATGTCGGCAAGTCCATGCTCTTCAATAAGCTCTGCGGACGCCGCCTGTCCATCGTTGAGGACACGCCCGGCGTCACGCGCGACCGGCTCTATGCCGAGTGCGAGTGGTGCGGCCGCGCGTTCGACATCGTCGACACCGGCGGCATCGAGCCGAGCACCGACAATGAGATCCTGCTGTTCATGCGCGAGCAGGCGCAGCTTGCCATCGACGCGGCCGACGTCGTCGTGCTCGTCACCGAGATCGGTACCGGCGTGACCGCCGCCGATCAGGAGGTGGCTAATATGCTTCTGCGCTCGAAAAAGCCTGTTGTGCTGGCCGTCAACAAGATGGACTCCACCGGCGCGGTCGACCCCGGCATTTATGAGTTTTACTCCCTCGGTCTCGGTGACCCGATCGCCGTCTCCGCCGTGCACGGTCACGGCACGGGCGATCTGCTCGATGCCTGTCTGGAGCATTTCCCGCCCGAGGACGCCGCCGATGCGGACGCGGACTATACCCGCGTCGCCGTCATCGGCAAGCCGAACGTCGGCAAATCCTCGCTCGTGAACCTCATCCTCGGCGAAAAGCGCGTCATCGTCAGCAACGTCGCCGGTACGACGCGCGACAGCGTCGACAGCCGCTTTGAGAACAAATACGGCAAGTATATCTTTGTCGATACCGCCGGCATCCGCCGCAAGTCCCGCGTGGACGACCGCATCGAGAAGTTCTCCGTCATGCGTGCAAAGCTCGCCATCGAGCGCGCGGATGTGTGCCTGATCATGATCGACGCGCGCGACGGCGTCACCGAGCAGGACACGAAGATCGCCGGTCTTGCGCACGAGGCGGGCAAGGCGTCCATCATCGTCGTCAACAAGTGGGATCTGGTCGACAAGGAGACCGGCACCATGGAGAAGATGCGCAAGGACGTCCTGCGTGATCTGAGCTTCATGTCCTACGCGCCGGTGCTGTTCATCTCGGCGCTCACCGGTCAGCGCACCGAGCGCCTGTTCGAGCTCATCAACTTCGTCAACGATCAGAGCGCCATGCGCATCACCACCGGTATGCTCAACAACGTCCTCGCCGACGCGCAGGCGCGCGTCCAGCCGCCGACGGATAAGGGCCGCCGCCTGAAGATCTATTACATGACGCAGACAGGCGTCAAGCCGCCGTGCTTCGTCGTGTTCTGCAACAGCCGGGAGCTGTTCCATTTTTCCTATCAGCGCTATCTGGAAAACCAGATCCGCGCCGTTTTCGGACTGGAGGGTACGCCGATCCGCATGGTCATCCGGCAGAAGGGAGAACAGGAATGATCCCCGCGCTGCTGGCGGCCATTGCCGTCATGTCCTACCTGCTCGGCGGCCTCAACGGGGCGATCATTGCCTCGAAATACGTCTTTCACCGTGACGTGCGCGATTACGGCAGCGGCAACGCCGGTCTGACGAATTTCTACCGCACGTTCGGCGCGCCCGGCATCGCCATCGTCATCGGCACGGATGTACTCAAGACTGTCATCGCGGTCGTGGCCGGCGGCCTCATCATGGGCACGCAGGGCGCGGCGGCCACGGGTCAGGTGTTCGCGGGCTTTTGTGTCATGCTCGGCCACATCTATCCGGTGTTTTACGGGTTTCGCGGCGGCAAGGGCGTGCTCTGCGCCGAGACTATGCTGCTGATCGTGAACTTTCCGACCGGGCTCGTCTCGCTGCTGATCTTCGTGGGCATCGTCTGGGCCACGCGCTATGTGTCGCTCGGCAGTGTCTGCGGCTCGCTCATCGCGCCTATCGGCGTGCTCGCCGCCTGCGGCAAGCTGCCTGCGCTGCTGAGCCTGTTTTGCGTGATCCTGCTCATCGTCAAGCACCGCAGCAACATCCGCCGGCTCATTGAGCACAAGGAATCAAAGCTGTCTTTTCAGAAAGATCTGTCCGATAAATTTGACGACGAAGATTTTTGATACAAAGATTTGAAACAAAGAGAAGAGGGAACTAACCAATGCTTGAACTCAAACACCTTTGCTTTGAGGCTGAGACGGACGAGGGCGTCCGCCAGATCCTCAAGGACGTGAACCTCACGGTCGATGAACGCATGGTCGTCATCACCGGCCCGAACGGTAGCGGCAAGTCCACCATGGCCAAGCTCATTGCCGGCATCGAGCAGCCGACCTCCGGTCAGATCCTGCTCGACGGCGAGGACATCACCCATATGTCCATCACCGAGCGCGCCCGCCGCGGCATCAGCTTTGCCTTCCAGCAGCCGGTGCGCTTTAAGGGCATCACCGTTTTTGACCTCATCAGCATCGCCTCCGGCAAGAAGCTCTCGACCAACGAGGCCTGCACCTACCTGTCTGAGGTCGGTCTGTGCGCAAGAGATTATGTCAACCGCGAAGTAAACGACAGCCTTTCCGGCGGCGAACTCAAGCGCATCGAGATCGCGACCATGCTCGCCCGCGGCACGAAGATGTCCATCTTCGACGAGCCCGAGGCCGGCATCGACCTCTGGAGCTTCCAGAACCTCATCAGCGTGTTTGAGAAGATGCATGAGACGATCCACGGCAGCATCCTCATCATCTCGCACCAGGAGCGCATCCTCGAGACGGCGGACAAGATCGTCGTGCTCGTCGACGGTGAGATCCGCACCATCGGCACCAAGGACGAGATCATGCCCGTGCTTATGGAGGCGTCGAGTGTGTGCAGCCGTCTGGCTGACAAGGTCTGAGGGAGGAAAACGCTATGGATGCAATTGAGAAAAAACTGCTTGAGGAGGTCGCAGACCTCCACGGCATCCCCGAGGGTGCCTATAATATCCGCGCCGACGGCAAGCTCGCCGGCCGCAACACGACTGCGCACATCAACATCGTCACGAAGGAAGACAAGCCCGGCATCGACATCTACATTGCCCCCGGTACGAAAAACGAGAGCGTGCACATCCCGGTCATTATTTCTCAGACCGGTCTCAAGGATATGGTCTACAACGACTTTTTCATCGGCGATGACTGCGACGTGACCATCGTCGCCGGCTGCGGCATCCACAACTGCGGCACGCAGGAGTCCCGCCACGACGGTATCCACAGCTTCTTCATCGGCAAGAACGCCAAGGTGCGCTATATCGAAAAGCACTACGGCGAGGGCGACGGCAACGGCGAGAACGTCATGAACCCGACGACGATCGTTGACCTCGGTGAGAACAGCTACATGGAGATGGAGACGACCCAGATCAAGGGCATCGACTCTACCATCCGCGACACGAAGGCACATCTGACCGACGGTGCGACGCTCGTCATCAAGGAAAAGATCATGACCCACGGCAATCAGCACGCGGAGACGAACTTCTCCGTCGATCTCGACGGCTATGAGTCGAGCACGAACGTCATCTCCCGCTCCGTGGCCAAGGATCACTCCACCCAGATGTTCAACTCCAACATCCGCGGCAACAACAAGTGCGCCGGTCACTCGGAGTGCGACGCCATCATCATGGACAACGGTGTTGTCGGCGCGCGTCCGGAGATCACGGCCAACTCCGTCGATGCCAGCCTCATCCACGAGGCGGCCATCGGCAAGATCGCCGGTGAGCAGCTCAACAAGCTCATGACCCTCGGTTTGACCGAGAAGGAAGCCGAGGAGCAGATCATCAGCGGCTTCCTGAAGTGAGGTGCGCGGTGTGATCGAGATCCTTTGCTTCGGCGACAGCAATACATACGGCTTCACGCCCGACTGGAAGCACCGCTACGGGCGCGATATTCGCTATCCCGGTGCGCTTCAGGCGCTGCTGGGTGACGGGTATTACGTTGCGGAGGACGGGCTGATCGGCCGCACAGCGGCCTTTCCGGACAGCAACCGCGACGGGCGCTCCGCGCTCGAGACGCTGCCGCTGAGCATCGAGAGCCACGGCCCGGTGCAGTACATCGTGCTCATGCTCGGCACGAACGACTGCAAGGCGGACAAGACCCGCTCTGCCGAGGAGGTCGGCATCGGCATGGACAAGCTCATCCGGCTCGTCATCGGTATGCTGCCCGCGTGGACAAAGATCCTGCTCGTGTGCCCGCCGCCGCTCGGCGCGTCCGCGCCGCAGCGCGACCCGGAGTATGACGCGCAGTCGCTCACCGTGTCGCAGGGCGTGGCAGAGCAGTACCGCATGATCGCCGAGGCGTACGGTCTGCGCTTTCTTGACGCCGGCACGCTCACGCAGATGAGCGCGCTCGATGGCGAGCATCTCGACCCGGACGGTCACAAAAAGCTGGCCGCCGCCATTGCCGGGATCATCCGCAGCGACTGTGAGGCGTGAGCGCGGCAGACGAAAAAACCGGTCTGCGCAGGGGGTAAAACCGCTGCGCAGATTTTTTTCGCAGAAACGAAAAAACGTTCTTGACATTCGTGCTGTTTTCTGATAAGATACACCTTGCCTGTGGGGGTATAGCTCAGCTGGGAGAGCGCTTGAATGGCATTCAAGAGGTCAGCGGTTCGATCCCGCTTATCTCCACCACGAAAAATCCTGCATCCGTGAGGATGCAGGATTTTTTCTTTTTCCGCATTGTTTTGAAACCGCCGGGGTGTCAACAAAACGTATCAACAAATCATCTCGCCGGGCGCTGCATCGCAGCGCCCGGTGTTTTGTATGCCTTGCCCGCTGCCGTCCGGGATCGTTTCATCGGCTGCGGAAGCCCCTCACACTGTCCTGCTTATGGGACTGAGGTTCTGGTAATATGAGACCATAGCACGAACTACGAAATATGTGGAAAGGAGCAGAAGAATGGAACTTGCACGCGCGAGGGCACTGTTGACTGAGCTGGCAGATGGCGTCGATCCGCTGACAGGGGAGTGCTTGCCGTCCAACAGCGTCTGCAATCAGCCGGAGATCATCCGCGCACTGCACTGTGTGCTGTGGCACACATCCGGCAAGCGAAAGCACTCGTCGCCGCCCAATGCGGGGAAGCCGTGGACGGAGGCGGATGACCAGAACCTGCTGCAAATGTATGACGCGGGCAGCGATGTGGAGGCGCTCAGGACGCATTTTCAGCGTTCCCGCATTGCGATCATACGCCGTTTGGAGCATCTTGGCAGAGTACAGCCCGGAGAGCTCCCGCGCTGAAAAAGCACCCGGCTCGCGGCCTTTGCCGCGAGCCGG
>OLNF01000648.1_pt1 | contig 30996 bp, 26 predicted proteins | sample 1673061 | NCBI WGS metagenome assembly OLNF01 (sample SAMEA3136751, study PRJEB25190) | human gut metagenome
ATTCCGGCCGCACCCTGCGGCCGTGGGAGCTGGCGCTGCTGCTGGCCGTGTGCGTGACGCTGCTGACCGGCACGTGGGCGCAGGCGCGCAGCGCGCTGCTGGCGTCGCGGCTCGTGCGGCTGCACGTGATCGCGGTCTCGGACGACGACACCGAGCAGGCCGTGAAGCTGCAGGTGCGCGATGCGGTGCTGGCCTATCTCGAGCCGCAGCTTGCCGGCGTGACGGATATGGACACGGCGCGGCTGCGCATCGCGGACGAGCTTGACGGCATTGCCCGCGCGGCACAGGCGGCGGCGGGGGAGCGCCCGGTGCGGGTCTCCCTCGGCGCCGAGCACTATCCGACGCGCGACTACGGCACATTCGCGCTCCCGGCGGGGGTGTATACCTCTCTGCGCGTGACGCTTGGCGCGGGCGAGGGGCACAACTGGTGGTGCGTCATTTTCCCGCCGCTGTGTGCGCAGGCGGCAGGGCTCTCGGAGCAGACGGTGCAGGCGCTCTCGGATGACGATGTGCGCCTCGTCACGGAGTCCGACGGCGGCTATGTCGTGCGCTTTCGGTTACTGGAGCTGTGGGACGCGCTCGTGCAGCGGCTGAGCTGACGGCGCGGCGGAAAATTGAAAGCGCCCCCCGCGGGAAACTCCCCGCGGGGGCGCTTGCCATTGGGTCACACAAGCTGCTTCCGGCGCAGCAGCCGGCAGACAAGCGCGGCAAGCCCCAGGCCGAGCGCGAACGAGAAGCCCAGCGCGCCCAGTGTGGCGGCGGCACTGAACAGGCCGACCGACATCTCATGCACCGAGCCGATGTCCACGATGATCTCGCACACGAGCCACAGCCCGGCGCTGATGCCCGCGACCGTCCGGAAATCGCGCCGGCGCTGCAGGGCGCACCGGACGCCGACGCCGGCGGCGAGCAGGAGTAGATACAGAACGATCCGTCCGGTGATGCCGCCGGTCACAAAGATCCCCATCATTTTCAGAAGCGCAAACGGTTCCATACGATACCTCCTGTTGAATGAAATGTGTGTCTGGATCCCGACATTCTCATTTTAGCAGATTCTTTATGAAATTGGAACAGGATTCATAATATTTGTAAATTGCGCCAAAACACGATTCGGGATTCTGTGCAGCAGTGATAAATCGCATCACCCGTTTTCGCGGCGTCTGTCACCCAAACCGCCGTGCGGCGCAGGAAAACGCAAAGCCTTCTCCTTGAGGAGAAGGCTTTTTGTATTTGCAGGATTCAGCGCCGCGCGCTCAGTAGCTGTACACGCCGCCGCCGATAAACTCGCGCAGCATGCTCTCGGGCGCGAGCAGGGCGGGGTCGATCGTCTCGAAGCGCTCGAGCGCGGGCAGGATGCTGCGGATCTCCGCATAGCGCTCCGCGCCCTCGGGCACGGCCTCGAGCAGCGGCTCGGCGAAGTTTTTCATGATCGACACCTCGCACGGGAACGACGAGTCGAACATCAGGTTCGCGCGCTCCTTGAACGGGGAGATGAACCGCTTTTCGCCGCGGCGGACGTTTGCCCACATATCCAGCGTTGCGGCGGCGGGCGTGCCGCGGAAGTTGCTGTCGCGCACGAGGCGGCGCAGCAGACGCATCCACGTGCCCTTGAACACCTCGTTCCCGTCGTCGTCGACGACGACGGAGCGCGCGCTGATATACAGCCGGAACGCATCCGGGCAGTAGGCGGCAATCTCGTCGTTGAGCGCGTGGATACCCTCGCAGACGACGACTTCGTCCTTGCCGAGGCGCATGGGGCGGCCGATGGGACCGGACTGCACACGCGTGACGAAATTATACCGCGGCAGGTGGATCTCCTCACCGCGGGCGAGCGCGTTGAGGTGCTTGCCGAGCAGGTCCATGTCCAGACACGCGGGGGACTCCAGATCGAGATCACCCTCCGGCGTGCGCGGTGCGGTGCGCAGGTCGACGGTGCGGAAATAGTCGTCCATGGCGAGGCTCTGGCTGCCGACGCCGAGCTTGCACAGCGCCTCCGCGATCTTCATGGCCGTGGTGGTCTTGCCGCTGCCGGACGGGCCGGAGAGCAGCACGATCGGACAGGTGTGCGCATTTTCGGCGATGGCGCGCGCCGCGTGCTCGATCTTGGCGGCATAGGCCGCATCGCTCGCATCGACGAATTCCTTGGGGTCTGCCTGAATGCGGCGGTTGATCTCCTGCAGATGATAGCTCATTGGAAAAACGCCTCCAGTTCCGCCTTGGCCGCACAGATGCGGTCGATATTGGCGATGTATTCCGTGGGGTACTTGGGGTCAATGTGCCGCTCGAGCCTGCCGCCGTTGGGGCGCACGAGCTTCGTCGACGCGCCGCCGCCCATGGCAAGGATGCTGCACAGTTCCTCCATGATGCAGATGTCGTAGAGATTCTCCTGACCCGGCCGCGTCCAGCCGACGTTTTCAAAGCCGCCGGACATGAACTTCTGCCGGTAGAGGTAGTACGGCGCGTAGCCCGCCTTGGGCAGCGCGGTGTTGGCAAAGTCGAGCATCTCGCCGACGGCTTCTCCGTCGGGGATGGGCGCGTCCTGCGCCATCAGGTTCGAGCCGCGCTTGCGCGAGAGCGTGTGTACGGTGATGTTCTCAGGTGCGAGCGTGAGCACCTGCTCGAGCGTGGCGCGAAAGCCGTCCGGCGTGTCGCCGGGCAGTCCCGCGATCAGGTCCATGTTCACGGCGAAGCCGCCGGTCTCGCGCACGAGGCGCAGCGCGTCGTAAATATCCTGCGCGGTGTGGCGGCGGCCGATCGTGTCGAGCACGCGGTCACTGAGCGTCTGGGGGTTGACGCTGATGCGGTCGACCCGGTGCGCGCGCAGCACGTGCAGCTTGTCGGCGGTGATCGTATCGGGGCGTCCGGCCTCGACGGTGAACTCCCGCAGTGCGCTCAGGTCGAATGCCGCGGCCAGCTGCGTGCACAGTGCGTCGAGCTGGCGCGCCGAGAGCGTGGTCGGCGTGCCGCCGCCGATGTAGAGCGACACGACGCGCAGCCCCGCCTTGCGCACGGCCTCGGCGGTCGCGGCGATCTCTCGGGCGAGCGCCTGCAAAAACTCCGGCACGAGCGCCATGCTCTTTTCCACCGACTGGCTCACGAAGCTGCAATAGGCGCAGCGCGTCGGGCAAAACGGGATGCCAACATACAGGCACACGTCCTTGCTGCCGAGTGATTCCATGGCGCGCAGCGTGGCGTGTGCGGTGCGCACGACGAGATCGGCGCGCGCGGGCGAGACGTCATACTGCCGCTCAAACTGGCGCGCGGCCTGCGCGTCGTTGAGCCCCTGCGCAAGCAGCGGGGTCATGAGCTTTCCGGGGCGCACGCCCGTGAGCATACCCCACGGCCGGTGCGGCAGCCCGATGCCCATGGCGGCGCGGTAAAACGCGCGCTTGATCGCGCCCTGCAGCCGGCGGTCGGTCTCGGCGGGGGCGGTCAGCTCGCCGTTGGGCACGCTCGTGCGGCCGTTGGCCGTCTGCCCGTGGTAGACGAGCACACACGTCACGGTCGTCACCTTTGTGCCGGACATGAGCCGCAGCTCTGCGCGGTCGCCGGTCGGCCGTCCGTCCGGGTATTCCGGGCGTTCGTCCGGAAACAGCGTCAGGAGCATCTGCTCCGCTGCATAGCGGTAATCATGTCCGATCAGATAGAGATTCATGGTTCTTCTTCTTTCTACACCCTGCCGGATGGTCAGGTGCGGTCTTTTGCTTTGCTTTTGAGCGCCTTGGCCTTCGCCTTGACAGCCTTGGCCAGCTCCTTGCGGCGCTGCGCGTGCTCATGCACACGGGTGAAGGCACGGCCGTTGGTCTGGCCGGAGCGCAGCGCCGGGAACGCCTGCGCGATACGCTCGTGCACGATGTTGCGGTGGCTGAGGATCTCCTCGCGGCGCTGCAGCAGTTCGCTGCGGCGCGCCAGCAGCTCGCTGCGGCGGGCAAGCGAGAGCTCGGCACGTTTTTCCGTGAGCTCGGCGCCCTTTTCCTTCATGTCCGAGTACACCTCCATGCCGCGGTCCTTCGCGTCCGAGGCGCGGATATAGATCTCCTCGCCGATCTCGTCGGAGATGGCCGTGAGCGAATCCTCGATGGTCTGCAGGGCGTGCAGCTTCTTCGGCAGCTTGCGAATCTCCATGGCGGTGATGATGTTGTCCGCGATCCACAGCGTGCTGAACGTGCCCAGCAGCACCCAGCCGAGCTTTTTCGGGATGAGCTCGACGGCTTTGGCCACGAGCGGCTGAAACACGTCGACCACGAACACACACGCCAGACCCCACAGCACCGAGAACTCCAGGCACACATAGCCCTTGAGGTTCAGCGGACGCTTGGAGTAATCCCACCACTTGTCGTGAAACACCTTTTCCAGCACCCAGCCGGTGAGGTATTCAATGGCGCTCGTAAACAGCACGCTGCCGCCGAACAGCAGCCAGAAGCTGCTCTTGAGCGGTCCGAGCACGAGCAGCACGCTCATGACGCCGAAGCCGTAGATCGAGCAGATGGGGCCGTTGACGAAGCCGCGGTTGACGAATTTGCCATGCGCGACGGCGGCAAATGCCACCTCGGAGCACCAGCCGAGGAAGCCGTAAATGTAGAAATACCAGAGCATCTGGAACCAGGAATAGGGCACGAGCACGAAAAAAACTCCTCTCATGAATGCCGGTGGGCAGGAAAAGCCCGGATCGATTTCGTATTTGTCTATTTTAACATAGCCATGCGGACTTTTCCAGTCTTTTCGGCGCGGATGGGAACAAAAAACGCAAAGTGGCAACTCGGCGTGTGTCCGGCGCTGCGCGCCGTGTTTGCCCGCAAAAAATGCGGAGCGCACAAGCGTGCGCTCCGCCGGAAAAACGGGGGTGATTTACTTGATCGTCAGCAGCAGCTCGCCGGCCTTGACCGACTGGCCGCCCTTGACAAAGACCTCGTCGATCGTGCCGTCCATGCGGGCGACGACGCTCGTCTCCATCTTCATGGCCTCGATCACGGCGAGCACGTCGTTGACCTTGACCTGATCGCCGGGCTTGACGTTGACCTTGGACACCATTCCCGGAATGGACGCGCCGGCCTGGCTCTTGTCGTTCGGGTCGGCCATGACGACGGTCTTGGCCGAATCGGTCGCGGTCGGGTCGGGCACGGAGACCTCGCGGCGCATACCGTTGAGCTCGAACTGCACGTTGCGCGTGCCGTCGTCGTTGCGGTCGCCGAGGCCGATGTACTTGATCATGAGGGTCTTGCCGTCCTCGATGTTGATCTTGTTCATCTCGCCGACGGCCATGCCGTTGAAGAACACGTGGCTGCCCATGCGCATGATGTAGCCGTATTCCTTGCGGTGGCGGATGTACTCCTCATAGACCTTCGGGTACATGGCGAACGAGATGAGCGAGCGCGGCTCCTCATAGTTCGGGTAGAACTTGCGGATCTCGCTGCGCAGCTGATCCCAGTCCACGGGCGGCAGCAGGTCGCCGGGGCGGCCGGTGATGGGCTTTTCGCCCTTGAGCACGACGCGCTGCAGATCCTTCGGGAAGCCGCAGGGCGGCTGACCCATCATGCCCTTGAAGTAGCTCACGACGCTGTCGGGGAAGGCGAGGTGCTCGCCCTTTTCGACGATGTTCTCGGGCGTGAGGTCGTTTTGCACCATGAAGATCGCGAGGTCGCCGACCATCTTGGACGACGGCGTGACCTTGATGATGTCGCCGAGCATGAGGTTGACGGTGCGGTACATCTCCTTGACCTCCGCGAAGCGGTGGCCGAGGCCGAGCGACTCGACCTGCGGCTGCAGGTTCGTGTACTGACCGCCGGGGATCTCATAGCGGTAGATGTCGGTGACGGGGACCTTGAGGCCCTTGTCGAAGCTCTCATAGCGCAGGCGCACATCGGCCCAGTAATCGGCCAGCTCCTGCAGGCGCTGCGGCTCAAAGCCGGTGTCGCGCTCCTGACCGCGCAGGGACTCGACGAGCGCGTTCATCGACGGTTGGCTCGTGAGGTTGGCCAGCGGTCCGATGGCGGTGTCGACCACGTCCACGCCGGCCTCGGCCGCCATGAGGTAGGTCGCGATCTGGTTGTCGGTGGTGTTGTGCGTGTGCAGGTGGATGGGGATGCCGATCTCCTGCTTGAGGGTGCTGACGAGCTTCTTGGCGGCATACGGCTTGAGCAGGCCGGACATATCCTTGATGGCCAGCATATGCGCGCCGCGGCGCTCGAGCTCCTTGGCAAAATCGACATAGTACTGCAGCGTGTAGCGGTCGCGCGTCGGGTCGAGGATGTCGCCGGTGTAGCAAACGGTGCCCTCAAGGAACTTGCCCTGACGCAGCACCTCGTCCATGGCGGTCTCCATGTTCGGCATCCAGTTGAGCGAGTCGAACACGCGGAACACGTCGATGCCCTCACGGGCGGACTCGGCGATGAAGGCGCGCACGAGGTTGTCCGGATAGCTTGCGTAGCCGACGAGGTTCGAGCCGCGCAGCAGCATCTGGAACGGGATGTTCGGGATCTTCTCGCGCAGCATCTCCAGACGCTCCCACGGGGACTCATGCAGGAAGCGGTAGGCGGTGTCAAACGTCGCGCCGCCCCACATCTCGAGCGAGAAGCAGTCGGCGAGGATGTCGGCCGTGCCGTCGGCGCCCTTGAGCATGTCGCGGGTGCGCAGACGGGTGCTCAGCAGCGACTGGTGCGCGTCGCGCATCGTCGTGTCGGTGATGAGCAGCTTCTTCTGACCGAGCACCCAGTCGCGCACGGCCTCGGGGCCGTCGGTGTCGAGCAGGAGCTTGAGCCCGTCCTGCTTCGAGATCTCACGCTGTGCCTTCGGGAAGCGCGGCGTGTCGTACTGGTGGCGCTCGGCGTCGGGATTGTTGACCTGGATGTTGGCGATGTATTTGAGCACGCGGGTCGCGCGGTCGCGCGATTCGGTGAACTCGAACAGCTCCGGCGTCTCGTCGATGAACTTCGTGTGGCACTTGCCGGCGATGAAGGTCGGGTGCGTGAGGATGTTCGTCACAAACGGGATGTTCGTCTTGACGCCGCGCACGTGCTCTTCATTGATGGCGCGGGTGGCCTTGCGGCAGACGGCGGGGAAGGTGCAGTCCCAGCTCGTGACCTTGACAAGCAGGGAGTCGTAGTACGGCGAGATGATCGAGCCCGTGCCGACGTTGCCGCCGTCGAGACGCACGCCGAAGCCGCCGCCGGAGCGGTAGGCCTCGATCTTGCCGTTGTCGGGCGCGAAGTTGTTGGCCGGGTCCTCGGTGGTCACGCGGCACTGGATGGCGTAGCCGTTGACCTTGAGGTTGTTCTGGTCGCCGAGACCGATCTCCGGGTGGCTGATCGGCTGACCCTCGGCGATGAGGATCTGCGCACGCACGAGGTCGATGCTCGTGACCATCTCGGTGACGGTGTGCTCGACCTGAATGCGGGGGTTCATCTCGATGAAATAGTGGTTGCCGTCGCGGTCGACGAGGAACTCCACCGTGCCGGCGTTGACATAGCCGACGGCCTCGGCGATCTTCACGGCGTCAGCGTGCAGCTGCTCGCGGATGCTCTCGGGCACGCTCCACGCGGGCGCAAACTCCACGACCTTCTGGTAGCGGCGCTGCAGCGAGCAGTCGCGCTCGCCGAGGTGGCGCACGTTGCCGTACTGGTCGGCAAGGATCTGCACCTCGATGTGCTTGGGCTGCACGAGATATTTCTCGATGAAGATGTCGTCATTGCCGAAGGCCTTGCGTGCCTCGCTCTTGACGAGCTCGAACGCGGGGATAACGTCCTCGGGCATTTCGCACAGGCGCATGCCGCGGCCGCCGCCGCCGGCAGCTGCCTTGAGGATGACGGGGAAGCCGAAGCTGATGGCCTTCTCGAGTGCCTCCTGCCCGTCGCGCAGAGGCTCGGAGCAGCCGGGGATGACCGGCACGCCGCACTCCATGGCGATCTGCTTGGCCGAGAGCTTGTCGCCCATCTTGCCGAGCACGTCGCTCGGCGGCCCGATGAACGTGATGCCGGCCGCTTCGCAGGCGCGGGCAAAGTCCGCATTCTCGGACAGGAAGCCGTAGCCCGGGTGGATGGCGTCGACGCCGCGGCGCTTGGCCAGATCGATGATCTCGGGAATGTCGAGATACGCACCCAGAGGGCTCTTGTTCTCGCCGACGAGATATGCCTCGTCGGCACGGGTGCGGAACATGCTCAGTTCGTCTTCCTTGGAGTACATGGCCACGGTGTGGATGCCGAGGTCATAGCACGCGCGGAAGATACGCACCGCGATCTCACCGCGGTTGGCGGCAAGGACCTTGTTGAAAACTCTTTCTGACACGGTCGTGTCTCCTTTCTGACTGCGGCGGACCGCAGAGATGGGCGGCAGCGGCGCAAAGCACACATCGCCGCGATGCCAATGCTGGAATTATATCATATATCAGTAACAATAGAAATAAAATTTTTGATTTTCGACGAGTTTAAAATCTAACAAATGCGCGTGCGCGTAATTTACACGCAATTCTTTTCTCGGCGCGCAGAATGTGATACAATAACGGGCGAAAATTCAGGAAAGCTGGAATGAATTTGGAAAATACTTGTTATATCGTCGGCGCGGCCAGTCTTGAGGGCGTGCGCCTGAGCCCGTGCGCGGGCGACTATATCATCGCGGCCGACGGCGGCTACCGCTCGCTGCGTGCGCGCGGCATCGAGCCGGACTTCGTCATGGGTGACTTTGACTCGCTCGGCTACCGGCCGGAGCACCCGAATGTGGAGACGCACCCGGTCATGAAGGACGACACCGACCTCGGCCTCGCCGTGCGCTGGGCGCTTGCGCATGGCTACCGGCGGCTCGTGATGGCGGGTGCGCTCGGCGGCCGCATCGACCAGACGGTCGCAAGCTTTCAGACGCTGCGCGGTCTCACGGACGCGGGCGCGCAGGGCTGGCTCATCGGCTGCGGCTGGGTGGTCACGGCGGTGCAGAACGGCACGCTGACCTTCCCCGCCGGCGTGGAGGGCACGGTCTCGGTGTTCAGCAGCGGCGACGCTGCGCGCGGCGTCACGCTGCGCGGCCTGCTCTACGAGGTCACGGATGCGGCGCTCACCTGCGCCATGCCGCTCGGCGTGAGCAACTCCTTCACGGGTGCGGAGGCGTCGGTGCGCGTCACGGACGGCACGGTCTTTGTCCTCTGGCAGGGCGATGCGCTGCCGGACGGGCTGGAGGTGCGCCATGGAGCGGATTGATCTGCATGTGCACACGCTCGCGTCCGACGGCTCGGACGCGCCGGAGACCGTCGTGCGCAAGGCGGCGGCAGCCGGGCTGCGCGCCGTGGCGATCACGGATCACGACAGCTTCTCAGGGCTTCCGGCCGCGCTTGCGGCGGGAAAGACGCACGGCGTCGAGGTCGTCCCGGGTGTGGAGCTGTCCACCGTGTGGGGCGGTGAGGAGGTGCACCTGCTCGGCTATTACATGGACACGGACAACGCCGCGCTGCGCGCACTCATGACCCGCGCCACCGACGAGCGCAATGCCCGCAACGAGACCATGGTGCAGCGCCTGCACGACGCGGGCTATCCCATCACGATGGCGGAGCTGCGCGCGGCGTTTCCGGGGCAGACGGTGCTCGGCCGGCCGCACATCGCGGCGCTGCTCGTGCAGCGCGGCTGCATCCCCACGGTGTCCGACGGGATGCGCGGTCTGCTCGGCCGGGGCAAGCGCTTTTATGTTCCGCGCTACAACATCCCGCTCGAGGATTCCGTGCACGCGCTGCGCGCGGCGGGCGGCGTGCCGGTCGTGGCGCATCTGTTCAAGTACCGCTTTGACGACGCGCAGCGTACTGCCCTGCTCGCCGCGGCGGCGGATGCCGGGGCGCTCGGGCTCGAGGTGCGCTACACGACCTATACACCCGAGCAGACGGCGGCGGCGCAGGCGCTGGCCGGGCACTTTGGTCTCGTGCCGACCGGCGGGTCGGACTATCACGGTCTGCGCAAGCCGGACATCGCCCTCGGCACGGGGCGCGGCGAGCTGTGCGTGCCGTATGCCTATCTCGCGGGCGTCAAGACTCTTGCCGGGCGCGGATGTGTGTGATACACTAACAGAATCCAGTCGTTTTTCGATTTTTTCCGGAGGTGGCTTTTTTGAAAACACTTCTGCGCCCATACGAGGGCACGCAGCCGTACATCTTTGTCAGCTACGCGCACAAGAACGACGCGGCCGTGCTCGAGATCATCGGCACGCTGCAATCGCGCGGGTTTCGCGTCTGGTATGACGAGGGCATCGAGGCCGGCAGTGAGTGGCCGGAGAGCATCGCGTCGCACCTCGAGCGCGCGCAGCTCGTGCTGGCGTTTTTGTCCCCGGCGTATCTGCGCTCGGACAACTGCCGCAAGGAGATGCACTATGCCCTGACGAAGAAAAAGCCGGTCATCAATGTCTATCTCGAGCAGACGGAGCTGTCGCCGGGCATGGAGATGCAGATCGGAAACCTCTTTGCGCTCATGAAATATACTTACCCGAGCGAGGAATATTTCTACGACAAGCTCTTTTCGGCCGAGCTGCTCGATGCGGACAAATTCGCGGGCGAAGCGCCGGAGCTGCCGCCCGAAGCGCCCGCCGAGCTGCCGCGGGCAAAAAAGGGCAAAGAGAAAAAGTCCCGTGCCGAGACCCCGCGCCGGGAAAGACCCGCCAAAGCGCCGAAGCCGGAGCGCGCGAAGAAAAAGCGCGGCATCGCGGCGGCGATCATAGCGGTCGTGCTCGTCGGCTGCCTGATCGCGGCGGGCATCGTCGGTCACTTTACGGGGCTGACCTATCGCTTCACGGCCAAGACCGTCACCGTGCAGACGCTGCCGGACGACACGGTGGCCGTGTTTCAGAGCCCCCTGCTTGAGCAGGCCGCGCGCGATTACGCCGGAAAGGCTGAGGGCGAGCTCACGGTCGCCGACCTCAAGGGACTCACGGCACTGTATGTCTGCGGCGACCGATTCTGGTTTTCCGCCCCGCAGCAGGGCGTGGATACGGCGGCTGCCGGTGTGGAAACGGCGGAGGTCATTGACCCCTCCGGCCAGAGCGTCACCGTGCAGCGTGGGGACATCCGCGACCTGTCCGACCTTGCGTATTTTCCGAGTCTGCGCGAGCTTGCGCTTGAATTTCAGTCGCTGACCACGCTCGGGAGCCTGCCCGCCTGCGGCGTGGAGGTGTTCGATATCCGCGCCAACCGGCTCACGAGTCTGGCGGGCATCGAGCAGCTGCCAAAGCTCACGGCGCTGCTGGCCGACGGCAACGCCGTCACGGAGCTGACGGGGCTCGGCCGCTGCCTGAACGTGCGCACGCTGCACCTCAACGGCGCGAACGTGTCGGATCTGTCCGAGCTGCGCGCGCTGACAAAGCTGCAGGACATCACGCTCTCGCACTGCACGCGCCGGGAGCTGCTGATCCCGCTGCACAAGTCCTCGCTCACGCGCGTCACGCTCGTGGACTGCGACCTGCGGGGTGATTTCTTCCACAGCTTTGACCGCGAGCGGGCGATCACGTCGCTCACGCTCATCCGCTGCGAGCTCGACAGCACATCCGGTCTGGATGATTTCACCGGGCTCACGGAGCTGACGCTGTGCGGCGTTTCCGGCGCGGTCGACTGGTCGGCGCTCGGCGCTCTGCCGCTGCAGACGGTCACGACCGACGCCATGCAGGCCGACGCCATCCGCGCCTCCGGCACGACGGCCACCGTCACGGTCACGGACTGAGTGCCGCTTTCCCTGCACAAAACGGAAAACACCCCTGCCGGAACGGACAAACCGGCAGGGGTGTTTCCATAGGAGAAATGGAGTTGGAAAAAGGAATTATCATGTTGCTTGGAGAGAATTTGCGTGGTTGCGCCAGTGCGCTGCAAACTTCGTGTGCGGTCACGAAATTCGCACTTGCTATCTGACAGTGCCCATTATATAATGCCGGTATAGATAAGTAAAGCAAATAATTCTGATAGTTAAATTAGCGTTTCTTATTTGTGAGGTGCTTATGAACCGATATATCGCCTTTTTGAAGGTCTTTGAGCGCAACAGCTTTTCCGACGCTGCGCGTGATCTCGGCTACACGCAGTCGGCCGTGAGCCAGATGATCAAGTCGCTGGAGGAGGAGCTGGGCGTGACGCTGCTGGTGCGTTCGCGCTCGGGCGTGTCGCTCACCTATGAGGGACGCCACCTGCTGCCGTACATCCGCGACACGGTCAACGCCTACCGGATGCTTCAGTCGCAGGCGGCGGGCTTCAGCGGTCTGGAGCAGGGCACGATCCGCCTCGGCACGTTCACGAGCGTGTCGAGCTATCTGCTGCCGCCGGCCATGGAGCGCTTTCGCCGCCTGCACAGCGGCATCCGCTTCGAGCTCTATCAGGGGCTGTATTACGAGATCGAGGACTGGGTGCGTGAGGGCGTGGTCGACTTCGGCTTCACGGATATGCTGCGCACGATCCCGTTTCCGTGCGAGCCGATCTATCAGGACACCATGCTCGTCGTGCTGCCCGAGGGGCATCCGCTGGGCGAGAACATCTTCATTCAGGTCGATGAGCTCGCGGCAGAGCCCTTCATCCTCCTGGAGGAGGGGCGCGGCGGCGGCTGCATCCGCGACCTGCTCACGCGCCACCCGCAGATCAACGTCCAGTACCGCGTGGCCGACGACTACACGATCCTGAACCTGGTCGAGAATAACCTCGGCGTGTCCATCCTGCCGGAGGCGGTGCTGCGCCGCAGCGGACGGCGTGTCATCGCGCGCCGCCTCTCGCCGGAGCTGCAGCGCACCGTCGGCGTCGTCTATAAGCAAAAGACCGGTCTGTCCGCTGCCGGGCAGATGTTCCTCAGCGAGCTCAAGGCGTCCATTCCGAGCGCGCGCGGCTGATTTTTTGCGTGCACGTATTTACACGGCCGTGTGGTTGTGCTATCTTAAACGTTGCATTTTGGATCAAACCGTGCCCGGTGATGATACCTTATTTAAATAAGGCGGCGCGGCGGAAAGGAGCGGACGGATATGAGTTTGACGGGCGCTGTTGTCAACGCGCTGGCCATTTCGGGCGGCGGGGCGATCGGCCTGCTGTTTCGGCGGGGCATCCCCGAGCGCGTGAGCAAAACGGTCATGATCGGTCTCGGGCTGTGCGTGCTGTATATCGGCATTTCGGGTGCGAGTGCGTGCCGGAGCATCCTGATCGTCATCGTGTCCATGACGCTCGGCGCGGCGGTCGGCGCACTGCTGAACATCGACGGCTCGATCCACCGCCTCGGCAACTGGGTCGAGGCGCACGTTCACCGGCATGAGGGCGGCCCGTCGCTGGCCGAGGGGTTCGTCACGGCGAGCCTCCTGTGCTGCATCGGCGCGATGGCGGTCAACGGCTCGCTCGACGCCGGCATCCGCGGCGACAACAGCATCCTGTTCACCAAGTCGATGATCGACCTTGTCTTCTGCGCCATGATGGCCACGACGCTCGGCGCGGGCGTGATGCTTGCGGGTGCGGCGGTGCTCGTGGTCGAGGGGACGCTCACGCTGCTGGCCGGGGCGATCGCGCCGCTGCTCTCGGAGGCGGCGGTCGCGGATCTCACGTGCGCGGGTTCCCTGCTCGTGGCGGCCATCGGTCTCAACCAGACCGGCGCCACGAAGATCAAGGTGGCGGACTATCTGCCGGCGCTGCTGTTCGTGCCGGTCATCCGCTGGCTCGTGGGGCTGCCGGTGTGGCAGCAGCTTGCCGCGCTGTTTTGAGGGATACTATTTAAATAGGAAGAAGCACCCTGCATAGGAGGGTGCTTCTTTGTGTATTCAGATACGCAGTGCGCGGATGCGGCCGAGGCCCGGCAGTACGCGCCCGAACAGCGACACGAACGGCCCGACGACCAGCGCCGACACGACCGTGCCGATGCCGACGCCCTGCAGCCGGCCGAAAAACAGCAGCGACAGCGCGGATGCGATGACGATGAGCGTCACGTCGAACACGAGCTTCACGCGGCCGAAGTCTTTGCCCGTCGCCTGCGCGAGCACGCGCACGAGCCCCTCGCCGGGCACGGTGATGACGTCCGGCGCGATCTCAATGCTGATGCCGCAGGCGAGGATGGCGCAGCCGAGCAGCATGCACCCGCCGCGCGCGAGCCATCCGGCCGGGTGCAGCCAGCTCAGCACGGCCATGCTTACATCGATGAAGGCGCTGAAGAGCACGTTCGCCGCGATCTGCAGTAGCTGTACGGGCGGGAAATCCCGCCGTTGGATGGCGATCTGGATCAGAATGAACACTGTGTTCATAATAAAGGTGAAGCCGCCGAAGCTCAACGGGAAGCGCAGACTGAGCACGTACGGCAGGCTCGAGATCTGCGACGTGCCGAGGCTGCTCTTTGTGATAAAGGCGATGCCGAACGAGTTGATGAGCAGACCAAGCGTGAAAAAGAGATAGCGCAGGGCGATGTTTCTGGCGTTTTGGCCGCGTGGCGCGGGGGACATGGACATTCTTCTTTCTTGAAAAATCGATGGGATGAAAATAGCGTAGCCGTTTTTAGGACAGTTGTCAAGGTCTGTACCGTGCACAGGCGACATATTTTCGCGCGCAAATGCGCTGCGGCCGCACCGAAAACCGGTGCGGCCGCAGCAGAATGTATGGGTCATGCCATGCGGCAATCCTTCAGGATCTGCTCCAGACGTGTGTACGCGCCGCGGATCAAGATCTCGTCCCAACGATCGCAGAATGCGTCAAAGGCATATTTGGCCTGCACGCGGGCGTCCGTCTCAAACGCCCGGAAATCCGCGCTGTCCATATCCACGGTCGTGTACAGGGGCGCGCTCCAGGGGACATACGACAGGGGAGAGAACACCTCCGCAAATACTTCGTAATACGCATCGGGCGTGTCCATGTCCTCTGCGGCAAACATGTCTTTCTCCTCGGCCAAACGCTCGAACACGCGGAAGCTCATCAGCGGCTGGAGATAGTTTTCGAGGAAAGAGCGCAGCGCCGCAAAGACCGGCTCCGGCAGATCGAGCCGTGCCAGCATCAGCTCCCGGTAGAGCGTGGTGTACAGCACGGTGAAGCGTGTCGTCTGGGCTTCGTCCTCCTCCGTTTTGGAAGCCATGCGCACCAGCTCCAGATAACTTGCCATGCTCCGGTACAGGCTGCGCACCGTGCTCAGCACGGAGCTGTTGTCCATTTCGGTCGGGATCTGCATCGTGTTGGTATTCATATTGGTATTCATTTTATTCTCCTCCATATCGGTATCCAGTAGATCGTTCATTTCCACGTGCAGCGCCTGTGCAAGGTCGCGCACCTTGTCCAGATCGCTCGGCGCGTTGTGCCCCATGAGCCAGTGCTTCATGGCGCTAAAGGACACGCCGATCGCATCCGCCGCGTCCTGCAGCTGCCGGGTCTGACTGCGTTTTTTGCCGCTGCGCAGGAGCACCAACTGCATTTTCGTGGGGCTGAAGACCGCGGTCGTCCCATCGGGGAGCGTATATCTGAGCTTGTTGGAAGTTGGGTTCATAATATGTACCGTCCTTTTTGTTTTGTATCAGCTGATGGTCTCAGTATAGAGGAGGCGGAAATGAAATACAAGGTCGACCCATAGTGCTTTTTGGGTCGACCTGCTTTTTGAACGTCAGTGTTTGCGCAGTGAAAATGCAGAAAATCAAGTGGGAAGGCTTGTTTTTCTTGCGCGATTGTGTTAAAATCCACTTTCCTGCAGGAAGAAAGGGTGTGGCACATGGATTTCTGGCTCAACCAGGCGCTGGGTCTGCTCGGCAGCCTGATCGTGTTTATCTCGGTGCAATTCAATAACCGCCGTGTCATCCTCGCGGCGCAGGCGGCCGCCTGCCTGATGTGGATCGTGCACTATGGGCTGCTCGGCGCGATGACCGCCGCGACCATCAACATTCTGTCGTTTGCGCGCAGCGTCGTGTTTTACTTCAACGACCGCAAGTGGGCCAAGAGCCGCGCGTGGCTGTGGGCGTTTCTGGCGCTGTACGTCGTCAACACCATCCTCACATGGGACGGACCGAGGAGTCTGCTGCCCGGCATCGCCATGAGCATGACGACCATCGCGCTCTGGACGCGCGATATGCGCCGCACGCGCCTGCTCTATCTGACCAATTCGCCGTTCTGGTTCACGTATGACATCCTTGCGCGCTCGTATTCGTGCATGGTCATCGAGGCCATCGCCTTCGTGTCCTACGTTGTGGCCGTGTGGCGGTTTGACATCAAGAAGCAGCCGCAGACATGAAAACTCTGCAAGGCTTTTTAACGGTCTGCAAAAACTCCCCGCCCGGCGGCGGGGAGTTGCTGCGTTAAGAGCTCTTCTCACTGGAAAGTTTTCATTTTTTAGGTAGCTTTCTAACTGCTGATTGCATGACACTTTTGCAAATCCTTTTTTGCCCATCTTGATTGCCGTTTAAGCCGCACATTACAAACCTGGTGAGTTCGTCCGGAGAAAATGCCCCTGTATCTGTTTCTTTAGAAAAGGTTTCTTTCATATAGGCTTGAAGTTGCCGGGAATCAAACTCGCATGCATCGCTCATGCTGATTATTTCATCGGCAATGAAGGGATATATTTCGGCATCCATATAAAGCTTGTCGGCGGCACTGTCCACCTTCTTTAAATAGGAATAACATTTTAGTGCGGAGATTCCTGCCTCAAAATTGGCTCTATAATAAATGTACCGCATATACATATTCAGTGCATCTATATGACGGTTTTCTTCTTCCAGGAATAGCGCCATTGTACGAAGCAATTTGCAATAGTCGCTGAATTCTCCTTTCTTTATCCCTTTGCTGTAGCCATCTAACGATCTGCGATTCAATTCTCCCCAAATTATATCTCTTATGTTACCGCCGGGATGGCCGGAGAATAGTTTGGCGTATGTATTTATGTCAAGCCCTATGTCCTCTAAGGAATATGCATGACGCTCCAAATAGAAGCTGATGTATGGGTTTTCAGCGAGAAAGGTCTTGCCCTTTTCGGTTACTGTCCAGTATCTTTCGGTTATGATTCTATCCAGATCGGCTTCTGGTACATTTTCGGCAATTAGGTCACAAAGGTCAGCTTTTTTTCCACTCACTTTCAAATCAAACTGTGACGCGATTGTTTTTAGCTCTGCAATTTTTAACCGAGGCAAGGTTTCTGCCGCGGTTGTAGACCTGATATAGCTTTCCTTTTCCAGTTTATCAAGTTTTTCGTTTGGAAAGCCTATGCCAAACTGGTATCTTAAATAATCGGGATATTTTTTCTCACCAACTTTAAATTGCTCGGCCACTGATAACAATACTAAATTCTGAATGTTTGATGATATGCTTTTTTGGGGAGTCTCGACATCGTGATTCGAATGTATTTGAACAGTAACCTCAGCCATCGATTTTTCACTTTTAATTCCGAATATTGATTTCAGAAAGCTCATTGTATCCTCCTACGTTTTAAGTGATTATGCCGACCTCTGTGTTCTATAAAATCTCAACAAAAATTTTAGCTGCTGTTTGAATGAAAAGCAAGCGTTTTTCTATGGATGTCGAGAATCCCAGCTATAATTCTCAGGAACATTCGCTAATCGAAGAACGTAAAAAGCGCGTTTCGGAGTTTTGCCGAGACGCGCTTTTCCGGTATGAAATCTCAAAGGACTTATTTGCTGTTTTTATTATGCCGATGCCGATTCTGGGCGGGGAGCTTTCCTGTTTTTTCAGGTTCTCGGTGGATTTGTGTTTACCACGTCAGCGCATCGTCAAAGTCCACGAGGTCGGGGCGCACCGGCTCCTCGCCCATGACGGTCTGCATATAGAGGTTGACCTGACGGCGCATATCGCGCTTGGAGATCGTGCGCGAATCGAGCAGATCCTGCGCGACCCAGAGCATATGCACGCCGCGCGCGGCCGCCTGCTCCTCAAACACGCCGCGCAGACCGTCCATGCCCTTGCAGGAGATCTGGTCATACATGAGCACCATGTCGGCATTGTACTGCTTGCAGACGACCCACAGCTCGTCGAGCACGTTTGCGTAGCCGCCCTTGGTGTGCTTGCGCATGGTGGTGCGCTGGTAGCTGCGCGCGAGATCGGCCAGCGCCCGGTCGGGGTCCTCGGTGTCGATGATGATGTCGGAGATGAGCGACTCCATGCTTGCCACGACGTTGATGCCCCAGCAGTTTTCCGCCCAGACGGAGAAGTCGGGGTAGAAGTTCGCCGGGCACGACCACTCGACGCAGCGGTGGCGCATTGCGGGCGCGCAGGGCTTTTTCTGCCGGTAGCCGCGCATCATGATGCGGTTGACGCGGCGGTCGGTGTCGAGAAAGCGCGGATCCATGCCGCCCGAGAGGTGGTAGAAAAACATACGGTAGATCCAGAACGTCTCGCCGGTCATCTGCGGATAGGGCGTGCGGTTGACCTCCCACTTCTGCAGCTCGTACTCCGTCTCACGGTTGTAGATCTTCATGGCGCGGAAAAACGCGTCCCAGTCGAAGGTCTCGCCGGTCTGCTCCTCGATGAAGCGGATGAGCCCGCGCAGCTCCTCGACGGCGTAATCCTGCACCGCGTCCTCGTTGTAGCGGATAGGCACGCCGTAATAGTACGTCGGGAGGTTAAAATACCGGTCCTGATACGCGGTCGTGGCGACGCTGCCGTCGCACGGCATGTTGCAGGCGACAAAGCACGTGCCGAGCTTGGGATACTCGTCGCGCAGGGCGCAGCCGGCCTCGGCCGAGGGCAGGGGGCAGACGTCGGCCGGGATGCCGAAGTTTTCGGCCGCGTCGAGATACGGCGGCGTGATCTGCTGGTTGAGGATCGAGCACAGAAACACCGGCAGCACCTGCGCCGGCAGGTAGATGAGGTTCGGGAAGCCGGCCATGATCTGCCCGGGGACGAGCTCGTCAAAGAGCACGATCTTCTTCGAGAGCTTGTTGCCGGGGTGGAAATGCTCGTCTGCCACGAACGAGATGCGCAGCAGGTCGGTGGCCTTTTTTACGATGCGGTCATATTGGGCGCGCGCCATGCGCAGCTGGTTGCCGCGCATACCGAGCGTGCCGCGGTCGACAAAGTTCGGATAGGTCAGGTAGGTGGAAAACCACTGATAGCGAAACAGCGCGCGCACAGCCGACACCGGACACTTGGCCACAAAGACGATCATGTCCTTCCAGCACTTGAGCCACATATAAAAGTCAAACGCCGTGTCACGCACGCCGCGCAGCTCGCGGTAGCGAAACCGCCCCTTTTCCGGGTCGAAGCGGTAGGTGTAGTCATTGACGTGGCGGAGAAATTCCCGCAGGGAGCGCTTTTGTTCACCCATGGTCACTTGCCTCCTCTCTGCGTCTGGAGCTGCTTGATCTCCAGACTCTCGACGAACGCCTGCACGCGCGTGCGCAGCTGGCCGCTGCCGCCGGTGGCGTTCTGGCGGTCGACCGCGACGGACGGAATGCCGAATTCGCGCGTGACGACGTGGCTTGCCAGCGCGCGCTCATAGCCCCAGTATTCGCAGAACTTGAGCTGCTCGTACAGCACACCCTGCGCGTGATATTCCGCGCACAGGTCGCGCACGAGCTGCCAGCGGCCGTCGACCTTCTCGCGCTGCATGAAGCGCGGGCACTGACTGGTGCTGAGGTAGTGGCGCGCGATGCTCTCGAGCACCGGCAGGTCGGGGTCAAGGTGAATTTCCTCGCGCCCCGGCGTCGAGCCGAAGCAGAAACGGTCGACCACGACGAGCGCGCCCGCATCCTCGACGAGCTTGGTGAAGCCGGGGTCATCGATCTCGCTGCCGACGACGGCGATCTTCACGCGAAAGCGCGGCTTTACATCGGGCTCGCGCTGGCGCAGCTCCTCGAGCGTCTCGCGGAGCTTTTCGACGATGAGATATTTCGGGCAGCAGTAGCTCACAAGGTTCAGGATGTGGTACTCGTAGCCTGTGATGCGCGGGTTTTCCTCCTTGCGGAACTGACCGATCTCGGTCAGGATGCGGCAGACCTCGTTGTGCTCGGCGACCGCCTTGCGCAGCGCATCGTCCGACACGTCCACGCCGTAGACCTCCTGCAGCGGCGTGAGCACCTTACGCCGGAGCTGATCGACGTAGTGGCGCACGGTGTTTTCCGTGACCTTGAAGGGCATATCGAGAAAGGTCACGAAAAACTGCTCGTTGTCCACGAGCCGCAGCAGCTCGAAGTGCTCAAGCGCGCGGTTCATCTCCGAACACGTCTCCGTCCCCATCAGACCGGACAGAAAGTTGTAGCCGCCCTCGATGCCGCGCTCCAGCAGCGACTTGCAGTAGTCGCAGATGAAGTTTGACATATAGTACGACGAGATGTCCAGCGACCCCGTCAGCGGTGCGCGCAGGCGCACCGAAAAGCAGTTTCCGGTGTTGAGCAGCACCTCCGGCATATGGTAGCAGGTGTAGGCCAGCGCGTGCTTCCCCTCGGCACACGCCTGCTGCACGAGCGCGTTGTTGGCACTCTCGAGCAGCTTTTCAAATTCGTAAAGATGCTTCAGGTCTTTCAATCTCCGCTCCCCTCCGTGTGAAAAAATTCGCATTTAGATGTTCACATTATACGATGATGTGTCCGATATCGCAATAGTTTTTGGACAGTTTTCTGGAAAACGTGCAAAAATTGACGCGGTGGTTTCGCGCCCACTGTGGTATAATGGGCGCAGAAAGGTTACAGGAGGTAGCGATATGAAGCCCCAGTTTGCCAATGTGTTCAACGTCTCGGTCAATGACAACCGCTCGGAGTGCTCGCTGAGCTTCTACCATATGTATGTGCAGCACAACTACACGCCCCAGCCCAAGGGGCTGATCGATATGCCGGAAAAGGCGGTCGATGAGGTCGCAAGCATCATGCTCACGCGCGACGGTGCGCACGCGCTCACGCGCCTGCTCATCCAGAGCTTCGGCATGCCGGAGGAGCTGGCATGAGCGCGCCGCAGACGCTGCGCCCCGGGCGCTACCGCCACTTCAAGGGCAAGGAGTATGAGCTGCTGTATCTTGCCACGCACTCGGAGACGCTCGAGCCCATGGTCGTCTACCGTGCGCTCTATGGGGAGCGCGGGGTCTGGGTGCGTCCTGCCGCCATGTGGGACGAGCAGATCGAGCGCGACGGACAGGTCGTGCGCCGCTTTACTTACATCGGAGATTGAATTGCGGGCAGAAGCAGCGCGCCGGATCAGATGATCCGGCGCGCTGCTGCATTTGTGTTTGTGTATTTAAATAAGGTGCTGTGCGCGGCAGAGGGCTGCATATTTGCCGTCGCGCGCGATGAGCTCGGCGGGGGTGCCCTGCTCGCAGATGTGCGCACCGTCGATCACGGCGATGCGGTCTGCGCCCTGCACGGTGCTCAGCCGGTGGGCGATGATGATGCACGTGCGGCCGCGGGCGAGCGTGTCGAGCGCGTTCTGGATGCGCTGCTCGGTCACGGAGTCGAGCGCGCTCGTGGCCTCGTCAAGGATGAGGATCTGCGGGTTTTTCAAAAACAGGCGTGCAATGCTCAGCCGCTGCTTCTGCCCGCCGGAGAGCATGACGCCGCGCTCGCCGACATAGGTGTCGTAGCCGTCGGGCATGGCGCGGATCTCGCGGTCGATCTCGGCATAGCGTGCGGCCTGCTCGATCTCGGCGTCGGTGGCGTCGGGGCGGCCGTAACGGATGTTTTCGCGGATGGTGTCGGCAAAGAGAAACACCTCCTGCTGCAGCACGCCGACGCAGCGGCGCAGCGACGCCTGCGTCACGGTGCGCACGTCGATGCCGTCGATGCATACCGAGCCGGACGTGACATCATAAAACCGCGGCAGCAGCTGGCACAGCGTCGTCTTGCCGCCGCCCGACGGACCGACGACCGCCAGCGTTTCACCCGGCGCGATGTGCAGATCCACGTGCGAGAGCACGGTCGCGCCCTCGGTATAGTCAAAGCAGACATCGTTATAATCCACCTGTCCGCGCACCGGCGGCAGGGGTCTGGCGTCCGGCGCGTCGGCAATGTCGGGCTGCACGCGCATCAATTCGAGAAAGCGCTGGAAGCCGGCCGTACCGTCGGTGAACACCTCCATGAAGTTCACCAGCGTGCGGATGGGGGAGATGAACGTCGTCACGTACAGCGAGAATGTGATGAGGTCGATGTAGTCGATCTGACCGCGCATGATGAACGCGCCGCCGAGCGCAATGACCACGACCTGCATGGCCGACATCGTAAACTCCATCCCGCCCTGAAACACGCCCATGGCGCGGTACCAGTCGGTCTTGCTGTGCTTGTAGTGGTCGTTGCAGGCGAGAAATTTCTCGCGCTCGGCGTCCTCGTTCGTGAACGCCTTGGCCGTGCGCACGCCGGAGATGCCGGACTCGATGACGGTGTTGATCTCCGCCTGCCGGCGCTTGACGGCGACGTTCGCGTCGTTCATGCGCTTGCGCTGGCGGATCGTGATCCACAGTGACAGCGGCACGAGCAGCAGCAGCACGAGCGTGAGCTGCCAGCAGATCGGCGCCATGAGCACGAGCGCGCCGCCGAGCGTGACCACCGCCGTGAGCAGATACTCCGGCCCGTGGTGCGCCAGCTCCGTGATGGAAAAGAGGTCGCTCGTCATGCGGCTCATGAGCACGCCCGTGCGGTTCTGGTCAAAGAAGCGGAAGCTCATCGTCTGCAAATGCTCGAAGAGCTCCTGACGCATATCCGCCTCGATGAGCACGCCGCAGCGGTGGCCGATGACGGTCACGGCGTATTTGAACACGGCCTTGAGCAGGTACGCTGCCAGGAGCGCCGCCATGACGGCGAAGAATGTGCGAAACAGTCCCAGCGGCAGCAGGCTCTGCATTGCCTGACGCGAGACATAGGGAAATGCCAGATCCGCCGCGCACGAGAGCAGCGCAAAGAGCAGGTCGAGCGCGAACAGCCGCCGGTGCGGCCGGTAAAAGGTCAAAAACAGCCGCAGCGGGCGGCCGGAATAATTACGTTGCATGGGGTCATCTCTCCTTCCCGGACAGTTTATCCGCTTCGGCGGTGCGTGTCAAGCGGCGGTTTTGGGATTGACCCGCCGTCGGAAACGTGATACCATAATTTCGGCCATTTTGTGCCGAAAACCGTCACCGAGGATGTGGGGATTCCATGCAAAAAGCTCTTAAAACCGTTTTATGTGTCGCGCTCATTCTGGCGCTGACCGCCGTCGTCGCGCTGCGCGTGCTGCCGCCGATGGATGCTCCGGCGCAGTCCGCCGCCGCAACGCCCACGCCGGTCGTGACCGCTGCGCCCACACCCACGCCCGAGCCGGACAACGGCCTGCCGAAGGTCAACACCGGCAGCTGGGAGCTCACGCTCGTCAACGCGCAAAACCCGATCGGCGAGGCTGTGCCCGAGGATCTGGCGGAGCTGGAGGGCGGCCGGTATTTTGACGGCCGCGCCGTGGACGCGCTCAAGGAATTTATCGCCGCCGCGCGCGCCGAGGGGCTGAGTGTGTGCCTGTCGAGCACATACCGCAGCTACAGCGAGCAGTCGTACCTCTTCACCCGCAAGGTCGGGCAGTGCGGCGGGGATGAGGCCGCAGCCGCCCGCATCGTCACCCGCCCCGGCACGAGCGAGCACCAGCTCGGCCTGTGCGCCGACATCACCGACAAGTTCTACGAGGTCAAGACACGCGAGCTGGAAAAGACCGCGCTCTTCCAGTGGATGTATGCCCACTGTCAGGAGTACGGCTTCATCCTGCGCTACCCCGCCGATAAGGAAAGCATCACCGGCGTCATGTACGAGCCGTGGCACTTCCGCTATGTCGGCAAGGAGGCGGCGGCGTACATCATGGAAAACAATCTCTGCCTTGAGGAGTTTCTCGATCTGTATAAATGAAGGTTTCTCGGGCGCTTCCTGCAGGAAGCGCCCGGTTCTTTGTGCGTTGTGCTGCAAAGCAATATGTAAAATATGTGTAAACTGTCTCAAAAACCGCTTGCAATCCTGCAAATCATCTGCTAAACTGAGAGCAACTGAAAAAGAAAGGAGCGTGATAATGTTATGCGTATCAATCAAGTCCAGGATCTGGACGACCTGATCTTCTCGGATGTCAGCTGGGAACCCAGCAGCAAGTGAGAAGCCATAGAGCCGGATGACGCCACGCCTTGTGCGTGGATTTTTTATACGTAAAATACGATCCCCGCCGGTCTCCTTCGGAAAAACGGTTGCATTTTTCGCCGCCGTGTGCTACGAATAAAGCACAACCACAAAGGAGGCTGATCTCTATGGCATTCATCCGCAAGCTTCCCGACACGCCCGAGCGCCTTGAGCACCTCAAGGGCGGCGCCGGTCACCTCGAGCGCTACGCCATCCTCTCTGCGGAGGAGATGCTCGGCGCCGGTACGGTCTGCGCCCGCATGGTGCTGCAGCCGGGCTGCGAAGTCGGTGAGCACACCCACCACGGCAACTACGAAGTGTACTATATTCTCTCCGGCAGCGGCACATACCGCAGCAACGGCGAGACGATGACCGTGGACGCCGGCACCGTGACCTTCACGGGCGACGGCGAAAGTCATTTCCTGCGCAACGACGGCGACACGCCGCTGGAGTTTCTGGCCCTCGTGCTCAATCTCCCCGCGCAGGCATAAAGGAACAGCCTTCCCCTTGCCGGGAAAGCTGTCCGTTTAAAAAGCGATCAGCGGGCATCCGTCGGATGCCCGCTGATTTTATATGCGTGCTTACTTGCTCTTGATGTACGCGTCGATGGCAGCCGCGGCCTTCTTGCCGGCGCCCATCGCCTTGATGACGGTGGCCGCACCGGTGACGGCGTCGCCGCCGGCGAACACGCCGTCCTTCATGGTCGTCACGGTGTCGTCCTTGACGACGATGCCGCCGCGATCGCTGTACTCGAGGTCCGGCGTCGCCTTGCGCAGCAGCGGGTTGGGGGAGGTGCCCAGCGCCATGATGACAGAGTCGCAGGCCATCTCAAACTCGCTGCCCGGCACTTCGATCGGACGGCGGCGGCCCTTCTCGTCGGGCTCGCCGAGCTCCATGCGGATGCACTTGAGACCGCGCACCCAGCCGTTGTCATCGGCGAGGATCTCGACGGGGTTGCACAGCAGGTGGAAGTTGATGCCCTCTTCCTTCGCGTGCTCGTACTCTTCCTTGCGGGCGGGGATCTCTTCCTCGCCGCGGCGGTACACGACCGTCACGTCCGCACCCAGACGCTTGGCGCAGCGCGCGGCGTCCATGGCGACGTTGCCGGCGCCGACAACGGCCGTCACATGGATGGGCATGAGCGGGGTGTCGTAGCGCTCGTCATAGGCGTGCATGAGGTTGATGCGGGTGAGGAATTCGTTGGCGGAGAACACGCCACAGTAGCTCAGACCCGGGATGTTCTGGAACTTCGGCAGACCGGCGCCCGAGCCGATGAACACGGCCTCGTACTTCTCGTTGCCGAGGAGCTTGTCGGCGTCCTTGCCGAGCAGCTCGTCGATGCTCATGCACTTGCCGATGGTCGCGTCGCACACGATGTTGACGCCCATGGCCACGAGCTTGTCGATCTCCTTCTGCACGATGGCCTTCGGCAGACGGAACTCGGGGATGCCGTAAGCCAGAACGCCGCCGGCCTTGTGGAAGTGCTCGTAGACGGTCACGTCGTAGCCGAGCTTGGCCAGATCGCTCGCGCAGGCGAGACCGGACGGACCGGAGCCGATGACCGCGACGCGGTGACCGTTGGTCTGGATCTTTTCGGGCATCTCGTCGGCGTTTTCGCGGTTCCAGTCGGCGACAAAGCGCTCCAGACGGCCGATGCCGACAGGCTCGCCCTTGATGCCGCGCACGCACTTGCTCTCGCACTGCTTCTCCTGCGGGCAGACACGACCGCAGATGGCGGGCAGGGAGCTGTCCTCAAGGATCTTGTGGTAAGCGCCCTTGAAGTCCTGCTCACGGACACAGGCGATGAACTGCGGGATCTTGACATTGACCGGGCAGCCGGACATGCAGGCCGGGCGCGGGCAATTCAGGCAGCGGTTGGCCTCATCGACCGCCATCTCGACGGTGTAGCCAAGCGCGACTTCTTCGAAGTTTTTGTTGCGGACATTCGGGTCCTGCTCCGGAATCGGATTTTTCGTGGGAGACATATTCGCCATGATTACTTCTCCTCCTTTTCACGTGCGGCTTCCTCAGCGTCGGCCATGGCCTGCAGATTGCAGTAGTGGTGGCGGCGCTCAAACACCTTCTGCTCCTGCGCCTCGTAGATCTTGGAGCGGGCGATCGCCTCGTCAAAGTCGACAAGGTGGCCGTCAAACTCCGGACCGTCGACACAGGTGAACTTCATCTTGCCGTCCACGGTCAGGCGGCAGCCGCCGCACATACCGGAGCCGTCGATCATGATGCAGTTCATATCGACCATCGTTGCCACGCCGTATTCCTTCGTGATCTGGCACACGAACTTCATCATCGGCAGCGGTCCGATGCAGATGCAGTGGTCATACTGCTTGCCCTCGGCCTTGGCCTTCTCCAGCAGCTCCTTGAGCTTGACGGTGGTGAAGCCCTTCTCGCCGTAGGTGCCGTCGTCGGTCATCATGTACAGATGATCGCAGCAGGCGCGCATCTCTTCCTCGAGCACGACGATGCCCTTGGTGCGGAAGCCCGCGATGATGTCAACATCGCAGCCGAGACGGTGCGCTTCCTTGGCCTGCGGCCATGCGATGGCGCAGCCCGAGCCGCCGCCGACGACAACGACCTTGTGCATATCGTCAAACTCGGCGGGGTTGCCGAGCGGACCGACGACGTCGGCCACATAGTCGCCGGCCTTCTTGCTGGCGAGCAGAGCCGTCGTGCTGCCGACGCGCTGCATGATGACCGACACGGTGCCGGCCTCACGATCATACGAGGAGATCGTGATGGGCATGCGCTCGCCGAACTCGTCGACGCGGAACATCAGGAACTGACCCGGCTGTGCCTTGCGGGCGACCAGCGGAGCCTCGAACGTGACGCGGAACATATTGTCAGATAATCTCTCGTTATTCACGATTTTGAACATGAAAATCACCTCAAGGCATTATTATAGCGGAATCGAAAAAATTGCACAAGAGAGAAACGAAAAATCTAAATTTTAACAGGCAAAACGACAAAAAACCGTGAACCTGCACAAAGATTTACATACTTTTCTGAGCAGAAAGACAAGCACCCGCGGCGTGAAAACGAACGCCGCGCAGCATTGTTTTCCTTGAAAAAGGGAGAAAAAGAGAGATTCTGCAAAACATTCCGCCGCCCTTCCCGATCTTGGGACAGGCGGCGGAATGTGGGTAATGATCGCTGCGGTGCGCGTCATGCCTCCGGCTGCAGCGCTTTGATCACGCACTCGGCGCAGCGCAGTCCGTCCACGGCGGCGCTGGTGATGCCGCCGGCATAGCCCGCGCCCTCGCCGCAGGGGTAGAGCCCCTGCACGCCGGTGCTGCACCGGTCGTCCCCGCGCACGATGCGCACGGGGCTGCTCGAGCGGGTCTCGGGCGCGGTGAGCACGGCGTCCGGGTCGTCAAAGCCGCGCAGCTTCTGGCCGAAGACCGGCAGCGCCTGCGCAAGCGTCGCCGTGATGCGCGCGGGAAGCACGTCGTGCAGGTCGCACCACGTCACACCGGGGCGGTAGGTCGGCTGCACGCGGCCGGAGGCGGTGCTTGCGCGCCCGGCGAGAAAATCGCCCACGCGCTGCGCCGGAGCGTGATAATTGCCGCCGCCGCACACATAGGCGCGCTGCTCGATGCTGCGCTGCCAGTACATACCGCCGAGGGTGCCCTTGTCCGGAAAATCCTCCGGATGCAGCGTCACGAGCACGGCGGCGTTGGCGTTTTCCCCGTCGCGGCGGGAGTTGCTCATGCCGTTGGTGCACACACCGCCCTGCTCCGACGCGGCGGCGAACACCTCGCCGCCCGGACACATACAAAACGTGTACGCGCTCGATCCGTCCGGCAGGTGGCAGGAGAGGCTATAGTCCGCCGCGGGCAGACGCTCTGCCGCCGCGCCGTACTGCGCGGTGTTGATGTCTGACTGCCGGTGCTCGATGCGCACACCCATGGAAAACGGCTTCGGCTCCATCGGTATGCCCTGCGCGTGCAGCATTTCGAATGTGTCGCGCGCACTGTGCCCGATCGCAAGGATGACCTGCTGTGCCGGGAGCGTGTACTCCCCCTCGGGACTGTGCACGGTCAGCGCCGTGATGCGTCCGTCTTGCGTGGACAGTCCGGTCATCCGGTGACCAAAGCGCACCTCGCCGCCGCGCACGATGACCTCGCGCCGGAGGCTTTGCACGACCTCGACGAGCACGTCCGTGCCGATGTGGGGCTTGGCGTCATAGGTGATGTGCTCCGGCGCGCCGTGCGCCGCAAACTCCGCAAGCACGAAGCCGATGCGCGCGTCGTGCGTGCCGGTGTTGAGCTTGCCGTCGGAGAATGTGCCCGCGCCGCCCTCGCCGAATTGCACGTTGCACTCGGGGTCGAACGCGCCGCCCGCGCGAAACGCGGCGATCTGTGCGCTGCGCGTCCTGGCGTCCGGTCCGCGCTCGAGCACGATGGGTCTTGTGCCCGCGCGCGCAAGCAGGAGCGCGGCAAACATCCCCGCCGGGCCGAAGCCCACGATCACGGGGCGCGTCTCCGGCGGTGCGACGTGCGGGATGGGATAGGTCTTTTCGTGGGTGATCGCGGCGCTGCGGCAGCGGCGGACGAGACGCTGCTCGTCCCCGCGCACGGTCACGCTGACGGTGTAGACATAGCGGATGTCGTCCTTTTTGCGCGCATCGAGAGATTTTTTGCGGATGCGCAGACCGGTGATGTCGTCGGCCGGGATCTTCAGCGCCTTGGCTGCCAACGTCTTGAGCGCCGCCTCGTCCGCACCGGGGGCGAGCTTCAGGTTCGGGATCAAGATCATCGGCAAGCCCTCCCGGCCGCGCGGCCGCTGGCCCATGCCCACTGCAGGTTGAAGCCGCCGCAGTCGCCGTCGATGTCCAGCACCTCGCCGCAGGCGTACAGCCCCGGCACGAGCCGGCTCTGCATCGTCACGGGGTCGAATTCGTCCGTGCGCATACCGCCGGCCGTGACCTGCGCGCTCTCGAAGCCCTCCGTGCCGCGCACCGGCAGCGCGAAGCCCTTTGCCGCGCGCACGAGCGCCTTGAGTTCTGCGTCCGTTACGTCGCCGAGCGGCCGGGCGCCGGGGATGTCGGCGTAGCGCAGCAGCATCTTGCCCACGCGGTTGTGCACCGTACCGGTCAGCACCTCTTCGCACGGGAGCGCGGGCGCGAGTTTGCGCCGCGTCTGCAAAAACGCCAGAAATTCCGGCGCGCCGTGTTCGCGCAGCAGGTCGAGCGTCACGGTCTGCCCCTCGCCGCCGCAGCTGGCTGCGCGCGAGATCTCAAATACGGCCGGACCGGACACGCCCTTTTCCGTGAACTGCACCTCGCCCGCGCTGCGCGCGAGCACCTTGCGGCCTTGCGTGAGCGTCACGCGCGCATCGGCGCGCACGCCCTTGAGCGCGCGCGGATAGGTCGGATCGGTCGTCAGCTGCACGAGCGCGGGGTGCAGCGCCGTGCGCCGGTGGCCGAGACTTTGCAGCAGAGTGTAGCCGTCGCGCACGCCGCCGGCCTTCGCCCCGGCGACGCCGCCGCACGCGATGATGACGCGCTCGGCGGAAAACCGTTCGCGCTCCGTCTCGACGACGAAGCCGCGCCCTTGGCGGCGCACGCCCGTCACGGCGTCGCCCGTGTGCAGGGCGATGTTCGGCTGCGCGAGCGCAAAGCGCAGCACGTCCACGACGCTGTTGGCCGCGTTCGAGAGCGGATACACGCGCCCGCCCGGCTCGGTCACGGTCAGAAGACCGTGCGCGGCGAACCAGTCGAGCGCCGCTGCGGGCGGAAAGGCCGCAAGTGCGCGCTCAGCAAACTCCGGCTGCGTGCCGTGGTAGTTTTCGGGCGCGGCGGTGGCGTTCGTCAGATTGCAGCGGCCGTTTCCGGTCACGGCAAGCTTGCGCCCCACGCGCGCCTGACGCTCAAAGAGCAGGATCTCATTTTCCGGGGTTTCGGCGGCGGTCAGCGCGGCCATCATGCCGGACGCGCCCGCGCCGATGACTGCGATCGTCATGGCGATGCTCCGTTTCTGTCGTAATTTTCTTCCCTTATTAAACCACACTTTGCCTGCAAACACAAGTAACCGCGCAGCGCGCACAGAGCGCTTGCGCACCCCCGCAAACGAAAAACGGAGGCAGCCGGCAGGACTGTCTCCGTTTTCATGGCGGTGTTTACTTGGGCTGCACGTCACATTCGGGCATCAGCTCGTCCGACATGACGGTCAGCACGTGCGCAAAGGTCTCCAGCTCCTCGGGCGTGAACCGTTCGCGGATGCGCCCGAGCACGGTGTCAATGTAGCTCTGCATGAGACCGTTGTAGCTGTAAAACTTGTCCGAGAGCTTGAGATGATACTCGCGCCGGTCGGTGTCGGAATTCTCCTTGACGATATAGCCCTTGCGGATGAGATTGTTGACCTTGTAGGTCGCGTTGGACTGCGAGATGCCGAGAAAGTCCGCAAACTGACCGATCGTCGGCGCGTTGAGCCCATGAATGACCTCAACGGAGAACGCCTCCATCGCGCTCAGCGAACCCTCACGTTCCCGCACCTGTGAAAACAGGCGGCGGAAAAACTGCAGCTTAAACTTCTCATATACACGCTGAAAATCCTGCTCCATCATCGGCCGCTCCCCCCTTGCTCCTTTTGTTGCAGCATATTTTCTCTTCATTTTTACACCAAAGCGGCAAAAAAGTAAAGACCCGGACGCGGAGAAAATGTCCGCATCCGGGCAAATTCGCAAAGCGCAGCGGCGTTTACGGCGCTTTCGGTCCGGCGTCGGGCTTGTCCTCATCGACGACCTCACCGGTCGTCTCGACGGCGGTGGCATCGTCGACAAGGTCGCGCACGGCGGCCTTGACGTCCTTGACAAAGACGGCGGCGTACACGACGGTGCAGAGATTCTGCACACCGTCGACGATGAGCGACACGCCCATCATGATCGTGAGCACCTGCTTGCCGTTGAAGGGGTTGAAGACCAGCAGCACGCCCAGCACCAGACATACGACCGTGCACACGAGCGTGACCCACCACGAGTGTGCGCCCATGCGCCGCGAAT
>OLNF01000651.1_pt1 | contig 30959 bp, 24 predicted proteins | sample 1673061 | NCBI WGS metagenome assembly OLNF01 (sample SAMEA3136751, study PRJEB25190) | human gut metagenome
AATCCTGACTTTAGTGTACTCTCCCACAGACGACTCCACGGATATGCGTGCCGAATATTATGCGCCTACTTCGCCTAGTAGTTCAATAGGATTGCTTACTTTTATTCAAGAGAATGCATCATCGTTTTCGCCGAATGCAGAAAACTGCGAAGGCAGATAGCGCCACAGCCGCTGCGGCTATTCCGACAAGCAGCGCAACAACCGTCGCAAGGTTATCGCCCGTTTGCGTCAAATGGCTTGCTAGCCCCGCCCCCGCAGAAACGCCACCTGAAGGAGCAGGCGTGGTGGGCACGATGGTTCCGGAATCGTCTTCTGCCGTGATCTCCCAGCGAACCTGCTCGTTCGCGCTTGCCAGCTCATTCGAAACCGAAACCGGCACCTGCAATTGCAAATGCAGCGTCGCCTGACCGTCAGCTGTGAACTTCGCAATGCAAACGCTATCAGAGAAAACCCTTCCAGCAGAGCCTTCATCGAGCGCCATTTCACCGCCATCGCCAGAAACGGAGGCAGAAAGGGTAATGGGCTCCAGCGCTTGCGCAGTTTCGTCATCAACAACGGCCTTCGCGTACACGCTGACCTCGGAATCAACGCCGCTCACGCGCACAGCAACATCTTGCTGACGCTTATCGCCAGGCATCAAGTTCTTGAACGTAGGGAACAAATCCGTTGCCGTAGCAGGTCCCTGGGCGCCTTGCACCGTCAGCTGCCTGGCAGCGCCATCGTAGGAAATCGTCGGCGTTTCTGCATCCGCGAACGCACGCCCCGTCAACAGCGCAAGGCACAGCAACGCGCAAGCAGTCAACAACGCTGCAAAAAGCAGAGGGCGGCGGCCTTTCAGCCGCAAAGCGAAGTCGTTCATTGCCGCTCCCCCTTCGCCTGACCGGACGGAGGCACAAGAAGTCCGTTGCTCACCGTGCAGCCCCAAGCGTCCGAAACCGCTTGTTCGGGCGACGATTGAATGCCCTGCACCTCAACATCAACGACCAGGTGCCTTCCGTCGTGCGTTCCGTTTTCGCTGACAGTCTTAATAAGCTGGCCGCTTTCGCCAAGCGGGGCCACCGAAGCAGTCCAATACCAAAAGCCATCGGCGCCCTTTACCCAGGCGCCTTCAGCCGAAGTGGAGCCGCCCGCTGAAACGTCGGACCCCCACGCTATGCTGTAATCGGTCCCTTCCTCAGGCTCCTCCCAAAGTTGCACGCCTGCGTCATCTTGCCAATACATATCAACCTGCGCGCGAAGAAATGCAGGGGCGGTACCATCGTTTTTGGCCCGCACATCGCTTTTCACCGCTCCATCGAGCTTCTCGTCAACCGCTGGCGAGATCGTTCCTATTCCGAACTGGTTCACCAGCACGCCCGTTGCCGAAAGCCAAGCAAGCGCGCCGCCAACGCACGCCAGGCACAGCAAGCATGCGAGCGCGACGACAGCCGTTCTTTTCCGAAAGCGCATGCTATTCCGCCTTCCCTACCACGCCGTCTGACCACACGTTCTTTGCACGTGCGTCCCCATCAAGCCACTTCAGGTGCGTGCGCGTGTTCATGCACGTCACCGTTGCATCGTTTTCGCTTGTTGCCGCCGACACCCGCATAGTCACGCTTGACGCAGGGGCCGAATCCGCAACCGATAACGAGCTGCTATAGCGCCATGCCCACGCATCGTCCTCGACAACGGTATACGTACCCGACGGAACGGAAATCTTCGCCGCCCCCGAGCACATCGCCACGCCACCAACATACGCCGACGGGGTTGCGTTTACCGTCACGGACACGTCGCGCATTTGGGCAGGCTGAGAGTCCGTGGCCTCTTTCGTCACCTTGAACCTAAACGTCATGCCGGCCGCTGAGGAATCCGTCACCTGCTTCACCAGGGTCACGGTATGCGTTGCGGGAAAATCGAACACGGCATTGCCGGAGCCCTGATCGTCGGCACCGGTGATTTTCGTGCCCAGCTTGTCCTCAAGCGCGAACGAGCCGGCACCCGAACCCGCGCTGTACAGCGATACGTTCTTGCCGTCCACCTTCTCCTGGTTTGCAACAAGGTTACCCGCCGTATCGCGCTCGTAGTACGCGCGATCAACCGAGATGGTCAGCTGCGTCCCGTCGAACGCATCCGCAAAGCATACCTTAATAGGAGCACCGTCCGAAACGTCCGTCACCTCGCCTGACGCGTTCGGGTCAAGCTGCCACTTAAGTTGACTGGTCACGTTGTTCTTGGCATCCATAACAGCGCCGTTCGAAGTGTCGTGAGCAACCACGTAAAACGTCATGGGATACAGGTCCATGTCGCCCGTGATGGGCTGGTTTTTGAACTGATCCCACGTTTCCACCGTGCCGTCAGCCTTAAGCCAGTGCCACTCAAGAAACATTTCCTTGTAGTCTCCGCCGTGGTCGGCGGCACGCGCCGCAAGTTCTTGCGCCACGTCAACGTAAGCATCCGAGTCGTAAGCCACGCTCTTGACCGTAGTCTTTTGATTGCCGTCGGCGTCGTACACGGGCTTGCCGTTTTCGTCCACGACGGGCACCTCAACCTGGTGCACGAATCCCGCTGCCGCACGGGCGCTGCCCTCGTCAACCGAGGCCTCATAGAGCACGTCGCCGTCCGCGCCGTGATAGCGCACCTTCCATGGCGTTTCTTTGTACACCGCCGTATACGTCACGCCCGTCGCAAAGGGTTCCGATCCTTCGAGCACATAGTCCTTTTCGCTGGTCATCAGCGTATACGATCCATCTTCGGCGTTATAGTCGCGCGACCATCCAACGAAATCGTACGTTTTGCCGTTGTTGCCTTGAACTTCGGCAGCGGCCTTCACCTGCAGCGACACCTGATCGCCTGACGCCGTGCGCGTCAGCCCACGCACGCTTGATGGGTCATCGAGTAGCGAATCGATATTCGAGTTCACAACCACCGTGGTGGCTCGATACACCGGGAACAGCTCCATGGGAGCATTCACCACCGTTGACTCGTCCACCATATCCGTTGCCTTCGACCAAATCACGTACTTGGCATTGCCGTCAGGCTTGTCCGCCGTCCATCCCACAAACGCATGGAACGCGTTGCCATCGGCCGCATCAATATCGCCCACATTGAACGTTGGCTTGGGAATGCCGCCGTCAAGGCTGCCCAGCGTGTCGCCGCGTTGCGCCACCTTGCCGTCGATGTCGGTTGCGTTCAGGTGATATACCACAGCCAAGGGCGTGTAGTAGGCAACGAACGTGTACGAGCCGCCCGCCTCAATGGTTGCCGCATACGTGTTGCCATCATCGCCCGAACCGTAAAGGTGCCGGATTGTGCCGTCGGGGCACTCCAGTTCAACCTTTTCAAGCACATATTTCTCGGTGCCGTCCTTGTAGACGGTTGTGGCGATGTCGGGCTCAACGGAAGCCGTCGAAACGCCATCAGTTTCCGTGAGGGCCGGGGTAATCTGCCAGTTCGGGGCATTCACCGTATCGGTGCCCGTGAAACCGGCGCGATGCAGGTTCGTGTCGTAGTTCACGTCGTACTTCGCATACACCGGATACACGTCCTGAGGTTGCGTGCACACATAGTCGTCCGTCACCAGATACGGCGCGGCTTTTGCCGGGTCGCTTGTGGTGAACGAATCGCCATTCACGTCGTAAATGTAGTTCCAAACGCCAGAGTCCTTCTCAACCTCGGCGGTGGTTATCCAGCCTAGGAATTTATAGCCGGGAGCCTTCTGGGCCATCTCGTCGTTTGAAGGTTGTGGATTGCCCGAATGCTGCCAATTCGCGATGCTCTTCCCGCTAAAGGGATACGTATACACATGGTCTTCGCCGCCGAGAAGCTTCTCTTGGTAGCGCCTTCCGTTGATGGGTCGATTTACAACGTCACCGCTCTTCCAATAGAAGTTCACTTGAGCCACCAGATGCGCTGTATAGAGATAAGTACGATTCGAGTGGTGAATACCAGTCATCCAAGGGTTGTTGGTACTTACATCCGTGCTATCAGTCCCCATATCGCTACGTTCCCAATCCCAGAACAGGAATTTATAGCCACTGTTCACGCTAGCGGCAACCGCGAAGCTAGTAAGTCCCGGGCTGCTTGAATTGGAGAGCGACGCCGCACCCGGGAAATCGTCGGTAATGGCAATGTCATAGGTCGTGTTGTCGCCCGCCACGTGCGCGTGCACGGCAAACGGCTCGGTGACCAGTTTCGATGACGTCACCTCTGGAGCCGAACACGTTTTACCGTGGCCAACCGTGCCCGGGCCCTCGTGCCAGCTGTCGAACGCGTCCTGCGAATCAAGCGGCGCATCCTTGCGCTCGACAAACGCCGACTTGTACTGCTGCCAATTCGATGCATACGAAATAGCCGAGAACGTGCCGTCAGCATTCTTTTTCACGAAGGGGTTGTTGAGCTCGCAATCCTGAAGGCGCGTGGTGGTGCCGTAATAGTCTACGCGATACTCGAAACGCGCCGTGTACGTGTGCGGCACCGTAAGGTCAACGCCTGCGGGCAACGTGTAGCTGGAATCCCTGCTTACGCGCACCTCAACGTCCTGCCCGTTCACCTGCTTCGTTTCGTACCAACCCAGGAAGCGATATCCGTCGGGCAGCGCGCCGTCTTCGGACAGCGCCTTGCCCGATGCATCCAGCACCTGTACGGTGTATTCGGTAGATGCAGTGGTCGACGCGGAAACAACCTTCGTTTTGGCAACATCAACGCGCTGCGAGGCGTCGTCCAAGCTATCCTGCTCGTTGCCTTCGCACACCGTGATGACGTTGGACGCGTAATCGGAATACACCGGGTAGAAATCGGCAGGTTTTGTCACTACGATAGTCTGCCCTGCGGGATAGAATGCGCCGTCGTTCTTCAAAGCCGCCAAATCCGTCGACGAAATGCCCACGTAACCGCCGTTCGAACCAGTTTCGGTATTCGCCTTCGTTGTCCAGCCAATGAACGTTGCACTTTCAGACGCCGGCTTCACCTGGGGAATTGCCGGCGTGATGCCGGTTGCATACCGATACCAGTCGTTGCTGGTATCGGTGTTCTCAATGCCCGTTTCCGCCGTAAGTACCACTCCGTTGGCATCACGGAACAACACCTGAGCCTGATACGAGGCAATAAACAGATCGTTGCCCGCAAAGCCATTGTTGCCTTCTGCGTTATCCGCGGTATACGTCGACGTTGCATCGTGCGCGGTATTTGCTTCCACCTGCTTGCCCGCCTCAATGGCGTCGCTGTCGGTTTTGCCGTTGAACCAGGCGTTATCCTCGTCAATCGACGTCACCATAACACCGGGCTCGCGGAACCAGCCCATGAAGCGGTAGCCGCCGTTGTCTGCGCTTAAACCAGAGGGCTGCGTGGTGCCTTGCCCGAATGTCACCGACGTGTCGCCCATGGCAAGGCCCTGCGCCGTGCCCGCAAGAATCGCCGACACTGCAAAGTTGTACGGATCGGCTGTAGCCTGGTCAACGCCCAGCTTCGTAGCCTTGATATCCACCGTGCCCGCACCCGGGAAATCAAGCGTCGCCTTCACGCTTGCGCCGTGCACGGGAATGCCAAGCTTGTAATCCATAGCCCATGCATTGCCGTGACCTGCGCCAACGTAAGCGTCGTTGTCCGTAGATCGCGCAATTCCGCCTGAAAAGTCATACGCATGGCTTTCCCACAGCTCGCGAGAAACGTAGCGGTCATCGTCCCACGGGCCAAACGACGCCCCGGATGCGGTTTTATCATTCGCCAACGCATAGATTTTCTTGTTCGCCGCCGTGCCCTGGCTTGATCCGTTCAAGCTAACGCTCGGCTTGAAATAGCAGTCGGTAATGGTGGCGTCGCCCACGCTTGCACGGCCAGCAATGCCACCAAGGTTCACGTCGTTTTGGATGATGGGGATAACGGCAACAGGGTTGTACTGCCGCGAGCTCAAATCGCCAGCAAAGTGGCTGCGCTCTATCACGTTGCCGTCCGCCTTGTCGATGCGGCCTGCCAAACCGCCCGACCACGCCAGCGTTACGGCGACCACGCCCACATACGACGCCGAATAGCTATAGCACGAAGCAGTTGAGAAGCAATCGATCATCTTCGCACCGCCGCCCATGCGGCCTACGAAGCCAGAAGCGTACACGTTGTTGCCGCCCAAAGCGCCAACGGCAACGTCGTATTTATTGGTAACGTCGGTGCACTGCGCCACCGATCCGTCTTCATTGCGCGTTGGCGTAACGCGGCTGTATTCAATGGTCGAATTGTCCACGTACCCGGCAAGCGCCGCCATGTACAAACCTTCGCCGCCAAGCGCTTGAACGCCCGATGTTGTGCTGTTCACGGCGCGGCCGCCGCGCACTTCGCAGTTGTACAGCGTGCAGCCGGACAGTTCGCCGGCAATAAGGCCGCCTTCCAAACCGGCATTCGTGATGAGGTTCAATGCATTGTTTGCGCAGGTCACATGCAGGGTACTTTCCATGACCATAACGTTTTCGATATGGGTGTCAACCGCTTTGCCCACAATGATGCCGCCGCGAAAATCGGCCCACACATCGGCGTCTTTCACCAGGAAGTTCTTAATGGTAGCGCCCTTCGTTTCGGCGAAGAAGCCCGTATCGCGCTCGGGGTCAAACGCGTTGTTCGCGTACTTCAAGCCCGTCACGGTGTGGTTCAGCCCGTCGAACGTGCCTGCAAACGGGTGCTCGGAGTTGCCAAGCGACAGGTGCTTCACCGTGTCCTTCACGATCATCTGCATATCGCTGTCGCCCAGCGTGATGTCGTTGTCCAAGTACACGACCCAGTTAGACGTGTCGCGCTCCCGCGACAAGGCAACCAGCGCAAGGAAGTCATTCGCGCTGGTGATGTGCTTCTCTTCCACAGCTTCAGGCTGCGTGCCCGAGTCGGCCGTCTCGTCAGCATATGCTTGTTGCGCCGGCTTCAGCGCGCAGCAAGCAACCAAAGCCAGCAGCAAAGCGAACACGGCCGCGATGCCAAGCTGCGTAATTTTGCTTGTTCCCTTTTCCACGGCTTACCTCGCTTCCGGCCATCCCGCAACGTCAAGCACGTCGAGGGGCGTCCCGTCTTCTTGTTGGTTTTTGGCTTGCACCGCTTGGGCATCAACGACCAGCTGGAAGCTTCCGCCTTGCGCAGCCGCTTGGTAATCGCCCACGAAGTTCACTGAGTTCAAGAGGTTTTCCGTGTACTCGCCAGCATTCACAACGCCGCGGTTTGCCGCCGTTCCGCGGTAGTAGTACCAGCCATCGCCGCCATCCACCCATGGCGCATCGGCGGAATCGTTCAGGTTCAGGCGAACGACGTTTCCGGCATCAGCGGTTTTCCCATCAGGCGAAACAGAGCGCATAGCCAAGCGAGCTCGCACGTACATGGGCTCGCTACCGGCGTTTTGGACGCGAACGATACGGCTGATTGCCCCCGAAGAAACCTTTGTTGCCGGATAATCGCCCGAAGCGGACGCCTCGAACGGGACTTCGCTGCCGCTGTCGTTGAGCGTAAACTCGCAGACGCGCATCTTCACGCTGCCGAAAGTGATGACGTTGTCGGCCGGAGCCGTGCCAACCGTGAATGCGGCGGTGCCGAATACCGCCAGCAGCGCCGCCAAAGCCAGCGCCACCAATGCGGCCAGATTGAAGGTGCGTTTCTGATTGTTGGATGCAAGCGAGACCGCGGCCGTACGTGCCGAATGCGCAGCGAAGCCGGATTGCTCGCGCAAATGCGAAGTGTTCCCCATGGTGATGCTCCCGTCGGGCGGGGTTGAATTCGAAAGGCCCAACGTCCAGAGCCCGGACGGCTAGCACGACCGCTCGGGCTCGAACGCTGAGTTGTTGGTGGTTTTGGCTACTTAGGCGGCCTGCGTTGCGGCCCAAGCCTCTGCCTGAGCGAGAGCGTTTGCGGCTGCGTCAGTTTCGCCGTCAGCTTGATTGCCGCCAAAGATGTAGCAGGAAACCGTCATGGTCGGATTTGCGCCATTGACCATGTCCTTCGTCAACGAGCCAGGAACAACGACGTTGCTAAACAGCTCGCCGGTGAACACATCGGTCGTTTCGCTAGCGGTAAGCAAGCCAGGGACCGTAGAGGGGGTAGCCGACGACTTCGTGTACATAAACAGACCGCTCATATACTGACCGGTGGTACCATTCGTCTGCACCTGACCCTCAACAGCAGTCCAGCCATTGTTGATGGTGAAGTACGGCGTATTTGCAGGGGCCGTACCTGCTGTGACCAGCGCGTTCTTAACGTAAACGAACACGTAGGAGTTGTCGCTGCCCTTGCCAAGGCCAACGTTCGGGTTCTTGGCGATGCTTGCACCAGGAGTAAGTTTGGAGTTATCAACCCACTTCGTCTCGATCAAATTGCCGGTAACGTCCCAATCATCACCGCCCGGCTGGTCAGGATTTGTCGGATCGGGCTTGTGATCCGGGTTGTTGATGCTGCCCACCGTGAAGGTGTTCGTCAAGCTGCTTTGCGCAGTCAACCATGCGTACGTGCCCAGGCCAGCTGCAAGCGCCAGGCACAGCACCGCTGCTACAATTGCGGTGCGTTTCTTTGAAATCTTCGCCTTTTCCATCATGGATTCCTTTCGATTGCTTTCGCGTTGCCGACGCGTGCCCGTCGCCAGCGCGACCCTTACCCGCTTAACGCGCGCTCCTTCTCAGCGCGCGCTTTTACGGGCATCCCCTTCGCCGCCCTTGCCAAGCAGAGCCGATGCAGCCAGCAACAGGACCGCTACGGCAACGACCACGTATAAACCGGGCGGCGTCGTGCAGTACGCATTGACGTAGCCCAAATAGGGAATGCAAAAAACAGGAGATCCAATGACCTGCGAAAACGGCGTTTTCTCAGCGTCATGAGCAATAGTTCCATCAGCGTTGACGTTCGCAATCCCTTGCGTGCCGATCAACTTGGCATCAGCGTCCACTTCGTAAACCTGGTGCGTTACCACCGCGCCATCGGAGCGGTGAAACGTAGCGGTATCACCGGGTTGAAGCGTTTCCGCATCAACCGAATGGACGAAAATCAGCGAGCCAACAGGGTATTCCGGCTCCATGGATCCGGACAGCACCGCATACGGTGTATATCCAAAGAGGCGCGGAACCAGCGAGACAACGACGAGTGCGACAAGCGCAGCTGCAAGCAATCCCCCTAACGCCCGCGCCAGACTGCTGATACAACGTTTCAGCATGTCGGCGCCCCTTCCTTTCTTCCAGGGTCAGCCGCAGCCAGCTCTAAGAAATTTCGCGGAAGCCTTTTGCCGTCTCCGCTTGTGAATAAAAAAATGGCTTCACAGTAAAATTGGAGTAGAGTTACTTGAATCCTGTTCGGATTTATGTCCTCACGGTTTTCACCGTACCCCCCCCCCGTACCTAAAAGTCAACAATAAATCCTAGTTTGTAGATATATTTGTTTGTTCGAAACATTTCTTGTTGTTGCGCAAGAAGCAAAAATGCGGCACGCCCATCAAGCCGCAGCGAAAGAAGTTCCTGTTCATTTGCCTATTCGATCAGTGTTTCCGCATTCAAAGCATCGCTGGTCATCGAATGGGAATTATTCTGCATACACGCAAAAGAACTGGCCCCAAACATGAAGAAGGCGGCCCGGGAAGTGGCCGCCTTCTTCGAAAAAAGGGAAAGGGAGAGAAAGGAACGGGGGTGGTTGGCCCCGCGAAGACTGCGCGCATGGCGCGGCCTGCGCGGGGCCGCCCGGATAGCGGGCAGCCCCGGGGCGCGTGGCCCCGTTACAGCTTAGGCAGCGTTGCCTTGGCTGGACGAACCGTTGTTGAACAGGCGGTTCAACAACTCGTTCGAACCCGAGCTAGAGCCGTTCTTGCTGGAGTTCTGCGTGGTGGGCGCAGCCTGCGAGGACTCGTCGGAACCAAGCGTCACCTGCAGCTGCTTCGTTTCGCCGTTGCGGTTCACCTCAAGCGTCACCGTGTCGCCGGGGTTCTTCGAGCGCACGTCAAGCATCAGGTCGCTGGCGGAATCAACCGCGTTGCCGTCGAACTTCGTGACGATGTCGCCTTCCTCAAGGCCCGCATCGGCCGCACCGGAGCCCGCGCTGACCGCGGCAATGTACGCACCGCTGTCAACCTTCAGGCCGTAGCGCTTCGCGTTTTGCGAGTTCACCGTTGAAAGCGACACGCCAAGCTGCGCGTGCGTGGGCGTTTTGCCTTCGATGATCTGCTGCGCGATGTTGACGGCGTAGTTCACCGGGATGGCGAAGCCGACGCCGGAGTAGTTGCCGGAGTACGACGTGATCAGCGTGTTGATGCCGATGAGCTTACCGTTGGAGTCAACCAGCGCGCCGCCGGAGTTGCCCGGGTTGATGGCCGCGTCGGTTTGAATCATGTTCGGGTAGATGGTGTAGCCGCCAGACTGGCTGGACGAGTTACCGTAACCGTAGCCATAGCCATCGCTGCCGCTGCTTTCGGCGTTGCTCATGATCTGCGAACGGCTGGTGGCCGACACGATGCCGGTTGCCACGGACTGCTCCAGGCCGAACGGGCTGCCGATGGACATGACCCACTCGCCGATGGTGAGGTTGTCCGAGTCGCCGATCTCGATGGGCGTCAGGCTGCTTGCGCCCCGCAGCTTCACCACTGCGATGTCGCTGGACTCGTCGGTGCCCACCACGTCGGCATCGTACTCCTCGCCGCCCACGGTGACCTTCAAGGCATCGGCACCCGCGACCACGTGGTTGTTCGTGACGATGTAGCCATCCTCCGAAAGCACCACGCCGCTGCCGAGCGAGCTTTCGGTAAGCGTTCCGGAGCTTGACGTGCTGCGGCCGAGCATGTCGGTAGACGTTTGCTGCGTATACACGTCGATGGCGGCCACGGAAGGCAGACACTTCTGCGCCACGGCCTCGGGCAGCGTGTCATCGGTTGACTGGGCCTGGATCTCGGTGTTCGTGGACGCGCCCAGCGTAACGTTGCTGCCGGAAGGGGTCTCCGTCACGTTTTGATACACGGTGAAGCCACCGAACGCGATAACGCAGGCCAGCGCCGCGCCGGCGAACGCCGTGCCGAACGTGCGGCCCGTGGAAGGCTTTGCCGGGTGCGGCTGCTGCGGGTTCACCACCGGCTGTTGGTAGGAGTGCTGGAAGTTCGGCTGCTGGTACGGCTGGCCGGACTGAGGCGTGTAGCCGTTCTGGTTGTCGAATTGATCGGTCATGGTCGGCTCCTTGTTATGGGAGATGCGGGGCTTCCTTTCGCCCCGCGTTCTTTTTGACACGGAGACCTTACCACGCGAAAGCGCCGCTGAGCAGCCCTTGCACCGTTTCGTCACCCGCATGTCATCGAATTACATCCGCTGGTGTACCCCGCGTAACCTAAGGCGGCAACTGTGCGAGAAGCAACCTGCGCGGATGACACAAACGCGCTAGCAAATAAGGTTGCAAACGCGAAAATGGTTGCGCAGCTTTGCCGAACTGCAGCGGCGCTAGCGTCACCGCACCGATACGTTGCGCTATGCTACACGCCTAACGATTTCGTTCGCGAAAGCCTCAACGAAACGGTGGGCAAACGATGGTGCAAGCGCCACCGAAATGACGGGGGCGGATTCCCCCTTCCCTCTTCGGAAAATCCGCCCCTGCCCACCGGACGCGCGGACGCAGCACTATATAGTAAGGAGCAGCAGCATGATGCAGCTAGTTGAAGACATCACGTACCTGGTGAACTACCTGATGGATGAACGCGGCGCCGGCGCGCAGCACATTGAGCCGCAGGAGGACCCGCGTTGGTTCATGGAGCAGTGGGAGCAGTTCCGCGCGCTGGTGAACACGCGCGAGCCGAAGCCCGCCTCGCCGGCGTTTCTGAAGGTGCAGGACCGCGTTCTGCAGCTGATGGTGGCCGAGCCGGGCATCACCGAGGCCGACGAGCTGCCGCGCATTGCCTCCGACGAGCGCCTGACCCTGTGGCGCGGCGACATCACGGCGCTGCGTTGCGATGCCATCGTCAACGCCGCGAACAGCGCGCTTCTGGGTTGCTGGATTCCCGGCCACCTGTGCATCGATAACGCCATCCACACGTTCGCCGGCGTGCAGCTGCGCCTGAAGTGCGCGCAAATCATGCAGCAGCAAGGTTACGAAGAGCCCGTCGGCCGCGCGAAGATCACGCCCGGCTACAACCTGCCCGCCAAGCGCATCATCCACACCGTCGGCCCCATGACGAAGGGCTCGCCCACCGTTGAACAGCGCAAACAGCTGACGCAGTGCTACTTGAGTTGCCTTGACGCCGCCGCCCTTGATGGCGCGAAGTCCATCGCGTTCTGCTGCATTTCCACCGGCGTGTTCGGCTTCCCACAGCAAGAGGGCGCGGCCATTGCCACGAACGCCGTGAAGACGTGGCTCGACACCCGCAAACCCGGCGAGCCGGGCGCAGACATGCACGTCATCTTCGACGTCTACACCGAGGAAGACGAAGAATACTACCGCGAGATTCTTGGCCCCGATGCCAAGGCCGGCGAAGAGGCTGCAGAGGAGTAAGCAAGAGGCGGTTTGCAAACGATCGAACAGGCGAAGAAGCCATCGAGGCGTGAGACGCACTACGCTAGGAAGCGATGCGGACGAGACCTAGGGGCGAAATTATTACCAAGCTCGTTTGATTTCGTCTCAAATCCGAAATGCCACTCCGGATTTGAGACGATTCGCCGCGCATCCCACCAACCGTTTAGCAATACGCAGCTCGGACCGCAAGGCGGGGCAATCCGAACGAATCGCCCCGTCTTTTGCTTTTGCTCTCTCTTATTTCGAGCCCTGTCGTTATAACCCCAGCACGGTCAGGGCGATGGCTGCTGCTAGGATTACGACCGCTGCCGCGAGGGCGGCGTAGTCCATGCCGGCGAGGGGGTATTCCTTGAAGCCGCTTTCGCGGGTGCGCAGGTTGAAGCCGCGCACCTCGGCGGCGATGGCGGCCGAGCTCGTTTTGCGCACCGACGACACCAGAAGCGGCACGCACAGCGGCATCATCAGGCGAATCTTCTTCGCGATGCCGCCGTCGAACTCCACGCCGCGCGCCGTTTGCGCTTCCATGATGCCGGACATGTCGTTCATGAACACGGGGATGAAATGCACGGTGGACATGAACGTGAATGCGTACTTGTACGGCACATGCAGCACTTTGACCAGGGCATTCGCCATATCGGTAAGTTTGGTCACATAGAACACCAGAAACAGCGGCACGGCGCACACCACCAGGCGCACCACAATGAGCACGGCTGCAATGACGCTTTCGGTGCCGATGTAGCCCCACGGCAACGCCACCAGCACGTCACCCTGCGGCGTGAACAACAGCGCGATGAGCGCCAGCAGCAGCGAGAACAGCGCCACCGCGCGCGCCAGGCCCAGCGTTTGCGGCAGCATTTTGCACTGCGCGGCCAGCACCACATCAAGCACCGCAAGCAACGCCAACAGCACGAAGTTGCCGGTCGCGAACGTGGCGATGACCAGCAGCAACGCCGCACCCAGCTTCGCCACCGGGTTCATGCGGTGCAGGAAACTATCGCCCGGCACGTACTCCAGAAAACCCTTCATCATGCACCCGCCTTCGCGTTCGCGCCTGCCGCTGCAAGCGCCTCGGTCATCTCGTCAAGCGTATTGGCCGCAGCCACCGCCGAATCGGCCGCAACGGCGCCGTCCTCGGCCAGCCGCAGCGCAACATCGACCACCTGCGGCGGCAGCAAATGCGTGCGCGCCAGGACGTCGCGGTTGCGCAGCACGTCGAACGTGGCGCCATCGGCAACCACCTGACCTGCGGTCATAGCGATGACGCGACGCGCGTAGTCGGCAACCACCTCCATGTCGTGGCACACCATGATCACCGTGGTGCCGCGTGCGTTCATGTCCGCGATGGTGTCCATGACCTTCGCGCACTCGCGGAAGTCGAGGCCGGTCGTCGGCTCGTCGAGCACCACCACGGGCGGCTCGAGCACGATGATGGACGCCAGCGCCAAAAGCTGCCGCGTGCCGCGGTTGAGCAAAAACGGCTCGGCATCGGCATCGAACCCGAAACGCTCGATCATGGCGTCCACGCGCGCCTCGGCTTCCGCGTCGGCCCGTCCCTGCGCCCGGAAGCCAAACAGCAGCTCCTCGCGCACGGTTGCGCAGCAAATCTGCCGGTCGGGGTTTTGGAACAGGAAGCCCACCTTCGCCGCAAGTTGGCTGGTGCGCAGCTGCGTAGTGGGCACGCCGTCGATGAGCACTTCGCCCGCCGTAGGCTTCAACAGCCCGTTGACCAGGCGCATCGTGGTGGACTTGCCCGCGCCGTTCGTGCCGACGAACGCCACGAAGTCGCCGTCGGGGATGCGGAAGCTCACGTCCCGCAGGATAGCGAGCTCGCCGTCATACGACGCGCCCACGTTCTTGAACTCGATCATGCGACGACCCCTTCCCCGCTCAAAACGCGCTTGCACACCGCAACCGCCTCGTCGACGTTGCGCGCCGCCGGCGCGTTCACCAGGCCGCCGGCGCGCAGGCGATTCACCAAGCTGGTGGAACGCGGGCAGTTCACGCCGATCTCCAGCAGCTCGTCGGAATGCTCGAGCACCTCGGCCGACGTGCCCCGGAAGCGGATTTTGCCGTCGTCGACGATCAGCAGCATGTCCGCGAAATCCGACAGCAGCGCGATCTTCTGCTCCACCACGATGACCGTCGTGCCGTTTTCGCGGGCGTAGCGTGCCAGCAACTCGAACACGGCCAGCGACGACGCGGGGTCAAGCTCGGCCGTAGGCTCGTCGAGCACCAGCACGCGCGGCTTCAGCGCGATGACCGACGCAACCGCCACCTTCTGCTTCTGCCCGCCCGAAAGCTCGGCAATGCCGCGATGCCGCAGGTTGGCGATTCCCATGGCGTCAAGCGCCTCGGTCACGCGCGCCTCCACCTCGTCCTTCGGCACGCCGAAGTTCTCGAGACCGTACAGCACCTCGTCCTCCACCACCGACGACACCATCTGCGAATCGATGTCTTGGCACACGCTGCCCACCAAGCGGCTGATGTCGGTGAGCGACGCCTCGCACGTGTCAAGGCCGTCGATAAGCACGCTGCCGTAGAAATCGCCCGGGTAGCAATGCGGGATGATGCCGTTGAACGCGTAGGTGAGCGTGGACTTGCCGCTACCCGCCGCGCCGGTGATGCCGACGAACGCGCCATCGGGAATGACCAGGTCGATGCCCTGCAGGATGGGTTCAACCCCCTCCCGATAGCGAAACGACAATTGCGAAATATCGATCATGGAAACCCCTTCAGGTAAGCGGGCAAGCAAGTGGAAAGCTGGCAAATAACGCAGGTGGCGAAGAGTCAGCGAGGGCGCTTCTGGTGCCCAAGATTGCCGTGAACAAGCCAGTGGCTTGTTCACAAACCATCTATGCGCCCGAGCGGGCGCGCCCAGCTCAGCTGGGCATTGGCCTTTCGGCCATGCCCGTGAAGCTGAAGGGCAAGATTGGGTGCCAGAAGCGGCCGCAGCGTCGAGCGTTTCCGTTTTGCCGTAGGCAAAACGGAACCCTACTAGCGCTTCAGCACCGCGCGCAGGACGGGGGTAAGGATGGCGGCCAGTACGGCGTTCATGGTTGCGGTGCCAAACACCATGACGGCGTACACGCCGAACACGGCAATCGGGGACAGATGCGCCACGGCCACACCCACGATCAGGGCAAACGTATAACCGGAAACAACGGTGGACAGGAAGGTGATGATGGCAGGGGCGGCAACGTTTTGAAACGCCTTGTTGTCGGCGGCAACCTTCACGAACGCGGTAACCAAAAGGCCGCACACCAAAGCACCCAGCATCTCGGAGGCGATGTTCACCAGCGGCGTGGCGTTCAACATGGGCAGCTGGCTGACCAGGCCAACCAGCAAGCCGATGACAACGGATTGGAGCATTTTCGGACGCGTAAGAATGATGGCCAGGCAGTACATGGCAATCATGAAGTTGGGCTTCATGCCCGCGAAGCTCAGGAAGCTGGAAACGGTAAGCTTGAGCACGGCGCCGGCGGCAATGAGCACGGCCACCAAGATCAGATCTTGTACGGACAGGCCCTCCTTCTTCGTGGAGGCGGCCACCGTACGCTTCTGGGCTGCAACATTGTTCGACATGATCCTCATTCCTTTCTTGGCGGAGTTTCCGCCGGTCATTGCCCGTCCCCGGGCTTTCGGTCTGCCGGCAACGAACGCGAATGAGGCTTTGCAACCCGCGGGTGCAAGTAAAGCTGGGCTTGCGGCTATGGCGACTCGCCGTGCCCCGTGGCCTTCTTCCGCAAAATAAAAAACGTCTGTCCTTTGAGATAAAGGACAGACGTTACATCTGCGGTGCCACCTTTACTTGGCCCCCCGAAGGAACCCTCTCACGAACATGCCAACACATGTTCTGCCCTTAACGCAGGCTCACGGTCCAGATACTCAGTTGCCACGTGCCGCACGGTTGCGCCGCACCTGCCAACCTTTCCCCTTTCCCTCGGCGAACCATTTACCACCCAGCATTTCTGCGGGATTCCCAGCAACACCCGCTCTCTGTGAGCGCTTATGATGGCTTGACTTTCGCCTCAACGGTTTCAAGGTATTAAGTTGTGGCACGAAGACTACGTGATGGCCCGCGTTCGCGCAAGACCCGAATTTCGCGAATTTACCATCGCGAAACAAAAGCCCGGCGAGCGGCAAACGAGCGCAGCAACGGATTGCCCGACTGGACTCGAGCGTCAGCCTGACACCGCAAAACGGAGCAGAGGGAACCGCCCCTGTTACCCGCGCAGCGTGGCGCGCAGGCGATTGGGGTTCAACAGCAGGTCGAAGGCGTCGAGGGGGCTTGTTGCCACCACGTCAGCGCAGGTCAGAAGCTTGGCGCAGGCGCCTTCGCCACCTATAACCGCAATGGACAGCGCCGCTTCGCCGAACATGGCGACGTCGTTGAAACCGTTGCCAACGCATACGCAGCCCGCGGCGCCCAGCTCGCGCACGATAGACGCCTTGCAGGCGCTGGCATCATCGCGGTCGAACACGCGCACGTTGACCGGAATCCCCTCGCACTGCGCGAGCACCGTGCCGAACGTGTCTGCAGTCAGCACGCTGACCTGCGCAAACTCGGCCAAGCGTTGAACGCGCTGCGCCACACCATCCGCAAGGTGTCCATCGGTGGCAATGGTGCCGTTGTAGTCGCACACCACGTGGCGAACCTCAATCACGCCCCGCCCCGGGATATCGATAGTCAACATGCAGAGTCGTTCCTTCCACTTGGGCGACAAGCGCCGCCGTGTTTCTTTCGCCAAACGAGTTTACCCGCATTTGCGGGCGCACCGGCCATCACACTTGCCAGCCCGCCAGTTTCGCCCGGCCAACGCAAAGAAGCCCGATGGGCAATGCTTGCTCATCGGGCTTCCTAAGGAGGGGGGGCAAACGTTATCGCGCGAAGTCGGGGCGAAAACAACCCTGCCGCGCTTCGCTGTTACGCGCCGACGCCCATCGCGAAGAACGCGTAGCGGGCAACGGCCACGCTGGCAAACGCCAGGACAAGCACTGCAACCGCAGCCGTCTTTCCCGCCAGCTTGCCGCAGCGCACGGCCACCACGCCAAGAAATCACCAGGTCAACAACGATAACGATGCCCAGCGCAATCGCCCAGTACGACTCCTGGGAAATGCCCGACGCAGGGTTCGCCATGCCGTTCATGAAGCGCAGCGGCTGACCCAAATGCGCCAACGTGCCGCGCAAGCCGATGCCCAGCAGCACCACGCACACCAACGGGAACAGCCAAGGTGTCTTCGCCTCGCGGCCGTTGCCGCACACCGCGTCAACGGCATACGCGCCCGCCGCAAAACCGGCGAACGTCGTGAACGCCAACAAAGGAAGCACATGCAAAATCATGTTCACCAACCGCCTTACACGTAATAGACCGACGGGTTCGTACCCATTTCAGGCAGGTACTGAACGCCCTTTTTCTGCTGCAGCAGCTTGCTCGGCTCGCTTTCCGGGTCGTTCAAATCGCCGAACACGCGCGCATTTGCCGGGCAGGCTTCAGCACAAAACGGCGTCTGACCTTCGGAAATGCGATCTTTGCAGAACGTGCACTTGCTCATGATGTGGCGCACGTCGTCCATGGACGGGGCGCCGTAAGGGCAGGTCCACGTGCAATACCCGCACGCGATGCAGCGGTCCTGATCCACCAGCACCAGGCCGGTTTCCACGTCCTTGTGCATGGCGTGGGTGGGGCAGTGCTTCACGCACGCCGGGTCCTCGCAGTGGTTGCACAGCATGGGGCGAAACGCCAGGCGCGTGCGCGGGAACGTGCCCGTGGCCTGGTACAACACGTTGCCATCGTGCCGTTTTCCAACGATGAGCCGGCCGAAATGCTTTGCGTGTACGTGAACTCCATCACGAACAGCGTCAGCGCGCTGCGCAAGGCAGAGTGCGTGGAACGCCAGCGCGGCGCGCTAGTCATCACCGATTTCAAGAAGCTCAAAAGCGTAGCGGAAAACCTCATCGTGAAGAAATAGGCGCCGTTGACGCACCGACAGGAATGCGGCAAGCATCCGGCAAGAGGGCAGGTTCCGCGGCCACTTATACCTCACATTGTGGGAAAGATTTGTTGACAGCGAAAGGATTGTGTGATTCGACCCGCGCACCTCTGGGCGGCATCCTTTGCGCGCGTTACTATCGTGAACAACACAACGGCGTCTTGCTCGACGCCCCCGGCTCGCTTGCCAGCACCGGGGACGTTGTTTTTGTCCGACGCCTTCCCTATCTGAATCCGAGAGCGCATATGCGTTTGGCGAGCCCGCAGGCCGCCCTTGGCTTGTGCGCTCATCGGGCAAGCGCGCGGCCGTACCCGCGCCGCGCAGAGAGGAGCCGCTCATGGCTAACTGGGGCTTGACCCGCAAGCAGATCGTCATGCTGGCCGTGCTGGTGTTTGGCACGTTCGTCACGGTGCTCAACCAAACGGTGGTGTCGCCGGCGCTGCCGTCCATCATGTCCGAAATGAGCGTCGACGCCGCAACGGCGCAGTGGTTGACCACCGGGTTTACGCTGGTCAACGCCATCATGGTACCCATCACCGCTTTCCTGACCGACCGCTTCACCACGCGCCGACTGTTCCTCGTGTCCATGATTTTGTTCACGTGCGGCACCGCGCTTGCCGCCTGGGGCCCAAGCTTCCCCGTGCTGCTGGGCGGCCGTTTGGTGCAGGCCGCTGGCGCCGGCATCCTTATGCCGCTGGTGATGACCGTGCTCATGTGGACGTTCCCCGTCGACCGCCGCGGCACGGCCATGGGCGTATTCGGCATCGTCATCGCGTTCGCCCCTGCCGCCGGCCCCACCGTTGCCGGCATCATCATCGACCAGGCGAACTGGCATGTCATGTTCTGGATCATCGCGGCATTGTGCCTGGTGGTCATCTTTTTCGCCGGCGCGGTGCTTGAGCGCGGCGGCGAAACGAACAAGGACGTCACGCTTGACGTGCCATCCGTCATCCTGTCCACCATCGGCTTCGGCGGGCTTTTGTACGGGCTTTCGGCCATCGGCAGCTACGGCGTGACCGCCGATTCCGCCGCCGGCGTGGTCATCGGCGCCGTGGCGCTCGTGTTCTTCTTCCGCCGTCAGCTGCGTATGGAGCATCCCATGCTGCAGGTGCGCGTGCTGGCCAACCGCAAATTCCTCATCGCCACCATCATCGTCATGCTGGTGCAGGGCGCGCTGCTTGCCGGCGGCATCCTGCTGCCCATCCTGCTGCAGTCCTACATGGGCTTTTCGGCCACCACATCGGGCCTGGTGCTGCTGCCCGGCGCCATTATCATGGGCGCCATGGGCCCAGTTGCCGGCCGCCTGTTCGACAAGCACGGCCCGCGCGTGCTGGCCGTCACCGGCACCGGCATCCTGGCGCTGACCACGTCGGCGTTCATCTTCATGGGCCCGGGCACGGGGCTGGTCACGCTCACCGTCATCTACACCGTGCGCCTGTTCAGCTTGTCGCTGGTGAACATGCCCATCTCCACGTGGGGCATGAACGCCCTGCCCGATAAGCTGGTGAACCACGGCACATCGGTGCAGAACACGTTTCGCCAGGTGGCAGGTTCGCTGGGCACCGCCATCATCGTGTCGACGTCCACGGCCGTGCAAAACGCCGTAGCCGGCTCCACCGACGCCACAACTGCCGGCGTGTTCGGCATCCACATGGCGTTCGTGGTTGCCACGGCGCTGTGCGTCATCGGCTTCGTGCTGACCGTGGCGCTGGTGCGCAACAAGCCCGGCGACGAAGCAGCCGCCGACGAGGACAACAAGCATCGCAACCTTATCGAGCAGATCATGAAGCGCGACGTGTACACGCTGCCCGAGGACGCCACCGTGCTTGAGGCCATGCAGCTGCTGGTGAACAACCACATCAGCGCCGCACCGCTGGTGGATGCAGCCGGCAAGCCCACCGGTTTCATTTCCGATGGCGACATCATGCGCTACCTGTCCAAGCGCGGCCAGATGATCATGGACCCCGTGGTCATGATCGTACAGACCGTGGACGCTTACGCCGACCACAAGGACTACGCGCACAAGCTCGAGCACCTCATGGGCATGAAGGCCTCCGACATCGGGGCGAAGGGCATCATCGGCGTGAACGTGCACGCCGACCTGCCCGAAGTGTGCCGCGTGCTTGGCGAGAACCACCTAAAGAAGGTGCCCGTGCTTGACAACGGCATCATCGTCGGCGTGATCAACCGCAGCGACATCACGCACTTCAGCATGGAACGCTACCTGGCCGACCGCGCCGAAGCGCAGTAAACGAAACGGGCCCCGTGCAAGCAGCAGTACGCTGCAAGCACGGGGCCCGTTTTCATTGGGAAAGAAACCCACCTACACGGCAACGCCCACCGTTAGGCGCATCATGTAGAACGCGAAACGCATGATGAAGATGCCGGCGAACGACAGCAGGCACGCAACGCACAGCCTGGTTGCCACCCGCTTCGAAAATGCAAGCAGCGCCCCGGCAGATTGAACTTGCCCCGCGCGCCGCGACACCACGTGCATCGTAGCGGCCGCCAACACGCACCCGGCAAGCGCAAGCACCGTTGCTGCGGCAAGCATCTGCCAGTAATGCGGAACCAGCTCAACCGCGGCTGTCACCGGGTTGCCCAGCTCAGCCATCATGTTCCCCTGCGCCGCGTACACCGTCACGTTGGCGAAAAGCGCCACCACGGGCACGCTCATCAACGCCAGGCCGAAGCGCCCCGCAAGCGCGCCCCAGCGCGCAACATACAGGGTGAGCGCCGCCAGCAAAGGCCCTCCCACCAGCGCATTCAGCCACAGCGAAACGGGCACAGTCGGCAGATTCCACGTGGGAATGGTGTCAACGGAATACGCAACGGACACCATGGCAACGAACACCGCGCCCGTAACCACGATCAAAACAAGCACCGCCCGCTGCAACCAAGCCACGGGCTTCGCCGAAAACGAATACAGCCAGTACAGGCCGCAGCACGCCAGGAACGCCACGGCGCTGCTCACCTCGTTCGACAGCGGGCTTGACCCCACGTGCATGAACACGTACAGCGCGTTGGCGGGATTGCCCAGGTGCGTAGCCGACGCGATAAGCCCCACCATGGTCACCACCAGCGGAATGCACATGAACTTGTTGATGCGCGCGCGAACGTCATCGCCCAGCTTCGCGAACAGCAGCACCGCCGCCACAATGGCAAGCGCAACTGCGCCCGATGGCGCCAGCGTGGTGAACAACACCAGCGTCACTTCGCCAAATGCGGTATCGAACCCTGAAATCATCAGCTTCCCCCACGGCGGACAGCACCCGGCGGCGCGCCCGCATACGCAAACAGGTTGGCCGAACACACGCCCAACCAACCTGCACAGCAATGGTTATCGATAGAAGCGGGGCGTTTCCACCTCAAGCCCCAGTGCGTCTTGCAAGCCGTCCAAACTTGCCTTCGTCAGGCGCGCAAGCCCCTCGTAAAACGGGTGCTCGGCGGCTTCGGCCAGCTCGTCCAGGAAGTGCCCCGCCCACGTGAGCAGGTGCAGGCGAAGGAATTCTTCCAGATTCTCGGGCTGATACTGCGCCAGCCACGCCATCAAAGCCAGCAGCAGGCCGATGTGGTCCTCGGGCGTGCGCTCGTCAACAATGCGCGCCACGCCGTGCTCGCGCATCCATGCGCGCAGCTCAAGCGTGGTATCGCCGAACACCACGCACTCGCGATCGGTATACACCGAACCCCACGGCGGTGCGGGCTTCGCGCCGGGGCCGATGAACAAGCGGCGATATTCCCACATCAAATCGTCGTCACCGCAAAACGCGCCGCCCTCGCTCATTGCGCGGCTTGCAGCAAGGCCTTCCACCATCATCGCCAAATCGCGCGTGGCCTCGACCTCGTCTGCAAACGGCCACTCCGCGCCAGCGGCCTGCGCGTCAAGCACGGCAACGGCGGCGAACTCGGCGCCCGCCAAGCCCGTGCGCGGGTCCTGCAAGAAAAACGGGCCCAGCGTGTTGCCCAGAAACGCAACGCCCTCAAGCGTCGCTTCATCAAGATTGGCCATGCAATCCCCTCTCGTTGTTCGGAAACAACCATGATATAGCAAAGGGCGCGCCCGCATGCCGGACGCGCCCTTTGAATCGCTAAACCGCTAGCCGATGTACAGGCCAACGCTCAGCTGCACTGCGTAGAACGCCATGCGGCAAGCGAACACGCCCACCAAGGCAACCACGGGGGCCACAGCAGCCAGCGCCGCAGACTTCGTGTTGCGCAGCGCGGCGAACGCAGCGGCGGCGGCAACCACCAGGCAGATGACGCCCACCCACATGGGGGCGGTTGCGCCGGCAACCAGGTCGGCGCCGTCAACCAGCGCGTTGCTCATGCCGGAGACGCCCATGACCTGGGCAGCCGTGCCGGCAATGCCCAGCACCAGGCCAACCACAGCCACAACCAGAGCCGCCATCTTGAAGCTGCCGGCCACGGCATCCTCAAGAGCGCCGGCCAGCGCCAGCACCAGCACACCCAAAGACACGCCACCCAGCAGGCAGAAGCCCACGATGGCAACGGGAACCATGGGGGTGTTCCACGAGGCGATGGTGCCCATCATGTAGGCAGCGCCCGTGAAGCACGCGAACACCACGGCCATCACGGCAACAACGGCGGAGAAGCCCTTGCGAACACCCTCGCCCAGCTTGCCGGCAAGCGCCACGATCCAGTACACGATGGCCAGCACGGCGAACACGCAGCCGGCAACCAGCTCGTTGGACAGCGGGCTTGAACCCACGCCGGCGAACACGCCGAATGCATGCATGGGGTTGGCCAGGTGGAAGAACGCGCAGATGAAGCCCACAATCAGCACAACAACCGGGATGGTGGTCATGCGGTCGATTTTCCTCAGCTGCTCGTCAGAGAACTTCGTGGTGAAGAAAGCCACGGCCAGCGCGATGAACGCGCCTGCGGCAACAGGCGCCAGCGTGGTGAACAGAGCCAAAGGCAGCTCGGCCATCATGCTACATCACCTCCAGGGGATTCATAACCTTACCTTTTTCGCTTCCGCTCGGCACGGCGTGCTTCGATGCGGTCGCGTACAGGTTAGGAGACGTGTACTTTTTCTCGGGCAGCGGCGCAAAATCTGCCTGCTCGCCCTTCTTCTTCATCTCATCGACATCGCCGAACTCCAGGGCGTGCATCGGGCACGCCTCGACGCAGATGGGCATTTTGCCCTCGGCAACGCGCTCAGCGCAGCCGTCGCACTTCACGCTATGGCCCTTTTCGCGATCGACGCGCGGAGCGTTGTACGGGCACGCCATGTGGCAGTAACCGCAGCCGATGCACTTGTCGGCATCAACCGTGACCAGGCCCGTTTCGGGATCTTTGTGCATGGCGGTTGTCGGGCACACTTTCGTGCACGCCGGATTGTCGCAATGGTTGCAAGCCACCGACGTGTAGTACGCGAACGTGTCCGCCGTCCAGCAGCCATCGGAATCCTGTTTCCAAGAGCCGTCGCACACTTCATACACGCGGCGATACCAGAACTCTTTGCTCAAATCATGGTAGTCGGCGCAAGCCAGCTGGCAGGTTTTGCAGCCGGTGCAGCGCTGACCATGGAAAAAGAACGCTTTCTGAGTCATCCTTGCTACCCCCCTTATGCCTTCTCAACCTGACCGACGTTGCTGTGCTGCGGATTGCACTTGCCGAGCGGCGTCGGCTTCGCAATGGTCAGCGTGTTGATGCATCCACCGTAGTCAACGCGATCGCCAGACATGTCGGCATTGTGCCAAGAGCCCTGCGGAATGAACACATGACCAGGCATGGCGCGCGGCGTGACCTTCGCAAGGATGCGAATCTCGCCACGATCGTTGAACACCTTCACAGTGTCACCGTCCTTGATGCCGCGAGACTCGGCATCGGCAGGGTTCATCCACGCAAAGTGCGGAGCAGCATCTTGCACAATCTGATTGTTCGCGTACGAAGAGTGCGTGTGCGCTTTGTAGTGGAAGCCCTGAATCAGCAGCGGGTACTCATCGCTCAGGTCCTGGTAGCTCTCAAAGCCTGGGTCGAAGAACGGAATCGGCTCAACGGTTCCCTCTTCAAGATCCCATGTGTCCCTGATCTTCGCCAGGTCTTCGGAGTAAATCTCGATCTTGCCGGAAGGAGTCTTCAGCGGATTGGCCTCGGGGTCGGCAATGAACTTCTGGTGCGCGATAAGTTCGCCGACGCGCTCTTCCTTGTAGAAGCCCATCTTGACGCCCTCTTCCCACGTGGGGATTTGCGGGTTCTTCGCACGGAAGTCCTCGTAGAGCTTCTTCGTCCAGTCTTCGCGCGTCTTGCCGCCGTCAGTGTACTCGTCGTATACGCCCAGGCGCTTCGCAAGTTCCGAGCACACCTCGTAGATGCCACGGCGCTCGAACTTCTCTTCGTACACCGGCTGGCCGTAGATGATGGCCTTCAGGTTGTCGTTGTACGGCGCGCCAACCAGGCTCAGCTGCTCTTGGCTGGTCAGGTCAGGCAGAAGGATGTCAGCGTACTTGCAAGAGTCGGTCATGAAGACGTCGCAGCACACGATGAACTCGCACTTCGATTCGTCAACCAGCACGTCGTGCGAGTGGTTGATGTCGGAATGCTGGTTGGTCAAAGCGTTGCCGGCATAGTTGAACAGGAACTTGATGCCGCTCTTCAACTTCTCGGCCTTCATGATGCCGGAGTTCAGGTTCGTCATGGTTTCAGGCGCCTCGATGGCCTTGTACCACAGGAAGAACGGAATCTGCGTGCTCACCGCGTTTTTGCCCGCGGGGAAGCCGCTCATGGCGAAACCGATCTTGTTTTCGCGGCGGCCGTCGTTCATGCCCGGCTTGCCGATCTGGCCAAGCAGCTGCGGCAGAACCATGATGGCACGGCCCGTTGCCTCGCCGTTGGAGTGGCGCTGAGAGCCGTAACCCTGGGTGATGAACACGGGGTTCGCCTCGTGCATTTCGCGAGCAAGGTCCTTGATGCGCTGTTCGGGAACCAGCGTGATCTTCGAAGCCCATGCAGGGGTCTTCGGCGTCATGTCGTAGCCAGTGCCCAGGATGTAGTCTTTGTACGAGGCGTTCTTGCCCTTTGCGGACTCAGGCAGCGTCTCCTCGTCATAGCCGACGCAATACTTGTGCAGGAACTCTTCGTCAGCCCAACCGTTGTTGATGATCTCATACGACAGAGCTGCGCACAGCGCGGCGTCGGTGCCCGTGCGAATCGGAATCCACTCGGTGTTGTCGCCAGCTGCCGTGTCGTTCAGGCGCGGGTCGATGTTGATGATGCGCAGGTTGTGTTTTTCGCGAGCGTACACCAGGTTGTTGCCCTGACCGGTGCCGCCCATGCGGGTTTCAACGGGGCTCGAGCCGAACATGACCACAAGCTCGTTGTCCTGCAGCGTTTGATAGTTGCTACCGTAGCCGCCCGCTTCGCCATACGTATAGAAAGAAGAACGCATCAGCTGACCGTTGCTGTACGTACCATAGTAGGTAAGGTAGCCGCCCGTAAGGTTCAGCAAACGGCCGACCGGGCTGGAACCCCAAACGCCCATGGTCACGCCAGAGGCGTACTGCAGGTACATGGACTCGTCGCCGTACTTTTCGCGAATACGCTTCATCTCGCTTGCGATGGTGTCGAGAGCCTCGTCCCACGAGATGCGCTCGAACTTGCCTTCACCGCGCTTTGCACCCTCCGCGCGTTTCATAGGATAGTTCAGGCGCTCGGAGCTTTGCAGCCAGCGGCGAGCAGAGCGGCCGCGCAGGCAAGCGCGCATCTGCGGATCGGCGAAATCGCCGGAGCCCGTGTTGTCGGATTCGATGAACTTGATTTCCCCGTCCTGGACGTGGCACTTCCACACGCAGCAGCAACCGCAGTTCACGGCGCAATGCGTGTAGACGATCTTCTCCTCGGATTCTGCGTGCGCAGGTTCAGTGGCGTTGAACAGGTTTGCGCCCGTTGCAGCAGCGCCGCCGACAGCTGCCAGAGCACCCAGCGCACCAGTCGACTTGACGAACGTGCGACGGTTCATGCATGGCATGTCTTGCATTGCCTCCCCCTTCGTTTCGTTTCGCGCCTTGCCGAAACAGCCTCTTGCTGCGGCAGACGCTTCCTCCCTCGCGCAGCGTTTTCAAGCTGCGCGCCGCGCCCATCCTCAGCGGGATTCGTCATTCCCTTGAGCGCGGATTTGATGGGCAAACCTTACCGCGCCGCCTACGCGGTCGTGTCACATAAAACGTGCGAATTTTGCGTTTACCCAGGTCAGAAGCTATCACACGCGTCAACATGTGACACGATGCGCCTTGCGGGACGCTATACTGTTCAAGGGAGATTATTGCTGCGCGCACATGCAGCTCAACGCTTGCGCACGACAAGGCGCGGCCGCCGAAAACGCCAAGGAGGGCGACGGCCGCACCGCATCGACGCGCCATCATAGACGAGGACGACCGTGGCACGAACCCGCTTCTCCGATATAGCACGCACGTTCAAGCCAAACGTTGCGGCGCTTGGCTATGCGCTGTTCTTAGCCATCAACGCCGCCGGCGTTTGGGGCGGCGTGTTCCCGTTTCTGCCCATGAATTTCCAAACGCCGGAGATCACGTTCTGGTTCTTCTTAGCGCAATCGCTTGTGTTCTCGCTGTGCTACTTCGCCAGCGCCTTGGGCGTGTACTACTTCCCCGGCCCCACGCGCAAGTTCATCGTCATGCTTGCCAGCGCGCCGTACCTGTTGGGTTGGTGCTGCCTCATCGGCGCCATCTATGTTCACGACGCCGCGCTGCCGCTTGTTGTAGCCGGCGGCGCGCTGCTGGGCCTTGGCTCAGCGGGCTTCTATATGCTGTGGCAGCGCCTGTTCGCCAGCCTTGACGCCGACCGCGGCAACCACGACCTCATCCTAGGCACCGCGTACGGCGCGCTTCTCTATTTCGCGCTGTATGCCATCCCGCAAGCCGTTACCGCGTTTTTGATCCCGCTGGTGTTCATGCCGCTGTTCGCCCTTGCCATCACGCTGAAAAGCCGCGAAATCGACCTGCGCCAGCCCATGTTCGACGACATCCCGCGAGACCATCCGCAGGTATATCGACGCGTACTGCGCGACTACTGGCGCCCCGCCCTGTGCATCGGCGCCATGGCGTTTTGCGCGGGCGTCATGCGCGCGCTTGCCATCGGCGAGCCGCAAGTAGGCAGCCTGGTGAACATGATGTCCATGCTCGGCTGCCTTGTTGCCGGCGCCGGCGTGCTGGTGCTGTGGCAATTCAAGAACGTGCGTATGAACGTCAGCAGCGCCTATCGCGTGGCGTTTCCCATCATCATCACGTCGTTTCTGCTGCTGCCGTTTTTGACCATCGGCTACGCGCGCTGGCAGGCCGCCATCCTGTACGCCGTGTACAGCGTGGGCATCGTGCTTATGATGATCCAATGCGCGCAAGTCTCGCGCGACCGCGGCATCAACCCCGTGTTCATCTACGGCTTCGTGGCCGGCGTGGTGTACGCGCTGCACGACGTGGGATTTCTTGCCGGCACGTTCGCCGAGCAAATCCGCGTCATCGGCATGGAGCCCACGGCCATCGTGGCGCTGGTGGCCGTGTATTTGCTGGGGCTTATGTTCTTCATCGGGCAGGGCGGCTTCAAGCGCGCGCTGGCAGGCGCCGACGCCGAGGACATCGAGCTTATGGCCGGCGCGGCGGCAGGTGCTTTGAGCGCAGCCGATGTTGAGGAGCGTCTGACCGACCTTGATGAAGGCGAAGCGGCCCCCGGCGGCGAGACCGCGCGCGCCACCGTAATGCTTGACAGCTGCGCCGCCGCCTGTCCCTACGCGGGCCAAGGTTCGGGCAGCAGCGTCAAGCCCATCATCATCCCGCTAGCGGTCAAAGGAAATGCGGGGCCCGGCGGCGGGGGCGGTACAGCAAGTGCCGAAGCCCGCGACGAAAGCGATGCGTGCAAAGCCGTCGGTCAGCAATCCGCAAGCGGCGGCCGCAGCACCGCCGAGCAAGGCATTGCAACCGCCAACGATCACGCCGCGGCCCCGCAGCCCACACCCGCCAGGAGCGCCGACGGTCCCACGTACCAGGACCGTCTTTCGAAGCAGGCGGCGCTTGTGCGCCAGCATTACCGCCTGTCGGCGCGCGAAACCGAGGTCATGGAGCTCATCGCGCGCGGCAACACCGTCGCGCGCATCGCCGAACAGCTGGTGGTGTCCGAGAACACCATCCGCACGCACAGCAAGCGCATCTACGCCAAACTCGACATCCACAAAAAGCAAGAGCTGCTCGACCTTGTGGAAACGTTCAACCCGAAAGACCTCAAGGAATAGCGCCTCTGTGATGGCAAGAATCGGGGCTTTAGCTAGAATTCGAATAGTGGCTTCCGTTGGCAAGAATCTGCCATTCCTGTAGCTTCTCGCCCCCTCCCGAGATACAGGCATCCCCAATTCTTGCCAAATCGAAGCCTTTGAGGACCGAGGGGGATACAGGAACCCTCGATTCTTGCCCAAACCAGCCTTCCGCTCGCAAGATCGCACCCGCAGCGCTCAGATTCGCCGCAGACAGCGCGAGGGGGTGCCGCATCTCGGCACCCCCTCGCGCAAAGCCCAATTCGGTTCTCGTCCCAACCATCAAGGCTATTGCCGCACAGACTGCTACATCTCGGCGATCTGCGCTTGGGAGTCCTGGTACGTCACCCAGCCGGCCGGCAGCTCGTCTACCGCCTCGGCGTGGCACTGCGTGCAATACAGCGTGGACGCGCGGTGCGCCTTGTGGCACGTGCCGCAGTCGATGTCGCCGTGCTGGCGCGTGTGCGGGTTGAACGGCATGGCGGCCTTCGCCTGCTCCAAATCGTCGCGCGACGTGATGCCGATGGCGTCGTGGCAGCCGCTCTTCAGGCAGAACGCCTCAGAGCCGCCGTCCTTGCCCGAATCCACCATCAGGTCGTTCACGCTGCGCTCGGGCAGCGGGTACTCGTAGTTGCCCGAAACCCACGCCATGCCTTCGCTCATCTGCTGGTCAAGCGAGGGCTCGTGGCAGCTCATACAACCCTGACCTGCGCTTGCGTGCACAACGGCCAGCATGGAGTTCGTGTTCGAAACCTCGTTGCCGTACGCGTCGACGCCCTGCGTGTTCGGCGTGGCCTCGTACGTGTCAAGGTACGTCGACATGGGCGTATGGCACACCGTGCCGCAGAAGCTCGGCGTCTCGTGCCACGCCAGCATGCCGCAGCCGGCCACCACCAGCACCGCCACAACCACTACGGCAACGGTGATGTCGCGCTTGTGTTTACGCGGCGCCGGAGCAGCTGGCGAAGAGCCTTCGCCCTGCGCGCGCTCATCGCGGTTTTCGTTCTCGGTCATTTCTCTTGCCTCCTAACGTTTCCTCGATGCCCGTTACGCCTGCGCCGCCGCAGCTGCGGCCTTCTGGCCCGCAAGCCTGCCGGACGTATACGACCAGTTCAGGCCGCAGCCGCCCGACGGGTAGTCGTCGTAGATGAACGAGCCGCAACACACCTCGCCCGCCGAATAGAAGTTCGGGATGGGGTTGCCGGACGTGTCAAGCACCTGCAGATCCGTGTTCACGTGGTAGCCGCCAAAGCTGCCGTGTGTGCACACGCCCATGGTCAGCACGTAGAACGGCGCCTTCTCGATGGGAACCAGATTCGCCGCCTTCTTCTTGAACCGCGTATCCTCACCGGCGCGCGCCATCTTGTTGTACGCGTCCAGCGACGCCTGCAGCGCCTGGCCCGAGACGCCTAGCGCCTCGGCCGCTTCAGCCGCCGTATCGCCCTTCGCAAACACGCCGCTTTTCAGCCCGCGGTCGAAGTTCGCCTTCAGCCCGCTATCAAGCGCGTCGTACATGGACTGGTCGTACACGGCGAAGAACTTCTGGTCGGGGAAGTGGGCCACCTGGTAGTAGATGTCGTGCGTCTGGCCGCCCTCGTTGGCGAAGCGCTCGCCCGCCGAGTTCACCCACATGGCCTTCGTGCTGATAAGCTTCGACTGGCCGGGCTCGACCGGACACGCCAGGATGCCGTTCGTGCCGCCGTGACCCACGTAGTCGGCACCGATGTCCAGGCCCATCTGCAGGCCTTCGCCCGTCAGGCCCACGCCCACCTCGGTGTACACGCCGGAATAGTCGGGCATGTACTTGTCGATCATCTCGGGGTTGCGACAGAAGCCGCCCGTTGCCATGATGGTTTTCTTCGCGCCGTACTGCACCAGCTCGCCTGCGCCGCTGCGCGCCAACACGCCGGTAACGGCGCCGTTGTCCACTACCAGCGATTCAGCCGGCATGCCGAAGTGGAACTGCACTCCATTCTCGCGTGCCAGCACCGTCACGGCGCTTAACGCGTCGTAGGCGCTGTTCTTGCAGTTGTGCGCACGCGGCACGGTGTCGGTACCTTTGAGCGCCAGCGTGTCCTTGAACGGCACGCCCAGTTCCTCGCGCAGCCAATCGACCGTCTTGCCGAACTCCTGCGAGCACATCACCTGGATGTCGCGATCAAGCTTGTCGCCGCCGCGGCGCAGCAGATAGGCCAAGAAGTCCTCGGCGTTGTCGTCAAT
>OLNF01000668.1_pt1 | contig 30729 bp, 24 predicted proteins | sample 1673061 | NCBI WGS metagenome assembly OLNF01 (sample SAMEA3136751, study PRJEB25190) | human gut metagenome
GGGCCTCCATGGCGTTGCGGCGGTAGCCGCGCTTGTGCAGGCCCTCGCCGGTGGTGTCCAGCATAATCTCGCACACGTTCTTGCGCAGCATAAAGCGGATCTTGTACTCGGTGCCGCTCTCCGGCAGCACGGAGGTGTGGTGCTTGGCCATCAGGCGCTTGACCACAGCCTTTTTGATGATGCTCTGGCAGGCGGGCACGCTGGAAAGCTGGCTGTCCAGCGAGGAGCCGGTGACCGGGAAGGCCGCATCCGTCGGCAGCAGATCCTCCCAGGGGACGCTGTACACGCCGTCGAACAGTTCATCAAAGGTGGACGCCTTGTAGCGGGCCAGCAGCAGCATCACGCGCTCCACGGTGCGCAGGTGCAGGTTGGCTGCCGCGATCATCTCCGCACCGCCGGAGAAGGTCAGGCGGCCGTCATCCACCCGGATGTTCTCCGCGCCGATGCGGTTCAGTTCAAATTTTGCGGTGGACTCGCACCCGAAGAAACAGGGGGCGATCAGTTCAAATTTTGCAGGCATGGTGGTTCCTTTCTTTTCCTCTTGGGCGAAAAAACAGACCCGCCCGACCAGGGGACAGGTCTGTTCTGTGCATTCTGATCGGCTGCTCAGCGGCCGCGACGGCTGCGCGGGGCATAACCGCCGCCGCGGCGGTTGTTGGTCTCGTGGTCCAGATCCGCCATTTTTTCCTCGCTCTGGCTCTTGAAGCGGCTCATCATGTCCTCAAAGCTCAGGTTGTCGGAGCGGGCCGGAGCCTTGGGCTGCCACACGCGGGGGGCAGCATCGCGGGGCTGACGTGGGGGACGGCCTGCGCCGCGCGGGGCGCTGGAGCGTCCGCCGTCACGCGGGGCACCGGGGCGGGGGCCGCGGCCCTCACGGGGCTGGCGCGGGGGCGGCGGCAGCAGCCGCTTGATGGACAGGGCGATCTTGCCGTCCGGTGCCACATTGATGACCTGCACCTTTACGTTGTCGCCGTCATGCAGCACGGCTGCAATGTCCTGCACGAACTCGTTCGATACCTCGGAAATGTGGACCATGCCCACCCGGCCTTCCGGCAGTGCCACGAAGGCACCAAACGGCTTTACGCCGGTAACGCGGCCCTCAAAAACGTTTCCAACCTCAATTGCCAAAACTCAATACTCCTTGTTTTCCTAGAATGCGCCTGCCGCCCGGCTCATTTGCCCGTCACGTCCACAAAAATGCGCTCGTTGGGCGCGGCATAGTTGTAAGAGTCGCGTGCGACCCACTCGGTGATCTGGTCCGCGTCGCCGCTGAGGATGCGCTGCATCTCCTGGTTTTCCGTCTGCTGCTGGGCGATCTGCTCGTTCAGCGTTTCCAGCTCCGCACGCTTGGAGCTGATGGTGACCTGATTGGAAATGTAGGCTGCCAGCATGCTGAGCAGCATCAGCACAAAAAACAACCGGATCAGCGTTTTGCCAAACGCACGCTTCCCGCCCTTTTTGCGGCTCTGATTTGCCATTGCACACGCCCCCATCTGCGCAGCAGACACACTGCGTCCCTTCTCTTACTTTGATACGTTTGAATTATACAACACACGGCGCTGGTTTGGCAAGTTCTTTTTCGGATTTTTTGCGGTTCTTTTTGCGTTCCGGCGTTCTTTGCGTGCTGCGCAGCGCGCCGCGTGCCGCACAGCCAGCGGCCGCAGCACCCATTGCCGGGCAAGGCGCACCGGAGCACCCAGCACCCACGCCAGACACCGCCCGGCCCACCGCACCGGAATGCCCAGCACGGCTGCCGTGCAAAGGGCTGCGGCAAAGGCCGCCAGCACCATGTACCAGCGCAGCACCCCGGCACTGCTGAGGGCGGCAGCATAGCTCTGCACGCCGAACAGCACCGCCCCGGTGAGCAGGGCATCCGGCACAAAGGCGCTCCGCCCCCGCACCGGGAAAAACGCCCGTACCACACCCACGGCTGCACCCAGTATGGTGCAGGCGGCCAGCTCCCGCCCCAGCTGGGCGGGCTGCAGCACCGGCAGCATCAGCGCAGAAGCCGGTGCCAGAAGCCCCCGGCAGCGGCAGTGCGGGTGTATTCCAGCGCATCGAACCGGCCGGTGAGCTTTGCTTCCCCGGCTTCCAGATCCAGTGAAACGACACTGAGCTGTGCCCCGGCCAGATGTAGCGTGCCCTTGCCCGTTTCCAGCGCAGCGCTCTCGGGGCTGCAATGCAGTACCTTCTGCACCCCGGTCACGGTAAGGGTGGTGCGGCTTTCCAAAATCAGGTCATGGGGCCGGGCTGCGGGTCTTTCTTCCGGTTTCGGCATAAGGCAAAGCTCCCTTCCTCTGGGAACATCCTATGCGGGGCGAGGCCGGTTTTATTCCTTGGGCGGCTCGACGGCCAGCACGGCGGGCTGCTCGATGATCTCGTACATCTCGCGGGCCACGTCCTTGGTGCGGGGCTCCACGTCCGAGAGCACCCGCACCTTGATGGGCCGGTTGCCGAAGGTGACTTCGATGATGTCCCCGGCGTTGACGGCCTGGCTGGCCTTGGCCACCTTGCCATTGATGAGGATACGGCCTGCATCCGCCACTTCGTTGGCTACGGTGCGGCGCTTGATCAGGCGCGAAACTTTCAGGTATTTGTCCAGACGCATGTGCGTGGTTCCTCCTTTTGTACAAAAAACGCCGCCGCGCCTCCTGTGAGGCAGCGGCGGCAAAGCAAAAATCAGCTTACAGGGTGTCCTTCAGGGACTTGCCGGGCTTGAACACGATGCTGCGGGAAGCAGCGATGGTGATGGGCTCACGGGTGCGGGGGTTGATGCCCTGACGCTCGGCGCGCTCACGCACCTCAAAGGTGCCAAAGCCGGAGATGGTGATCTTTTCGCCCTCTGCCATGGCCTTGCCCAGTGCCTCAAACATGGCGCTGACAGCACGCTCAGCGTCCTTCTTGCTCATTTCGGTGTTTGCTGCCACCTGTGCAATCAGATCGGTCTTGGTCATACGATAAACCCTCCAAAAATCCTATTTTTGTATTACTTCGTTTCTTCTATCGGGGCAGGCGCATCCGCCTGAATACCGCGTTGTTCCTGCTGCAGACATGCATCGCAGAACCGCCTGGACGCAAAGGTCAGCGCCTCTTCGGCGTCCACACCGGCCAGCCGCATGGCGTTGGCCGCTGCAAACAGCAGCTCCCCCGCTGCGTCGGCGTTCTGCGCAGCATTCCAGCCGTCCACAGCCTGCTGCAGAGCCTGCTGTGCCTGCGTTCCTTCCGGCTCCGGCACACCGCAGCGCACCGCACGCTTCTGCAGCTTCTGGGCACGCATGAGGGCCGGCAGGGTGGTCGGCACCGTGTTCAGCTCGTCGGCCAGGGTGGTGCGGCCCTTTTCCTTATTCTTGAGCGCATCCCAGCCGTTTATACCGGCATTCTGCGCCGCCGAAGAGGCAAAGATGTTCGGGTGCCGGAACACCAGCTTCTCGCACACCTCGCGGCACACGTCCTCAAAGGTAAAGCGCCCGCGCTCTTCTTCGATGACGGCATGGAACGCCACCTGCATCAGCACATCGCCCAGTTCCTCCCGGAGCATGGCCGGGTCGTCGGCGTCGATGGCCTCCAGCACCTCACAGGTCTCCTCCAGAAAATTTTTCCGGATGGAAGCATGGGTCTGCACTTTATCCCAGGGGCAGCCGTTTTCCGGGTCGCGCAGGATGCGCAGCACTTCCAGCAGCTGTTCCGCGGTATAGGGTGCGCTCGGTACCCAGTCCAGCATGGCAGGCCCTCCCTTCCAAAAGATACTACAAATTGTACCGCATCCTCTGCGGTTTTGCAAGGGTATAAGGGCATTTCCCGGTATTTTTACGGAGATTTCTCTTTTTTCGCAAAAACAGGGCGGTATCCTGCCAAAGGGGACACCGCCCGTTTTCCGGTTTTTGCTGGGGCGCTGTTTACGTTACAGCTGTGCGCCGCACTTATTGCAGAACAGTGCATCGTCCGAGACGGGTGCACCGCACTGCGGGCAGGTCTTGCGGGGCTCTTCGGCAGGCGCTGCCTCGGCAGCGGGAGCTTCTTCAGCAGCCGGCTCTTCGGCTTCGGTAAATTCCACCTCAGCGGATTCCGCCGGGGTCAGAGAGGCTTTCAGGCGGGCGATCTCGCCCTCGATGCTGTCGATCATCTCGATGTATTTATCCACCAGCGGCTGATTTTCTTCCTTGCCCTTGGCCAGACTGTACACCAGTGCACCCAGCTGACGCTGTGCCTTGAGCAGCTTGCCCTGCTCATTGACGATCAGTGCCTGGGTTTTGCCCTTCTCGGCCAGGTCTTTGGCGGCGTTCTTGCCTTTTTCTGCGTATTCCAAGCCCATTTCCTTGATCTTATTGAAATCGAAATCCATAAAAGACACCTCTCTCTTCCTCCATACACGGCCCGGCCTGCGCCGGACCACGGGTTGTGGGGCCATGCCCATTATAGCGCGCCACCTGTACAATTGCAACGCATGTCCTACATTTTTTACAGTTTGGTGCAGGTTTGGAAACAAATTTTTCGCATTTTCCCCATATCTTGGGGTCGGTCAGACCTTGCCGCCATAGAACTCCCGCAGCATGCTGTCGGGCGGCAGCAGGTCCAGGCTCAGCGGCGCCACATGCTCAAAGCGGCGGGCCGTCTCATCCCACAACTCGGCATTGTGGCCTTCCAGCGTGAACTGGCGGCGCACCACGCCCAGCAGGTTGGAGATCAGGCCCAGCTCGTAGGTAAAAGAGGTGTCCAGCAGAAAGTCTGCCGTGGTCTTGAAGCCCTTGATATACCGGGTCTCGCCGTCCAGCACATGATCCCACATGGTCAGGGTCTTGGCCGGGCTGCGGCCACGGGTGGCGGCATCCCGCAGGGTGCGGCGGCACAGACGGATATCCTGGGTGTTGATCACCCGGCGGCCGTCGATGCAGTATTCCTCCCGCAGACCGGCATAGATGCGGTAGATGTCATCCCCCTTGACAAGGCCGGTGAGCTCCGGGTTCAGGGCATGGATGCCCTCCACCAGGCACACGCCGCCCTGCAGGTCGATGGGTTCTGCTTTATCCGAGCGCTTCTCGGCCGAGAAGTCGTAGACGGGCAGGGTGGTCTTGCCGGTCTCGCTCAGCTCCCGCAGGCACTGCTTGATGAGGGGCAGGTCCAGCGTATCGGGGTTCTCATAGTCCAGCGTGCCGTCCGGCAGGCGGGGGTAGAACTCCGCCCCCTTGAAGAAATTGTCCAGACTGATGACCTGCGCCGGGGTGCCCTGCTGCTGCAGGGCGCGGGCGATGCAGTGGGCGCTGGTGGTCTTGCCGCTGGCCGACGGGCCGGTGAGCATGACGATCTTTGCGCCGGACATGCGGATCTTCTCGGCGGCATAATTCACCCGCTGGGCATAGCTGTGCTCGCTCAGCTGTGCCAGCTGCTGCGGGCTGCAGGCCGCCACATTGTAAAGGTCGATCTCAACCAGACGCTTCGGGACCCAGATCGTGATCATAAAAATCAGCCACTCCTTTTTTCCGTTCCAGTACCTCCGCAAAGCGCTGGATATACTCGTTCGGATACTTGAAATTGAAGATGCGCTGCATCCGTTTGCCGCCGTCGGCCACCAGCTTGGTGCTGCCACCCGCACCGGCGGAAAGGATGGTCTGAACTTCCTCCATGATGTAGATGTTGTAATATCCCTCGTGGCCCGGTTTGCACCAGCCCACGTTTTCCAGGTTCTGCAGGGTGTTCTTCTGGCGGTAGAGGTAATAGGGCCGGTAGCCCGCCTCGGCCAGCAGGCGGCATTTTTCCAGCATGGCGGCCACGTCGGCGTAGTCGTTTTCCCGCTGGTCCTCGATGACGATCCGGGAGGCCCGCTTGAGGGTCAAGGTGTGCACGGTGATGTTCTCCGGGTCGAGGGCAATGGCCTGCCGCAGACTGTGCTCAAAGCTCTCCACCGTGTCGCCGGGCAGACCGGCGATGAGGTCCATGTTGATGTCATCGTGGCCAGCCTTGCGGGCCTCGGCGTAGCAGTCCAGGATATCCTGGGCCGAGTGCTTGCGGCCGATGCCGGCCAGTACCTCGTCCGAGAAGGTCTGGGGGTTGATGGAGATACGGGTGGCCCCGTACTCCTTGATGACAGCCAGCTTTTCGGCGTCGGTGCAGTCCGGGCGGCCTGCTTCCACCGTATATTCTACGACTTTGGACAGGTCAAAATTCTGCCGCACGGTGCCCATGAGCTGCCGCAGCTGGTCGGCCGAAAGGCTGGTGGGGGTGCCGCCGCCGATGTAGATGCTGCACAGGGTCAGCCCGGCCTTGTCGGCCTGCCTGCGGATCTCTTCCACCTCGTTGCACAGGCAATCCACATAGGGCTGCACCATCTTGCGGTCACGGTCGAGGTTGCAGCTCACAAAGCTGCAGTAGCTGCACCGGGACGGGCAGAACGGGATGCCGATGTACAGGCTGTAGGTCTTGGGCGCACTGCCCACCTTCAAAATCGGCTCCTGCAGGTCGGCGATGGCCTTGGCCATCTGGTATTTCTGCTCCGAGCAGTCGAAGCGTTCCAGGAAGAAGTGGTCGATGTCCGTTTCGCTCCATCCGGCGGCACGCTTGTCGTGGATGAGGCGCACCGGGCGCACGCCGGTCATCTTGCCCCAGGGCGGGCGGATACCGGTCCACTGCCGCAGTAGGTCATAGGTCAGGCTGGCCAGACTGAACTCTGGCGTCTCGCCGCCGGCCTCCGCCGGAGCGGGCAGCGGTGCAGAGCGCTCGGCGCATTTGCCGCCCTGCCGCACCATGGCCCACAGGCCGTCCGGCTTTTTCTCGGCCCACACGCAGTCCTCGCCCGCTTCGGGCGGGGTCAGGGTAAGGGGTGCCATGGGATAGAACAGGCGGACCAGATGTTCCACCTCGTACCCGGAGGGCAGCCCCGTGATATAAATCTTCATGTCGTTCTCTCGTTTTCGTTAAAAATCAGCATTGCCGCGCTGGGCGCTGCGGATGAAGTAATTGTTGTCCAGTTCCTCCCCGAAGGTGGAAAACTCGCCGTGGCCGGGCAGCACCTGGGTCTCCCGCGGGATGGGCAGTTTTGCCAGCTTGCGCAGGCTCGCGTTCATGGCGTCGCTGCTGCCGCCCTCCAGGTCGGTGCGGCCGATGCTGCCTGCAAACAGAGTGTCGCCGCAGAAGAGATACTCTCCGCACAGCAGCACCACGCTGCCGGGGGTGTGGCCCGGCGTATGCCATGCCGTAAACTGCAGCTCATCCACTGTCACGGTCTGGCCTTCCGCATAGCCGTGGTCGGCCTCGGAAAGCGGGTACATCTTATCCCCGGCCAAATCGTCCGCTTCGCAGTAGAGCACGGCGTGGTACTTCCGGCGCAGGGCCTCGGCGCTGCCCACATGGTCAAAGTGGCCGTGGGTGCACAGCAGAGTGGTGAGCACGGCGTTGTGCTCCTGCAAAATCTGCTCGTAGTTCTGCACGTCCGCCGCCGGGTCAATGATGACCGCATGGCCGGCGTCCGAGATCAGCAAAAAGGTATTGGTGTAGTACGGCGGGGGTGCCGGGATGTGAAATGCCTGCATGGGATCACTCCTTCTTTTTCCACTCGTCGGTGTCAATGATGATGGTACAGGGGCCCTCGTTCACCAGCGACACCTGCATGTCGGCCCCGAACTCGCCGTGCTGCACGTCTTTGAGGCCCTGTTTGTTCATCTCGGCCAAAAACAGCTCGTAGGCGTCCACCGAGAGGGGCGGTTTTGCGGCCTTGATAAAGCTGGGGCGGTAGCCTTTTTTCGTGTCGCCGTAGAGGGTGAACTGGCTCACCACCAGCGCCGAATACCCAAGGTCCCTTGCGCTGAGGTTCAGTTTGCCCTCCGCGTCCGGGAAAATGCGCAGGCCCGCGCACTTATCCGCCAGTTTGGGCACGATGTCCAGGCTGTCGGTGTCCTTCATCCCCAGCAGGATCATCAGCCCCGGCCCGATGGCCCGGGGATCGCCGCCGTTTACCCGTACACTGGCCGACGAAACGGCCTGAATGACTGCTCGCATGGTCTTAGCTCCTTGTCACCTTGAGCACATCCTTTACCTTGGAAAGTCTTGCGACCACACGGTTCAGGTGCTCTGTATTATTGATGCCGATGGTCAGGCTGACCACGGCGCAGTTGTTTTCCACCTGACGGGCGTTCAGGGCGTAGATGGGCACCCGGATGTCTGCCAGGGCGGCCAGCACATCCTGCAGCAGCTCGTTGCGGTTCAGGGCGATAATTTCAAGGCCGGCCTTGTAGCTGTCCTTGACGCTGTCGGCCCAGTAGGCCTTGACCCAGCGGGGCGCGTTGGTGGGGTCCTTCATGCTGGAAATGGCGTTGGCACAGCTCTGCTTGTGAATGGACACGCCAAAGCCGCGGGTGATGAAGCCCACGATGGGGTCCCCGGGCAGCGGACTGCAGCATTTGGCAAACTTGATGGGGGTGTTGTCAAAGCCCTCCACCACCACACCGTCGGTGGCGTGCACCTTGCTCAGGTCCACCTTGGGCAGGTCCTCCTCAGACCGCTCCTCTGTGGCCTTCAGCTTGGTCCACTCCTCCTTGAGTTTGGGCAGGCAGTTGGCAATGGTCATGCCGCCATACCCGATGGCGGCATACAGCTCCTCGGCGTTGTTCTGGCGCAGGCGGCGGCAGCAGCTGTTGATGAACTCGTCCAGCTGGTCGTCCGGAATGATGATCATCTCGCGCCGCAGTTCACGGGCCAGCGCATCGCGGCCCTGCTGGATGTTCTCCTCCCGGCGCATCTTCTTGAACCAGTTGCGGATCTTGCTCTTGGCCTCGCTGGTGCGCACAATCTTGAGCCAGTCGCGGCTGGGGCCCTTGTCCGCCGGGCCGAGGATGACCTCGATGATCTCGCCGGTGGACACGATGTGGTCGATGGGCACCATGCGGTTGTTCACCTTGCAGCCCACCATGCGGTTGCCCACCGCCGAATGGATGGCGTAGGCAAAGTCGATGCAGGTGGCACCGGTGGGCAGGTTGATCACATCGCCCTTGGGGGTGAAGGCAAACACTTCCTCCGGCAGCAGGTCGCTCTTGAGGTCATGCAGCAGGTTGCCGGAATCCTCGCTGACGCGCTGGTTTTCCAGCAGCTGGCTCACCCAGGCCAGACGCTCGTCCAGCTTGTCGTGGCCGCCCAGGCCCTCCTTGTACTTCCAGTGTGCGGCAACGCCGTACTCGGCCTGCTCGTCCATGGCACGGGTGCGGATCTGTACCTCGAAAGGGATGCCCTCGTGACCGATGACCGTGGTGTGCAGGCTCTGGTAGCCGTTGGGCTTGGGGGTGGAGATATAGTCCTTGAAGCGGTTGGGCAGCGGGTGGTACATATCGTGGATGAGGCCCAGGGTGCTGTAGCACTCGGCCAGACTGTCCAGAATCACACGAACGGCGTAAATATCGTAGATCTCATCAAAGGACTTGTTCTGCATGATGGTCTTGCGGTAGATGCCGTAGATGCTCTTGACCCGGCGCTTGATGGTGGCACCCTCGATGCCGCTCTCGATCAGGCGGCGCTCGATGACGCCGGACACCTTGGCCAGGAACTCCTCACCTGCGCGCTCGCTCAGCATCTTGCTGATGTCCTCGTAACCCACGGGGTCGAGGTAATGCAGGCTGCGGTCCTCCAGCTCTTCCTTCACGTTCAGGATGCCCAGCCGGTTGGCGATGGGGGCATACACCTCCATGGTCTCGCGGGCCTTGTCGCGGCGCTTCTGCTCCGGCCAGGCGTCACCGGTGCGCATATTGTGCAGCCGGTCGCACAGCTTGATGATCATCACGCGCACGTCGCGGCTCATGGCCAGCAGCATTTTACGCAGGTTCTCGGCCTGCAGCTCCTCGATGTTGGAGAACTGGATCTTGGTCAGCTTGGTGACGCCGTCCACCATCTGGGCCACCTCGGAGCCGAACTGTGCGGTCAGGTCGTCCAGGGTGGTGGGGGTGTCCTCCACCACATCGTGCAGCAGAGCGGCGGCGATGCTCTCGGAGTCCATGCCCAGATCCAGCACCAGCCGGGCCACGGCCAGCGGGTGGCAGATATAGGGTTCGCCGCTGCGGCGGCACACGCCCTTGTGGGCGTCATTGGCAAGGTTATAGGCCTTTCCGATCATGTCCATATCGTAGGCTCTGCCGCTGGCCTTGATGGCCTCACAGAGTTTGTCCCAGGTCACGATCTCCGGGCGCACCTCGGAGGGCAGAGCACCTTCCGGGGCATCTGCCGGCTGCGCCGTGGCAGCCACGGTGGCCGTCTCCTGCACCGGCTGGTGCAGGTGGGTCTTGGCCGAATACGAATCCTCCTCCCGCACCGGGGCGGGGGCAGGCAGTTTCTTTCCCTCAGGCATTTACATTCCCTCCAAACATTTCAGGATCGGGGCGTCGGCAAGGTTTTTCTTGCCGGCCGTGGGCACCAGCTCCCACACTTTGGCTCCGCCCTTTTCTGCAGCAGCGATCAGCCCCACCTGTTCCAGTGCCGTGACCGCCACCAGCGTTTTGCCGGTATTTTCTTCTCCCAGCTTCGCGCACAGGGGCTGCAGATCTTCCGCGTGCCAGCGGCGGGCCTGCAGCTCCCGGTATACCGCGATGATATCGCTGCGGGCCGGGGTGATGAGATTTTTCTGTTCGGTTGTCAGCGGGGTGCCGCGGCGCAGTGCCTGCACCAGCGCTGCCTGCTGCGGCATGGCACTGCCAAGACCCGCCGGGTGCAGGTCGATGATGCGGCCCGAAAGCTGCGCGCCACGGGGCGCATCGTAGACCGAAAGATTCAGGGCAGTGTCTACCACGTCGCCCGTGGCATAGGGCAGCTGCTCCGGCCGCATGCCGAACCACACGGCGTACAGGCTGGCATTGCCCTGCCGCAGACGCAGGCGGCTGTGTTTGCCGTCCGACACCGGGTATACCCCGTCCAGCACGGCATTCTGCAGCAGGAACACCGGGGTGGGGTTCTCAGCCCCGAAGGGGGCCAGCTGATCCAGACGGCGCACGGCGTCCACCGTGACCCGGTCCAGATGGATGGACAGATCGCAGGTCAGCGGCGGGATCTGCAGCACGGGGCACTCCCTTGCCGCCCACTCGTTCAGGCGGCGGCGCAGGGCTTCCAGATTTTCTTCCCGCACCGAGAGGCCCGCCGCCATGGCGTGGCCGCCGTAGCGGATGAGCAGGTCGGCGCAGGCCCCGATGCAGGCGTGCAGGTTGAAACCCTGCACGCTGCGGCCGCTGCCCTTGCACTCGCCGTGCTCGTCCACCGTGACCACGATGACCGGGCGGCCGGTGCGCTCCACCAGCCGGGACGCCACGATGCCGATGACGCCGGGGTGCCAGTCCCGGCCCCACAGCAGGATCACACGATCCTCCAGCCGCTCCGGCTGCTGCTCCAGCAATTCCTCAGCGGCCTTGAAGATCTGCAGTTCGGTCTCCTGCCGTTTCGCGTTGATCTCGTTGAGTTTATGGGCCAGCTCCTCGGCGCGGTCCGGGTCCTCACACAGCACCAGCTGCAGAGCCGTCACCGCGCTGTCCATGCGGCCGGCCGCGTTGATGCGGGGCGCAATGGCGTAGCTGATATTCTCCGCTGTGACGGGTTTTCCGGCAAGGCCCACTTCTTCCAGCAAGGCTTCCATGCCGGGGCGGTCGGTCTGCTGCAGCTGCCGCAGGCCGGCCTTGACCAGGGTGCGGTTCTCTCCGGTCAGGGGCATCACGTCCGCCACGGTGCCCACAGCGGCCAGGTCGCCGCAGTAATCCAGCATTTCCTCCGGGGTGCAGTCGTCCAGCGCGGCGCACAGCTTAAAGGCCACGCCTGCGCCGCACAGCCCTTTGAAGGGGCTGGTATCGTCCTCCCGGCGGGGGTCCACCACGGCCACTGCCTTGGGCAGGGTCTCGGGCGGCAGATGGTGGTCGGTGATGATCAGGTCGATGCCCAGCTGGGCGGCAAAGTCGGCCTCGGCTACAGCGGAGATGCCGTTGTCCACCGTCACGATGAGCCGATAGCCCTTGTCGTGGATGGACTGGATGGCGTTGCGCGACAGGCCGTAGCCATCGCCCTCGCGGCTGGGCAGCATGCACTTGACGGCGGCACCCATGCCCTTGAGGTGCTGATACAGCAATGCCGTGGCAGTCACGCCGTCCACATCGTAGTCGCCGAACACCACGATGGTCTCCCCGTTGTCGATGGCCTGCCAGATGCGCTGGCAGGCTTTTTCCATATCGGTGAGCAGGGCGGGGTCGCTCAGCTCCTCTTCCCCGGCCAGCAGGGTGAGCGCGTCGGCCGGGTCGGTGATGCCGCGGGCCGCCAGGATGCCGGCCAGCAAGGCCGTCTCCTTCTGCTGGGCGGCCAGCGTGGCGGCATATTTCTGTTCGCTCCAGGGCTCCTCGTCCATAGCGCTGTATTCCAGTTCTTCGGTACGCTGCTCCGCGATGGCATGGGTCAGCTCCCGGACGGCGGCGCGGTCCAGCGTTTTCAGGTCCCAGGCACGGTAGGTCATTGGAAATCCCTCCCGGTCAGGCCATCGTTGGCCAGCATTCCCTGCAGGGCTGCGATCTCGCTGGAAACATCCATGGCCACGTCCGACAGCAGATTGTCGTAGAGGTTGTCAAAGGCCTGGTTCAGCGTGTGCAGGATGCCTGCAATGTCCCGCCGGATGCTCTCGGCGTTGGCTCCCTGCTGGCCCTGCACGTCGTTGTAGGTGTGCAGCAGCTTGAGGGTGGTGGGGATATAGTATTCCGCAAAGCGGCGGGCCTTGGGCAGGCTTTCCGGGTGAGCCTCCAGCCAGTCGCAGATGGCATTGGCCGTCTTTTGCATATGGTCCAGCTCGTCGCGGGCCAGCTCGTCCTGCATGAGCTGCTTTTCCTGCTCCAGCACAGCGGCAAAGCGGCGGGCCGTTTCCAGATTGAGAGGCGTTTCCTCGCGCTGCTCCGGAGCCGGTTCCGGCTGCGGCTGTGCCTGGGGTGCAGCCGCCGTTTCCTGGGCGGCGCGGTAGTCCTCCACCGTCAGGTAGAGTTTTTCTGTTTTTTCATCCAGCCAGGCGGCAAGCCAGCCCTTATTGATGTATCTGCGCAGCTTTTTCAGAGCTTTTGCCTTTTTCTGGTGGGTCAGGTCGGCCAGCATCTCCACCGGCAGGCCGTTCTTATAGTCCTCGCCCTCGGCGGCATCGGCCAGCAGCCGCAGCTTTTTGGAGGCCGACAGCCGGGAGGCACCGGCGGCGATCATCGCGCCAAAGCCGCAGGCGACAAGGGTCAGCACATTGCCCGTGATCTCCAGCACCGTCGTGGCCATAGAAGCGCCGGTGGTAAAGGTATAGGTCATGCCCTCCGGGGCCGTGGCCACCGTGTCACCGATCATGGTCTCTGTAATAAGGCCGGGCAGAAGGGCATCCGACGCCGCGATGCAGCCAATGCCGCCCAGACCGAAGATCACCGCAAAGGTGATACCCACCGCCAGCAAAGTGCAGCCGTTGCTGTAACGCTTTTTTGCGCTGATGCGGATGTTTTCCACCGGGGTCGGCTCCGGCTTTGCAAAGATCTGCCGGAACCAACCGGGCATCCCGGCGGCATCGTCGGTGGTGGTGCCGGAGCCAGCCCGGCCCTGCCGGAAGGCCTTTGCTGCCTCCCCGATGCCGTAGTTGGCCGCATGGACAGCGGCCTTGCCAATATCGTAAGCCCGGTCCCCGATCTCCATGCCCCGGCCCTCAAAGCCGTTGCGGAAGGCGTCGGTCATGGTGTCGCCAAAGGCGCGCAGCTGGTCCTCCAGCTCCTGCTGCACCTGACGGCCCTCGTCCTTGATCCGGTTGTCGTTTTCACGATCGTTCATCAAAATCTTCTCACCCTTCTGCCGGTGCATACCGGCTGATGATGGCGCGGGCCACCCGCAGGCCATCCACGGCAGCGCTCATGATGCCGCCCGCATATCCCGCGCCCTCGCCGCAGGGGTAAAGCCCTGCCAGCTGGGTGCACTCGAAGTTCTCTTCCCGCTTCAGCCGCACTGGGCTGCTGGTGCGGGTCTCCAGGCCGGTGAGGATGGCATCCGGTGCGGTGTAGCCCGCGATCTTGTGCTCATAGGCACGCAGACCGGCCCGCAGGGTGTCGGCCAGCTCCGCAGGCAGCAGGCTGCCCAGGTCGGCTGCGGTCACGCCGCGGTCGTAGGTTGGTTCCACGCTGCCGATGTGTAGCTGCCCCTGCCCTTCCAGAAAGCTCCGGATGTTCTCGGCCGGGGCGGCGTAAGGCCCGGCCGCACGGCCTGCCGCGTAGGCCTTTGCTTCCAGCTCCCGCTGGAACGCGATGGCCTGCCGGGGGTCGTTTGCAAAGTCGGTGCCGTTCACGCTCACCACCACGGCGGCGTTTGCATTTTTGCCGCTGCGAGCATGGTAGCTCATGCCGTTGGTCACCACACGGCCTTCCTCACTGGCCGAGGCCACCACCTGCCCGCCGGGGCACATGCAGAAGGTATACACGCACCGCTCCCCCACATGCTGGGACAGCTGGTATTCGCCGCGGGGCAGGGCCGGATGGCCTGCCGCCTCGTGATACAGGCTCTTTTCGATCTCGCTCTGCAGATGCTCTGCGCGGAAGCCCACGCTGAAGGGCTTGCACTCCAGCACAAGGCCGCTGTCCATGAGCATGGCAAAGGTATCGCGGGCCGAGTGGCCCACCGCAAACACCAGTGCTTCGCAGGCAAAGGAACCATCCGTTGTGAAAATTCCGGTAATGTGTCCGTTTTTCTGTTCCAGACCGGTGAGAGCCGTGTTGAAATGCACCTCACCGCCCAGGGATTCGATCTCTTTGCGGATGGAGGTGATAACCCCCCGCAGCAGGTCGGTGCCCACATGGGGCTTCTGCTTCCAGGCGATCTCCGCCGGGGCACCGTGCTGCAAAAACACTTCCGTGACAAGGCCACACAGCTCGTCACCGATGCGGGTGGTCAGCTTGCCGTCCGAGAAGGTGCCTGCGCCGCCCTCACCGAACTGGATATTCGCGTTGGGGTCCAGCTCGCCGGTGGCGGAAAAGTGTTCCACCGCCTGCACCCGCTCGTCCAGCGCCGGGCCGCGCTCCAGCACGATGGGCCGGTAGCCCTGCCGGGCCAGCAGCAGCGCCGCAAACAGACCGGCAGGCCCCAGGCCGCACACCACCGGGCGGTGGGGCAGCTTCTGCGTGCCCCGTTGCACCCGGAAGTCGGTCCTGCTGTGCAGGGACACGTTGGCCGATGCCCCGGCGAAGGCGGGTTCTTCGGCTTCGTTTTTCAGGGTGACAGCCACGGTGTACACCAGCTTGGGCTGGCCGCGGCGGGCGTCCACCGACAGCTTTGCCACGCCCAGATGCTGCACCTTTGCGCGGGGGATGCGTGCCTCCCGCAGGGCCTTTTCAAATGCCTGCGGTTCCCCGGCGGAGAGCGGCAGACGGATGTTGCGAACGAGAATCATAGTACAGTGTGTTCCTTTTTATCAGTTGCTTTCAATGCGGCACTGCAGCACATAGCTGCCCAGTGCAAAGATCTTGCCGTTGGAGGGCACATACAGGCGGCAGGCAATGTTCTGCTGGCCGGTGGCCACCGAGAAGTCCTCCGCGTCGATCTCCACGACCACCTGTTCCGGGGTCAGGGTCTCCAATGCAGCCTTCGGGCCGCAGAGGGTCACGTTCATCAGCCGTTCGGTCTCCACCGTGAGCTGATAGGTGGACGGCAGATTCACCACCTGCACACAGCTGGAAGGCAGGTTCATGGTCTTGGTCTCCAGACCGGAGCAGTCAAAGCTGAGGGTGATGGTGGAAATGTTGTCCAGCAGGTAGATGTCGCTGGGCAGCTCAATGGGCAGCTCATAGACCTTGTTCAGTGTGAAGGTGGACAGGTCGATGGTGCCGATGGATAGGGTGGACAACGCGTCGATCTTTTCCGCCGGGCCGGCCACCTTGAGCTGCTTGCGGCTGAGCTCATACACCAGAACCGACTCGTCAAAGTCACGGGGCGCGTTGATGAAGCTCACGTTCACCGGCAGGGTGGCCATCTTGTACACCTGCAAGGTCACGTCCACGCTGCTTTCTTCCAGCTCGGTGTACTCAAAGTTCACTTCCGTGCCGCCGGAGGTGTAGAACCGCAGCGGCGTTGCCAGGGTGACCGAGCTGTCCAGCTCGCCGGAGTAGGTCACCTCGGCGGTGCAGGTAGTCACCTTGTCCAGCTCACTGCTGGGGCCGGACAGAGTGACCATATCCTTGGACACCTCGGTGCTGTAGAGGATATACCCGTCCGAGATGGCCAGGTAATTGGTGGTCACGGTGACGGGAAGGGTCTTTTCCTCCACCACATCGAACACCACGTCCACCATGTTGTCGGAGCCGTCGATGGTCACGGTGACGCCATTGAGCATGCCGTTGGCCCCCCGCACCAGCAGGCGCAGGGTCTTTTCACCGCTGTCCCGCACGCTGGACCAGTCCGGGTAGACCACAAAATCAGAGGCCGTCAGGCTGCCGATGGTGTAGCCGTCGCCGGAGATCTTCAGGTTCACCGTCTTGTCCTCGGCGCTGACGATGCTCAGTCCACGGGAGGTATAAACGGAGGAATCGTAGGTATAGTCCACCGGCACATTGTAGATGGTGTTGGTGGTGCCGGGCTGCACGATGATGGTCACGATCATCCAGGCCACAATGGCACCCAGAATGGACAGTGCCAGCCGGATGCGGCGGTCGTCCAAAAAGTTCTTTTTGTGGGGAACAGCAGGCTTTGCGCCGCTGGTATTCTTGGGTTGATTGGTCATTGCTGCTCGTCCTCCCCTTTCTGGCTGACCCACTTCATCAGGCTCTTTGCGCGGTCCTTCCAGGTGTCGGCCGTGCTCTTTTCCACCACAGGCTCCTTGGGGATCATCTCGTCGATCAGGCGGGTGTACAGGGTCTGGCGGTCAAAATGACGGATCAGCACGCCATTTTTTGCCATGGAGATGATGCCCGTCTCCTCGCTGACCACGATGGCGATGGCGTCCGAGTTTTCGGCAATGCCCAGGCAGGCGCGGTGGCGGGTGCCCATGTCCTTGCCCAGATCCAGATTATTGGAAAGCGGCAGCACGCAGCCTGCGGCCTTGATGCGGCCGTTCTCGATGATGGCGGCACCGTCGTGCAGGGGGGTGCCCTCGTAAAAGATGGTGCCCAGCACTTCCAGATTCACCGCGCTGTTCACCGGGGTGCCGGTGCGCACGATCTCAGACAGGTTGGTGTGGCGTTCCAGCACGATGAGCGCACCGGTCTTGGTCTCCGAAAAGCGCTCTGCCGCGTCGCAGATGGCAATGATGGCGCTGCGCCAGGCCCCTTTCAGGCTGGGGTCGTTGTAGCGGCCTTTCACGTTGAACAGCTTTGCGGCCCACTGGTCGGTCTGGCCCATGCGCTCCAGAGCACGGCGGATCTCCGGCTGGAACAGCACCACCAGGGTGAGCAGGCCCACCTGCAGCAGCGAGTTGAGCAGCCAGGTGACCGTGCGCATGTTCAGCGTTTCGGCCACCAGATAAACCGCCATGACCAGCAGCGCGCCCTTGAACAGCTGCCCGGCGCGGGTGCGGTTGACGATGCCCAGCAGCTGGTAGATCAGGAACGCAATGATGATGATATCCAGCAGGTCAACGAGCTTGAAGGTCTGAAAATTGGCAATGATCGCATTCAGTGTCATGGACGCACACTCCTGTTACCGTGTTTCGATCAGGGCGACGGCGTGGGCGGCAATGCCCAGTCCCTCGCCGGTAAAGCCCAGATGCTCTTCCGTGGTAGCCTTGACGCTCACGGCGTCCACTGGCAAGCCGAAAGCCGCCGCCAGATTGGCCCGCATGGCCGGGATGTGCGGTGCCAGCTTAGGCCGCTGGCAGAGGATGGTGGCGTCGATGTTTTCCACCCGGTAACCGTGCTCCGACAGGATGCGGGCCACATGGCGGGCCAGCTCCAGGCTGTCGGCCCCGGCATAGGCGGGGTCATTGTCCGGGAAATGCTGGCCGATATCCCCCAGCGCCGCCGCACCCAGCACGGCGTCCATCACCGCGTGGGCCAGCACATCGGCGTCCGAGTGGCCCAGCAGGCCCTTTTCAAAGGGGATCTCCACGCCGCCCAGGATCAGCTTGCGGCCTTCCACCAGGCGGTGCACGTCATAACCATGTCCAATGCGCATTCTCGTTTCCTCTTTCTGTACCGGGCGGGGCAGGTCCTCCCGCGTGGTGATCTTCAGGTTGGCGTAGTCACCCTGGGTGAGCTGCACCGAGCGGCCAGTGAGCTCGAACAGGCTGCAGTCATCGGTGACCAGCCGGGCTTTTTCGGCGTCCAGCTCCTGCAGGGCGGCCAGATACTGCGTCCGGTCAAAGCACTGGGGCGTCTGCACCGCATACAGGGTACTGCGGTCCGGGGTGCTGTGCACAAGGCAGGCTTCCGGCACCGTTTTGCCGTCACCGGGCATGGCCTGCTTGATGGTGTCCTTGACCGGCACTGCCGGGGCGGCGGCTCCGCAGCGGGCAGCGGCTTCCAGCACCGCCGCGATGACGGCCGGGCTCACAAAGGGCCGGGCTGCGTCGTGCACAGCCACCAGCTCCCCGTGGGCTGCCAGCACGCCATTCTTGGCGCTCTCGGCGCGGGTGGCACCACCGGCCACGATCTGCACCGGCTTGGTGCAGCCGACGGCCTGCTGCTCCACGAAAGCACGGTTTTTGCCCGCCACCAGCACGATCTCGCCGATCTGCGGGCACTGGTCAAAAGCGCGGATGCTGCGGTGCAGCACCGTTTCGCCGCCCAGGTCAAAGCTGAGCTTGTCGAACCCCATCCGGGTGGAAGAACCTGCCGCCACCAGCACGGCCGAAATCGTTTTTTGCAATCTGCACACCTGCCCCTGCTGCCGCCGCGCCGGTGTTTCCAGCTGCGGCTGGCTATAATAAGTCATCTTTTATTATAGCGTATCGGCCCGCAAACTGCAACCGGTTCCGCCCAGCAAAAAAGCCCTTTTGCACCGCCGGGCAGGCGGGTGCAAAAGGGCTTTGGGACCTTATTTCAGTGCGGTTTATGCCAGGATGGGCTCAATGGCAGCAGCCAGGGCATCCTTCTGGGCCTGAGCATCGGCCAGGTCCTTGCCCAGGGTGGTAAAGTAGGTCTTGATCTTCGGCTCGGTGCCGGAGGGACGGACCACCACAGTCGCACCGTTCTCCAGTGCGTAGATCAGCACGTTGGCAGCCGGCAGGCCGGTCTCCTCGGGCTTCTTGTAGTCGGTGACCTTGACCACCTTGTGGCCGGCCAGCTCGGTGGGCGGGTTGTCGCGCAGCTTCTGCATGATGGAAGCCATCTTCTCCATGCCGGTCAGGCCGGGAAACTCGAAGCTGTCCACCTTGTTCAGGTAGCGGCCGTACTCCTTGTAGATCTCCTCCAGACGCTGCTTGATGGAGGAACCGATGCTACGGTAGTAGGCAGCCATCTCGCAGATCAGCATGGAGCCGATGACGGCGTCCTTATCGCGGACATAGGGGCCTGCCAGATAGCCGTAGCTCTCCTCAAAGCCGAAGATGAAGCGGTCCACTTCACCGGCAGCTTCCAGATTGGCGATCTGGTCACCGATCCACTTGAAGCCGGTCAGCACGCTGCGCATCTCCACGCCGTAGTGGGCGGCAATGGCATCGGCCAGCGGGGTGGACACGATGGACTTGACGGCCACGGGGTTCTTGGGCATGGTGCCCTTCTCGATGCGGCCTGCGCAGATGTAATCCAGCAGCAGAGCGCCCATCTCGTTGCCGGACACCAGCTCATAGCTGCCATCCGGGCACTTCATGGCGATGCCCACGCGGTCGGCGTCGGGGTCGGTGGCCAGCATCAGGTCGGCACCGGTCTTGGTGGCCAGATCCAGGCCCAGCTTCAGTGCGTCGAAGATCTCAGGGTTGGGGTAGGAGCAGGTGGTGAAGTAGCCGTTGGGGTACTCCTGCTCGGGCACGATGGTGATATCGGTGATGCCCATGTCGTTCAGCACATGGGTGACCGGCACCAGACCGGAACCGTTCAGGGGGCTGTACACCAGCTTCAGGCCGGCAGTCCGGCACAGGCCGGGGCGCACCTGACGTGCCTCGATGGCATCGTACAGGGCCTTCTTGCAGTCATCGCCCACAAAGCGGATCAGGCCCTGCTCCACGCCAGCGGCAAAGGAGATGTACTTTGCGCCGGTCAGAACATCGGTCTTCTGGATCTCATCATAGACGATGGCGGCGGCATCATCGGTCATCTGGCAGCCATCCGGGCCGTAGGCCTTGTAGCCGTTGTACTTGGCGGGGTTGTGGGAAGCGGTAACCATGATACCGGCGTTGCACTCGTAGTAACGGGTGGCAAAGCTCAGGGCAGGCACAGGCATCAGGGCATCATAGATGCGCACCTTGATGCCGTTGGCGGCCAGAACACCGGCGGCGGTCTTGGCAAAGACATCGCTCTTCAGGCGGCTGTCGTAGCTGATGGCGACAGTCTGGCTGCCGCCCTGGGTCTTGACCCAGTTTGCCAGACCCTGGGTAGCCTGACGGACAACATAGATGTTCATGCGGTTGGTACCGGCACCCAGCACACCGCGCAGACCGGCGGTGCCAAACTTCAGGGCCACAGCAAAGCGGTCCTTGATCTCCTCGTCATTGCCCTCAATCTTGCGCAGCTCCGGTTTCAGATCCGCGTCCTCCAGATCCGCAGCCAGCCAGCGCTTATACTCATCCAGATACATATTGCACACCTTACCTTTAATTCGTATTTCGCACAGGGATAGTTTTTCCAAACCTACTTATACTATAAACCATTTCTTGGTACTGTGTCAATTCCATATTATGTAAGAATTTTTGCTCCGCAAATCATACAAATGCCACAAAGATTTCAGCCTTTTCCATCATTTGGGGCTTTCGTGCTGTCCGCAGAGCCTGCGGCAGTGCCCGTGCATTGACAAGCCCCCTGCCCGACACTATAATTGGGACAATAGAATATTTTGCCGAGGCCGGACATTTTCCCGGTCATTTCCCCATCGGGCCGCAGACGCGGCGTGAGGAGGCCCCATGTATTCCGTTCTGAAAAGCTATGGTCTGAACGGCCTGAACGGCTTTGCCGTGGCCGTGGAAGCCGATGTCTCCGGCGGTCTGCCCGCCTTTTCGCTGGTGGGCCTGCCGGATTCCGCCGTGCGGGAAAGCGGCGACCGTGTCCGCTCTGCCGTGAAGAATCTGGGCTACAAATGGCCCGACCGCCACATCACGGTCAATCTTGCCCCGGCGGACATCCGGAAGAGCGGCCCGGTATATGACCTGCCCCTGCTGCTGGCGGTGCTGGCATCCTCCGGCCAGATGGAGGAACCGCCCGCCGACGCGGCTTTTCTGGGGGAGCTGGCACTGGACGGCAGCCTGCGCCCGGTTTCGGGCGTGCTGCCCATGGCGCTGGCGGCGGCAGCAGACGGCATCCGCAGCCTGTATGTACCCGCCGAAAACGCCGCCGAAGCCGCCGAGGCGGGCGGCGACGCGATGCAGGTCTATCCCGCCCGCACGGCTCGGGAGGTCGTGGATGCGCTGCGGGGCCTTGTGCCCCTCTCCCCCGCCGCGCCCATCCCCTTTGACCCCGCTTCCGGCTGGAATGCCGCCCCGGATTTTGCGGATGTGATGGGCCAGCCGCTGGCCCGCCGGGCCATGGTGCTGGCGGCAGCCGGCGGGCACAACGTGCTGCTCATCGGCGCGCCCGGCACCGGCAAATCCATGCTGGCCAAACGCCTGCCCGGCATCCTGCCGCCCCTGACCCGGGAGGAAGCTGTGGAGACCACCAAGATCTATTCCATCGCGGGCCAGCTGCCCAAGGGGCGGGGCCTGATCTCCGCCCGGCCCTTCCGCAGCCCACACCACTCGGCCAGCGCGGCGGCACTGGCGGGCGGCGGCACCACCTTCCGGCCCGGTGAGTGCAGCCTTGCCGACTGCGGCGTGCTGTTTCTGGACGAGCTGCCGGAGTTTTCCCGGGACAGTCTGGAAGTTCTGCGCCAGCCGCTGGAGGACGGCCAGATCACTGTGAGCCGTGCGGCAGGCAGCGCCACCTACCCCAGCCGGTTCCAGCTGGTGGCCGCCATGAACCCCTGCAAGTGCGGCTACTACGGCCACCCCACCCGTCCCTGCACCTGTTCGCCCAGTGCCGTGCGGCAGTACCGCAGCCGGGTGTCCGGCCCCCTGCTGGACCGCATCGACCTCTGTGTGGAGATGGACCCCGTTGCCTTTGACGAGCTCCACGCCAGCTCCCCCGCCGAGAGCAGCGCAGACCTGCGCAAGCAGGTGCTTGCCGCCCGGGCCGTGCAGGCCAGGCGCTATGCCGCCCCCGGATACGAGGGCGTGCGCTGCAATGCCCAGCTCACAGCCGGGCAGGTGCGGCGCGTCTGCCGGATGACCCCCGCCGCCGAGCGGCTCCTCCGCGCCTCCTACGACACACTGGGTCTTTCTGCCCGCGCCCATGACCGCATCCTCCGGGTGGCCCGCACCGTGGCCGATCTGGCAGGCAAACAGTTGCTGGATGAAGAGGCCCTGCTGGAAGCATTGCAGTACCGCGCGCAGGAAAAGGTGGAGGCGTTCTGACCCGTCATTTTACCGCAGCGTCAATGTTTCTCATCCTCACATTTCACGATCCGATCTCTGTTTCAAAGAGTGCACTGTCCGCTTTCTGCGGGCGGTGCATTTTTGTTTGCAAAAAATGCTTGACAAATCCCGACAGTTCTGTATAATTATCTGCGGTAATTATCTTTGGTCACTATTTGAGGAGAAACCACTATGAACATCGCACTGATCAAACGGATGATGGATGCCTGCTATCAGGCCAAGCGGGTGCGGGATCTGCTGCCTGCCCTGCCGGACGGGGTTCTGCCCTCCTTCATCCAATATCTGGATGCGATCCAGACGCTGGAACAGCAGGGCATACAGGTCAAGGTCTCTGACCTGAGCGATGCGCTCAGCCTGCCCCGCCCCGGCGTGACCCGGACCGTAAAGGACATGGAAGCTCGTGGTCTTTTGACCAAGCATACCTCCCCTGAGGACGGCCGGGTGACCTACCTGACCATCACAGAGGCCGGGCGGGCGCTTTCCCGCAAATACGATGCGGAATATTTCAGCTCTCTTGTTCCGGCGCTGGAGGTCATCCCGGAAGAGGATGCGGAGACCATGATCCGCACCATCGAGATTTTTTATCAGATCATGGTCGAAAGGAGAGATTCCCATGAAAAATGATAAGACCGATTTCACGCAGGGCAGCATCCCGAAAAAGCTGGCCCTGTTCATGCTGCCCATTCTGGGCTCACTGGTGCTGCAGGCCGCTTACGGCGCGGTAGACCTGCTGGTGGTGGGCCGCTTCGGCTCCACCTCGGGCCTGTCTGCCGTTTCCACCGGCAGCCAGGTGCTCAACCTTGTCACCTTTGTGGTCACCCAGCTGGCCATGGGTGTCACGGTGCTGATCGCGCGGTATCTCGGCGAAAAGAAGCACGAATTCATCAGCCCGGTCATCGGCGGCGCGGCGGTTGTATTCGCCCTTCTGGCCGCTGTGCTGTTCGGGGTTCTGGTGTTTCTGGCACGGCCCATTTCCAGCCTGATGCAGGCCCCGGCCGAGGCCCTTGACCTGACCACCAGCTATGTGCGCATCTGCGGTGCAGGCATCTTCTTCATCGTAGCCTACAATATGCTCTCGGCCCTCTTCCGCGGCCTGGGTGACAGCCGATCTCCCCTGATCTTTGTGCTGGTGGCCTGCGTGGTCAACATCGTCGGCGACCTGGTCCTGGTGGCCGGGTTCCATCTGGATGCTGTCGGTGCCGCCATTGCCACCGTGGCCGCACAGGCTGTCAGCGTGGTCTGCGCTGTTGTCATGCTGCTGAAAAAATCTCTGCCCTTTTCCATCAAAAAGGCGGACTTCCGGCTGAACTTCCAGTGCAAAAAGTTTCTGGCCATCGGCCTGCCGCTGGCGCTGCAGGAGTTTTTGACCCAGCTCTCTTTTCTGGCCCTCTGTGCCTTTGTCAACCGCCTGGGTCTGGAGGCTTCCTCCGGCTACGGCGTGGCCTGCAAGATCGTCAATTTCGCCATGCTGATCCCCAGCGCCCTGATGCAGTCCATGGCTTCCTTCATCTCCCAGAACATCGGCGCAGGCAAGCATCAGCGCGCCCGGCAGACCCTGCGCACCGGCATCGGCATCGGTCTGTTCTTTGGCCTGTTCGTCTTTGCGCTGGTCTTGTGCAAGGGCGACCTGCTCTGCAGCTTCTTCACCACGGATGCACCTGTGATCGCCAACGGCTATGCCTACCTCAAGGGCTTTGCGCTGGAGACCATCCTCACCGCGATCCTGTTCAGCATGATCGGCTATTTCAACGGCAGCGGCAAGACCGTTTTCGTCATGGCGCAGGGCCTGTTCCAGACCCTGCTCGTCCGCCTGCCCATGGCCTACATTATGAGCATCCAGCCCAACGCCAGCCTGACCATGATCGGCCTGGCCGCCCCCACCTCCACAGCGGTGGGTGTGCTGCTGAATGTCTGCTTCTTCCTGTACCTGAACCGGAAGGAGAAAAAGCAGGGCTGAAGATCATCCATTTTCCTGACACCACAAAAGGGACGGCGTGGAGCACACGCCGTCCCTTTTTACTTGTTCTCTCAATCCACCACCGGGATATCCAGCCCGAACTCAAGAGGGCGGAAGCGGGGGCAGACATTTTCCGTGATGCAGATGACCGAGGCGGCCAGGCGGCTGCCGATCTCACAGGATTCAGCCAGAGTCTTGCCGTAGGTCAGGCCGATGACGGTTCCGGCAAAGAAGGCATCTCCCGCACCGGTGGTGTCGATGACATCCACCTTTTTGGCGGGCACGATGCCGCACTCGCCGTTGGCGCGGGCAAACACAGCACCCTTTCCGCCCATGGTCACCACCATGCAGGGGATGTTGGCGCTGTGCACATTGCCCGCCAGCACCCTGCACATCTCCTCAGGCTCGAGATGGTCGTAATTGTCCGAGAAGAGCAGCCCGGCCTCCTGCTGGTTGCAGACAAAGCAATCAATCTGCTGCAAGAAGTCCCGGCGCTCCATGGCGATGCTCATGTTGGAAACGGCCGCATACACCTTTTTACCATACTTCTTGGCGTATTTCAGGGTCTGCTTGACCGTCTCCTTTTCAAGGTCCAGCTCCAGCGCGATGCTGTCGCAGTCGGCAAAGATCTCATCTCCCTGCTCGGCCAGCAGGCCGATGAGCGGTGTGGTATCCGGCCGCTTTGAGATGGCGGCAGTTACATCACCCCTGTTGTCAAAGATGGCCAGCCAGGTGCCCATGCCGTCCGGTACCTTTTTGATGAACCGGGTGTTGACCTTGTGGTTCTCCAGCTTGTCAATGACATCCTGACCCATGCCGCTGTCATCGACAAGGCTCACAAAGGTGGGCCGGAGCTCCACGTTGGCGATATCCTCTGCCACGTTGCGGCTCACGCCGCCGTGGACCTGCTCCATTCTGCCCGCGTTGCGCCCGCCGGGGATATAGGTGGAAAGCGGATATCCCTTGATGTCCACAAACACTGCGCCGATGACTACGATGCCCATAAATTTCTTGATTCCTTTCCGGATTTTACTTTGATATCTCCTATTATATAACAGCTCTTGACAAAAAGCCAATTTTTTCTCTCAAAGCCTACTCAGCCCTTGAAAAACTGTGGCAGAGCTGCCCCGAAGAAAGAGCCTCCGGCATCCACCGATAATCGCTGCTCAGGCTCAGGATCGCATCATACTTCACGCAGTCCGGCCGGGCAGGCGAGGCCAGCAGGGTATCCGCCTGCACAGGGGCCGCAAGCGCAGCACTGCCGCTCAGGGTGACAAAGGTCTGCCCGGCGGCCTGGATGCGGGCCACACAGCCGTTCCGGGTGCGGAGCACCTCCACCTCTGCCGGACCGCAGCGGACACGGCGGGTGGCATAGAGCGCCATCCGGTCAACGGCAATGCGCTGTTCTGCCCCCATCCTCTGGGCGCTCTGGGGCCTGAGCCGCAGGTCGATCAGGCACTCCACCGTGCAGATATTCCGGCGCTCCAGCGTGGTCTCCACGGCGCACCGTGTCACGTCGCCGCCGCGGAAGAGGATGACAGCGCTCTCGTTCCGGCTGATGACCACCGCCGGGGCATTCCGGCTGCCCACCAGCTCCACCCGGACAACATCCCTGCTCAGGGCATTGCCGGTGAAAACAGCAAGCTCCGCCGTCAGCAGAAGGGCAGGCAGGGCCACCCGCAGACGCACCCTGTTATGGAACGCCAGCCAGCAGAGCCCGGCCAGCAGCAGGCAGACCACAGCGGCATAGGCAGTGTCGAACCAGATCTGTGCCCCGGGCCAGCCGGACACCCAGAGCGCCCAGCGGTCCAGCACCTCTGCCAGAAATTCCGCGCAGCACGAGCACACCCGCTGGGCCGGGGCCAATGCAGGCACCAGCCCCAGCAGGGCCGCCCCCAGACCGGTAAGCAGGATGGGTTCCACCAGCCAGAGCACCGCCGCGCCGGACACCAGCGCATACAGGCTGGTGCTCATCCCCCGCAGCACCAGCACCGGGAAGGTGGCCATGGAGGCGCAGGCCGAAATACAGACCGTTTCCCACAGACTTCCCGCAAGCCCAAGCACTTTCCGCTTCCAGAACCGGAGGCGGGGGCGCTTTTTCTTTGCCCGCTGTTTTTCCCAGGCTTCCTGACTGCGGCGCACCACAGCCCCACCGGCCAGGGTGCCCACCACTGCCGCAAAGGAGAGCTGAAAGCCCACGTCACAGACGGCGCAGCTGTTGCCCGCCGTCATCAGAACACCGGCCACGCCCAGCGAAGTCAGGGCATCCGGCGGGCCGTAGACCCAGACCCCCAGCGCACTGAGCCAGACGGCCCCCGCCGCGCGCAGAACAGAGGGCGTGAAACCCGTCACGCCCACCAACAGCAATGCCAGCACCGCACTGAACAGCGCCCTGACCCGGCGGCCGGTATAGCCGCGCAGTCGCTTTTTGCGGCTGGGCAGCAGCCTGCCCAGCACATCGCCGCACAGGATCGAAACGTGCATTCCGCTGACCACCAGCACATGGGAAAGCCCCGCGCCCCGGTAGGCTGTGCGCAACTCCTTGGAGAGATGGGTGCGGTCGCCTGTAACCATGGCGGCCAGCACGCCCGCCGGGCCGGAGGCCATCCCCTGCCGCAGGGCGGCGCTCAGCCGCTTCTGGAGCCGGGCCGTCCGGGCGCGGAAGGAGGTGCTCTGCCCCAGCAGCGCAAAGCCTTTCTCATAAGCAGCGTTCAGGGCAATGCCATCGGCCAGGGCATTCAGGCGGGCGGTATCATCGGGCATTTCCAGCGCAAAGCGGCCCTTGACCCGGTCGCCGGGGCTGCAGGTGGGCAGGCTGGCGCACTCCACCCGGAAGGAGGCCGCCTCCCGGTCCACCGTTTCCACCCGCAGGACCGCCCGCACCCTGCCGGGGAAATAGGAAGAGGTTGTGCTTTCCACCTCCGCCTCCAGCAGGACACTGCGGCCATCGTAAGCGGTCTGGATCGCATCCCATTTTGCCTGCGTGGAGCCGGTCAGCACAAGGCCCAGCACTGCCCCCAGGATCAGGCAGATGCCATAGCCCCAGGCCGGACTTTTGTGCAAACGGCCCGCCAGCGCCCACAGCAGACCGGCAACAAAAAATGCCGCAAACGGCACAAAACGTCCCGTTTGCGGCAAAAAGGCGCACACCAACTCCAGCCCCAGCGTTCCTGCACAGAAAACACAGAGCGGGCGGCGCATCTTACTTAGTGGAAGAACAGGGGCAGCGGCTCAAGGAAGATGATATCCTTGCGCTCGGCTGCATCGCCCTCGGCCAGAACAGCGGCCTGGCCCACGATGGTGCACTGGGTCTGCTCTGCCAGTGCGTCCAGCGCCTTCAGGGAGCCGCCGGTGGAGATGACATCATCCACCACAAGCACACGCTTGCCGTTCATCTTGTCCAGCTCCTTGCGGTCGATGACCAGCTTCTGCTTGCCTGCGGTGGTGATGGACTGATCCTCCACCACGACAGGGTCGGCCATATAGAGCTTTTCGCCCTTGCGTGCGCAGATGTAGGGCTTGCCACTCTGGCGGCTCATCTCGTGTGCCAGAGGGATGCCCTTGGCCTCAGCGGTCAGCAGGATATCAAACTCGGGGCACTTTTTCAGCAGCTCGGTGGCAGCAGCCACGGTCAGCTCTGCATCGCCCAGCATGATGAAGGCCGCAATGTCCATGTGGTCGTTCACCTTGCAGATGGTCAGTTCACGGGTCAGGCCCGCAACATTCAGGGTATAGGTCTTTGCCATAACAATTCCCTTCCTTTTGTTCGATCCGTTATTTTTATGCGCGGCTCAGACAGGCAGCTTCTCGCCGCCCAGCACATGGAAATGCAGGTGCTTCACGGTCTGGCCGGCATCCTCGCCGACATTGGAGATCACGCGGTAGCCGTTGTCCAGGCCGACTTCCTTGGCCAGCTTGGCGATCACGGTAAAGATATGGCCCAGCAGGGCACCGTCCCCCTCAGTCAGGGCAGCGGCACTCTGGATGTGCTTTTTGGGCACAACAAGAAAGTGCACCTTGGCCTGCGGGTTGATATCGTAAAACGCCACGACCTGATCGTCCTCATACAGCTTTTTAGAGGGGATCTTGCCCTCGGCGATCATGCAAAACAGACAATCTTCCATGGGAATTGCTCCTTTCACTCAGCCCAGCTGCTTCTCAACGATGCCCTTGACAGCGGCCAGAGCCTCGTCGATCTTGGTCTCGTCCTTCAGGCCGGCCATTGCAAAGTCGGGCTTGCCACCGCCCTTGCCGCCTGCAATGGCGCTGATCTCCTTGACCAGCACACCAGCCTTGAGGCCCTTTTCCTGTGCCAGCTTGTTCACGGTGACAGCCATGGTGACCTTATCCTCAGCCTTGCCCACCAGAACAGCGACCACAGGGTTGACAGCCTTGTCGCGGATGCTGTCGCACATGCCGCGCAGGGTTTCGCCGGTGGCGCCGGTGAAGTAGGCAGAAGCGATCTTCACGCCGCTCACTTCCTCAGCATTGTCGAACAGGCTGTTGACCTTGGAAGCGGCGATCTTTGCCTTGACCTCTTCCAGCTCCTTGCTCATGGCCTTGTTCTCGGCCATGACGGCCTCGGCACGGATGGGCAGAGAGGTGATGTTGTTGGCCTTCAGGGTGTTGGCCACGGTGTGCAGCATTGCCTCCTGCAGATTTGCACGGACGAGCAGGTTGCGGCCGGTGACAGCCTCGATGCGGCGGATACCGGCGGCAACAGAGGATTCGCTGACGATCTTGAAGCCGCCAATCTGGGCGGTGTTCTTGACGTGGGTGCCGCCGCAGAACTCGGTGGACCAGCCCTCGATGTTCACAACGCGGACGACCTTGCCGTACTTCTCGCCGAAGAGGGCCATTGCGCCCAGCTTCTTGGCCTCCTCGATGGGCATCTCCTTGACGGTGACGTTCATCGACTCGTAGATCTTATCGTTGACGATCTTCTGCACCCGGGCCAGCTCCTCAGGCGTGACGGCGCTGAAGTGGGTGAAGTCGAAGTGGGTGATCTCCGCATCCTGATAGGAGCCTGCCTGATGGACATGGTCGCCCAGGACCTCACGCAGGGCAGCCTGCAGCAGATGGGTCGCGGTGTGGTTGCGGCAGACGGACATCCGGTATTCCTTGTCCACCTGAGCGTTCAGGTGGTCGCCCACCTTGACGATGCCGCTCTCCAGCACGCAGGTGTGGACGTAGTAGCCCTTGGGGGTCTTTTTCACGTCCAGCACACGCAGGCTGCACTCGGGGCCGGTCAGCAGGCCGTTGTCGGCCACCTGGCCGCCCATCTCCGCGTAGAACGGGGTCTTATCCAGCACCACCAGCACGCCGTCCTTTGCCTCCTCGTCGGTGGCAATGGCATCGGTCAGGGTCTCCTCGTCGCTCAGGGCGACCACAACGCCGGTGTCGTTCAGGGTCTCATAGCCGGTAAAGACAGTGGGCTCAACGGTCAGGCCGCCGAACAGGTCCTCGCTCCAGCCGGAGATGTTCTTCTTCAGGCGCTCGGCACGGGCGCGCTCCTTCTGCTTCTTCATCTCAGCATGGAAGCCGTCCTCGTCGATCTCAATGCCCTGCTCGGCAGCGATCTCCTTGGTCAGGTCGAGGGGGAAGCCGAAGGTATCGTTCAGCTTGAACACGTCCAGACCCTTGAGCAGGTGCTGGTGTGCCTTTTCCAGGCCGTCGATCATGTTGTTCAGGATGTTCATACCGGCATCGATGGTGCGGGCAAAGTTTGCCTCCTCGGTGCCGATGACCTTCTTGATATAGGCATCGTGCTCACGCAGCTCGGGGTAAGCGCTCTCGCTGGACTGGATCACAGTCTCCACCAGCTCCACCAGGAAGGGGCGGGAGATGCCCAGCATCCGGCCATGGCGGGCAGCGCGGCGGAGCAGACGGCGCAGAACGTAGCCGCGGCCCTCGTTGGAGGGCAGGATGCCGTCAGACACCATGAAGGTGCAGCTGCGGATGTGGTCAGTGATAACACGGATGGAGATGTCATCCTTGGCGTTCTCACCGTAGGTCTTACCGGCAATGTGCTCCACATGGTGCAGCACGCTCTGAACGGTATCCACCTCAAACAGGTTGCCCACGCCCTGCATCACGCAGGCCAGACGCTCCAGGCCCATGCCGGTATCGATGTTGGGGCGTGCCAGACGCTCGTAGTGGCCCTTGCCGTCGGCATCGAACTGGCTGAACACCAGGTTCCAGATCTCCATATAGCGGTCGCAGTCACAGC
>OLNF01000673.1_pt1 | contig 30622 bp, 29 predicted proteins | sample 1673061 | NCBI WGS metagenome assembly OLNF01 (sample SAMEA3136751, study PRJEB25190) | human gut metagenome
CCAGTCTTGCGTTCTGGCCCTCCTTGCCGATGGCGAGGGAGAGCTGATCGTCCGGGACGACAACACGGCAGGCCTTGCCCGCGCCGGGCAGGAGCGAGACGGAAAGGACCGTGGCCGGGCTGAGGGCCGAGGCCACGAACTGGCACGGGTCCTCCGACCAGACGACAATGTCCATCTTCTCGCCGTGCAGCTCGTCGACGACCGCGCCGACACGTCCGCCGCGCGGGCCGACGCAGGCGCCGACCGGGTCGACATTGGCCTCGGCGGCATGGACGGCGATCTTGGTACGGGAGCCGGCCTCGCGGGCGATGGATTTGACCTCGACCGCGCCGGATGCAATCTCCGGAACCTCCAGCTCGAACAGGCGCTTGACGAGGCCCGGGTGCGTCCGGGAGACGATGACCTGCGGGCCGCGGTTGCTGCGGCGCACCTCGACAACGTAGACGCGGATCATATCGCCCTCGGTATAATGCTCGGTAGGAACCTGCTCCGACCGTGAGAGGAGCGCGGAGGTCTTGTCGCTGCCGCCGGTGAGGCGGATGATGAGATCGCCCGAGGTGGGATCGGCGCGGAGCACCGAGCCGCTGAGGATCTCATGCTCCTTAGAGGAGAAGGTATCGAAGATCATGCCGCGCTCGGCCTCGCGGATGCCCTGAATGATGACCTGCTTGGCGGTCTGGGCGGCGATGCGCCCGAACGCCTGGGTCTTGACATCGACATTGACGAGGTCGCCGAGGTCGGTGTGCTTGTTGATCTTGCGGGCCTCGTCGAGCGAGATCTCCGTGGCGGGCGTGAGGACGTCGTCGACGACCTCCTTCTGCACGTACATGTGCATATCGTTGTCCTTGATCTCGACGAAGACGTTGTCGGTATAGCCCTCTTTGTCCTTTTTATAGGCAGCGATCAGCGCCTGCGTGATCTTTTCGAGCATGTAGTCCTGCGGGATGCCGCGTTCTTTTTCGAGCTGGGCCAGCGCCGCAAAAATTTCTGCGTTCATGTTTTCCAGATTCCTCCTTTAGAATTCGACGCGAAGCCGCACCTGGGCGACCTCGGATTTTTCAAAACGTACTTCTTTTTCGCCCTGCCGGATGGTGACGGCCCCGTCCTCGTAGGCCGCGAGCGTCCCGGCCTGTTCCTTCAGGCCGTTCACGGGCTTATAGAGCTTGACCGTGACGGCGCTGCCGAGAAACTGTGCGAAATCGGACGGGCGCTTCAGCTCCCGCTCGAGTCCGGCGGAGCAGACCTCGAAGCTGTAGCTGTCGGGAATGGGATCCTTCTCGTCGAGGATCGGATCCACCGCGCGGGAGATGGCCTCGCAGTCGTTGATGTCGACGCCGCCCTCTTTGTCGATATAGAGCCGCAGGAACCAGTCACCGCCCTCTTTGACGTATTCCACGTCCCAGAGCGAGCAGCCGTGCGCCTGCACCACAGGCTTGGCAAAGGCCCAGACCTGTTCGGTGATCTTCACGAAAATTCCTCCTTTTCAGCAAGAAAGAGTGGGGAAGGATTCCCCACTCTCAAGTTTACACTATCAAGATAATTGGATTATACCACCCTTTGGCGGAAAAAGCAAGGGATATTCTTGAAATGATTTGGAATTTTCCGCGCTTTTTCCGTGTTTTTTCGCCAGCGGGCGGAATTTTTAGAAATTCCGAGCCGGTTTGGTGTCCACATTGTTTTCTTTGTTTGCTTTTTCCAGGAAAGGGGAAATGGACGGCATTTTCTTTTTGCTTCTCCAAAAAGAAAACGCCTGGCAAAAGAAAAGAGACCGGGGAAAACTTTCGGATGCTTTCCCCGGACCCCTTCTATCGACCAGAGCCTTGCTCTGGACTTGCGGCGTATGGAAGTCGGAGAATCTACGATAGACTTTGTAGGGGCCGATGCCGAGCGCAGCTGTTCGCGACGAAGGAGCGTTACAGATGCGGCCTGCCCCTTGCGGGTACTCATCGGCCCGAAGGCTCCCCTTGATTGCATCAAGGGGAGCTGTCATGGCACAGCCATGACTGAGGGGATTAAGGCCCTCGATTTTCCACCGCGCCAAATATAGAACACGTAGGGGCGACCATTGGTCGCCCGCTAAAGGCGCCCCTTTCAGGGGAGCCGAGCCGCGGCTCGCGGGGATTTGATTGGGAGGGGCGCTTGACAAGGGGCGGTTTGGAAACTATAATCAAGTTTCCAACGTGGACACGACATTCTGTGATTTTAAGGAGCGGAGAAACGAACGGATGGAACCGAAACACGTACCATTTGTGATCGAACGCGCGCGGGCGGAGGACGGCGCCGCGCTGCTGCAATATCTGAAGATCATCGGCGGAGAGACGAACAACCTCAGCTTCGGGCCGGAGGGCGTGCCGCTCAGCGTGGAGGCGGAGGAAGCCTATCTGCGCGCGCAGGAGGGTTCGGCCGACAATGTGCAGTATCTCGCGAGGGTGGACGGCGAGATCATCGGCACGGCCAGCCTGAACCGCAAGCCCAACCGGATGCGCCACCGCGGCGAATTCGGCATCAGCCTGAAAAAGGCGTGGTGGGGCTGCGGCGCGGCATCTGCGCTGGCGGAGGCAATCCTTGCGTTTGCAAGGGAAAACGGCTTTGAGCAGCTGAATCTCGAGGTGCGCGGCGACAATGCGCGCGCCATCCGGCTGTATGAAAAGCTCGGCTTCCGCAAGCTCTGCACCTTCCCGGCGTTTTTCAAGATCGACGGTGAGCCGGTCGATTTCGACCTGATGAATCTCGAAATCAGGTGACCGCCATGGAACCAGTGGTACGATATGCAGCGCGCGAGGATCTGCCGCGCGTGAACGAGCTGCGGCAGCAGGTCAGCGAGCTGCATGCAGCCGGGCGGCCGGACATCTTCCGCCCTGGCTTCTGCGAAGCGCTGCAGCAGCATGTTTACCAGCTCTTTGACGCGCCGGAATTCGATGTGCTCGTCGCCTGTGTCGGCGAAACGATCTGCGGCTTTGCCGCCGTGCAGTATGTGGACAGGCCGGAATCCGCGTATCTGTGCGCCCGCCGCTTCTACCACATTGAAGAATTCGGTGTGGACGATGGCTTCCGGCGGCACGGCGTGGGGACGGCCCTGCTCCGGTTCTGCCAGGCAGAAGCCGAACGCCGGGGCTTTGACCGGCTGGAGCTTGACGTCTGGTCATTTAATGAAGACGCGCAGAAATTCTACGAAGCAGTGGGATTTCAGACCTATCGCAGCCATCTCGAGCTGCCGCTCCACCGCCCGGAGGGAAGCCAAAAGACAGACTGAGAAACAGAAAAGGCGAGGAACCATGCCGTACGGTATGATTCCTCGTCTTTTTGTTCATCGCGGCGGCAGTCAGGTTGGACTGGCTGACCGCCGCCGCAGGAGGGGGATAAGCAGATTTAGTTCAGGATAATGCTCTTTCTCGCGGAGGCTTCGAACATTCTGAGCAGAATAGCCGCAGCTTCGCTGCGCTTGATGGTGCTCGCGGAATGGAACGTGCCCTTCGCATCGGAACCCGTCAGGATGCCCGCGCGATAGAACTCGTAGATCTCAGCCGCGAACTTGTCGGTCGCCTTCACGTCGGGAATTGCGTTATCCGCCACGGTGTTGATCGCCTTATAGGCTTCCTCCGCGCCGTGGAAGATGTGGACGAACTCGCCGCGCGTGACCGGCGCGTTCATCTGCGCCTTGGTGTAGTTCGCGTAGTCCTTTTCGATGATGCCATTCGCGACCACATAGTTGACATAATTGTCATACCAGTTCACGCCGCCGTTTTTCAGGCTGACCTCGCCGGTGCGGCCCAGCTGATGCAGAGCCGCGGCCAGCTTGATGGTCTGCACCACGGTCAGCGTTGCGTTCGGCTTGAATTCATTGACCGTCACGCCGTCGATCAGGTCGTTCTCCCACGCTGCCTTGACGCTGGAATAGTACCAGCTATCGGACGGAACATCGGCGAACGGGAACTTGCTCACGCTGGAACCGGCGTTCGGGTTGAACGGGAGCTGCGCAGGTTCGCTCGGCGTGACCGGAATGACCGGCGTCGGCGTGGGCGTCAGCTTCGGAATGGCATGGCCTTCTGCGATCTTGGTACCGCAGCCAAGGCAGTAGGTGTCGCCGGTATAGTCGCCGGAACCGGTTCTGCCCGGATTTTCCGGGTCCTTGCCGATCCAGAGATCGAAGTCCGACGGCTTCACGCTACCAACGTTGGGCAACATGCAGATCGGTTCGCCGTTGAAGTATACGGTGAGCGTGCCGCCGTTTTCAGGCGAATACGTGCCGGTCACGGTCGTGAACTGGTTTCCATACTGCGAGGGGTTAAACGAGGTATTGAACAGCGTATCGCTCCAGTTGCCAGCGCTGTTGCAGATATAGACGCCGATCGTGGTACTGCCATAGCGGATCGTTGCGCAGGAGTCGCCCTTGCTGAAAATGATATCCGGATGGTATGCCGCGTCCACACCACCTGTGACATTGGAGCGGAGCACCATTTCATAGGTGAAGGGACGGTTCCCGTTGATGATCTCGTTGAACTTATGCAATCCTTTTTTCGCTGACATGATCGCACCGGATTTTCCGAAAGAAAACATCCGAAATTTCCACTGAGTTTTTATAGAGTTTTCATAGAAATAAATTTGTGCAGAGTCTTCTCAATTCTGCGCAAAAACGGCCCCGCGCGGTTGGAGCCGCGCGGGGCATTTTGGGATAGGTCTCAGATTTCAGGCTGCTATCCGGTCATTGGAGCTTCAGGAAGTCGGCGCAATTCACGAGCGAGCCATCCGGCAAGCGGACTTCAAACACCGAGGTCTCGTTCAAGCGGACCGTGGTCACGTCGTGGAAGAGAACGCCCTGCGGCGTGATGGTCGCGTACTCGAACAGGCGCTTGCCCCATGTGGCCTGCGCGGTCAGCGTCATGCTGCCGTCTGCGCCGATCTGCCAGAGCTTACGTGCCTCGGGCGAGAAGTAATAGAGCTTGCCGCCGTTCGAGATCAGCGACATGCGATAACCCGGCGTGGCCTCCTCGGGCAGCGTGAGGACAGTTTCACGCAGATCAGGCTGGAACAGGCTGAAGCGCACAATCTTCATGGGCTGGTCGTCGCCGCCGTCGAACGCATAGGCGGTCGCACCGTCGAAGGTGATCTCGCTCATATAAAACTCGTCAAGATCCACTGCGCGGCCCTTTTCGCCGGTCGCAAGGTCGATCGACCAGAGCGTGTAATTATAAAACCGGTAGTCATTCGAGACATAGGAGTTGTCTCCGAAGAGGAACCACGCCTTACCGCCGAACAGATGCAGGCGCTCCATACGAGTCTCCTGCTTGAAGGTGATGCCGTCCATCAGGCTCTTGAACTGGCCGTTTTCGAGATACCCGAAGCGGTAACGCCATTGATCCGGATAGTTGGGGTCCCCGGCGTAATTTTCCAGCACGTAGAGTTTGCCGTCGTAGAACTGGAACGAGTCGATCTTGCCCTTTGCGGCGTAGACCTCATCGACCTCGTTGGCAGCGGGGTCGTAGCGGAGCAGCTTCTCCCACCACAGGAAGTAGAACGCGCCGTCCGCACCGAGATAAAGATTGTCCGGCACACGGTCGGAGGTAAAGAGCGGCTCCATGCTGCCGTCCGCCTTGCGCGCAGTCACACCGATCTCATCGGCGTCGTCATTGCGGTAGACGTAGTAGACTGTATCGCCGGACTGCACGGCAAGGCTGCCCTGATAGTAGTTGCCCATCTGGTTGGACATGGCGGGGTTGACGCGGCTGTCGTGGCCGACGCGCTGGCCGGGCAGGAGGAGGCGGCTGACGATCACGGCGATCTCTGCGCGCGTGGCCGAGCCGTTGGGATCAAAATTCCCGCCGTTTTTGCCGGTGAAGACGCCCGCGGCGTACATTCTCTGCACCGCCTCGCGGAACTCCGCATCCACGGCGTTCAGATCCGGGATGGTCTGGTCGTTGATCGCGGGCAGATCCTCTGCGCGCAGCACATTCGCAAACAGGCCCGCCAGCTCCTGGCGGGTGATGGTCTTCGCCGTGACGGCACTTCCGTCCGGGCACGTGGAGGGCAGGAGCTTCGCTTCCGTGGCATAGGCGATATATGGCTCGTACCACGCGCCGCCGGTCTCGGCGATCTCACCGTCGTTGCAGGCGGCGTGGATGCGCACGGCAATGGCAACGGCCTGTGCCCAGGAGACGGTCTGCTTCGGGGAGAAGCTCGTCTTCCCCGTGCCGTTCATGATCCCGCGGCGGGAAACGGCCTGCACGCCGGCTGCATACCAGCTGCCGGACGGAACATCGGAAAACGCACCGGGCTGCGCGTTCTGCGGATTTTGAAAGGCGGCAAGTCCTTCCGCAGCCAGCGCGGGCACGGACAGCGCAAGGCAGAGCAGCAGCGCCAGAAGGGCAAGGAATTTTCTGTGCATCATGGTTCCTCCTTAATCGGATATATCTGCATTATACACCAAACTCTGTAAATTGTAAATGATTTCCGCGCATTTTGGCCTCCGTATCGGCAAAAAGGCGTCATCTTCGATGACGCCTTTTTGCGAATTTCTTCAGTCTTTATATTTCAGGGCGCGGATGGCGTTGAGCACGGCGAGCACCATCACGCCGACGTCGGCGAAAATCGCGGCCCACATGTTCGCAATGCCGAACGCCACGAGCGCGAGGCAGCCGAACTTGACGATCAGCGAGAATACGATGTTCTGCTTCACGATGCCGATGCACTTGCGCGAGATCTTGATGGCCTTTGCGATCTGGAGCGGGTCGTCGTCCATGAGCACAACGTCCGCGGCCTCGATGGCAGCGTCACTGCCCATGGCGCCCATCGCGATGCCGATGTCGGCGCGCGTGAGAACCGGCGCATCGTTGATGCCGTCGCCGACGAAGGCCAGCTGCTCATGTTTGCCCTTGGCGGCCAGCAGCTTCTCCACCTGTGCGACCTTATCCGCCGGGAGCAGCTCGCTGCGGACTTCGTCCACGCCAAGCTCTGCCGCAACGCTCTCGGCCACGCGCTTCGCGTCGCCGGTGAGCATGACGGTCTTTGCCACGCCAGCCTTTTTCAGCTGCGCGATGGCCTCCTTGGAGTGCGGCTTCACGACGTCGGAGATGACGATGTGGCCCGCGTACTGGCCGTCGACGGCCATGTGGATGATCGTGCCGACGCAGTGGCAGTCGTGATACTCGACGCCGAGCTTCGCCATCAGCTTGCTGTTGCCCGCGGCGACGGCGTGCCCGTCGACCGTGGCGGTGATGCCGTGGCCGCTGATCTCCTCAATATCGGTGACGCGGCTGCGGTCAATTTCCTTTCCATACGCTTTTTGCAGACTCTTGCTGATCGGGTGCGACGAGGCGCATTCGGCCAGCGCCGCATATTCCAGCAGCTGCTCCTCGGCCAGCGGGCTGTGATGCACGGCTGTGACCTCGAAGACGCCCTGCGTCAACGTGCCGGTCTTGTCGAAGACGACGACCTTCGCCCCGGAGAGAGCCTCGAGATAGTTGGAACCCTTGATCAGGATGCCCTCCTTACTGGCCCCGCCGATGCCCGCGAAGAAGCTCAGCGGGATGCTGATGACGAGGGCGCACGGGCAGCTGACGACGAGGAAGGAAAGGGCACGGTAGATCCACTCCGTCCAGTCCGCATCCAGACCCGCGATCATGCGCCCGACCGGCGCGAGGATGGCCAGCGCCAGCGCCGCGATGCAGACGGCGGGCGTATAAATTTTCGCGAAGCGCGAGATGAACGCCTCGGAGCGGGATTTGCGCGAGCTGGCGTTCTCGACGAGATCGAGGATCTTCGAGACCGTGGACTCGCCGAACGCCTTTGTCGTGCGGATCTTCAGCACGCCGGACATGTCGATGCAGCCGCTGATGATCTCGTCGCCCGCGCGGACGTCGCGCGGCATGCTCTCGCCGGTCAGAGCGCTGGTGTTGAGGCTGGCGCTGCCCTCGACGATCACGCCGTCGAGCGGGACCTTTTCGCCCGGCTGAACGACGATGATGCTCCCGACCTCGACCTCGTCCGGGTCGACCTGCGTGAGCTGACCGTCCTGCTCGATGTTGGCGTAGTCCGGACGAATGTCCATCAGGGCGGAGATGTTCCGGCGGGATTTGCCGACGGCGTAGCTCTGGAACAGCTCGCCGATTTGGTAGAACAGCATGACCGCGATGCCCTCGACATAGTCGCCGCTCTTCGTCCAGATGGCCAGGCCGAACGCACCGAGCGTTGCCAGCGCCATCAGGAAGTTTTCATCAAACGCGCGGCCGTTGAGGATGCCTTTTCCGGCTTTTTTCAGGATGTCGTAGCCGATGACGAGATACGCCGCCAGATAGGCGATCAGCTGCGGAATGCCGGTGATGGGGATGAATTTCAGCGCAATCAGCATCACTGCCGTAATGAGGATGCGGATCAGCATCTTTTTCTGTTTCTTTGTCATGGAAGGGGCCTCCCTCATTCAAAGGTGGGCCGCCTGTGCCCGGAAACCGGAGACAGGCGGTGCGAAGTCTTAGAGTTCAATTTCACAATCCGGCTCGACCTTTTTGCAGGCTTTGAGCACGGCCTTCATCGTCTTCTTCTCGTCTGCGCCCTCGGAGAATTCAACGATCATCTTCTGCGTCATGAAATTGACGGTCGCGGAGGCGACGCCCTCGGTCTTGTTCGCGGCTTCCTCCATCAGGTTCGCGCAGTTCGCACAGTCGACTTCGATCTGATATGTCTTTTTCATGGTGTTGACCTCCAAATGAATTTTTGAATTAAACGCTTGCTTAATCTTTACATCCGCAGTATACTGTCCTCAAACGGGAAAATCAAGTCTTCGGGGGCGGGTGCTTCCGAAAAGGCGAAGGGAATTTCCAAAACGGGCAAAGGAGGCTGACCATATGGCAGGATTCGCGCTGCCGCACGACCACGGCGAGGGCGGCCACATTGAAAATCTGCACCGCGAGCTGATGAATGTGGCGCATTTTACGGCAGTTTCGGAGATCTTCAAGCAGCTCAGCGACCCGACGCGCGTGCGCATCTTCTGGCTGCTGAGCCACCGGGAGGAGTGCGTCATCAATCTGGCGGCGCTGCTTGAAATGTCAAGCCCGGCGGTGTCGCACCATCTCCGCTCGCTGACGGAGAGCGGTCTGCTCGTCAGCCGGCGAGACGGCAAGGAGGTCTATTATAAAGCCGCCGACACAGCGCAGATCCGGATGCTGCACGAGATCGTGGAGCAGGTGATGGAGATCGCGTGTCCGGAGCGCACCGTCGATTTTCAGGCGTCGCAGGAGTCCATCATCCGGCACGTCCACGACGAGCTGACGGCCAATCTTTCCGAGCGCGTGACGATTGAGGAGCTTTCGCGCAAGTATCTGATGAACGCCACCACGCTCAAGCGCGTCTTCAAGCAGGTCTATGGCGAGACCATCGCCGCACATATCAAAAAGCACCGCATGGAGGCAGCGGCCACGCGCCTGCGCACCACGCAGGATGACGTCGCAGCCATTGCGCAGGCCGTCGGCTATGAGAGCCAAAGCCGCTTCACCGCGGCTTTCAAGGAGACCTACGGCGAACTGCCATCGGAATATCGCCGCCGAAAGGACTGACGTGCCGCGCCGTGCGGCCGCTTTTGCGCAATGCCGTACTGCATACGGCAGCATTTTGTGTCTTTTTTCTGCCGAATTATGCCGAACGCTTGCATTTTTCTCGAAATCCGTTATGATAATGATGCTGGCGGCTTTTTCCAGCGGAAAACTTCGCATTTCCGGGAAGGCTATACGCCGAGGGAGGGGTTATTTTGGACGATTTATCTATGTTTGACGACGGCCTGTTCGATCTGTTTTCGGAGCCGGTGCTCCTGCTCCGGGACGGACGGATCGCCGCATGCAGCGCGGGTGCGCGCGCCATGGGGCTGGCCGTTGGCGCCGATGCGCCGACACTTCCGGATATCCCCTCCGGCGGCGCTTCGCTGGAGCTGACACTGGCGGGCCGCCCCCGGCCGGTCACGGCACGCCCGCTCGAGGACGGGATGCTCCTGCTCGTGCAGCCGGAGCAGACAGAGCTGCTCTCCGCGCAGACGCTTCTGGCTGTCTCCCACGCGCTGCAAACCCCGCTGGAAGAGCTGTTTTCCGTCGGGGAAACGCTCGTTCCGGTGTTGGAGGAGCTGGAGGATTCCAGGCTCCAACATTCGACCGCCGTCTGCCAGCGGGCGCTTTACCGGCTGCTCCGCCTGTGCGGCCATCTGCGCGACTTCGGCGGCGGACTGAGCGGCGAACTGACGCTCCGGCGCGAGAAGACCGAGCTTTGCAGCTATTTCGGCGACCTCTGCGAGCAGCTGGAATCCCTTTGCGCCGAGCTTGGCGTCTCGCTGCGGGAAAAGCTCCCCGCGCGGCAGTTTTACGGCTGGATCGACCGAAAGCGTCTGGGTTCGGCCATCTGCGAGCTGCTCTCCAATGCACTGAAATACACGCCGTGCGGCGGCTCGATCCTGCTGGAGCTGACGCGGCACGAACAGAACGCCGTGATCACCATTGCCGACAGCGGCGAAGGCATGGACGGCGAGACGCTGGCCGAGGCGTTTTCGAAATTCGGCCGCTTTGCCCCGCTGGACGACGGGCGGCGCGGCGCGGGCTTCGGCCTGCCGCTCGTGCGGCAGATCATCCAGCTCCACGGCGGCACGCTGCTCTTGCAGGGGCGCGCAGAGGGCGCGGCAGTCAGTATTCTGCTCCCGCTTTCCGCACCAGGCAAAGAACAGCTCAGTCTGCACAGCCCCGTCCTTGTGCCGGAGGATGACGCGCAGAACGCCGCGTTGATCGCGCTGGCCGATGTGCTCCCGCCGGAGGTTTACGACACCCGCAACCTCTGACCGTGATTTTCAAGGAATATCAAACGTCCCCCTCGGATGAGGGGGACGTTTTTGCTATGCAAAAGCAAAACAGGAAATGTGCCTTCTCGCGATGCGCCTTGTAGGGGCCGATGAGGGCATCGACCCCTAGTATCGAAACAGCGGACTGTTACAGGCAGAACAGCTTCCGCGCGTTATCCCATGTGGCCTGCGCCACGGTCGCTGCCGGGAGGCCGCGCAGCTCCGCGATCTTCTGCGCCACCAGCGGCACATAGCTCGGGTCGTTGCGCCGCCCGCGATACGGCTCCGGAGCCATATACGGGCAGTCCGTCTCGATCAGGATGCGCCCCAGCGGGATGCTCTTCGCCGTCTCCACGGCCTTGCGCGCGTTTTTGAACGTGACCACGCCGGTGAAGCCGATATACCAGCCGCGGCGCACCAGTTCGTTCGCCAGCTCCGGCGAGCCTGAGAAGCAGTGGAACACGCCCTTCACCGACGGGTATTCGTCGATGATCGTCAGCGCATCGCCATGCGCCTCGCGCTCGTGGATGACGACCGGCAGCTCCAGCTCCTCCGCCAGCGCCATTTGCAGTCGAAAGGCGTGCTGCTGCACGTCGCGCGGGATGTCCTCATAATGGTAATCGAGTCCGATCTCGCCAATGGCCTTCACGCGCGAATGCCGCGCGAGCTTCCGATACATCAAAATACGCGCCTCGTCCACCTGATCCGCGTCGTCCGGATGGCTGCCCACGGCGGCCCAGATCCGGTCGTACCGCTCCGCCAGCCGGATGGAACGTTCGCTCGACGGCAGGTCGCAGCCAATGTTCATCATGCCGCGCACCTGATTCTGCGCCATGCGGGCCAGAATCTCTTCAAAATCCTCTGCAAAGCACGCCTCGTCGAGGTGTGCGTGGGAATCAAAATACATGGGGTCCTCTCCTACTATTGTTCCTGTTGTCCGAGCCAGATGAGCAGCACCGCAATATCCGCCGGGGATACGCCGGAGATGCGGCTCGCCTGCCCGATGGAGAGCGGACGGATCTCCGCCAGCTTCTGCCGTGCCTCCACGCGCAGCCCGCCGATGGCGGCATAGTCCGCATCCGGCGGCAGGAGGCGGTTCTCTTCCCGCTGGAAGTCCTCCACCTGCTTCTGCTGCCGCGCGATGTAGCCGGCATACTTCATCTGAATTTCCACGGCCTCGCGCACCGCCTTCGGCAGCGCCGGGCGCTCCGGGTCAAACGGAGCCAGATCGTCATACGCGATCTGCGGCCGCCGCACCAGGTCGGCCAGACGGGCCGAACCCTTCACCGCCGCCGTTCCCTTTTCCGTCAGCATTGCGTTCAGCGCCGCCGACTCCGGGATGCCGCTCGACTCGAGCCGGCGGATCTCCTGCGCCACGGCGCGGTATTTTTCCTGCACCGCCGCATACTGCGCATCGCTGACAAGGCCGATCCGGTGCCCGATGGCGGACAGGCGCTCATCGGCGTTGTCCTGCCGGTGCAGCAGGCGGTATTCCGAGCGGCTCGTCATGATGCGATACGGCTCGTTCGTGCCCTTGGTCACAAGGTCGTCGATCAGCGTACCGATGTAGCCGTCGGAGCGTTTTAAGATCATCGGCGCTTCGCCCTTGATCTTCAGCGCCGCGTTCACGCCCGCGACGAAGCCCTGCACCGCCGCCTCCTCATATCCGCTCGAGCCATTGAACTGCCCCGCGCCGTAGAGTCCTGGAATTTTTTTGCTCTCCAGCGTCGGCAGCAGCTCCGTCGGGTCGACGCAGTCATATTCGATGGCATAGGCTGGGCGCATCATCTCCGCGTGCTCCAATCCCGCGATCGTGTGCAGCATTGCAAGCTGCACATCCTCCGGCAGGCTCGACGACAGGCCCTGTATATACATCTCATCCGTCCCGAGGCCGCACGGCTCCACAAACAGCTGGTGCCGGGGCTTGTCCGGGAAGCGGTCGATCTTCGTCTCGATCGACGGGCAGTACCGCGGCCCGACCGATTCGATCATCCCATTGAACAGCGGCGAGCGGTCAAAATTCTCGCGGATGATGCGGTGCGTCTCCTCATTCGTGTAGGTCAGATAGCAGACGGCGCGGTTCTCCGGCGGCGTGGCCGTCGAGAACGAAAAGCCCTCCGGCTCCGCGTCCCCCGGCTGGATCTCCATTTTATCCACATCGATCGACCGCCGGTTCACACGCGGCGGCGTCCCGGTCTTGAAGCGCCGCATCCGCAGCCCCAGCGTCTTCAAACATTCCGTCAGCCCGACGCCTGCCTGCATCCCGTCCGGGCCGGAGGCGTAGGCGCAGTCGCCAGTGATGACCCGCGCGTCCAGATACGTGCCCGACGCGATGATCACGGCCTTCACGCGGTAGACCGCGCCAAGCCGCGTCGTCACGGAGCAGACCGCTCCGTTCTCCACGCCGATCTCCGTGACCATCGCCTGCTTGAGGTCGAGGTGCTCCTGCCGCTCGAGCAGCTGCTTCATATGCTCCTGATAGCGCCGCCGGTCGGCCTGCGCGCGCAGCGAGTGGACGGCGGGACCCTTGCCGAGATTCAGCATCCGATACTGGATGCAGCAGGCGTCCGCCGCCTTTCCCATCTCGCCGCCGAGCGCGTCCAGCTCCCGCACGAGATGACCCTTGCCCGTCCCGCCGATTGCGGGATTGCATGGCATATTCCCCACGGCGTCGAGATTGATCGTGAACACGGCTGTGCGCAGCCCCAGCCTTGCACAGGCAAGGCCCGCCTCGATCCCGGCATGTCCCGCGCCGATCACCGCAATATCATAGTTTCCCGCATCAAATTTCATAGCGGACTCCTCGGTTTCCTGAAATAACAATGATCAGTTTATTCTAGCAAATCAACGTCCCTTTTGCAAGTGTCCTACCCGCGAATGAAAATTTTTCAACGCCGTACTGATTTCGGCAAACTTTTCCGCGTCTCCATGCTACAATACAGGCACAGCTTATCCAATGCGAGCGCACTTCATATCCCGGCAGCCGCCCGGCTGCCAATCCCACAATCCCTTTCCCCCGACCCTTTTCCGGGCCGGGGGACTTTTTCTTTGCAAAAGCGCCGGAAGGCACACCCAAGCGGGCGCCTTCCGGCGGTCTTGCTGTTTTTCGGTTTATGCGCTGCGGGCTTTACAGCTCCTCTTTTACCTTCCACAGGGCCGTCTCGCAGACATTCAGCGTCTCATCGATATCCTGCTCTGTGTGGGACATTCCGACGTACCAGTGGTGGTTCGGATGGTGCAGCACGCCGCCCTGCGCCGCTTCCGCATAGAAGGTGCGCCACGCCTTTTCCACTTTGCCGCCCGGCTCAAACACCGGCGCGCCGGAGAAGCCGGTGGGAGAGATCCACTTTGCATTGTCATAGTTGAAGATGATATAGGGCATGATGTCCACGCCGATCATCTCGGCTTCCACGCCGGTGCCCTTGATGATCTCACGCAGGCCGTCCATCAGCTTGCCGCCGAGCTTCCAGATATACGGGACAACGTTCTTCTCGCGGATGCACTCGATCGTCTTGATCGCCGCCGCCATTTCCGACGTGTTCGTGAAGAACGTGGAGGAAAATCTCGACTCTTTCAGGCTGTCCATCACATCCGCGCGGCCAACCAGCGCGGAGACGGCATAGCCGTTCGCCATGCCCTTGCTGAAGGTCGCCAGATCGGGCGTCACGCCATAGTATTCCTGCGCGCCGCCAAGCGACATGCGGAAGCCGGTACGCATCTCGTCCAGAATGAACAGTGCGCCATATTTGTGCGCCAGATTCTTGACGCCCTCCGGAATGCCGGCGGTCTTGGAGCTGCACCAGTCGTGCCAGCCGTTGTAGCCCCAGCGGACGATTTTGTCCCGGCCGGTATGGATTCTGGCGAGGCGCACGGCCGCCGCCGTGGCATCCGAGCCGGTTTTACACAGGTGTACCCGCTCCGCGCACGGGATCACGTCCACCAGAAGCTCTGCCAGCTGCGTCTGGACAGGACTTGTCAGCGAGGTCATAAAGCCGTTTCGGATCTGGGCAATGGCTGCCTCGTCCACTTCGTCGATGCAGTAGCCGAGGGAAATGGCGCCGTAGCCCATGATATAGCCTGTATATCGATTGCCGTTGATGTCCCAGAGATATGCGCCCTTCGACTTTTCAATGAACAGCGGGAACTGGCCCGGGATGTAGTTTTCCGGCGTTTTCGACTGCGTCGTGCCATGCCAATAGGACTTGCAGGAACGCTCGTACAGCTCATAGGATTTTGTGAATTTGATTCTGTTTTCCAATATGATCACCTTTGCTTTCTGATTCAACTAATTTTCCATATTTCAGGCTACACCGCACGATTCGGCAAGCTGATTCGGCGAGAGATTTTTCGTCAAGTCAAGGTTTGGGAAACGCAGATATACTTTGTGTACCCGCAAGGGCATTGCCGCATCCGTAAGGCTCCTTCGTCGCCAACGGCTGCGCAATATCTCAAGTTTTTCAAACCGAAGAATTGGCGGAAAAGGTCCGCCGAAGCGCGCCATGAACTGCATGGCCAATGTGACAATGAACGGCGCGAGTTTATAGTGCGTGATAACAAAGCCGTTGATCAGGCCCGTCAGGACGCCGACGCAGAGCGCCGCAAGGATCGCCAGAGCCAGCGCGTGCGTATGCAGGTATGTAGAGACGGAAATACAGCCCGACAGGGCAACCACGGAGCCTGCGCCGAGGTCGATCTGACCGCTGATGATTACAAGCGTCGTGCCGCAGGAGATCACAACGATCGGCGCGTATTGCTTCAGAATATTGATCAGGTTCTGCGCGGAAAGGAACGTCTCGCTCAGCAGCGCGCCAATGCAGATCAGCAAAACGGAACCCAGCACCACGCCGTATTGCTTTGCGAGGGCGGATATCTTGTTCTTTTTCATCACGATTATCTTCCTCCATCTGCCGCTAGGGCCATAATCTTTTCAGATTGGATCTCTTCTTTTTCCAAGGTTCCCTGTACCTTGCCCTGTGCCATCACGACGACCCGGTCACACGAGCCGACGATCTCCGGCAATTCCGAGGAGATCATGATAATTGCTATACTCCACGTTGTCCATCGTTGCAATTTTCTTTTCAAACGCCAGGAAAATGACTTTATTGAAGTCGTCTGTCATCTCCGGGATTGAGACGCCGAGCAGGATCTTGTCGTCGCTGCCATCAGAGACGGCAGATGAGTTTGAATCTGTTTCATTTTGTGGGTGCTTTTGTGATCTTCCTCTCTTTCGGGTTTCAGCGTGATTGGTGGGGTAAAGTTGATTTGGGTAATTTTTGTCATAACATAAACAGCACATCGGGCGAATCGCTGCATGCGGTTCGATATGTTTGTTTAGGTTACAAACTTATTTCGAAGGAACCGAGATGTCTATCACAAAACAAGCCGGTTTTTCGCCCGCTCTTCACCGCATTTTTTCGTGAAAATCCATAATTTTCGCAGAGCAATATTCTATACGACTGATAATCTGCATAAAATCACCTGGCACACTTTGTGAAATTTCCATAAAAAACGGTTTCTGGAAATTATATTGGGTTCCGCTCCCCTTCTCGCAGTATATAACAATTCTGCGCAATTCCGCACTGCCTTTCGACAGGATTTTCGGCAGCGGCTCCGCGGTTTTCAAAAAGCTCCGGGGAGCGGCAGAATCACACTTGCGTTTCCAGCTTGGCTATGCTATACTTTTGGTGTACACACCAAACGAGGGAGGATGTGGTCTGCATCGGCATTACGAGCGCGAGCTTACCCGCGAAGAAACGAATCCTGACCGTGTGCGTCAAGCTCTTTCTGGAAAAGGGCTACAAGCGGACGACGCTGGCGGAGATCATTGAAAAGGCTGAGGTTTCTTACAGCACGTTCCAGAACATTTTCCGCGCCAAGGACGGCGTGCTGACGGAGCTGACGGAGTTCATGTTCTCCAATCAGTTTGCCATGGCGCGCAGCATGACGGGCGCGCAGCTCCCGCCGGTTTACGTCTACGCGGTGGAGACGGCGATCCAGATGACACTGACGGAGCTGAACGAAAATCTGCGTGAGATCTACATCGAGGCGTACACGCAGAAGGAAGCCGCGGACTACATCTTCCGCAAAACGGCGAAGGAGCTGCACCAGATCTTCGGCCCATACCAGCCGGAGCGGACGGCGCGGGACTTCTACGAGATGGAGATCGGCTCGGCGGGCATCATGCTCGCCTATATGGCGCGGCCATGCGACGGGGAGCTGACGCTGGAGAAGAAGCTGCGGCTGTTCCTCACGATGAGCCTGCGGGCCTACCGCGTGCCGGAGGACGAGATCACGCGGACGCTGGACTTCCTCGCGGGCTTGGAAATCCGTGCCGTCGCGGAGCGGGTGATGCACGCGCTGTTCGAGGCGCTGGCAATGCGGTTTGAATTTTCCTTACAGGGAATTCCAGAGATCATCAAGAATTAAAAAAGGGCAACAACGCGCAATTTGGCAAGCAGATCCGCCGAGAGATTTTTCGTCAAGGCAAGGTTTGAAAAATGCAGACATCCTTTGTGGATTTCAAATTTTTCAAACCGCAGAATTGGCGGAAAAGATCCGGCGAAGCGCGCCGACACAACTGCGCGGTGCTGCCCACCAAACAAGGGAGTACTCCCTTGCGCATGGATGCGATCCATGCGCAATTCCCCTTTGAACCGCTGTCCCCGCGGGGTACGGGCACGGCACATATCGAAAGGATGCGCTGCTATGAAAAAACGATTGCTTGTGATGCTGCTTTTGCTCTGCCTGCTGCTGACCGCGCTGACGGCGACAGTGGCGGCGGCGGAGGACAACTACACTGGAGAACAAGGCATGTTGACCTTGAACATAAAGGGCCAAAAACGTTCGTTCTTCATAACTGCCCGCTATGACTGCGAAAATGACCATGGCAACACCGATTTATTTAATAACCGCGACGCTGATAAACTGCTCAGCGTCCAAGCCAGGAAAAACGGTAAGGAGGTTTCGATTGCAGAATGGGAGCCGGGAGACACCATTCTTGTAAGCATCTACATTTCAAGTTTCAACTGCGCAGACCCGAAGGGCTGCGACTGCGGAAAAATGGACAAAACCATCGAAGCAACGCTTGAATTTAACGCGGATGATTTCTGTCATCTGACGCGCACATCTACCACCGCTCTTACGGCCACAATGGAGCACATTCGCGGGGCCGACGTCAACGACCGCATAAATTTCAAATTTTATTGTTACCTTTACCCCCTTTATGAGCTTGAACACAACAAGGCCGGTGCCCCGACCTGCGAGAAGGACGGCTATGCTGCTGCGGACTGGTATCGCTGCCCCTGCTGCGGCAAGTGCTTTTTGAACAGTGACGGAACCAGCGAGATTACCGACAACCTCATCCCCAAGCTGGGCCACAACTTCAATGAGAATGGCGTCTGCCAACGCAAAGGCTGCAAATACCATGCTGAGGCATATATTTATAATTCTTTGACCGAGGAAAAAACCTATTGCGACACCGTTGCGAACGCGATAAGCACGGCCAAGGCTCCTGTTGAATCGGTTCATGTCGTCTCTTATGAGCGCAATACTCCCATCACCATCAATAAAGTTGTCGATCTCACCGTTGAGGAGGGCGTCACCGTTCCCGAGATCCGAATGGAATCACTCCCGAGCCAGGACACAGGCAATTATCCTGTAAATATCAATAACTACGGAACCGTAAAGCTGTTTTCTACGCCCGAAACGGTGAACGGCCAATATCGGGGCATCTTCTACACGAATCACTACCTCACCGAACGGATCACGGCAGCAAGTACAATTGCTGTGCGGACCATGCAGATCTTGAATACAGACACCGGAACCATTGGTGAAATCAACATTTCACAGACCGACAACCCCACGCCGAAGGTTCAGGTCACGAACAACGGCGGCACGATCACTACGCTGTCCGGTTCCCCAAAAAATGTCGCGCTGTGTACCGGCACAGGAAGCTATGGGACGATTACAAGCACGAGCGGCACGGCTGACCAGCTTCTGAACACCGGCTGCTATTTCTATTTCCCGAATGGTAAGGAGAAATGGGTCAACAGCGGCGTTGGGAAAACTGTTTCCGGCGTGATCGTCTCCTATGCGCCGTTCACGGTGAAGGTCAATCGGGATGGCAGCGCGCTCACGGCAACCAATGGCAGCTATACGATTGACAATGTAACCGTAGGCAAAGACGTTGTGCTCAGCGCCGCTTTCACGCTCAATCCCTCTAACTCCGGTCTGACCGTCGACGAATCCGAGATCACCAGCCGCTGGTATTACAGCGGCGAGAGCAAAGATGCCGCCACAGGCAAGGCGCTTACGCTGAATAACATCCAATACGGCGTCTATGACCTGATTTTTGAAGCGAAGGAAAGCACCTACGGCTTTACCACAAGCGTCAACGTCAAGGTCAACGTGAATCCGCCCGCGGAAAAAACCGCGATCTCCCTCAAGAATCAGCTCACATCGGACAGTTATACAAAAGTCTATGACGGCACAAAAGACGCGAGTGCAGTTCTTCCCTCCATTGAATTCCAACTTGCCGATGAGCGCGAGATCCGTATCTCACCGGACTACTACACCGCCACGGCGGAATACAAATCTCCGGACTGTATCGATGATAATAAGATCATCGTCACGGTTACACTGACCCCAGCGGGCGAAAATTACTATACCCTGACGGACGGCAAAATCGAGGTTCCAGCGACGATCACGCCGTATGATGGCGAATGGGTTGGCGATATACAATACAAGGCATTCTCTGTAGGCAGCAACTCAAGTTTGGGCAGCCCTCACGTCGGTGATCCTGTTCTGCCATATCTTCAGCTCAGCGGAATGATGTATAATACCGAGATGGGAAGGCTTTATCCGCGCAAAATTACGTCCAAGGATGGTTTCCAATACTCGTTCTATCATCTGCGTCCGGGCGCGACGGAACCAGATCCCGAGCTGGATGAGCTTCTGACCGCGGATTCTGTTTTCACATATCCTGAAGAGGGCTATAATTTCTACGCCGTTGTGGAACCCAGCCTGAATTACACAGGGTGCATAACGAATAGTACTGCGTATTTCTTCGTCTACGACAAGTATAACGGGAATTCACACACGCACGACAATGAGAAAACCTATGATAAGTGGGCTGGCGGCAGCTTATCCATTGCGACCGGCGGAACGGCCACCCGCTATCTCTCCGGTGCGCAGCCCAACGTCAATGTTGAACTGGCGCTCAGTCAGAAAAAGACGCTCGACCTCTGCCTGTACAACAAGGCCGTACACGTCATCGGCTCCAGCCACGACCAGATCTATCTCGTCGGCGGTTCGACGCTGGTGCTTTCCGATTGCCGCAAAACCGGCAAGGTCATCGGCAGCGCGGTCGCAAGCGGCTCCGGCGGTGTCGCGCATGTGAAGAACGGCACGCTCTCGGTCTACGACGTCACGCTCACCGGCGGCATTGCAAAGAATGGCGGCGCGATCGTCGTTGACAAGGACGGCACGCTGAACCTTTACAGCGGCGAGATCTCCGGCAACTACGTCACAGGCGGCAAGGGCGGCGCGATCTACATCAAATCCGGTGGCGTCGTCAACATGTATGGCGGCACGATCCGGAACAACCACGCCTATTCCGGCGACGGCGGCGCGATCTACGTCGCGGAGGGCGGCACGCTGAACCTCTACGGCGGCACGATCACCGGCAACACGGCCTCCGGTCTCGGCGGCGGCATCTACGTCGAAGCGGGTGGCATGGTGAACGTCAAGGGCGCACCCATCGTCAAAGACAACACCGCGAATGGCAAGCCCAGCAACCTCTGCATCTGCGTCAGCAACAGCAGTCCGCTGCTCTCCATTTCCGGAGACATGACGGACGGTGCGCAGATCGGCGTCAGCACCAACGCCTCGTGCCCCATGCTCCTTGCACGCGGCATGCAGACGGATTACAGCGCGTATTTCATCCCGGACGATGCGAATACCTTCGTGCTCTACAACAGCGACGCCAAGACGCTGACCCTGTGCGCAAAGCCCACGGCCACGCTCGAGGGCGACACGCTGACCATCAGTGGTAATTTGTCCAATACGTTTGTGCTGCTTGCGGCGGAGTATGACGCGGACGGCAAAATGCTCGCCGTGCATAGCTGGGACGTTGATATGGTAACGCCCGATTACACCTGCGATGTGAATCCCGGCGCGAAGATCAAATGCTTCCTGCTCCGCGCGACCAGCTATACCCCGGTTCTCACCCCCTTCTCCCCGCTCGCATAAACTCTCCATTTCCCACAGCAGCCCGGCGGATGGCATCCTCCATCCGCCGGGCATTTTCCCAGTCATCCTGCATTGACATGCCATTCACAGATTGTTTGGTTGACGAACCCATCAAGATCGGGTATGATATAGAAATTACAGAGGAAAGGGGCCGCACATGAGCGACGAGCAATGGATGCGCGAGGCGCTGGCGCTGGCGCGCGAAGCGGCAGCGGATGGCGAAGTACCCGTTGGGTGCGTGGTAACGCATGGTGAGCGCATCGTTGGGCGGGGCCGCAACAGGCGCGAGTGCGGGAAGTCTGCGCTGGCCCATGCGGAGCTGGAGGCCATCGCCGAGGCGTGCAAAACCCTTGGCGGCTGGCGGCTTTGGCAGTGTGCGCTATATGTCACGCTGGAGCCGTGCCCGATGTGCGCCGGCGCCATTTTGAATGCGCATATTCCGCGCGTTGTCTGGGGTGCAGCTGACCCGAAAACGGGCGCAGCCGGTTCTCTGGTCGATCTGCTGCACATGCCCGGCTGCTTCCAGCCGGAGGTCACGAGCGGCGTGCTCAGCGGCGAATGTGCCGCGCTGCTCACCGATTTTTTCCGCGCGCTGCGAAGATCGCGCGCGGAGGCGAAGAAAGGAATCATCGATGCGTTATAAAATCACCGCTGACAGCACCTGCGATCTCGGCAGGGATCTAATCGAACGATATGACATTGGCATTCTCCCGCTCTATGTGCAGCTGGGAGAGAAAACATACCGTGACGGCATTGACATCCAGCCGGACGACATCTACGCCCATGTGGCGGCGGGCGGCGGACTGGCCACAACGGCAGCAGTCAATCTGGCGGACTATGTCCGCGCGTTCACCGAGCTGTCCGACCGATACGACTTCGTCATCCACGTGAACATCTCGTCGGACTTCTCATGCAGCCATCAGAACGCGAAGCTGGCCGCGGCCGATCTGCCGAATGTCTACGTGGTCGATTCGCGCAACCTCTCCACCGGGCATGGCCACATCGTGCTCGAGGCCGCGCGCATGGCCGCCGAAGGCATGGGGCCGGAGGAGATTGTGCAGCAGCTCGAGGCGCTGACGGCCCGCGTCGACACGAGCTTCATTCTCGAGCAGCTTGAATACATGAAAAAAAGCGGACGCTGCTCCGCCGTGGCGCTGCTGGGTGCAAATCTGCTCAAGCTCCGACCCTGCATCGAGGTCAAGGACGGCAAAATGGGCATCGCAAAAAAATATCGCGGCACGTTTGCCAAGTGTCTCGAGGCGTACATCGCCGACCGGCTCGCCGGGCGGGATGACATCGAGCTTGGCCGGATCTTCATCACGCACTCCGGCGTGCCGGATGAGATCATCGCGCTTGCGAAGAGCTGCATCGCCAAATACCAGACCTTTGACGAGGTCTGCGTGACGCGCGCGGGCTGCACCGTGTCGAGCCACTGCGGCCCCGGCACAATTGGGATTCTGTTCATCCGGAAGTGACGCTATGAGAGAAATTCTGAAGCATGAGGCCCCCGTGCCCCTCTCCGAGGGACAGATTGAGACCTTCTGCCGCTTCGGCGAGGCGCTGCTCGAGCAGAACAAGGTCATGAACCTGACCGCCATCACCGAGCCGGGCGCCGTCGCGCGGCTGCACTTTGTGGACTGCATGGCACTGCTCCCGCTGGCAGATCTCCGAAGCAGGACGGTCATCGACGTCGGCTGCGGCGCGGGCTTTCCCGGCGTGCCGCTGAAGATCGCGGAGCCGTCCATCCGCCTGACGCTGCTCGACTCGCTCGGCAAGCGGATGCGCTGGCTGGAGACCGTTCTGCCGGAGCTTGGTGTGGACGCCGAGGTCGTCACCGGGCGCGCGGAGGAATATGTTGCCGGATGCCGCGAGCAATACGACGCGGCTGTCTCCCGCGCGGTTGCGCGGCTGAATGTACTGGCGGAGCTGTGTCTGCCATATGTGAAGGTGGGCGGACAGTTTCTCGCGATGAAGGGCGCGATGGCACAGGAGGAGGCCGACGAGGCCGCGTCCGCCATCCGCAGGCTCGGCGGGCAGATCGAGCGCATCGCAGAATACCCGATCGGCGACGCTATACACCGCGTCGTCATCGTCCGCAAAATTGCGCCCACGCCGAAGTCCTATCCCCGCCCCTTTGCCAAAATCAAAAAAGCACCACTTTGATCCCGCAGGGCCGCTCCGGAACGGAGCGGCCTGTTTTGTTGTGTCCATTTTTCGGTGCATTTTTTGTGGAAATCCGGAGCGTTTTTTGAAAAATATACGCAGTTTGTGCAGATCGTGCATAATTCCTGTTTTTGCGCAAAAAACTTGTACAGGGTCTTTACTTGACTGCACAAAGTGTCGTTTTTATACTATTTTGGGCAGGTTGCCTGTCCCAGAAGGAACGAAGGAGAAACAAACCAAATGGACTACGCAAAGGAGTCCCTCCGGCTTCATACGCAGTGGAAGGGCAAAATCGAAATTCAGGCGCGGGTGCCGGTCGAGACGAAGGACGACCTGTCGCTCGCTTACACGCCGGGCGTGGCGCAGCCGTGCCTCGAGATTCAAAAAGACATTGAAAAAAGCTATGAGCTGACGCGGCGCTGGAATTTATGCGCCGTCATTACCGACGGCAGCGCGGTGCTCGGCCTCGGCGACATCGGCCCGGAGGCCGGTATGCCGGTCATGGAGGGCAAATGTGTGCTCTTCAAGGCGTTCGGCGATGTCGACGCGTTTCCGCTCTGCGTGAAAACGCACGATGTGGACGAGTTTGTGAACGCCGTCGCGCTGATCTCCGGCAGCTTCGGCGGCATCAATCTGGAGGACATTTCCGCCCCGAGATGCTTCGAAATTGAGCGGAAACTCAAAGATAAGTGCGACATTCCGATCTTCCATGACGATCAGCACGGCACGGCCGTCATCACGCTGGCCGGTCTGACGAACGCGCTGAAGGTCGTCGGCAAGAAGAAAGAGGATGTTAAGGTCGTCACCTCCGGCGCGGGCGCTGCGGCCATCGCGATCGTGAAGCTGCTGCTGTCGGCAGGCTTCCGGAACATCACAATGTGCGACCGCAAGGGCGCCATCTACAAGGGCCGCGAGGGTCTGAACTGGATCAAGGAAGAGATGGCCGAGGTCACGAATCTGGAGCATAAAACCGGATCTCTTGCCGAGATGCTCGTGGGTGCCGACGTGTTCATCGGCGTGAGCGCCCCCGGCACGGTCACGACCGAGATGGTCAAGGCCATGAACCGCGACGCAATTGTGTTTGCGTGCGCGAACCCGACGCCCGAGATCTTCCCGGACGACGCGAAGGCCGGCGGCGCGAAGGTCGTCTCGACGGGCCGGAGCGACTATCCGAACCAGATCAACAATGTGCTCGCCTTCCCCGGCATCTTCCGCGGCGCGTTCGACGTCCGCGCGCGCGACATCAATGAGGAAATGAAGATGGCCGCGGCCCACGCGCTGGCAGAACTCATTTCCGATGACGAGCTGAGCGCCGACTATATCATCCCCAAGGCATTCGACCACCGCGTCGGCCCCGCCGTCGCAAAGGCCGTCGCCGAAGCGGCAAGAAAATCGGGCGTTGCTCGGATTTAGGCATAAAACTTCATGCACGAACGCTGCATCACGAAAATGCGCAAATGTCAGTGCATGAAGTTTTTGTGCATCATTTCCGGTTGCCCCGCAGGGGCGAGGAAATGGCACATTTCTGATTTTGCTATGCTTTTGCATAGCAAAACAGGGTATCTTCCACCGGAAGATACCCTGTTTGTTTATTTTGCGGTCTGTCCGTGGATGGGATCCTTTGTGACCGGCGAGGCAGACGGGTCGTTCACATCGTACCACGTATTGCGGCCATACATCAGCACCGGTGTGTTATCGTCCAAGTTATAGAACAGATACTTCATCGCGGCGTCCGGCGTATTGATGCAGCCGTGCGAGCCGTCATTGACGTAATACTCCCCGCCGAAGACCGAGCGCCACGAGGCGTCGTGGAAGCCGATGACGTCATAGATGATGCTGATCCAGTAGTTGACGAACACACGGAAATCCGGACCGACAAGGACGCAGTTGGTCTGCTTGTTATGCGAATAGTAAAGTCCGACCGGCGTCTGATGGCCGTCGAGCTTACCGGTGACGACGTTCGAATTGAGCACCATCTGGCCATGCTTGAAGAACGTCAGCTGCTGGTTGTCAAAATCGACCTCGACATAGGTATCGCCGATGGAGAACAGCTTGCCGTTCCGGTAGCAGTTCAGCGGCGCGTCGATCTCGCCGGACTGCCGGAGCAGCAGCTGATGGAGCAGCTCCTTGACGGCGGCATCCGTGTCCAGCTTATAATCGCAGGTCAAAAAGTCGATCTCCGTCCAGCCTTTGACGTAGGACTCGAACAGGAACGGCCCGTTTTTCACGCCATAGGTCTCGCTCCAGCCCTCGGCCAGCGTGCGCAGCGACGCCGTCGAAATCAGGACACGGCCCGTGCCGTCGTTCTCAGCCAGCGCGGTGAGCGCCTCCTTGTCGAGCGTGATCGTGTCGCCCGCGAGCGTGGGCGAGTTGCTGGCGATGTTGACCGTGATGGTCAGCTCCTGCAAGGCGGACTGCCACTTGGAGGACGCGATCAGCAGGCCGTCCTTTGAGAGGGACACGCCGTCGTTTTGATACTGATTTTGCAGCTTTCGCGCTGCGTCGGCGTCGAGGGCCTTCGCGTTCACGAGGCTCTGGAGAAGCGTCGTGCCGCCCTCTTTGCACTTGCAGAACAGCGCGAACCACGTCATCAGCGCGAGATCGCCGCGCGTAAAGGTTCCGGAAAACAGGCCGTCGGTATACACGCCGCAGTCTGCCGCAAAGGCCAGCGCGTCCGCGTATGTAAAGTCCTCGCCGTCTGCATAGCCGAGGGCGCGGAGCAGGAACACCGCATAGTTCTGTGCGGAGCAGGAGCGTGTGGAGCCAAAGGTATTCTCGCCGACGCCGCGCGTCAGGCTGTTGGCGTAGAGCCAGGCGATATACGGCTCGGCCCAGCCGGAGACGTCGGTAAATGGATGGCTGATCTCGCCGTTTTCAAAAGCGGTCTGTGCCGCCTCCTCCGCGCCGTAGAGACGGACGAGCATGGCAGCGGCTTCGAGGCGCGTCGGCGCGCGGTCGAGCGCAAAGCCATTGCCAGTTCCGCGGAAAACACCAATCGTGGACAGGGCATCGGCGGCGAGCTGTTCGGGTGTAGCCGGGACGGCCTTGGTGGTATCTGCATCGTCGGCGGCAAGCGCGGCAGGCGTCAGCGCGGAGACGAGCAGGAGCAGGACGAGCAGGAGCGAAATGCGTTTTTTCATATCCAAAGTTCTCTTTCTGGTAGTCCGGAAAACCGGCCTTCCTATTATAGAATGGAACGGGCCGGATTGCAAACTCTTTTTGGGCGGAAGATCGCGGTTGAATTTTTTTCGCGCTTCGTATAAAATATTCTATGAAATCATCAAACCCACAAAGGAGACACCATGAACGAAGCATTGCGTGCATATTTCCCGGTCGCTGACATGATCGCGGCAACCTTCGGCCCGTGCTGCGAGGCCGCGATCCACGATTTTTCACAGCCGGAGACGTCCGTCGTCCATGTGGCCGGGCAGGTCACGGGGCAGAAGGTCGGGCAGTCGTTTGACCATCTCATCAAAAACGTGCTGCTGAGCAAGGATTTTCAGAACGATCAATCGAACAACTACGTCTTTCAGACGCCCGACGGGAGGACGATCAAATCGTCCTCGGTGCTGCTCCGCGACGGCGGGCATGTGATCGGGATGCTGTGTATCAACTATGATCTGACCATCGGGCAGAGCTTTTACCAGCAGATGGCCACGTTTTACGGCGGAACGCAGGAGGACGCGGCCAACGGCGAAGTGGATGCGGCGGACGACGTGACGAGCATCATCGACGGACTGATCGACAGCATCTTACGCGGGACGGACGCCGGACAGATGAACCGGAAGAAGTGCGTCGAGCTGGTGCGGTTCATGGACGAGAAGGGCATCTTCCTCGTGAAGGGCGCGATCGACAAGGTCGCGGCGCGGCTCGGCGTTTCGAAGGTGACGATCTACAGCTACCTCGACGAGGCCAAGGGCCGGAGATAAGCGGGGCTATGTCTGAAAAATGGACACAGTCCGGCACAAAACGACGCTATCGCTTCGTCTGAATTTTCACTATAATTGGAATATCTGGAACAAGAGGGGACTGGAACATGGCAGAAATTGCATTCGAACTGCGGCCATTTTTGAATGAACAGGGACAGCTGATATCGCTTCCGGCGAAGAATAAGAAAAAGCTGCTGGCGATCTGGTATCTGGCGGAGCGGATTCCGGCGCGGCGGACGTTTACGGAGGCGGAGATCAACGACGCGATTGACGACCAGACGACGTTCCGCGACCACGCGACGCTGCGCCGCGAGCTTTACAACCACCATCTGCTGGATCGCACGAACGACGGAAAGACCTATTGGAAGGAAGAGACGGAACTGACGCTGCCGGAATTTCTGGCGAAATACTGCTGAGGAGACGGAAATGGACGCTGAATTTGTGACGCTGACGCCGGAAAATCTTGCGCAGGAGACGCTCTGCTGCATCGTGCGGACGCGGACAAAGCATCCCGGCGTAGAGGCGAAGCGCGCATGGCTGGCGGAGCGGCTGCCGGAGGGACATGTATTCTGCAAGCTGCGCGGAAATGGCTGCGCCTTCGTGGAATATGCCCCGCTGGAGACCGCGTGGGTCCCGGTGCTGGGCGAGAATTACCTCTATCTCTACTGCCTCTGGGTGCAGGGCGCGCCGAAGGGGCAGGGCTATGGCCGGGCGCTGATGGAGCACTGCATTGCAGACGCACGGGCCAAAGGCCGTGCGGGCGTCTGTATGCTGGGCGCGAAGAAGCAGAAGGCATGGGGCTCTCTGACCAGAGCTTCGCACGGAAATTCGGCTTTGAGACGGTCGATACGGCGGGTGAATATGAGCTGCTGGCGCTGCACTTTGACGATGCGGAGCCGCCGCGCTTCGCGCCCGGTGTCAAACGGCAGACGATCAGCAATGACGGGCTGGTGGTCTATTTCAGCAACCAGTGCCCGTTCATCCCGCAGCGCGCGGAGAAGCTGCAAAGCTACTGCACGGCACACGGCATCCCGGCGGACTTCCGTCATGTGGATTCGCTGGAGGCGGCAAAGGTGCTGCCCTGCGTGTTCAACAACTGGGCCGTGTTCTGGAACGGGAGCCTCGCGACCGTCAATCAGATCGACGGCGCGGGACTGGAAAAGATCATTGGGCGAGCATGATTGACCAACGGCCGCCCAAAGGCCCTCTCTTCGCAGAGGGGGCTGGCCGCGCAAAGCGCGGTCTGGGGGCCGATGAGGGCATCGGCCCCTACAAACACGAGCGAGGTGCGGCGGAAGACCGTGGGGCGACAATCCCTCAGTCGCCTACGGCGACAGCTCCCTTTACACAAGGGAGCCTTTAGCTGCGGCGGGCGATACAATATTTGTGACAGGAGGGTGATGGGATGCTGCGGATGGAGATCGCGCTGTTTCTGGTGCTGTGCGCGGTGCTGCTGTTCGGGAACTGGCGGAGCCTTGACCGGAAGAAGCGTTTCGCGATCGGCGCGGCGCTCGTCATCGAGTTTACGGTCTGCGCCTTACAGGGGCTGCACCACACATGGCTCATCAGCGGCATGGGGCTGACGCTGATGACGCTGGCGTTCTATCTGACGCTGGAAAACCCGGACATCCTGCGCGGCGAGCTGACGGAGCAGAAGCTCTCGATGCTCTATCTCAAAAGTCAGGTCAACCCGCACTTCCTCTATAATACACTCGACGCCATCCGCATCCAGGCCCAGCTGGACGGCGACAAGCCCGTGGCCGATCTGCTGATGCGGCTGGTCGATTTCTTCCGGCTGAGCGTCAAGGTCGACCGGCCGATGGTCACACTGGACGACGAGTTAGAACTGCTGGAGGCGTATTTGGAGCTGATGTGTGTCCGCTATCCGGAGCTGCAATGCGACTATGACGTCGACCCGGAGCTGGGCGGCGCACAGGTGCCGAATTTCATCCTGCAGCCCATCGTGGAAAACAGTCTGCTGCACGGGCTGAAGAACAAGGGCTACCGCGGGCGCGTCGCCATTGCGGCGCGGAAGCTGGACGGCGGGGCGATGGAGGTCACGGTCTGCGACAGCGGGAGCGGCTTCGCGCCAGGCAAGCGCGCGGAGATCGACGCGATGCTCGCGAACTATGCCCATCAGGCCCCGAAGCTCACCGGCAACAGCATCGGCATTCTGAATGTACAAAAGCGCATCAAGCTGCTCTGCGGGCGGGAATACGGGCTTTCGTACACCGAAAATGAGACGGGCGGCGTGACGGCGCACATCCTGCTGCCGTATCAAGCGCTGGAAAACGGAAAGGAGCGATCGGAATGAAGCGGCTGGGCGTTCTGCTCGTCGATGACGAGATCATGATCCGCGAGGGCTTCAAGCGCCTGTTTGACTGGGAGACGCACGGCTGCGAGGTCGTGGGAGAGGCGGTGGACGGCATGGAGGCGCTGGCAAAAATCGATGCGCTCGTTCCGGACATCGTCATCATGGACATCAACATCCCGATCATGAACGGGCTGAAGGTCATCGAGCTGGCCCGCATGAAGCACCCGGATATGGCGTTCGTGGTGGTGTCGGGCTACGACGATTTTTCCTACTGCCGCGAGGTGCTCTGCCTGAAGATCACGGACTATATTCTGAAGCCCGTGAACTACGAGGAGTTCGGCGCGTGCATCGACAATCTCAAGATCGCACGCTTTCAGAAAACCGTTACCGAAGCCCCGACCGAGCAGGGCGAGCGGACGATCACGGGCCTGACGCGCTATTTGCGAGCGCATCTGGCTGAGGATGTCAGCCTTGGGATGCTCTCTGACGAGTTCCACCTCAGCGCCCAATACATCAGCCAGCTGTTCAAAAGCGAGATCGGCGTGATGTTTATTCTGATGTCGCTGCTCTGCCGCCACGGCGCAGAGCTGTCCGGAACGGAGCGCGCGTAATTTCAGGAAGCGCCATATCGACAGGCAGCCGCCCGAATGGGCGGCTGCTGTTTATTTTTTGGGTTTTGTTGGAAAAACAACGAATGTTCTCCCCTGTTTTGGGTATACTTGAGGCAGAAAGGGGGCGATCATTATGACTGGAATCAAAAATCTCGACAAATCCACGGTGCTGCACCTCAAGGAGCAGATCGCATATCAGCCCGGACAGGTCGTCAGCCGGACGCTGGCGCAGAACGAGGCGCTGAGCGTGACGCTGTTCTCCTTTGACAAGGGTGAGGAGATCAGCACGCACGAATCCGGCGGCGATGCCTTTGTCACCTGCCTCGACGGCGTGGGCCGCATCACGATCGACGGCGTGAATTACGAGCTGCGCGAGGGCGACAGCATCGTCATGCCCGCCCACCATCCGCACGCGGTCTTTGGGCAGGAGCAGTTCAAGATGCTCCTCGTCGTGGTCTTTTGAAAAACAATTCCCTTGGCCATTCAAAAGTCGAAGCGTCATTGCGAACCAGTGACCGATGTCACTGGTTCGCAATGACGCTTCTATTTCAGA
>OLNF01000681.1_pt1 | contig 30448 bp, 27 predicted proteins | sample 1673061 | NCBI WGS metagenome assembly OLNF01 (sample SAMEA3136751, study PRJEB25190) | human gut metagenome
GAAGTGCTGGATCTGGATGCACTGACCGGTGGCTATAATCTGCAGATCGCCTGGTCAACGGCTCATGCGGCGGCAATGGCGGCAGCTGAGGCAGAAAGATAAAAGCAGAAAACTGCTTGGTAAGAAGGATATTGCAGGATATTTTAGGACAATAAGACTGTCAGAGGATGAAGTGGTTTTGATAAAATAATAAAAAAACGGAATATTCCGGGGAAAGAGGAAAACATATGAGTTATGCAATCGCAATCGACGGACCGTCCGGTGCCGGAAAAAGCACCATCGCAAAAAGAGTGGCAAAAGAACTGTCTTTTATTTATGTAGATACCGGAGCCATGTACCGTGCCATGGCACTGTATGTGCTGGAACAGAATATTGATCCGCAGGATCAGGCAAAAGTAGCAGCAGCCTGCCCGGATATCGATGTGACGATCCTTTACGAAGACGGCGTACAGCAGGTACTGTTAAACGGAAAAAATGTATCCGCTGAGATCCGTCAGGAAATTGTAGGAAATACCGCATCCAGGATCTCCGTGATCAAGGAAGTGAGAGAAAAACTGGTAGCACTGCAAAGACAGCTGGCAGCAAAAGAAAATGTCGTGATGGATGGAAGAGATATCGGAACTCAGGTACTGCCGGATGCCACAGTCAAGATTTATCTGACTGCCAGCGCAAAAGAGCGTGCGAAGAGAAGATATCTGGAACTGCAGGAAAAAGGAATGCCGGGTGAACTCGATCAGATCGAGGCGGATATCATCGAGAGAGATAACCGCGATATGAACCGTGAGATCTCCCCGCTTCGCCAGGCAGAAGATGCAGTGTTGGTGGACGCGTCTTTTATGGGAATCGAAGAAGTGACCGCGGCAGTGATTGCAGAATTTGAGAAAAAGAAACAGGCATAAGAGGTGCATATGGAAGAAAGAAAGATTCTGGTAGCCCGTACCGCGGGATTCTGTTTCGGCGTGAAACGGGCGGTGGAAAAAGTATATGAACAGGTCAACATGGGCAAACAGAATATTTACACCTATGGACCGATCATTCATAATGAAGAAGTGGTGACGGATCTGGAAAAAAAAGGTGTCCGGGTTCTGGAAAATGAACAGGAACTGAAAAATCTTATGGAAGGAACTGTGGTGATCCGTTCTCATGGCGTACCGAAAGAAATCTACGAAGTGATCGAAGAAAAAGGGCTGGAATGTGTGGATGCCACCTGCCCGTTTGTACGGAAGATCCATAAGATCGTGGAGCGGGAAAGTAAAGCAGGACGCCATATTATTATTGTTGGCAATGATACTCATCCGGAAGTGGAAGGCATCAAAGGCTGGTGTGAAGGTCCGGTGACTGTGATATCCAGCCACGAAGAAGCCGAAAATCTCGCCTTTCCGGAGGGGGAAAAGCTGTGTGTGGTGAGTCAGACGACATTTAATTACAACAAATTTCAAGAATTAGTTGAAATTTTTGAAAAAAAGAGGTATGATAAAGTTGTTTTAAATACGATCTGTAGTGCGACCGAGGAAAGACAGATGGAAGCACGGCAGATTGCCTGCGAAGCAGATACCATGATTGTCATTGGCGGCAGACATAGTTCCAATACGCAGAAATTATACGAGATTTGTCGAAAAGAGTGTGAAAATACTTACTATATACAGACACTTGTTGATTTGGATACTAAGCCTTTTCAATGTATTGGTTGCGTAGGTATTACAGCGGGGGCTTCCACCCCAAATAATATAATTGAGGAGGTTCAAAAACATGTCAGAATTAAGTTTTGAACAAATGCTGGAAGAATCATTAAAAACAATTAGAAATGGGGAGGTAGTCGAAGGTACAGTAATCGACGTCAAAGAAGACGAGATCATTTTAAATATTGGTTACAAAGCTGATGGTATTCTTACAAAGAACGAATACAGCAACGATTCCTCTATCGACCTTACAACTGTAGTAAAACCTGGTGATACTATGGAAGTAAAAGTCCTGAAAGTAAACGACGGTGAAGGACAGGTTCTGCTGACCTACAAGAGACTGGCAGCAGAAAAAGGAAACAAGAGACTGGAAGAAGCTTTCGAAAACAAAGAAGTTCTGAAAGCAAAAGTTTCTCAGGTACTGAATGGCGGACTGAGTGTAGTGATCGACGAAGCAAGAGTATTCATTCCTGCAAGTCTGGTTTCTGATACTTATGAAAAAGATCTGAGCAAATATGCAGATCAGGAAATCGAATTCGTTATCACAGAGTTCAACCCGAGAAGACGCCGTATCATCGGTAACCGTAAACAGCTTCTTCTTGCTGAGAAAGCAGAAAAACAGAAAGAATTAATGGAAAAAATCCATGTTGGCGATACAGTTGAAGGAACTGTTAAGAACGTTACAGATTTCGGTGCATTCATCGATCTCGGCGGAGCTGACGGACTTCTTCACATTTCCGAAATGTCCTGGGGCAGAGTAGAGAACCCGAAGAAAGTATTCAACGTTGGTGATACTGTAAAAGTTCTTATCAAAGAAATCAACGGAGATAAGATTGCACTTTCCCTTAAGTTCCCGGAAGAGAATCCATGGCTCACAGCAGCTGAGGACTTCGCTGTAGGAAACGTAGTAAAAGGTAAAGTTGCACGTATGACAGACTTCGGTGCATTTGTAGAACTTGCACCTGGTGTAGATGCACTTCTTCATGTATCTCAGATTTCTAAAGAGCATGTTGCTAAACCTGCAGATGTACTGTCAATTGGACAGGAAATCGAAGCTAAGGTTGTAGACTTCAATGGTGAAGACAAGAAGATCAGCCTGAGCATGAAAGCTCTCGAAGCACCAGTTGAGGAAAACACAGAAGAATAATTTTATATAGTCAGAAAGTATTGATACCGTCTTTGCCGGAGATTCCGGCAGAGGCGGTATTTTTTATACCATAGGAAATTACTCCGTAATTTTTCTATGATATAAAAATCCCTTCGGGCAGGATTGCACTGCGGCGGAGAAAAATTGTGCCGCTGTATTGTTACTGAGAACGGAGCGAACAGTAACTAAAATACAGAAAAAAGTATATCTTTATAAGAAATATATTGAAAAAAACATATATTAGAGGTAATATAGTATGAAGACGATGCTATAGGGATTTTATGTAAGACAGAAGATGTCTGCATAGGAAGTCGGGTGAGAATCCCGCACAGGAACGCTACTGTGATGAGTGAAAGCTCTAGTCAGGTCTATCTTTATAGCTGAGTGCAGAAACCCTCGGTTTCAGGGTGGCACGGTATTTTGTGATGGAGTCGTGTCGTAAAAGGCGCGTCTTTTTTTATTTTACAGAAAATTTTTGATAATGTTTTGTGGAATAAAAATGTTCCGCGGAAATCGCACTGTATTAAACAGAATATCCGGGTAAAAGAAAGGAGGAAAGTGGTATATTACATAAAAGTCTGTAAGAGACGACCACATTGCATAAAAGACGTGCAGATCATAGAAAAACTGATGCATATCTTTGCACAGGAAAAAGGAAAGAGAGGTAAAAAGATGCTAAAAAAGGAACTGCGCAAAAAAATACAGGCAGTTATAATGGCGGCAATTGTGACATTTACCACAGTAGGAGCACCTGCTGTCACATTTGCAGATGAGTTACCGGGTGAAGCGGTTGTTGCTGAATTTTCTGACGGTGAAGAAGCAAGTGGAAATAGTACGGGAGATGAGTTCTCTGCAGGAACAGATGTAACAGTGCAGAACAGTGTCGGAGATGATCAGCCATCAGTATCTGCAGATGAAAACAGTGACGGATCAACGGAAGATGGGGCTGCAGAGGCGGCAGCTCAGGAATATCTGAAAGCTAATTTTATTGATGGAACTAATAAAATTATATTAAACGGAGGAACTGGTGTTACAAAGAGTGAAGACGGACTTACTTATAATGTAGGACTTACGATTCCGACAAGCGGTTCTGCTATCAGCAGTATGAGACTGAAATATGTTAACACAGCTTATAAGACGGGATGGTATATTTCAAAGGATAATCCATATGTTGGATATAAGGATCCGGCAACAAGTGGCAGCCGTGGAATTACACGTCCGTCTGCTGAAGAAGGACCTTACAGTTTTACTGCAACTTTGAAGCTTTTTGAGAAAAATACAGATGACAGTGCAATTAATGACGGCACAGCGACTGCTCTTGCCACACAGGATTTTACTATTATTCTGGCTCCGGAAAAGAAAAAATATACAGTAAATGTGAAACCTGTCGATGCAAAGACCGGTGCTGCAGTTGAGAGTGCTTCTGTAGAAATCCAGAAGAACTGGAATTCGCTGAAACCGGAATCAGATGGAAGCTATATTCTCACAGAAGGAGAAGAATATACTCTCACAGTAACAGCAGAAGGGTATGACAAATATACACAGACATTTACCCCGACTGTTCAGGGGGATATGGAAGTAAAACTTTCTCCGATCATTTACAGAAACACTACATTTGCTGTAACCGGAAATGACGGTACTGTGATCACAGATGCGGATATTACATTGAAAGAGGGCTGGTATACAACTCTGAAACCGCAGGAAGATGGCAGCTATAAACTTCAGGTCGGCAAAGAATACAAATATACTATTACAAAAGACGGATATAAAGATGCATCCGGAAGCTTTACTGTGCCGGATGAAGATGGAGATTATACATTCCCGGTTGTGCTTGAGTCCAATATTGACCCGGCCGATCAGGCTGCTGTAGATGCAGTAAAGAAAGCTTTTGATGCAGAATTTGGAAGTCTCCGCCCAATATATGGAACAGACTCCAATATTGCAGATACAGTACTGGCAAGAATTCAGAACTATACGCTGGACGTGGATGTATCAAAAGTAAAAGTTTCTCTGGAATCAACAGAGGATTCTACATACATCGGAACAGACGGAACGATCCATTATGTGACAGATGGACTGGGCGGCATGGGCGTATATTCAAAGAATATAAGCTGTACGTTCAAATTTACCTGCAACAGCGCATCCGCAGTATCTGACCGTACTGTAACTGTTGGATGGGATAGAGAATATTTCAAAGGAAAAATGCAGATTGAGGCGGACAGTCTTACATGGGACAGCATTAAAGGAAACAACGAGTCTCAGGAAGAGGTAGATTCTGACCTGACACTTCCGGGATGCATGGGCTCCAACGCACGTTCTGTATGGTCAGAGATTACATGGGAATCTTCAGAACCGGATGTTATTTCCATTCAGGCACCATCTATTGATTCCATGATCTATCCGAGAACCGGAAAGATTCAGCCAAAGACAGAAGACACAGAAGTAACGCTGACAGCTACATTTAAGGCAAACAGTAATGTTATCAATGACTATTTTGAGAAAGTTGACAGTTTTGGAACAATTACAAAAACTTTCAAAGTAACTGTAAAAGGAACCGGAAATCAGGTTCCTACAGCAGAAGAACTGAAAGCACTTCTGGACAAATATTATACAGCAGAAAGTCTGCAGGATTTTAATTCCAAGGAACAGCTGGATACAGCTAACTGTACCGGTGACATTCAGCTTCCGCGTTATACAAGGATCAAGGATGAAAATGGGGATTATGTATTTGCCAATAAAGAAATTACAGTTACATCAAGTGATCCTGAACTCCTGAAAGTCAACGGCTACAGAGTAGCAGTTGATATGTTTAAATATGAGAAAGATACCACAGCAAATCTTATTGTGACTTTCACAAGAGAAGGTGTTACAGCTGTTAAAGAGATTCCGATCACAGTTGCCACAAAGGGAATCAATGAGGCACTGGATAAAGAACTCGCAATGATGGACTACGCAAAAGCCCATTATTTTGACGGTATCAAAGGTGACAATACAGATGCGGATAATATCACACAAAACCTTCAGACTTTCCAGGAAATGTATCTGGATAGTGATGGAAATGCAGTATGGGTTCACAATGCAGATGATAAAACAGGTGCAGGTATCGGACCAGATGATTACTTTGATGATCCGTGGGTTATGGAAGGCCAGGGATATAATCACTTTAAATCTTCTGATATCAGTGTGATCAAACATGAAAATCTTGTTGTAACAAGACCGGAAAGTAATACACAGGTTACGATCAGTTCTCTTCTTTCCAGCGAGAAATACGGCCAGTTTGCAAAAGACCATCCAGACAATGAGAAACTTCAGAAACTTTACAAACAGGAAGTTTCTGTTACAGTAACTGTAAAAGGTACCAAGGCAGAGTCTGAAGCACTGAAATCAAAGATTGAGGAAGCAAATGCTCTTCTTGAAACAATTACAGAAGGAACAGATGCAGGCCAGTATCCGGAAGGAACAAAGAAAAAACTTGCAGATGCTATTACAGCAGCACAGGCAGTTCTGGATGATACAGAAGCAGAAGAAGCGCAGCAGACAGCGGCGATTGCAGCTCTTGTTAAAGCAATGAAGGACTGCAGGGATTCCCGTATTTCACAGACCGCAGATGTAACTGCGATCGTAAATACAACAGCGAATACAGCAGGGGAAGTTCAGAAGATTACAGTAAAATCTACGGATGCGGCGATTTATGGATATGCTAAACCGGAAGCATATCAGAATGAGGTAACTGCTCTGGATGCATTTGCTGATATTCATGCGGCTATGTATGGAGATGAATTTAAAGCAGATCCTGAAAAATATTTAAAAATAAACGAAAGCGGATGGGTCACCAAAATGTTTGGTGCAGACGGCGGAAATATTGGATTTCTGGTAAATAATACTACACCTGTTGATGCATCCGGTATGGGAAGCTTATGCAATAACACAGTTCTTAAGAACGGTGATGTATTAAATGTGTTTGTCTACAATGATCCTGGTTATGGCGACAGATATTTGTATTTTGATGCTGTTAGCACAGATATTATGGCAGACAAAGCATTTGATTTGAACGTAAAAGGAAGTAAAGTAGCATGGGGAGAAGCTGCCGCTGCACAGAAAGATGTTACAGTAGAGCTTCGCGACAGTCAGGGAAATGTAGCAGCAACAGGCATAACAGATGAAGAGGGAAATGTTTCATTTAAGGTAGTAACTGCAGGAAATTATACAGTAGTTATCACAAAAGCACCTTATGATTATTATATTCCTGTAAATGCGCAGATTTCTGTAAAAGCACATGAACATAGCTATACAGCCTGGAAAAAGGTAAGTGACGCTACTGTTTTTGAAAAGGAAAAACAGGAACAGACATGTAAGTGGTGCGGCGAAAAGAATTATAGATATACAGGAGAAAAACTGGAGCCAACTGTTAAACTCAGCGTATCCAAACTTACACTTAAAACTAAACAGTCCAAGACAGTAAAAGTAACAGGGCTTGCTAACGGAGACTCTGTAAAAAGCTGGAAATCCAGCGATACAAGTGTTGCTACAGTTGATAAAAACGGAAAGATCACTGCAACCAAAAAAGAAGGTACAGCAGTTATTAAGGTAACTCTGGCAAGTAAAAAGACGGCAAAAGTGGCAGTTACTGTAAAATTTATAAGAACCAAAAAAATTACTAAAGTACCGAAGACGCTTAATCTTACTGCCGGCAAGAAGTATGCACTGAAACCAGTTGTAACGCCTTCCAATTCTCAACAAAAAGTAACTTATAAGAGCAGCAACACCAAGATTGCCACAGTAAGTGCAACTGGTGTTATTAAAGCAAAAAGGGCAGGAAAAGTAACTGTTAGAGTACAGTCGGGCAAACAGAAAGCATATGTAAAAGTAACTGTTAAACCGGCACCTGCATTAAAAGCTATTAAAAATGTTCCGACAAAGAAAACTATTGTAAAAGGCAAAACCTATACATTAAAACCGCAGTTGTATCCAGCCGGCAGTATTGCAAAGATCACTTATACATCAAGCAATACAAAAGTTGCTTCTGTAGACGCAAAAGGTAAGATTACAGCAGTGAAAAAAGGAACAGCAGTAATCACTGTGAAAGCAGGTAAATTTACAGTAAAGTGTAAAGTAACAGTAAAATAATCAGTACTGTCTGATGATAGTAGTTGATATGAAGCGGAATCTCTAAATAAAAGAGAAAAATGATTCGGTAACTGCTATTATTTAAGAAAAACAATAAAATGATGAAAACTCGGTGCAGGATATAAAATATGCAGGAGTTTTCATCATTTTTTGTTTTTGTAGAATCTGTGTTTGGAGATTTACAGAAAGCTTAATTTAACGTTTTTAGTAAATATGGCAATGCATGTTTTAGATACTGTTTTTGCTGTTGTGGATTATTGAGAAACGCATCCGAGCATGCAAACCATGTATAACAGGTATTTTTGGTAGCTGCTTTCCGATGCTTTTTGTCAATTCCTGAACCAAGTGCCTTTGGGATAGCAGTATCTTCTTCCGGCAGATAATAGTAATTTTTGTGATCGGAATAATATTGCTTCAGTTTTCCGTTTGTTGTTTTTATAATAAATTTTATTATTTCTTCTTCTCCGGTGAGATAAAATTGTTCGTTTCCATTGGAAAATTTCTGCGGTAATTTATATGGGAGCTTTAGTTCCAGTATCAGGTTTTCGCCGTCATATTCTGCATATGTAATTTCATATTCTGAATCATAAATACACAGGTAATTCAGCATCTCAAAAATCCTGCCAAGTCCCAGCACGTCTTCGAGATTGTGTCCGAGAATCTCATCGGCCATAACGGCATTTCGTTTCTTCAGGAAATCTTTATAAAGTTGAATGCATTCTTTTCCGTTGTCATAAATTCTGTTTTTGATTCCCAGAAATTCTTCAAGGCATGGCTGTTTCATGGTTGGCAGCTTCAGAAGCGTTTTTAGTGGCTTTAATGTCAGATATAGATCTAACGAGATTTTCTCCTCGAAAGGAGACTGCAGGCCGTATTTTTCGTATCTGGCTTCCAGATATGGCTGATCGAACCGTTCTCCGTTATAAGAAATTAGTAAATCATACTGTTCGAGAAATTGTGAAAAAATTCTCAGAATTGTCTCCTCTTCCGTAGCATTTTCGGCCATCCATTGGTAAAAATACCAAGTTTCATCTTCAATTCCAACAGCTCCAATAAGGTACAAAAACGTGGATTTTCTGGATAATCCGGTGGTCTCAATGTCATAAAAAATGGGTGAAAAATTGTATTTTTGGAAGAATTTTCCAGTGAAAAATTTAACAGTCTTGAAGTCTGGAAACCCTTGTAAAATGGGCATTTTTTTAACAATCATGTTAATCTTTTTTCCTTTCTTAAATTGTATTTAATTATACACAAGAATTTAAAATTTGGGTAGTGATTTTTTTAAGAAAATGGTTTATAGTATAAATGTAAATGAAAAAAATTATACAAAAAAAGGAAGAAAAAGCATGTGGGATTTATCAATTTTGGGGATTGATTTTTATCACCTCATTAACTGGTTTATCATATACAGTTTCTTCGGATGGGTGTGGGAAACCTGTTATGTGTCTGTAAAGAACGGAAAATATGTGAACCGTGGCTTTATTAATGGACCGTTATGCACCATATATGGATGCGGGGCAGTATCTGTTTACGTAATCCTGAAATCGGTAAGCGGCAATCTGTTATGGTTGTTCTTGGGAGGAATCGTGGTGGCTACTGTACTGGAGTATGTGACTGCAGTATTAATGGAGACAATCTTCCATACGTCCTGGTGGGATTACAGTGATAATAAATTCAATTTCCAGGGACGCATTTGCCTGGGGGCTTCTCTTGGATGGGGCTTCTTCACAATTCTTCTGTTTAAAGTTCTTCACCCTATTGTAGAGTACATTGTTGCATTATATCCGGTTTTCGTTGGGGAAATCGGGGTATGTGTGATAGGAATTGTCTATGTTGTGGACTTTGGGTTCTCAGCAGCTGCAGCGTTCCGTATTCAGGAAAAACTGCCGATCATCGAAGCTGCTATGGAGCAGGCGAAGGACGAAATGCTTGTCAGGATGCACGAGAAAGTTGCCAGTGTTGGATTTGCAAAAGAAGCTACTCTTGAGAGCGTAAAAGAACGTCTGGAGGATGTGGAAGTTCTTAAAGAAATGGAACAGAAACGGGCAGCAATCGCAGCAGAACTCAGTGCAGAGCTTCAGAAGAAGAAGGAAGCTATGGCAGCAAAGGTCGGCCACAATATGCAGCGTTTCGTAAAGGCATATCCAAACCTGAACCGTGGCTACAAATTACATAATCTGAAGAATATCAGAAATAAAAAAGAAAAATAGAAATCCTATCGTTAAAGGCGGTTTTAATGGATTCTGTTCCGCAGTTGTGGAATACTTTCGCAGCTGCGGTGATTAACGAAAAAGCGGATCAAAAAGAGCGGAAAAAATACAAAAAAGTTACTGAGAAGACAAAGAAACAGTAGCAACGAAAATACTCTTGAGATGCTTAATATAAAAAGGAGGGAACAAAATGGGAATTTTAACCTTTAAGGGTGGTGTTCATCCTTATGACGGAAAAGAATTATCCAAGAACAGTCCGGTAGTGAAATATCTGCCTAAGGGAGATATGGTATATCCTCTTTCACAGCACATTGGTGCGCCGGCTGCACCGGTGGTTCAGAAAGGAGACCATGTACTTGCAGGACAGAAAATTGCGGATGCTGCAGGCTTTGTCTCATCACCGATTCATGCGTCTGTTTCCGGTACAGTAAAAGGAATTGAACCGAGACTGACAGCAACAGGATCTATGGTCAATTCTATTATCATTGAGAATGATCAGAAATATGAAAGTGTGGAATTTACTCCTGCACGACTGGAGGATCTTTCAAAAGAAGAGATCCTGGCAAGAATTAAAGAAGGCGGAGTAGTAGGAATGGGTGGTGCCGGATTCCCGACACAGGTAAAACTTGCTCCAAAGGAACCGGACAAGATCGATCATATTCTTGTAAACGGTGCTGAGTGTGAACCGTATCTTACCAGCGATTACAGAAGAATGCTGGATGACTCTGAGAAGCTGATCGAAGGCTTAAGAGTCATGCTGAAGCTTTTTGACAATGCGAAGGGTTATATCTGTATTGAAGATAATAAGCCTGACTGTATTGCAAAGCTGAAAGAAATGGTAAAAGATATTCCCCGTATTGAAGTTGCAGAGTTGATGACCAAGTACCCGCAGGGTGGTGAGCGATTCCTGATCAAGGCTGTCACAGACAGAGAGATCAACTCAACTATGCTTCCGGCAGATGCGGGATGCGTTGTTGATAACGTAGATACTGTAATTGCTGTTTATGAGGCAGTTATCCTTGGAAAACCTGTTATGGACCGTATCGTAACAGTAACAGGACAGGGAATTAAGAATCCGCAGAATTTTGAGGTCCTTTCAGGAACAGATATGGCAGAGCTGATCGAAGCTGCCGGCGGACTGACAGACAATGTATCAAAAGTAATCTCCGGTGGTCCTATGATGGGATTTGCCATGTACGATACTCATGTACCATGCATCAAGACAAGTTCTGCCTGCCTCTGTCTGGAGAAGGATGATGTGGCAGATGCTGAGCAGACTGCATGCATTAACTGCGGCAGATGCGTAGGAGTCTGTCCCGGTCATGTCATTCCTGCAAGACTTGCAACATTTGCAGAGCATGGTGACATGGAAAGCTTCCAGAAATTTGACGGTATGGAGTGCTGCGAATGTGGTTGCTGCAGTTATATCTGTCCGGCTAAGCGTCCGCTGACCCAGATGATCAAATCTATGCGTAAGATGGTTCTGGCAAGCCGTAAGAAAAAGTAAAAGGGGGACATCATAATGGATCAGATGTTACATGTATCATCCAATCCCCATGTCCGGGATAAGATGACAACAAGCAAAATCATGCAGCTTGTGGCGCTGGCACTTCTGCCGACCACACTGTTTGGAATTTATAATTTTGGCGTTCGCGCTTTACTGGTAGTAGTGATTACCGTTGCTTCCAGTGTATTCTTTGAGTGGATTTATGACAAACTGATGCACAAGAAAAACACCATCACGGACTTTAGTGCAGTAGTTACAGGTTTATTACTTGCGTTAAATATGCCTGCATCTATTCCGCTCTGGATGCCTGTACTTGGCAGTGCATTTGCAATTATTGTTGTAAAACAGCTCTTCGGTGGTCTGGGACAGAACTTCATGAACCCGGCACTTGCAGGAAGATGTTTCCTGATGATCTCTTTTGCAGGAAAGATGACAGATTTCGCAGTAAGCGATAAGTTCAGAGGTGTAGTAGATACTGTATCCGGTGCAACTCCTCTGGCAGCTCTGAAACAGAATGGATTTACAGATGGTTCTGTATCCGTATTACATATGTTTATTGGTGATATCCAGGGTACAATTGGTGAGACTTCAGCAATCGCGATACTCATCGGTGCAGCAATCCTTCTGGTTTATAAAGTAATTGATCTTAAGATTCCGCTTACTTATATCGGTTCTTTTGCGGTATTTGTAATCCTTTACATGCTTGGAACAGGCAAGGGATTTGATGTGAATTATTTGTTCAGCCATATCTTCGGTGGTGGTCTTATGCTTGGTGCATGGTTCATGGCTACAGACTATGTCACAACACCGATCACACCTAGAGGACAGTATGTATATGGTGTCTGTCTTGGTGTACTGACCGCAATCTTCCGTCTCTTCGGCGGTTCCGCAGAGGGCGTATCCTATGCGATCATTTTCTGCAACCTGTTAGTTCCAATGATTGAACGTGTGACTCGTCACCCGGCATTTGGGAAAGGGGGCAAAAAAGCATGAGTAACAGAATTATTAAAGATACGATAGCCATTACAGTGATCACACTGGTGGCAGGACTTGCCCTTGGTGTAGTCCAGGATATTACAGCTGACCCGATCGCAAAGCAGGAAGCACAGGCGAAACAGGACGCTTACAAAGCAGTATTTGCAGATGCAGACAGCTTTGATGTAGTAGATGTAGATGCAGATGCACTGCAGTCTTATCTGGATGAGAACGGGTATGCAGCACAGTCTATCGATGAGACCATGCTTGCAAAAGATGCTTCTGGTAATGAATTGGGATATGCATTTACAGTAACCACTTCCGAAGGTTACGGCGGAGATATTCAGTTTGCAATGGGTATCCAGGATGACGGTACTTTAAATGGAATCTCTATTCTTTCCATCGGTGAGACCGCAGGCCTTGGTATGAGAGCAAACACAGATGCATTTAAGGATCAGTTCAAAGATAAGAAAGTAGACAAATTTGAATATACAAAAACAGGTGCTACAGCAGATAATCAGATTGATGCTTTAAGTGGTGCCACAATTACAACGAATGCCATGACAAACGGTGTCAATGCCGGTTTATGCGCATTCCAGTATGAGAAAGGAGGAAACTAGTGATGAAACCAAACACACCTGCAGAACGTTTGTATAACGGAATCATCAAAGAAAATCCTACCTTTGTACTGATGCTTGGTATGTGTCCGACGCTGGCCATCACCACATCTGCAACTAATGGTATCGGAATGGGACTTACTACAACAGTAATCCTTGCAGCATCCAACTTAATGATCTCTCTTCTGAGAAACTTTATTCCGGACAGAGTCCGTATGCCTGCATTTATCGTAGTAGTTGCTTCATTCGTAACAGTCGTACAGCTTCTTTTACAGGGATTTATCCCAAGTCTGTATGATTCACTTGGAATTTATATTCCTCTGATCGTAGTTAACTGTATTATCCTTGGCCGTGCAGAAGCATATGCATCCAAGAATAAACCGATCGCATCCTTGTTCGATGGTATTGGTATGGGACTTGGATTTACTTTAAGTATTACCTGTATCGGCGCGGTACGTGAACTGATCGGTGCCGGATCTATTTTCGGACATCAGATTCTTCCTTTGGCAGATGCTGCAGCGGGTAAAGCTGGTTATGAACCAATTACAATCTTTATCCTCGCACCTGGAGCATTCTTTGTTCTGGCAGCACTTTCCGCATTACAGAACAAATTTAAACTTGGTGCAGCTAAACGTGGCATTGACCCGAGTAATCCGGACTGCGGCGGAAGCTGTGCAGCCTGCGGCAATACCATGTGCAAGGGAAAAAGGGGGTAATGGATTATGAAAGAACTTTTGATCATACTTGTAAGCTCGGCGATCGTAAATAACGTAGTCCTCAGCCAGTTCCTTGGTCTTTGCCCTTTCCTTGGTGTTTCCAAGAGTGTAGAGACAGCAGCCGGCATGGGCGGTGCGATCATCTTTGTTATCACACTGTCATCTTTTGTGACAGGTATTATTTACAACGCTATTTTAGTACCTACAAACCTGACTTATCTGCAGACAATCGTATTCATCCTGCTGATCGCAGCGCTGGTACAGTTTGTAGAGATGTTCCTTAAGAAAGCAATGCCTTCTCTGTATCAGGCACTTGGTGTGTATCTTCCTCTGATCACAACAAACTGTGCAGTTCTCGGTGTTGCCCTTACAAACGTACAGAAAGGTTATAATGTACTTCAGGGAACAATCAACGGATTTGCAACAGCAGTCGGATTTACAATTTCTATTGTACTGATGGCGGGTATCCGTGAAAAAATCGCATACAATGACATTCCAAAATCCTTCCAGGGATTCCCTACAGTTCTGCTGACTGCCGGACTGATGGCAATTGCCTTCTTCGGATTTTCAGGACTGATTTAAGGAGGGAAATGTTATGAATATAGGAGCAATTATCGCGGCAACTGTACTGGTTGCGGCAGTAGGTCTTTTTATTGGTATTTTCCTCGGAGTTGCAGGTAAGAAATTTGCAGTAGAAGTAGATGAGAAAGAGGTTGCTGTTCGTGAAGCACTTCCTGGAAATAACTGCGGTGGCTGTGGTTACCCGGGCTGTGATGGTCTGGCTGCAGCAATTGCCAAAGGTGAAGCGCCTGTAAACGGTTGTCCTGTAGGTGGTGAGCCTGTCGGAAAAGTGATCGCAGCGATCATGGGACAGGAAGTTGTTGAGACAGCCCGTCAGGTTGCATATGTAAAATGTGCAGGTACCTGCGAAAAGACAAAAGACAATTATGAATATACAGGTGTGGAAGACTGTGAAATGATGGCTTTCATTCCCGGCGGCGGAGCTAAGGCCTGTGGATTTGGATGTCTTGGATTCGGAAGCTGCGTAAAAGCCTGTCCGTTTGGTGCTATTGATGTAGTGAATGGTGTGGCTGTGGTTGATAAAGAGGCATGTAAAGCGTGTGGTAAATGTGTTGCGAAATGTCCGAAGCATTTGATCGAGCTTGTTCCGTATGAGCAGACTACATTCGTACAGTGCAGCTCTCATGCGAAAGGTAAGGCTGTTACATCTGCCTGTGAAGTTGGATGTATCGGATGTAAGAAGTGTGAGAAGACTTGTCCGAATGGCGCGATTACAGTTGATAACTTCTGTGCTCATGTAGATTACAGTAAGTGTACAAACTGCGGTGCATGTAGAGAGGCTTGCCCGAGACATATTATTCAGTAATTTTAAAGAACTGCTGTGTGAGGTAAAACTTGCATAGCAGTTTTTTGTATGGGGACGCACGTGTCAGCATTTCTATTTGGGTTCAGTTTCGGAAGCTAGGAACTCTAAGTTTCGGAAAATCTGCTAAAAGCATTCGCAAAATGCTCAAACTTGCTTCGCTCAGACAGTGAGCATTTTGTTCATAACGCAGATTTCCCGGAACTAAGAGTTACTACGCTTCCTGCAAAAATCACCCAAATAGAAATGCTGATACGTGCTGAGAATTCAAAAAATAGAAAGTGCCCCAAATTATTTATGCATTCGAATATATGTTTGCACTCTGCGGTGTGATGTGTTATGATAGTTCAGAAGTAATCAGGAAACCGGAGGAAATATCATGATCGCATTTGTTCATGGAACGGCAGTAGATATGACCGAGAACTCTGTCATTGTTGAGGCAGGCGGGATCGGATATGACATATATATGACAGGTACGGATCTGTCAAACATCCATATGGGAGAGGAAGTAAAGATCCATACTTATTTTAGTGTAAGAGAAGATGCCATGAAATTATATGGTTTCAGATCCAAAGATGATCTACAGATGTTTAAGCTGCTTCTGGGTGTAAATGGAGTTGGACCGAAGGCAGCAGTAGGAGTTCTGGCAGGAATCACAGCAGATGAACTGAGATTTGCAATCCTTTCAGACGATGTAAAAACGTTGTCCAAGGCTCCGGGAATCGGAAAGAAGACTGCGCAGAAGTTGATCCTTGAATTGAAGGATAAGATGAAACTTGAGGATGCATTTGAGCTGAAACTGGCGCATGAGCAGGAGAAGGCAGCAACAGGACTTGGAGATATCTCAGACGGTAGACAGGAAGCGGTAGAAGCACTGGTTGCGTTGGGATACAGTAGTACAGATGCACTTCGTGCAGTGCGTAAAGTTACGGATGTAGCGCCGGATGATGTGGAAGGTTTGCTGAAAGCGGCATTAAAAAATTTTTGATTCAACGAAATAAACGGCGGAGCAGTTATTTGGTGTAGAGCCACGTAGCGAAGCGGATGATTTTATCCGCCTGACTTGAAACAATGATTTTGCTATTAAAAGGGACTATAAGTTGTCTGAATTCGAGAAAAGAAGATACAGATATATCTGGATATAGAAAAACAGGTTAGTGAAAGGCCAGGAATAAATATTAAATGGAGAAACGTATTATAACCACAGATGTCACAGAGGAGGATTTTTCCCTGGAGGGAAATCTCAGACCTCAGACTCTTGATGATTACATTGGTCAGGAAAAGACAAAGAATACTTTAAAAGTATATATAGAAGCTGCCAAGCAGCGTCATGATGCATTGGATCATGTGCTGTTTTATGGCCCTCCGGGACTTGGAAAAACAACACTTTCCGGAATTATTGCCAATGAGATGGGAGTTCATATGAAGGTAACTTCCGGTCCGGCGATTGAGAAACCAGGAGAGATGGCTGCGATTTTGAACAATCTTCAGGAGGGAGATATCCTGTTTGTGGACGAGATCCATCGTCTGAACAGGCAGGTAGAAGAGGTACTTTATCCTGCTATGGAGGATTATGCTATAGACATTATGATCGGAAAAGGTGCATCAGCCAGATCTATTCGTCTGGATTTGCCGAAGTTTACTCTGGTAGGGGCTACAACGAGAGCCGGACTTCTGTCTGCACCGCTTCGTGACCGTTTTGGTGTGATGCATCATCTGGAATTTTATACTCACGACGAATTGAAAACTATCATTATCCGTTCTGCTCAGGTTCTGGGGGTGGAGATTGACGAGAAAGGAGCAGCGGAGATTGCCAAAAGGTCGAGGGGAACCCCGAGACTTGCAAATCGTTTGTTGAAAAGAGTTCGCGATTTTGCGCAGGTGAAGTATGATGGCAGGATTACTTACGATGTAGCGTGCTTTGCGCTGAATCTTCTGGAAGTGGATCAATACGGTCTTGATAAGATTGACCGCAGAATTTTGCAGACAATGATTGTTAATTTCCAGGGTGGACCGGTAGGACTGGAAACACTGGCAGCCGCTATAGGAGAGGATTCCGGTACATTGGAGGATGTATATGAACCTTATCTGCTTCAGAATGGATTCCTGAATCGTACTCCGCGTGGACGAATGGCATCTGCACTTGCATATGAGCATTTGGGTTACCAGATGCCCGAGAAAAACTAATCAAAAAGTTGTTAAAAGATCAAAAAGTAAAACTTTTTTAAAAATTCCTATACATTTCGACCGCTTTCGAGTATAATGAAATAAATGTCTGGAATTCTCGTTAGATAAAGAGTTATTGATCATTCAGTGTTCAGTAACGTTAGAGAGGCAGACCTGAATATGATTTTGCCCAGTATTATAACAGAATAGAATACAAAAAAATTGTTTTGTTATGAAGGATTAGCAGGATGGATGAATTAATCTGTCCGGTTAAAAGAACAAAAATTTGCGGCATATAATGTGAATTTGCAGAATAGTAATAATAAGATACAGGAGGCTCGTACGGATGGCGGTCAAAAATACAGCAAAGGTAATCATTGGAGGTAAGATTATTACGCTGGGAGGTTATGAATCGGAAGAATATTTCCAGAAAGTAGCATCCTATATAAATAAAAAGATGGATGAATTAAGCGGTATGCCGGGTTACAGCAGACAGCCGATGGAGACCAAGCATACACTTCTTAGTTTGAATATCACAGATGATTATTTTAAGGCTAAGAAACAGGCAGAGGTTTTTGAACAGGATTTACAGCAGAAGGATCAGGAGATGTACGATCTGAAACATGAACTGATTTCTCTTCGTATGCAGATCGAGGAAGTGCAGAAGCATGAACAGGAACTGACCGAGCAGAAGAGCCTTCTGACAGGAAGAAACGATGAACTGGAAAAGCAGAACAATGAACTTGAGAAACAGATTGATGAACTGCTGAAATAATAAGAGGGGGGATTGCTTCGGTGATTTCCCCTTTGTAATTTTATTATGTGAGGTATATAAGTGAGACGAAATGAAATAGAACTTCTGGCACCTGCCGGTTCTTATGAAGGATTCGAAGCGGCTATTGGCGCCGGAGCAGATGCAGTTTATGTGGGAGGGGCTGCATTTGGAGCGCGTGCATATGCGAAGAATTTCGGAGAAGAAGAGCTTCTCCGGGCAATTGATACCGCCCATATTCATGGAAAGAAGCTGTACCTGACAGTTAACACACTTCTAAAGAACAGAGAACTTTCGGAACATTTGTATGATTATCTGCTTCCGTATTATAAAGAAGGGCTGGATGCGGTAATTGTTCAGGATATGGGTGTATTTATGGCGATCAGGGAGATGTTTCCGGGGCTGCATCTTCATGCCAGTACGCAGATGACTGTGACAGGACCTGAGGGAATGCGTTTTCTGGAGGAACAGGGAGCTTCACGTGTAGTAACTGCCAGAGAACTTTCATTAGATGAGATCAGAAGAATGCATGAGACAAGCCCTATAGAGATTGAATCATTTATTCATGGCGCATTATGTTACAGCTATTCCGGACAATGTCTCATGAGCAGCATTCTTGGGGGAAGAAGTGGAAACAGAGGCCGTTGCGCTCAGCCGTGCCGCCTTCCATACCAAACTGTACTGTGCGGCGAAAGTAAAGACAGAACCTCAGAAAACAGAATCTCTGCAAAAAGAAGCCAGGGAAAGCGGAAACAGGGAAAACGAAATGCGGAAGAAATATGTCCGCTGAGTCTCAAGGACATTTCTACAATAGAAATTCTGCCACAGATTCTGGATGCGGGAGTTACATCTCTTAAAATAGAAGGAAGAATGAAGCAGCCGGGATATACAGCGGGGGTCACTTCCGTGTACAGGAAATATCTGGATATTCTTTTGGAAAAAGGTGCTGAGAATTATAAAGTAGATGAGAAAGATAAACAATATCTGCTGGATCTGTTTAACAGGGGCGGCTCCTGTACTGGATATTATCAGGTGCAGAATGGGCCGTCTATGATGGCATTTACCAATGAAAAGAAAACAGGAGATATCACACCTGCATTAAAACAGAAAAAAGAAAAAATTCAGGGAACATTGATTCTTTATCCGGGAAGTCCGGTAATATTGGATGTGGCCTGCAGAGGAATCCATGGATCTGCATCAGTAGGAGAAGTACAGTATGCGCAAAATCAGCCTCTGACAGAAGAACGAGTCCGTTCACAGATGGAGAAACTGGGAAATACTGTCTATGAGTGGGAGAGTCTGGATATCCAGATGGATGAGAGTATTTTTATTCCGATGAAAATACTGAACGAAGCCCGCAGACAGGCTCTGGAAGCCTTGGAAAAAGAGATTCTGCAACCGTACAGAAGAAAAGAAACAGGCAGTTTATGGCTGAAACAAAAGTTATCTGCACAGAGGACCAGATCTGAAGAAACAGAAAAAAAACTGCCAATTTATGTTTCCTGTGAAGAAAAAGAGACCGCACTTGCGTTATATAAAAGTGAAGGAATACAGGGAATGTATCTGAACGGTGATGCCATGGAAGCATGTCTTGACGAGGGTGTGCGCCGGGGGATGGGAATGTATCTGTTACTGCCGCATATTATGAGAGGAGAGATGCCGGAGAAAATGAATTTTCAGATAAAAGACTGGCTGAACAGAGGAATGACAGGATTTCTTGTAAGAAACCTGGAAACATTTGCGATTCTGCAGAAAGCCGGTCTGGCTGAGAAGTGTGTGCTGGATCATAGCATGTATACATGGAACAATGCGGCAGAGGAATTCTGGAATGAGCAGAAAATCATGCGAAATACAATTCCGCTTGAATTAAACGAAGGAGAGATCCGGCACAGAAATAATCAGAACAGCGAGATATTGATTTATGGATATCTTCCGCTGATGATTTCCGCCCAATGCGTGCATAAGAATGTTTATGGGTGTAATCATAAAGAAGAGTGGGTAACTCTTAAAGACCGTTATGACAAGGAATTTACAGCCAAATGTGTATGTAACCCGTGGAAAATGGAGAATACAAATTTTAGCATTCCCTGCTATAATATCATTTACAACAGTATTCCCTATGGCCTGCTGAAGGAGAAAAATCAGATAGACAAACTTGGTGTTTCTTCTCTGAGACTTGCGTTTACCATTGAGAAGCCTCAGGAAGCGTTAAAGATTTATGAAGAGTTCCGGGAAGTTTATCAGAATGGCGGAAATCCTCCGAAGCGGGAGTATACAAAGGGACATTTTAAAAGAGGAGCCGAGTAAGGCATATGATTAATGTAATTGTAGAATTATCCAAGTATGTGATCCTTACCCTGATGGTGATTTACACATTCCATTGTTTCTATCTGGTGAAACAGCAGAGTGAGGAGGAGAAAAACGAATCGCTGCGGCAGCAGCTGATGCTTATCTTTTTCATGGATTTTACTGCATTTCTGGTCATCTATCTAAAGACGGGAAAATTTCAGGTAATTCTGTTCTATGTGGAGATGATGGCGTTTTTTGCAGTAATCCAGATTCTGTACAGGCTTATATATAAGAAAGCATCGATTTTATTGCTGAACAATATGTGTATGCTTCTGAGCGTGGGATTCATTATGCTGTGCAGGCTGGATGTGTCTACTGCGACCAGACAGCTTATTATCGTGTCTGGTGTGAATGCAGTGGCCCTTGCAGTTCCGGTTCTGATCAGAAAGATGAAATTTCTAAAGGATCTGACCTGGTTGTACGCGGGGATTGGAATTGTGCTTCTGGCAGCAGTACTGGTGCTTGCTCAGACAAGCTATGGTGCGAAGCTTTCCCTGATGGGGATCCAGCCGTCAGAGGCAATCAAGATCACATTTGTATTTTTTATGGCAGCTTTGCTGAGAAATGGGGCAGATTTTTCGAAGGTAGTCCAGGCGACTGTGGTAGCAGGCTTGCATGTGGGAATTCTGGTATTGTCCAGAGACCTTGGAAGCGCGGTGATTTTTTTCGCCGCATATCTGATCATGATCTATGTGGCTTCCAGAAATGTGGGATATCTGGCGCTTGGGCTTGCAGGCGGGTCAGCAGGAGCAGTTGTTGCATATCATCTGTTTGGACATGTACGGCAGAGGGTAACTGCCTGGAAAGATCCTATGGCGGTATACCAGAATGAAGGATATCAGATCGTTCAGTCATTGTTTGCCATCGGAACGGGTGGATGGTTTGGAATGGGATTATGCCAGGGATCACCGGAAAAAATCCCGGTTGTTAAGAATGACTTTATATTCAGTGCTATTTGTGAGGAACTGGGAGGTATTTTTGCAATCTGCCTGATTCTTGTATGTATGAATTTCTTTTTGATGATCGTAAATATCGCACTTAAGATAAAGAAGCCGTTTTATAAACTAATCGCACTTGGACTTGGTACAGAATACGCATTTCAGGTGTTTCTGACGATTGGTGGTGCAACAAAGTTTATTCCTATGACAGGTGTAACACTTCCACTGGTCAGCTATGGCGGAAGTTCTGTTGCAAGTACAGTGCTGATGTTGGCAATCATTCAGGGATTGTATATTTTGAGAGAAGACGAGGACGAAGAAATTGAGAGATATCGAAGAAAGGAAGCAGCGCAAAGAGCTCAGGAAGCGGCAGAAGCGCAAAGCTCAGGAGATTTCTAGAAAAAAAAGATCCCGCAACCGGGAATATACTTTTGTATCCTGCTTTTTTGTGCTGATCTTTGTAAGCATGATCGGATATCTGGTTTATTTCAATTATGCAAAGAGCGAGGACTTTATTAACAGTCCATATAATACCAGACAGGATACATTTTCAGACAGAGTTGTGCGAGGTAAGATCATATCAGCTGATGAGCAGGTGCTTGCACAGACCAATGTGTATGAAGATGGGACAGAGGAGCGTACTTATCCGTATGCGAATATGTTTGCTCATGTAGTAGGATATGATACAAACGGTAAAAGTGGTCTGGAATCAGAGGCAAACTTTCAGCTTCTGACATCCCATGAATTTTTTCTTAATCAGATGAAGAATGAATTTAAGAATCAGAAGAATACAGGTGACTCTGTAGTAACAACATTGAATGCAGACCTTCAGACAACTGCTTATAATGCATTGGGTGACAGAAGGGGGGCAGTTGTAGCCATAGAGCCGTCTACCGGAAAGATTCTGGTGGAACTTAGCAAACCGGATTTTGATCCGAATACCATCGCAGATAACTGGGATACTCTGGTTAATGACTCTAATGACAGCAGTTTGCTTAACAGAGCGACTAACGGAGCATATCCTCCCGGCTCGACGTTCAAAGTGGTAACCGCTCTTGATTATTTCAGGACTAAAGGAAGTCTGGAAGGATTTTCTTATCTTTGTGAGGGAAGCATTACAACGGAAGATCACACGATTCGCTGTTATGGCGGGACAGTTCACGGTCAGGAGGATTTTTACAGTGCTTTTGCAAACTCCTGCAACAGTGCTTTTGCGGAGATAGGAACTATAGTTGGGGGCAGTTCTCTGAGAAAGACGGCAGAAGAGCTTCTGTTCAATAAGAGTCTGCCGCTTACTTCCTATAAAAAAAGTAACTTTACACTTAATGGAAATTCTTCAGTTGCAGAAGTCATGCAGACTGCGATCGGACAGGGAAATACGCTGGTATCTCCGATGCATATGGCATTGATTACCAGCGCTATTGCCAATGGCGGTGAGTTGATGAAACCATATCTGATAGATTCTGTAGTCAGCTCAGATGGTGAAACAGTCAAGACGACACAGCCGGAGAGTTATAAACGTCTGATGACGGAAAATGAGGCAAATATCCTTGGAAAACTGATGAAAGGCGTTGTGGAGAATGGAACAGCATCTGCTTTAAACGGAAGAGGATATACAGTAGCAGGTAAAACCGGATCAGCGGAATTTGATGAAAATGGTTCCAGCCATTCCTGGTTTATCGGATACTCTAATGTAGATGATCCTGACCTCGTAGTAGCTATTATTGTTGAGAATGGTGGTACAGGAAGCGAGGCAGCTGTGCCGATCGCAGGCCAGTTATTTGATGCGTATTATTTTGATAATTAACCCAATCAAGGAATACTGGCGAATCGCGATATCTGTCCGATTTATGAATAAAATGCTCTGTTTTATGAGATGGCTGTAACGATATCTCTGAACAGAGCATTTTTGTATTTGTAATCTTGCCATGATGATTCCATATTTACGGGTTGCGGGTTTGGTGAAAAAGAGGTATACTATATTCAGTTTTTAATACCACGCAAAACAGGAGGGATTGCATTATGATAGAAGCAACGAGCTGTGGCGGTGTGGTAATTCATCGGGGTAAGATTCTTACATTGTATAAATCTTACAGGAACCGTTATGAGGGCTGGGTATTACCGAAGGGAACTGTGGAGCCGGGTGAAACGCATGAACAGACGGCATTACGTGAAGTGATGGAAGAGGCTGGAGTGCGGGCTACCATTGTCAAATATATCGGGAAGAGCCAATATAACTTTACCGTTCCGGAGGACGTGGTTTCCAAAGAGGTACACTGGTATCTGATGACTGCGGATAATTATCATAGTAAGCCCCAAAGAGAAGAGTTTTTTGTAGATTCAGGATATTATAAATATCATGAAATCTATCATCTGTTGAGATTTTCCAATGAGAAGCAGATTGTAGAGCGTGCATATCAGGAGTATCTGGAGATGAGAAGCAACGGACTCTGGGGAAAACAGCATAAGTATTATTAACGTGGACAGGGCTGTGTTTTTTGACGCAGCCCGGTTTAAATTTCGGAGAATATGGGAATGCTTTTAATGAAGCAGACCAGGGAGCAGATGAATTTTCATCTGCCTGACAAATGCAGAAGAATGGGAGAAGGAGCAAGATGCTGGAATGGCAGGAGAATTTTCTGACAGGGGAATCAGTAAAGAATCCCGATAGGATAAAAAAGAAACTGAATAACGGAAAATTAGTCCCTGGAATTTATCTTCTGACATTGTCAGAGAATCCATCAAATCTGATGGATATCATTCCTGCAGCAATGTTGGTGCAGAAGAGCTTTTATGGGATTTGCCCGAAGATCATAGGAATGGCCAGGGATAAGGATGAAGCTCTGGAAATGGTACGGAGTCTGGTAGATGAAATGTATACAAAGACAGGAACCTTTGCAACAGCTGAATATATAGAAAACAGGTGAGAATATGTTACATATTTTATGGCTGATCCTTAAGTTTATATTGATCATACTGGGGATTTTGCTGGGACTCCTTTTACTGGCGGTTTTACTTGTTCTTTTCTGCCCTGTAAGGTATAAAGCATCAGCTGTGAAGACAGAGGGTGAATTGAAACAGATAGAAGGCGAAGGGATTGTAAGCTGGCTGTTCCATGCAGTTTCACTGAAAGTGGGATGGAAAGATCAGCAGTTGAGTCTGATATTTTATCTGTTTGGGATTCCGATAGATAGATTATTGAAGAAACATCGGAATAGAAAGGCAGGGTTACAGAAGAAATCCCGTAAAAAAGAAAAAACGTCTGGAACTGATGAGAAGACAAAGATAAATTCTAAAGTTTTAAATGAGAATCCTGTGGATTCTGCTGAAGGAAAACGGGATCACATGCAGCAGGAAGATAATTCAGCGGAGAGTATACAGCGTGCGGATGAGCAGGAAACAGAAGAGACTGTATCAACAGAAATCTCTAATGAAATTGCTGGTAAGAAGGAGAATTTTGATAAGACTGTACAGCAGAAAACATTTTTTATAAAAAAGATATATAGATGTCTGCAGAAAATTATCAAAAATATTCAGAAAAAGCTGCACAGCATTTACATGACTTTAGGCGGGATTAGAAACAGAGTTTCCTGGTGGAAGGAATTTCTTGAACATCCCAGGGTGAAAGCAGCAAGAGATCTTGTGTGGAAACATGCAAAATTTTTGCTGAAACACATTTTTCCGACCAGGATAGAAGGACAGATTACCTTTTCCTGCGAAGATCCGGCCTTGACAGGTACAGCACTTGCAGTGCTTGGCATGACAATTCCATTCCATAAGAATTGTGTGCAGATTACTCCGCGGTTCGACGGAGAAAACTATCTGCAGGGAAACATTAAGGCAAAAGGAAGAATATATGGATTTGTTTTTGTGAGGGCTGCATTGAGTATCTATTTTGATAAAAATATAAAATACGTTATAAAACGTTGGAAAACCAGGAGGGCATGATCATGGCAAACGAAAATAACTTTAAAGAGACTGTAAATTCATTGTTCAAAGGAATGGATAGTTTTATTTCCGCGAAAACTGTAGTAGGGGAGGCAATTCATGTAGGTGATACGATCATCCTTCCTCTTATGGATGTATCTTTTGGTGTAGGTGCAGGCGCTTTTTCAGGAGAGAAGAAGGACAATGGCGGCGGCGGAATGGCCGGAAAGATGACGCCTTGTGCAGTGCTTGTTATCCAGAATGGAACAACTAAACTTGTCAATGTGAAAAACCAGGACGGACTTACCAAGGTACTTGACATGGTTCCTGATTTTGTAGATCGATTCACAGCCTTTACAGCTGGAAAAGGTGATGATGAACCAAGCAGCGAACAGGAGAAATAAACAACAGTAGAAATATTGTAGAAGTCAGATGACATAATTTCACACATTTCTGAGAATATATCTGCATAAACTATAGCAAACCAATGAAAAAGAAAAGGTGCAGGAGAATTGGAAAAGCTGATTGGCTTCATGCTGTTTTTTATAGGTCTTGGAATGGTGATCGGACTGTTGATCGCGGAAAATGTGATTCTTGTAGTTTCGGCCGGAATTTTCCTGCTGTTGGGGTATCATCTTTTCTGCCATTAAAAACGAAATAAAGAGAGACTGCCGGAGCAGGATATCAGAGAAATTTTTACGGATTTCAAAGGATATTCGGTTTACGGCAGTCTTTTGCTGTTTTATATATTTTATTTTGACGGGGGAAATGGGTGGAAAACTAAGATTTTCTGATATAGGTGGATTGATAGTTAAAAATAGATCCTGCCCGGAAGAATTTTCAATAACAAAAAAAATACCCCTGCAAAAACAGGGGCAATGGTGTTATTATGCTCTTTCTACTTTACCGGATCTTAAGCAAGAAGTACATACATATGTCTTTCTAGCTCCGCCTTCAGCAGTTTTGATTTTAACGGATTTTACGTTAGATTTCCACATTTTATTGGATCTTCTATGTGAATGACTTACATTATTTCCGAAATGAGCAGCTTTTTCACAGATTGCACATTTAGCCATGATAGCACCTCCTTGACGCTTTATTGTTACTGTCTGCTGTGTGCATAGCGTCTAAACAGTAACCTTGTGTTCAACAGATTACATTGTAACAGATGAATTGTGCTTTTGCAAGCAAAAAAAGGAAAAAACTCAAAAATTATATTTCTTTTTCTAGCAAAAGAGGTTATAATACATCCATTAATTTCTCAAACCCTTGATTTTGCGGCATCTCCAGACATGAGAAAATTTCTTAAATCGTTATTTTGTGACATTTTTAGGACAAACGCCAGAATTATAGGAGATGTGTATCATTATTTTTGAGTTGACTTTTTGATACATTCCGCATATACTAACAGTAGCTAAGGAATGTGGTGAGATTCCGTGAAGCAAAACAAAAGCCCTCAGAGTGCCAGCTCTGGGGGCTTTCTTGCTCGTTACGGTGAGCTATTCCGTTTAGACTGTTGCTGTCTATCGTCTACTGTCCAGCCATTTGCATATGTAGTAGCTAACTACGCCTGCTATAACAGAGACAAGAAATGTGGTGAGAATTTCTTCCATGGAGTCCACCTCCTTTCTGCTGGAGGTTCGACAGCTTCTTTAGTATAATATGATTTAGAACAAATTGGAATATATAGAAGATAATTACCCGGTATGGTTTAACGTGCTGTTTTTTTATTTATTTTCGAGAAAACGTTTAAAATTATTAACTATGCTGTCTGATGGTGATTTATTATAAGCTGTTAAAGCTCTGTCACGTTCTTGTTTTGCCTGTTCTTTCCATTTGGCATATTCTTTTGAAGTAAGATTTTTCTTATTGCTATATCGGGCGTACATTCGTTTATAAGCCTTATCATATTCTTTAAGTATAGGATTTTGTTTGCGCTTATTTTTGTAATTGCGATCAGAAAAAACCTGCTGGCAGGTCAATCCAGTATCATTATACAAATTATCACAGCATTTACCATTATGCCCTGTTATAATAAAATATTTACCACATACAGCACATTTCCTGATTTTAATTCCTAATTCTAACATTTTAAGAAATTCACAGCGTAATGCTTCTTTAGGTGAATCAAAAGTATAACCATGAATAATCTCAACTTTTCGTTTTTTCCAATTAGGGTTATCATTGATATCTGGCGGAGAATAAGTAGAAGATGATTGAGGATCAAAGGTAAACTCTTCTTTGTTTGCATAAGTTTTAATTTCAAAATCTAATTGTTCTTTCCAAGAATAATTGTGACGAATAATAGTCTTTTCTTTAAAGGAAAAACCTTGCATAGAAAAAGAAAAATTTTCAAGATTAATATATTTTTGTAAAGAAGTTAGCTGAGGTTTATACATTGACAAACATAAAAAATAATGAAGCTCAAAAATTTTATACGAAAATCTTACCGAAACGTTTAGAAAATGTCAAAAAAAATTTTAAAGGAACACCGGAAGAATTAAAAGAGGTGCTTGAAGATATGGAAGAAGATCTGACTGCCGAATTTTGGGATGACTTGGACAAAAAAATAGAACAAGAAAAGGAAAATCTTGAAAATAAGTATAAAATACATAGACAGGATATGAATTTACAAGAAGAAGGGAGTCAGACACTTGCGACGGAGATTATTTGTGATCAGAAAAAAGAAATTGAGAAACTGAAAGCAGAATTACAACGAGAGAAAGCTAGACATAGGAAACCAGAGTATATCACTGAGTATCGAAAAATTATAATGGAAACGGTTGACAAAATCCAAAATGAACAAATTCTTCGATATATTTATATAATAGTTTCGGATATTGCTGAAGAATCTTTAAAGAAAAATGAAGTTTTAACAATTAAGAGTCAGAGTAAATTGTATCATATTGCATATCGGGATATCGAATATATTGAGAGTCAAGGTAGAAGCTGTCATATTTTTACGACTAATGGAAAGTGTTATGCCACTAATAGTAAATTAAGTGATTTACAGAATGAATTAAATGATAAAAGATTCTTGCGCTGCCATCAGAGTTTTTTAGTCAACATGGATCACATTCAGTCTGCAGACGAAAATTTCATTATGGATTCTGGCGATTCAGTTTCAATCCGCCGTCGGAATTACCATGAAATAAAAGAAAATTATGAAAAGTATATAAAGCACTAAAAGTTTATTATAAAAATAGGTCAAAGGGTGGCGAAACTGCTGCCCTTTTATTATCAGGCGAAAGTAGAAAGAAGGTGCGGAAATGGCACGAGCAAAGCGTACAGATAATAAAGGCCGTGTGTTGAAAGTCGGCGAGAGCCAAAACAAAGACGGCAGATATTGTTACAAATGGACGGATGCCGCCGGGAAACGAAACACGGTTTATTCTCTTGACTTAATAGAGCTGCGAGAGAAAGAAAAACAAATTCAGCGCGATCAGGAAGATGGAATCAGTACAAAAGGTGGAAATATAACGTTAAATGAGTTATTTGAAATTTATATGAGTACAAAATCCAATATTTGTTTTTTGCAAGACCTTTTTGCATAAAATTGCAAAAACTTTTTGTAGGTCGTTGCAGCTGCATTTTGTAGGTAATTGCAAGCCCAGCTGGCAGTCATGGTACCTGCCAGCCATTTAAAAGGGCATTGCAGACATTCTTTAAATATTTTGCCTGCGTAGAAGCAGACTTTACTTTAGGACAATTTACCCATTCTGACTGTTGATCTTTGAAAGTGTTTCATTAATGCTGGATTCCCGTAATCGGTTATTGACACCAGGAAACAGGATCAGTTCTACATGATGGGTCAGCCTGCCGATCAGTGCCGTTGTCATCCGCTGGTCGTAAAGAACATTCACCCATTGGGAGAATTCTAGGTTCGTATTCAGGATGACAGATTTTTGCTCGTGTATCTCAGACAGATAATCAAACAGAAGCTGCGAACCGTTCCTGTCATATGGAACATAGCCGAATTCATCCAGAATCAGGATCTGTGCGCTGTTTAATTTCTTTTTCAACGTACTGAGCGTACCTTTTCCCTGACTTTCAGAAAACAGGTTGATCAGTCCTGCAGTGCGATAGAATCTGACTGGGATCTCCTGATTGCAGGCCGACATCCCGATTAGTATTGACAGCATCGTTTTGCCGGTTCCTGTACCTCCATACATGATGACATTTTTTCCGGCATGATAAAAATCCAGGTCAAGAAGGATACGATTATTCTTTTTACGATGAAGATTTCCGATTGATGGATGGTGGCGTCTATGAAAACGATGAAATTTCTATTGAAGAAGCGGCAGATGAGATTCTGGAAGAGGAAGGTTGGACTGAAGAAAGAGTTCAAGGAGATTACGATCAGCTGATGGAAAAGGTTGAAGAAATGGATGAAATTGTGTTGGTAGAGATCCAGAATAGCCAGGGAGAATATAAGTCATTGGCAAAGGTGGAGGAACTGGAAGAGGCGAATTATAACATGATTGATAATGTCCTCAATAATATGCCACCGAAGAAAGAACCGTATCTGGAATACTTTGCGGCAGAATGCGATGAGTTCCATGATATGGGAGCTTATGAAAAAAGTACCGATGTTAATCAGATTGCTGCGGTCTATGAAAAATATAGGGAGAATCCTAAAACTGCGTATCTGGGATGCTCAATGGGAATTATTTATCGTGATCCGGAAGACAGTTACTATGATGAAGCCGAATTTGCGATCGTTAAAGGGAATACCGTATTCGGAAATCTGATGGATGATGTTCGATTTTATGGAGAACTTGCACTGGTACGGGAAGGGATCGAGAAAATTCATGAAGCATTGCCGGACTACAAGTATGTACCGATGAGGGATGTTCGAGAAGCAATGTATCCTGAGAAAATGACCACAGAACAGCTGGCAGAGGCACTGGATGAGATTGCAGAAGCTTTTGATC
>OLNF01000682.1_pt1 | contig 30448 bp, 19 predicted proteins | sample 1673061 | NCBI WGS metagenome assembly OLNF01 (sample SAMEA3136751, study PRJEB25190) | human gut metagenome
CCACCATGGTCACGCCCGAGCTGCTGCTGCTCGACGAGCACACCGCCGCGCTCGACCCCAAAACGGCTGCCAAGGTGCTCGCCACTACTGACCGCATCGTGGAAAAGGATCACCTGACCACGCTGATGATTACCCATAATATGAAGGACGCCATCGCGCACGGCAACCGCCTGCTGATGATGCACCAGGGGCACGCCGTGATCGACATTCAGGAAAAGCTTTCCGAAGATATTGAAACTGCGGTTATCGCTTCCAACGGCGACACCACCACGCTGCCGGACATCCTGCTCGTTCAGGATAACTCCTTCCAGAAGTTCGTCACCAACTATCCGGAAGTGTACGCCGATCTGACCGGCAAGTACGATTACGAGGGCTTTGCTGAGGGCAAGCTCGCGTATTCCATCGTGGACGGCAAGAACCACGGCATCCCGTTTGACGCCGGCACCGCCGTCGCCGCTTACCGCACCGATTACCTCGAGGCCGCCGGCTACACCGCCGCCGACCTGAAGGACATCACGTGGGAGCGCTTCATCGAGATCGGCCGCGACGTGAAGGCCAAGACCGGCCGCCCGATGCTCTCCGGTCAGGCGGGCGCGGTGGATACCGTTCTCATCATGCTCCAGAGCTGCGGCGCGTCCATGTTCAACGAGGATGGCTCCGTCAACCTGAAGGACAACGAACAGCTCAAGGAAGTCATCGACTTCTACGCCACCATGGTCAAGGAAGGCATCTTCATCGAGGTCAACACGTGGGACGAGTACATCGGCACGCTCTCCAACCAGACCGTCGTGGGTACCATTCAGGGCTGCTGGATTCTCTCTACCATTATGAGCCTGCAGGATCAGAAGGGTCTGTGGGCGATGACCAACCTGCCCAAGCTCGTCAAGGCCGAGGGCGCGACCAACTACTCCAGCAACGGCGGCTCCAGCTGGGCGATCATCAACGACAAGGACATCGACCTTGCGCTTGACTTCATGCAGATGTACCGCAACGTCGAATTCTACAACGAGATTCTGCCGGCGACCTCCGCCATCGCGACCTACACCCCGGCGAAGGAAGGCTCCAACTACACTGCGGGCTCCGAGTTCTTCAACGGCGAACCGATCTTCGCCGAGATCGTCGAGTTCGGCGCGCAGACCCCGTCCAACATCACCGGCCCGTATTACTACGACGCCCGCGAAGCGCTTGGCACGGCGATCACCAACATCATTCTCCAGGGCGGCGACGTGGATACCGAGCTGGCCACTGCCGAGGATACGGTGAACTTCACCATGGGCTTCTGATCCTGACGGAATTTTCTTGAGATCAACTGCCGCTCTGGGTCTTCCGGGGCGGCAGTTCTTCCCATCCGGGGTTATATCAAAGAGAGGTGGCTTACCATGACCAACACCGCATCCGCGCCGAAGAAAAAGAAGCGCCTGTCCATGCACCAGAAGCAGAGTCTGGCGGGCTGGGCGTTCCTGATGCCTGCGACGCTGCTGATCTTCATTATGAGCTTTTATCCGATGTTCAGCGCTCTGCTGACCTCCTTCAAACGCGGCAAACCGACGGCGCTGGTCTGGTCCGAACCGCTTTGGAGAAACTACCAGTTCATGCTCAAGGACAAGGTCTTCATCCAGTCCGTGACCAACACGCTGACGTATCTGATCATTCAGGTGCCGATCATGCTGATTCTGGCCGTGATCTTCGCCTCCCTGCTCAACAACAGGGATCTCAAGTTCCGCGGCCTGTTCAGAACCTGCATCTTCCTGCCGTGCGCGACGGGTCTGGTCGCCTATTCGATGATCTTCCGCACGCTGTTCACCTACGACGGCATGGTCAACAACATGCTGCTCAAGTTCGGCCTGATTTCTGAGGCGATCAACTGGCTGAACGACCCGGTCTACGCCAAGGCGGTCATCATCATCGGCCTCGTCTGGCGCTGGACGGGCTACAACATGGTCTTCTACCTCTCCGCCATGCAGAGCATCGACTATTCGATCTATGAGGCAGCGCGCATCGACGGCGCGAACTCCTATCAGCAGCTCATGCGCATCACCATTCCGCTGCTGCGCCCGATCATTCTGGTGACGGCGATCATGTCCACCAACGGCACGCTCCAGCTCTTCGATGAATCCGTCAACCTGACGCGCGGCGGGCCAGGCAACATGACGATCACCATGTCGCACTATATCTACAACACCATGTTCACCAAGAACCCGAACTTCGGCTACGCCGCCGCGATGTCCTTCGTCATTTTGGTCATGGTCGCGGTGCTGGCTGCAATCCAGATGAAAGTGGGTGACAAGCGATGAGAGAAGGCGCCCTTCGCAAAAACGCTACGCGCGCGGTCATGTACATCTTTCTGATCGCCGTGTCGCTGATTTCCGTATTCCCGCTGTATTGGAGCTTTATCTCCGCGTTTAACAACACCCAGCAGATTCTGGGCGGCTGGCTGCTCCCGAGCACGCACCTGCTGGAGAATTTGCAGCACCTGTTCGAGCAGCACAACGTCGTGCGCGCGCTGAAAAACTCGTTCGCGACGACCCTCCTGCAAACCTTTGCCGCGCTTGCGGTCAGCTCCATCGCGGGCTACGGCTTTGAAATCTATCACGACAAGGCAAAGGACACCGTGATGGCGATTCTGATGCTGGCGATGATGGTGCCGTTTGTGGCGGTTCTCGTTCCGCTGTTCCAGATGTTCACCAAGGCGAAGCTCATCAACTCGTGGACGGGCTTCATCCTGCCGAGCATCGCGACGCCGTTTCTGATTATGTATTTCAGAAACAGCGCGCGCAGCTTCCCGCGGGATACGCTCGAAGCGGCGCGCATCGACGGCCTGAATGAATTCCAGATTTTCATTCGGATGTTCATTCCGATGATGAAGCCGACCTACGCCTCCGCCGCGACCATCACGTTCATGGGCGCGTGGAACGCATATCTCTGGCCGAAGGTCGTCATGCAGACCAACGAGGCGATTACCATGCCGATGCTGGTCGCTAACACGATGGGCGGCTACGTCATCGACTACGGCGTGGTCATGGCGGCGGTCACGATCTGCTCGCTGCCGACGGTCATCATCTTCTTCTGTCTGCAAAAGAGTTTCACAAACGCGGTTGCGGGTGCAGTCAAATGATGGTACAATGAACCCAATCAGAGGGGCTGCATCGCTGAACATTCAGCCTGTCAGCCTCTCTTTTTGAATCGAAAGGAAAAGAAACATATGAATTTTGACGTGAGCAGACTCAAAGACCCCCTTTTCTTTGCCGAAAACCGGGTCGCGGCCCATTCCGACCATGTGGCTTACGCCAGTATGGAGGAGCTTTCCCACGGCGAAACCAGCCTGCGCTGTTCGCTGAACGGGCTTTGGAAATTCCACCACGCGCTCAACGCCGGTCAGGTCATCCCCGGCTTTGAAGCGGCGGATTACGACAGCCGCGGCTGGGCGGATATCCACGTCCCGGCGCACATCCAGATGGAGGGCTACGGCGCGCCGCAGTACGCCAACGTTCAGTATCCGTGGGACGGCTATCAGGCGGTGGAAATCGGCGAAATTCCGCAGGAATACAACCCCGTCGCCAGCTATATCAAGACGTTCTTCGTGCCGGCGCAGATGGTCGGCAAGCGGGTCTTCATCTCCTTCCAGGGCGCGGAGAGCTGCATCGCCGTCTGGCTGAACGGGCACTACGTCGGCTTCTCGTCGGATTCCTTTACGCCCAGCGACTTTGAACTGGCGCAGTATCTGGTTGAAGGCGAGAATAAGCCCGCCTGCCGCGTTGAGCGTTGGAGCGCGGGCTGGCGGCGGTAGCGCTTGCCGATGGAGTCCTTAGGATCGTACTGGCAGTTGAAATCGTACTTGAGATCGTTCATCACCTCCTGAGCCTTCTCCGGCAGGCCGTCTTTGTTAATCAAAGGCAGCACGGCCACCTTGACAGGGGCAAGCGGCGCCGGGATGCCCAGCACGACGCGGGTTTCGCCGTTCTCAAGCTGCTCGACCTTGTAGGAATGGCTCAGCACTGCGAGGAACATACGGTCCACACCGATGGAAGTCTCCACGCAGTAAGGAACGTAGCTCTCGTTGGTCTCCGGGTCGAAGTACTGGATCTTCTTTCCGGAGAGTCTCTGATGGTTGCCGAGGTCGAAGTCGGTACGGGAGTGGATTCCCTCCAACTCCTTGAAACCGAACGGGAAATTGAACTCGATGTCGGTCGCGGCGTTGGCGTAGTGGGCCAGTTTCTCGTGATCGTGGAAACGGTAGTTCTCGGCACCCATCCCGAGGTTGACGTGCCATTTCATGCGGTTCTCCTTCCACTTTTTGAACCACTCCATCTCGGTGCCAGGACGGCAGAAGAATTCCATCTCCATCTGCTCGAACTCTCTCATTCTGAATATGAACTGTCTCGCGACGATCTCGTTTCTGAACGCCTTTCCGATCTGGGCGATTCCGAACGGAATCTTCATGCGGCCCGTCTTCTGGACGTTGAGATATTCAATGAATATTCCCTGTGCCGTCTCCGGACGCAGGTAGATCTTGTCGTCCGCCTCGCCGGTGTTGCTGATCTGGGTAGAGAACATCAGGTTGAACTGACGCACGTCGGTCCAGTTCTTCGTGCCGGAAATCGGATCCACAATGTCGCAGTCAAGGATGATCTGCTTGTACTCCTTGAGGTCGTTGGCCTGCTCGGCTGCAACATAACGGTTGTGAACCTCGTCATATTTCGCCTTCTCCCTCAGAATGTTAGGGTTAGTGGCGCGGAACTGCTCCTCGTCGAAGGCATCTCCGAACCTCTTGCGGCCCTTCTCGACCTCCTTGTTCATCTTCTCCTCGATCTTGCCGAGATAGTCCTCGATCAGATTGTCGGCGCGATACCTCTTCTTGGAGTCCTTGTTGTCGATGAGCGGATCGTTGAACGCCGCCACGTGGCCTGAAGCCACCCAAGTCTTAGGGTGCATGAACACGCAGGAATCAATGCCGACGATGTTCTCGTTAAGCCTTGTCATAGCGTTCCACCAGTACTGCTTGATGTTGTTCTTCAGCTCGACGCCCATCTGGCCATAGTCATAGACCGCGGCCAGTCCGTCATAAATCTCACTTGACGGGAATATGAACCCGTACTCCTTGCAATGTGCCACCAGCACCTTGAACAGTTCGTCCTGTGTCATAGTATTGTTGTACTTTAAAAATTCTCAAAGTCATCTGAATATGCCTCGGCAACTCCCCCCTCTTCCGGCGACCACGTACCGGCATATTCCATAACGCTCACTAAAAACTTACAAACTTACATATAAATCTGCGATTTTTACGCCCGTCCCATAAGAAAGAAACAGTTTTTTAGAGGAAATATACACATTTTCACGCAAGAATCATCGTGACGAAAACACGTCACTTGCGCACCGACGCTTGCCACGCCACTTGCCATCATTGCTACGCTTCCTCTCCTGGGCCTCCTCTCTTCGCATCTCAATGCGATTTGTCCACCCAAAGCACCGTTGCGCCGGACATACCGTGCCTTTTAGCCATTTTGTCCGGCGACCACAGCCTTTCACCGGACAAATAGGGAGCGTCTAGTCCTGAAAAAGTTTACTTTATTTGGTAAACTTTTCTCAGGATGACACAGAGGGTCGTGGCGGATAACCTATTATTTATCAGTACTATAAGCAAACTCGTGGTACGAAAACCGACACTACGAGTTTACTTATTAAGCTTATTATCAACCCATTAAGTGCCACACCACCACTTGCCATCGAACCCGTATCAAGCGTTATTGTACTGCCGATTGACCCAGAGCCAGAGGAACTTGTCTGGGATGGAATATTCCTTCAAATCAACGGTGATGATGTCTTCCTTGAGGAGTTTGCGGATGGCGGCATTGACAACGCTGGCGGTGGATAGCTGATAGCGATTAATAAAAGCGGACGTGTTGACATTACGCACGCGCGCCTCGTTCGCGATGGCGGACAGAACTCGTTTTTGGTTTTCTGTCAGGCTAGACATCAGCTCGGCAAATTGAACCTCATTCATCAACAATATGTTGTCTATTGACATCCGTATCACTTCAATAGAGCAATCCTCTCCCCTATCTATCGACGCAAAAGCCTCATTAAAGACACGTTGCATGTAATAAGTATATCCTTCAAGCAAGTCATAGACGTACTCAACCACCGCTTTGGCTATCCTCTTGCCATATTCATTGAACATCTTCCCGACAAAATCTGAGTAAATGTCTTTATCGAGAGCCTTCAGTTCCAATGGATCAGCACTTTTATAGAAAGGACGAGCCGGGGACTGAAACATCGCGCTCATAATGCTCCTCTTGCTTCCCGCAAACACGAAATGGCAGTTCTTCATTTTCTGAATATGCCCGCGAAGGAGAGCCTCGATGTTACCATCCTCATATTCATTTATTTGCTGAAACTCATCAATCGCGACGAGGCACGGCTTCCCCGCATTGTCGAGGTAATTGAATATCTCTTCCAATGTGAACTCCGGCCGCTGAATATCCCCAAGGCTCACACCGAACGACGGCTGTCCGGTAACGGAATCGTAGGTTATCTTGCCCTGAAGCGACTTCAACGCACTGACGAGTTTATCAAGGACTTTTTTTCCGGCAGGCTGTAACGCCCTGAACACTTCCTTACCCAAAAAGAAAGTGAACTCCCTGAGACTTGTAGTGTGCAGAATATCAACAAAAAACGTGTAGTAAGAACGTTTGATTTCCTCCCGCTCGAACACGTGCGTTATCAACCCCGTCTTGCCCATTCTGCGAGGCGAGAACAGAACCACATCATTCCCGTTCATCAATGATTTTGCCAACCTCTGCGTCTCGCTGACTCTGTCACAGAAACATTCATCTGGGATATACCCTCTGGTTATAAACGGATTATGAATTGTTTTCATAACGAGCTACATTTTTAGCAAAAATAATTATCCGTTTTGAATAATCCAAATCAAATAATCCATTTTGGAAAATTTCATAAAGAAAACCACAACTCTCTCAACGCCAGTCTCAGACCATTTCAGACAGAATTTTACAACTCACAACAGGATTCTATATTGTCATGGTTGGATCATAGTGCTTCACTCTGCTTATAGCTTAGTATTTGTAAACACCAATTATTGAAGATTCAAGTCAATACACTCCAAGACGATTGACGGCTGGGCTGAGGCTTAAATTTCAGTCCACGACTCGCATCATCATTCTTACGCGACTCGAAACAGCTAAGGGCGGTACTCCTAAAAAAGAGATGGTGGAAAAGTATAAACTCAAGAAACTGACCGACAAATACGATTACTTCAAGTAATCTACCTCATTTCGATTGCTTTCTGCATCATTTTTCTTTGTTTTGATGCAGAAAATTCGTTTTTGAGGCAGAAAAACACTACCCTTTCAAAAAAGATTTCCTGTTCAATACTTGCCGTACTCTTCCGGAAATTCAATTCCGGGAACAGGGCTCATAATTTTTCCAGCAGAGCGGCAACATCTCCTTTCCTAATGGACTTACATCCTTCAGGAGCCCAAATGTGTACATCAATGTCAATCGGCGCATTCATAAAGTCGTCAAAGACTATTTCTATTTAGAGGAATACAAATTCCTGGAGGAACGTGTCCTCGAGATTGTCCGTGAATTGAAACCTGAGCTGAAAGACCAATTATAGAGTCAGTCCCTTTGATTGTTCGTCAGCATTTTTTAACCTGTCGAGAAACCATTCAACCATACTTCCGTCCATAAGTTTCTGAATGGTTTCTCCATTATACCAATATCGATACTGAAACTGACTAGGATATCCCCAGAACCAATATTTATTCTTCTTGTCTGAGTAGCCAAGCCTCTGAGCGAGTTCATTAGCGCCACTTACATTCCGAATATCTTCGCAATCCTCTTTTTTTAAAAGTCCGATAGCCATATTTGAGAGCTTCTTTCCTTCAAATTCAACTGCAAACGTAATTTCCTTCCAGTCCTGATGCACGAACTGAAGTTGCTCTGAAGGACAATTCAACCAGTCCTTCCCCTGCTCCACTTCAGTTATACATTTGAATGGCAAATCATTAAGTTTCTTTTTTAATCCAACTAAAAAAGAATTCATTGCTTCGTTTATGGAAGCATTAAGATTCTCACTAATTGCAAAGGCTGCACAAATATTATCTGGTTGTCCAATAAGTTTAATTATATCATCATTTGTTGCCATATAACTATTGGTAAGTTGTTTTAATGTATTGATATACTGATTAATAGTTTCTCTTACATATGGAAGGGTAGAAGCTAGCTGAACACATCTTTCCAACCAAGGAATTATATCGTCTCGATACGACAAGATAGTAATATCATCCAAACTTAAAGATCCCAACGATTCTTCATTCGGCGTATCACCATACAATGTCAAATAGACCAATTTGCCATCAGGTTTAAAATTATGATACCTGAGCAACTGATTATTCTGGTCACGTGCATATATTTTATTTTCAATGATAAGACTATTAGATTCATCAGTTATGAAAATATCTATCCTCCCACCAGTACTATCAGTACACTGGCCAATATACTTTTCAACTTCTACACTTGTTTTTGATATGTCAAGAAAACCATCCTTCAAATTCAGTGTCGGGATGCGAAGGAATTCTTTCAAAAAACCACTTTTGGCTCCATGTCTATCTGATTGTAGCAATGATGCGATAATGGAAGAATGAAGTCGGACTTCTGAAGTTGACAATTTTAGAACGTCGAAAATATTATAGCGAATACCACTATTCTCATAGATTCTTTCAATTTCCGACCTCTTAGCCTCGTAAGAATCAACTATTTTTAACAGTCGTACTACTTCTTTTAAATCAATATCCATATGCTGTATTATCTTACTTATTAACATTGTTAAACTCAAGAGGGTATTTTAAAGTTACACTCTAAATCTTACATATCATCCAGCAATCCTTCAAAAAAAATCATTTAGGCTTTCATCCTGGAAACTCAAAGTTAATTGTTATAATTCAATTTGACAAATATTGAATAACTAAATGATAATCAAATCATTACTGCCATAATTTTACAGTGGCGCGTTTTAACTTTGTCTGCAAGAAAAGGACATGAAGTATGGGTAAGACATTGCACATCATACCTTCCGGAAGCATCTGGCCACGCATCGTCGGGAAATGGATTGGCGAGGGGCCTGACAAATCAGACCACGAGGTGACCCAATACCCCGTTCCGACCAACATTCATTATCTGCCGGAAGACCTGACCGATGTCGAGATGATGAAAACGGTCATATCATGGCACAAACCCAATTCGTATCAGGCGGGCGACCTGTATCGGGACTTGATAAACATCATTGAAACTGTCAATGAGGGTCTGGAGTACGATGAGGTGTTCGTCTGGCACGCCGAGGATGCCGACTCCAGGTTGCTCCTCTACTTGATCGCATACGCATATAAGCACAGGTTCTATGCCGTCAATGTCACTCCTAAATACCGTCGGTTTAAAGGGAAGGTCAATGATGATGTCGACAGCCAATTCGAGGATGTCAAAGTCTACACCGATAGCGATGTCGATATAGACTCGATCACACGCGATTCTTTCGAACCTGGAGCAGTCACTCAAAAGACAAGAAAAGAGTTCTATGAGATATGGAAAAGTTGGGGCGGAGAAGATACCCTGGGAAGTCCGGTTCTCGTAAACTAGTTCGGCACATTCTTCCATCCTTATCGTACTTACCTGTACCAGGATGTCTTTGAAGCCACGCCAAAAGATCATCCCGAGAGCATCGGTGCCATCTGTAAAGAAATCCATACGAAGCATCCCCAGATCAGCCATGAATACATCTATGACACTATTGTCCAGATGGCTGATTCAGGTCTGGTCAAATGGGTCAAGGAAGAAGAGAACAATCAACTCGGTCACTTGCTTCAGCAGTACAAATACGATGTAGAAGGAGAATGGAACCGATACCCTCATGAGTTTCTGCACGAATTTGCGGATTTATGCGGCAAAAAACTTCCATCAGTTGATGGAACTGATGGAAGTGAAGGAATGATGGAAACTGCTACAGGAGTTTCTTGAGGTCGTCTTCGTCGGGAAGGGCTTCACGGAAGGCCTCAGGCATATCGCCGAGGGTCTTGTAAGTGGCAACACCCATCGGCTTGGTGTAGTCGCGGATGGCATATTCGACGAAGGCACGGTTGGCGCGTCTGCAGAGGATGATGCCGATGGAGGGATTCTCGTGCGGCTTGCGGACCTGGTCATCAAGGACCTGAAGGTAGCCGTATAACTGGCCAAGGTATGCGGTTTTGAATTTCCCGGCTTTGAGTTCGATGGCCACGAGACAGTTGAGTTGGCGGTTGAAAAATAGCAGGTCGCTGCGCTGCTCCTCCCCGAAGACTTCCAGATCGTACTGGTTGCCCACGTAGGCGAAATCCTTGCCGAACTTCATCATAAACCGCTTTACGTTCCGGACGATGGTATTCTCTACCACACGCTCATCCACATCATCTTCATCAGCGGCATCAATGTCTTCCAGGTTGATGTAGTCCAGCAGGTATTCATCCTTGAACATCTTCACGGCCTGAAGGGCTTGCCGGGATGAAGGAATGGTCTGGACGAAGTTGTTGGGAATTCCTTTCTGGGTCTCGTGGATTTTGAGCTTCAACTTGTCGCGGAGGGTGTACTTGTCCCAACGGTGCATGACGGTCTCGTGGATGTAGAACAGAACGGTATCGATATCCTTGGTCTTGTTGAGAATCTCCATGTGATGGGAGAAACTGATGCCCAGAAAATCGTCCCGGTTGATTTCGGTCGCCACCGGCGACCAATTTTGAAGAGCAAATGAGTTTACCTGGATATAGGAGGCAACATCCTTTGAATCTGTCACCTGTAAATCGGTCGCCGACGGCGACCGATTTATGAACTGGCTCCAGAACTCATAGAACTGACGCATTTTCTTGATGCTCTCTGCTGAAAAACCATGCAGGCCAGGCAGTTCTTTCTTTAACTGCTCGCTGATGGATTCAATGGCCCCTGTGCCCCACTTGTCTGTACGGGAATGCTCTGACACATAGCATCCGATGCCAAAGTACAACGAAAGTTGCTCGCCGCTAATCATCTTGGCTGAGCGGTATTGGCTTTCAAGGATGGCCTGTTTGATAGTTTTGACAGCGTCCTGGTATATCTGAGGCAATGCGTTCATAACAAATCAATTTATGTTCTGACAAAGTTAACGTTTTATTCTGGATTAAAGAGACAAATACCGGATAATCGCCCTGACGTGGAGGTCAATGATGGCCTGGCGGCCGGGGACGGATTCGAGGAAGGCGAGGTCATCGGCATTGTCATGGAAAAGGTTCTCGCTGAGTGCGGCGGCGCAAAGGGTGTTCTTCAGGATGGTGAAGTCGGATTCCCAGTCCGGATCTCCGTCTGAGTAGTCTTTCCTAATCTTATGACCGGGAAGGTGGAGGGAGGCGGCTTCATAGAGGCAGGTGGCAAGACGGTCGCCGGCGGTCTGGCCACGGGAGGTGTAGCAGCACCAGCCGCGGGCGTTCATCCACTGCCTACCGTTCCCGGCAGCGTTGGTGTGGATGGAGATCAGGCAGACATTCTTCTTGCCCAGCTGCCGGCACCAGGTGTTGACGCGCTCGGTACGGGCGCGAATGGAAACGTCGTAGTCCTCAGGTACGAGGATAGTGGCGTCGTAGCCTGAGAGGGTAAGTTGTTTTTGGACGTCAAGAGCGATGTCGCGGTTGAAGCGGTACTCCAGGAAGCGGCCATCCGGGGAGCGCTTGCCGTGGGTGTTGGAACCGTGGCCGGGATCAAGTAGGATTTTCATGACTGTGTCTTTTCGTAGTAACCATGTTTGATTCTGTTGAGGAGGCCGAGGCGGAGTGCTGAGAGTATCATCGCGAGGCGGAAGGTGATAAGACCCAGGCGACGGACGCTGGCGATGATGTCAATGCCGACGAGAACGACCTGTTCAAGGAAGACTCCGGCAGGAAGCTAACTGCGGAACCCAAGTTCGTCCAGAAGAGAAGGCAACTTACTGATAGCAAGGATACTTACGAAGATGTGTCAACTTCTCGCATGCGGTACAACAACAAAATGCATCTGGTGCACGCACTCGTTGAGATTTTCGGCATTTTTTATTCTTTTCCTTTAGCCATGACAATCGAGCAGGAGGGGAACGAAGTAGTTTTCTTCCTACTTTCGTTCTCCGACCTCTCACACCACCGCATGTGCGGTCCCGCCAAAAAGCATTCTAGAACTCCAGGTTCACTTTATATATAGGATCTTCAAGTTCATCTTGCTTGACTAGGAACATGGTCATATAGACAGGTAGGTATTCGACATTGCCCTTCACGTGCAGGTTGTCATTGCACAGAACTATCGCCCTCCGTATTCCATAATTCGGGATGCTCAAGAGTTTGGACAGCGCATTATGACGTTCGTAATCCTTACCAGACTTGACTTCCAAGGGAATGATTTCATCATCCGTTTCCAATATAAAATCAATTTCTCCCTGCTTCTTGCTGTTGAAGTAGTATAAATCCCATCCATGAGCGTGAAGCTCTTGCGCGACAGCATTTTCAAATACGCTACCATAGTTCACGTTCACTTTTCCCTGCAGAATCTTCAGTTGGATGCCTCCTGATGAATATTGGCAAGAAAGCAGCCCTACATCGTTCTGGAAAAGCTTGAAAAGGTTCCGCTGCTCACTCAGTTTCAACGGGGAGACTGGCTCTTCGACATTGTATGTCGGAAGTGCCATGTCTGCGTCTTTGAGCCAGATGAAATCATTTTCATGTCTGCCGAAAGTCATATTCTCATTGAGACGTTTGAGGATGAACCGTTTGTTCTTGGCATTCAACTCAGAAGGGATGAGATCAAATACCTCATTGATATATAGTTTCTTTCTGACATCCTGATCGTAACGGGCTATGTCTTTCTTATAAAGATTGATAATATCCCTTTGTTCTTTCACCACGTTCTGAATATTGTTGGAATCTATATAAGTCTGGACAGCAGCAGGCATACCTCCAACTATGATGTACAACTGAAATAGTTGCATCATCTTTTCATGTATATAGGCATCCACCAGCGTTTTTTCCGACCAAGATTTCTTGACAGCATCCAACACATTCTCCGGCACCCCCACGGCACTGACAAATTCCTCAAAATCCATGGGATAGACCTGCATCTCTGACATATAACCAACAGGCACTGAACGGATGTCTTTCAATTCAACACCCAGCAGGGAACCACTCAACGCATAAATATAGCTTCCTTCATCCACCAATGCTTTAACCCAGGTCATCACATCCGGGCATTCTTGCACTTCATCAAAAAAAATCAATGTTTTGCTTCGCACCAAAGGGACTCGCGAATATGCCGAAATCCTGAGCAGCAGTTCTTTGACATCTCCTGCCCCATTGATTATGTCCATCGCCTCCGGCTGAAGCAAGAAATTGAACTCAATGAGATTCAAGCCATGCAGTTTAGCATATTTCCGGATAGAATAGGTCTTACCTACCTGTCTGGCGCCGGTAAGAAACAACGCTTTCTTCGAGTTGGAGAAATGCGCATCTATCTCGTTGTCAATCTTTCTATTAAGCATATATTGCACAATTTACGCAATGTGTTTTACCACAGTTTTTGCAACTTTTCCAAGGCAAATCTATGCTATTTTTGCAACTTTTCCAAGTATTTCATCTTTTATTCTGACCTTCCCTGGAAAAGGTGGTTCTTCCGCAATTTAGTTGAAGCACAGGTCGCTGAAGACCATTTTTCGTTTGAGCAGGTCAAGAGATGCTCGCCCAAACATTACTCGCTTTACAGCTTTTAGTTTGTTCACGAAGCCTTCAACGATGCCATTTGAGATGTCCAAAGTGATAGCATTCCTCACGGCTTTCAGATCCATCCTGATTCCATAGGCAAACGACCGCAATTCCTTAATAGGAGACTTCCCGTAGCTATCCAGCCATGAGTCCAGTTCATCAACATCGTTTCCCATTATAGTCGCATGGAAAGAGGACGCTGCATTGTATATATCTCTGAACCACCCATATGACATCATCTTCTCTACAAGTGCGACCTCCGCATGAACCATCTTCTCTTTTCGAATGGACTTGTCGACAATATGCGCGATCTGGCGTATTGGCAGCGGAGGCTCTCTGTCGCAATCTGGACGTTGTCTCATCTTCTCGACCTCTTGTCCGGAACGGTGCCCATGATGGCCGTCAGACAGGTAACCATAGTGGTCGTAGAAAGGAGTCAAGGAACCCGGAAAGCCTTTTCCCTTGATTTCCATGAAGATTTTACGGAGATCCTTACCATGCCGATACTCTTCTTCCACATATGTGTCGTAAAGATAATAAGGCAATCGCTCCTTGCCGGCCCTTTTCGGAAGAGTGTCGCGGCCCATATATTTCCTTACGGTCTGTCTGGCAATATCCAGCTTCTTGGATATCTGGGCGATGTTGAGTCCCTCGGCCTGTAACTCTTTGACTTCCTTGAACATGACTTGTCGGGAATCGACCTCCGGAGTTTCTTGAACTTCCTCAGGGCGCACGGCGCTTCTATATTCATCGTAATGAGAACCGATAACTTTAGTGACACAATCCGACATATTCATGCTCAAATGGAACCTGTCGGCCACCTCTGTGATATTCCGCCCCGTCGCGGCAATGGCTGCGGTATAGTCTGTAGATCTATCGCGGCTGACGACCTCCACTTGGACATGCTCATCCAACCATGCTTGAAAGCTTTTTACATCCCTGTCACCGAGAAGGTCTATGACAGACCCGGTTTCAAGGCTGACGATAATACTGCCGTATGTGACGCCTTTGCGAAAGGCCCAATCATCCACGCCAATCTCCTTCACTTCGCATCGCTCTGAAATCGACATACGGTGGACATCTCGGAGTACGGTGTCTCCGCTGAGGGGCACTCCTGTTGCCGATAACAACTTCCGGGCTGATTCTGAGGAGCATTTCAAGCCATGCTGGGTTACAACCATCTCACAACGCCTCGTCCGCCGTCGGTATCTGAACACCTCATCCCCTGGTTGTTCAGCGAAAGTCTTTTTCCGACAATCCGGATTGTGACAAAAGAACTTGCGCGCCTCAAACGTGATGATAACCGGATGGCCAAGAATCGAAAGATCTGCAATAGTCCTGTGATAACGGCTATGAACGCTGCGACTCACATGGCCGCAATATGGACAGACCCCATGAGGAAGATTACATCGTGCGTATACATGATAGGTGCGCATATCTTCGAGCTCCACTTGTTCAACAGACAGGTCACTTGGAGAATAAAGGGCCGATAAGTCGGCTTTCGCAGAGGCTGATGTTAGGCATTGCCGTAAAAATGTTGTAATTTTGCTTTTGTCAGGTGCTTTACACATCATCTATAACTTTATACTGTGGTAAGCATAAAGTTACGAAAAATTTATGTAAATACCTAATAGTCAATTAGTTAAATTGCACTAAAACTACGGTTTTTTGATATTTAGCTAATTGATTTTTCGCGTCTATACCAGGTTCCTTTGCTAACAGTACAAACTCCGTCTTTCAACTAAATTGCGGAAGAACCACTTTTTTCAGGGAAAGACAATCACGTACATTTTCTGTCCAAAAACAATAGGGGACCGGTCTTCCATGTATGAAATAGCCATGCGTACCTAAAGCGCCATTCACTTGACAACCAACGAGTTGGTGTTCCAGGTATGAATATATTCACACACCTAAGAGTCAGTGCCCCCGGTACAGGGCGTTCTATTGGCGTTCCGGACTTCCAGGTGCGAGAAACCATTCGCACCTGAAACGGCATTTACTTGATTGCTAACGAGCTGATATTCCAGGTATGAATATATTCGCGCACCTGAGCGTTACGGCATGTTATGGTATGCCGAGCCTTAGATCCGCACAATATTATGTCTGGTTGGTTTTGAAGGCGCTATATACCATTAACAGATACAGTTACCTTAGTGAGTTTTTTTTGTATGCCTGCAAACGCTTGGATGTCGGCACGATACGGAGGAAGATAGTCAACTTATATATATTTCCTTTAATTTATAGAGAGAACATACACACACCAACTCTTGCCGGTTCTTCACGGCACTTGCCAATCGTGAAAACCCTTGCATATTCAAGATATTTTCACAAACTTTACGCTGCCGGATGGGATTATGTTTCCAATCCGGGGAAAGGCTGCGATATGGCATCCCCGTGCCAAGCTGATTTTTGTAAAACGAACAACGGTGCTCCAAGATTCCAAAGCTTTTTGCAAGGAGCTGAAGTTTCTTTGGAAGACACCTGACAAATTCATTACAACTATGAGACGTAAAATGTTTTTTGCGGCGGCGCTCTGCTGCATTGTTTCCGCGGTGATGGTTTCCTGCGGGAAGGACAATCCTGACACTCCCGAACCGGAACCGACACCCGATCCGGAACCGGAAGTTCCTGTTACACCTAAAGATACCGTTGTCTATGCGGTCGGACAGGAAGCCGTTCCAGGGAAGGGTTACTACTATGCGACAATCTGGAAGGACGGCAAGAGGATCCTCCTCTCCGACGGGAGTTATGACGCTTTCTGCAACGGAGCCTATGCTGACGGCGAGACTATCTACATCGCGGGCTGCGAGGCGACAGGTGACCTTGTGGATGACGGTTACTATGAGCCTTATCACCAGAATGTCGGCGTGATCTGGAAATTCAAGGCAGGTGAGGAAGACAAGGCGGAAAAGACCGTCATCAGCGACGGGAAATATTCCACATCCCCGATTGCGGTGACTGTCGCTGACGGGAAGGTCTATGCCGCGGGATTCGACTCTCCTGACTATGACAGGCGGGCCATCCTTTGGACAGACGGTCAGCCTCAATACCTTACGGACGGTACGACTGACGCGTTGGCGTACTGCATCTATTCCGATGGCAAGGATGTATATGTCGGTGGATATGTGCAGCCGGCCAGCAACAAGCAGGGTGGCATTGCCACCATCTGGAAAAACGGTGTGGCTCAGAGCCTTACAAGCGGCAGCACGGTAGCGAAGGTGAACGCCATCTGCGTCGATGGCGGGAAGGTCTATGCGGCTGGATCCGAGAAAGAGTCAGGCGGAAGATGGAAAGGCGTCCTTTGGATTGACGGCGTCGCACAGGATTTCACCGACTACGTCGGAACAGAGGTCACCGGCCTCTTCGTCAAGGACGGAGAATATGTCATCGAAGGGAATATGACCGAGACCAACTCAGCCAAGGACATCTGCCCTTACATCTGGACATCAGCAGGCGCACAGAAAGTCGCCGAAACGACTCTCTGCCAAGGCGTTGGTCTCGCTGTCGCAGGGAATGACATCTATGTGGCCGGTAACGAAAACGCCGGCTATGACTCTGAGTACAACCAGATCAACATCGCCTACCTCTGGAAGAACGGTGTCGAGCAGGAGCTTGAGGTCGAGTACAAAAACGACTTCTCCCTCTGGGGTGTCATCTGCGCCTATGTTGAAAAGAAGTAATCTTTCTGAATATCCCAACTCAGGCTGGCCGGGGGAACTTCTTCGGCCAGTTTTTATTTTAGGGAACTATGTAGGCTGGAAGTATCCAGCTCACCATTCCATTGCCACGGCCAGTTTAGGTTACTATATAGGAGATTGAATCGGGACCTTCGTTGAAAAGGAGATCCATACTCGCCTCGGCCAGTCCTATTTAGGTTTGGTTACTATATGTTTTTTTGTTTTATAATACTGATGTTTAAGTAATTGCGGCCTGTCGACATCCGATGCGATAATTTGTATGTCAAGGGCTTAATTTTCATCGTAGTCATACAATAAACTAACAGACAAGGAAAGGAAGAAGATTTCGGGCCTATTCATCGGGTGAAAAAAGTGGCTTTCTGCACCCGACCCCAATTTGTAATGACTTTTCGGGTGTCAAACGCTCCTTTTTTCACCCGGAACAACAGCCACTTGGATCTGAGTCGATTATACCACACGCCAAGGTTGGTGAATGAGAATCAGGAATGTTGCTTCTTGCCTCTTAGTTCATTTGGCACACCTGAAGAGCACTTCCTATACCATACGGTGTGTCCCGGTATATTTGATAAACAGGAAGGCCTTCGGCCGTATATTTTTCTATTCAATAAAGCAAATGGAGATCATTCTTCCAAGTATGAAAAATCATACGTACCTAAAACAGCATCCCTCTGACAAATAGATAGTTAGTGTTCTAGGTGCGAGTATATTCACACACCTGTGAGTCGGCGGCCTCGGTGCAAGGCGTTCTATTTGTGTTCAGAACTTCCAGGTGCGAGAAACCAGTGTGAATATGTTCTCGCACCTAAGCGTTATGGGCATATTATGGAATGGTCCGCAAAGCCACAAAGCCACAAAGCCACAGTATATTATGCATAGCTAATCTTAAAGGCACTATATGCCATTAACGACACTGTTATCTTTGTGAATTTGGCTGCTGGCAATCATCTGGACGTTGGTACGATAAGTGGAAAGATAAGTCAACAGATATATAATTTCCCAAGTAGAATGGATGTGTAGTCCAGTTGAACGAACGCTCCTTCACAGGCGTTAACTTATGTAAATCACGCTTTTAGAAGGACAATGCTCCCTTCACGAGCGTATTCCTGTCATATTCACGCTTTTGGAGGACGTGAGTTTAATTTAGGAAATGATATATGAGCTTGACTGACATTCCACATTATGGAGCTGAGACTCAGACACACACACGAATATTACTTTCAACGGCGATTATGCAACACAGCAATGCACAGCCACAACTTGGCAAAAAGGCAAATTGCATGGCGAAAAGCCACTAATATCCTCATATCCGACTCAGGGAAAGACTTACTCAAAATTTCAAAGCGAGTCCTAAACCGTAATTCTGTACACCAAGGTCAACTTCAATATTTCTCTCGGCAAACCCATTAGCGGAATTGAAACTCCTTATGGATTTCTTTATCATAGACGAACCCACTAAATCCAGAGGAAGCCCCAATAGAACCAATCCAGCACAGATACCATATACAGTACCGTCTTCATCAAGACCTCCACCTACGGCAGAACCGACAAGCCATCCTAAAGCGAATCCGGCACCAACACCGATCATAATGGAGCCTGTGGTCTCAAATAAGCGTCCAGATTTGTATCGACGGTAATCTTCAGGTGATAAATATCGGCTGGCATCAATGCAGGCACCATTTATACTAACGTCTCCCCGCCAACTATTGTATGTCATCTGACCATCAATAAGACTCTCGGATATGTCGTCATTCGCTCTGAAAACTTCTTTCTGACCATTCTCATATGCAATGGAATACACATCTGATTTCGGCGAGGCATAAATCACATCAACGTGTTTGTCTACATCCAAATAACGAATATAATAGAGGCAACAATTTGTTTAACCAACTAAAACTACTATCTTTATGGCTGTTAATGGACAGAATTTATTGTCAAGTGCACTGGACTTGCCCAAGAGTATGTGGAAGCGCTTGCGCAACAAAAGAAGTAATATGACAAGCAAGGATTACAGGGATTTCGCGGTGGAGCAGATGGGGCTGCTTGAGGGGATTTGCACGAAGCCGATGATGGGAGAGTTTCTGCTGTACTGGCAGGGGAAATATTTCGGAGGAATCTACGACAATAGGGTTCTGGTCAAGAAGACCAAGACCAACGAGAGATTCGGGATGCCGGAGGCGATTCCTTACGAGGGGGCCAAGGCGATGTATCAAGTCAACATCGACAACCGGGAGGAAGTGGCGGAGGTCATCAAGGCTACCTGCGAGGGACTGAAATAGACCGCTGCACAAAAATTGCTGACGGAAAGTTTAACGATTATATTATTAACGAATATTCAGGAATATGTTGGAGATAGGTACAAAGGCACCGGAGTTCGTTGGTGTGGATGAGAATGGCAACGAGGTAAGCCTCAATGATTTCAAGGGGAAGAAACTTGTGCTTTACTTTTACCCGAAGGACAGCACTCCGGGATGTACGGCGGAGGCTTGCGACCTGCGGGACAACTACCATCGGTATCTTGCGCTTGGGTATCAGGTGCTTGGTGTCAGCAAGGACTCACAGGCCTCGCACCGGAAATTCATAGAGAAATATTCTCTGCCGTTTCATCTGGTGAGCGATCCGGAATGCGCCATTCTGAAAGCTTACGAGGCTTGGGGGCTCAAGAAGCTCTACGGAAAGGAGTCATACGGGACATTGAGGACTACCTATGTGATCGATGAGGACGGAATCATCATCGATGCCATCGGAAAAGTCAACACCAAGGATCATACTACGCAGATTCTCGGTTCGGAGAAATAGCCTACATCACCTCGACGCCGGCAAAGGAGCATTCGGCGATGATGAGGATGGTGTGGGAGCCGGTCTGCTGACAGAAACGGTCGGTGGTCTTGTTGTTCACGCCACCGAAGGCGGAATTGGAACGGATATCGACATTGACATCTTTCGGAACATATATTCCCACACCTGCAAAACTTGCCTTCACCCGAACCTCCACATCTTCATTGAATATGGCGTTGCGGAGATCCAAGCGGACTGAGCCGAAAGAGGCTTCTATGTCCGCCCCGTCAAACTCCTCAGCCTCGACACGATGATTCTGCTCGCCAAAAGCCGATGAGATCTTCAGGATATTCCTTCCATCGCGGGAGATGATCGAGCAACCTCCTCTGGAGTCGTGGCAGTTCCAACTCTCCGGACGGCCGCTCTTGGAAAAAATCAACATAATGCCGAAAGCGATGAATATGATCGCGAGGCACAGTTTCCAGAACACCGACCAGTCAATATAGCCTTGCGCTTGAAGCAGCAGTATCGCTCCGAGGGCTATGCCGCTGAAAGATCCCCAGTTAGGATGGGCGATCAGGTGTGCGGTGCAAGGCAGAATAATAAGGAGTGTCCACCAGCCACGGAAGAATATGTCGAAGCCGATCACTCCGGTGACGTTCAGAATCCACAGCACGCCTATGGCGGCTATGGAGAATCCCAAAAACAGTTTCGCTAACTTTTTCATACATTAAAATTAGAAGCTGTTTTGAATTGTTTGTTTGAAGGTTTGAAAGTGAAAAACTTCAGTTTCGACCGCTTCTTCCAAGGAAGATAGCGTTGCTATCTGACTGAAGAAGCGGGAAGAAAATGAAGATTTTTCACCTCAAAGAACATTTCAAACAATTCAAAACAGCTTCTTAATAATTCTTATCTGAATCACAGTGGCAAAGGTACTACGGAAAACTCTTGTGGCTATGGGTGTGACAAGGACAAAAGGCACATAGTAATTATCTAATGTTCAAGAACATAACAGTCAAGACTATGGACAATGAGGTACTTCGACAAGCTCAGTGAGCGGATAAGAATATATTTTTGTTACTTGAAAGATGAATATTCCGTTACCTTCGTTCAGATAATTCCTTACGAATCGCTTTCAGCACGATGTTACCTGGAAACACTTGCGTTTGGTCTTCGGCTGAAAAACTCGTACTTGGAGTGAGGACTTTTTCAGGCGAAACCTCATCTCGGCTATCTCAGAGGCATTTGACCGTGAAGGAGTTCTGTAAAAATCAGTGGTGACAAGCAAATCCAGTTAGTTCTGAGTCCAGCAGTCACTCGCCAAACAATCAGAACGTGGCGATGAACTCGTCGATGGAGGTGCCTTCCGGAAGGGCGGAGGCGACACGGGCTTTGAGACGCTGCTTGCCCTTCGTGACGGAGGTCGGGGATATTCCCATCATTGCAGCCATCTGTTTGCCGGAAAAACCGAAACGGAGCAGGACGGCGATGCGCAGCTCAGCGGCGGTAAGCCCCGGAAAAGAAGACTTGAGTCTCTCCGTGAAACGGTTGCATACATCATCCAGAATCTTCTCCAGCCTTCCCCACTCGGCATCGGACAGATAGCGCGGGTTCTGCTGGAGCGACATCACCAGCTTGTCCTTGAACATCAGCACCGAACGCAACTCGCTGCGCTCCGACTCACTCTCGTGAAGCAAAGTCTTGCTCTCCCCTATCTCGCTGTCCTTCCGCTCTATGGCATCATCACGGTTCCTCAGACGCCTCCTGAACATACGTACGATCAAGTACAACGCCACAATCAGGGACAACACCGCAGCCACAGCAGTGCCTAAAATACGGCTTCTCGATGAACGGATGTCCGCCTTCCCGGCCTCGACACTGTTCTCGATGATCCTGTCGTTCTGCTGAGACGCTTCCAACTGGCTCTTGATCTCATTATGGATGGTCAGATACTTGACGGCATTCTCTTTATCATCAAGCAGGTCACGATAGACAATGTAAGAAAGCTGTGAACCTGAAAGCTTCGCTATCAGATCAGAAGCCTCCATCTCCTTTGCGGCATAGAACAAAGCCGAATCAGGAATATTCATTTTACGGAAAGCATCCGCAAGGACAGCGTAACGCACACGGGCCTTTCTTTTTCCTTCCCTGAAAAGCCTTTCCTGCGCGCGGACAGCGGTCGAGGCGCATTCCAAAGCCTTATCGAATTGACCGTTACGGCTATAGCACGCTCCGAGATTGTAAAGAGCACGGGCATAGTCATTATCATCTCCCTTGGAGATCTCCGCCGCGCGGTTGGCATATTCAATGGCCTCCGAATAGTCCTTGTTCTCGTCTCCAAGGAACAACGCACGGTGCGACAGATTGATCAGAGCCGTCACCTGAAACGCCAGCGAACCCGCCTTCTCAGCCTCCTCCAAACCTTTCTCCAGATAAGGCAAAGATGCGTCATACCACTTGCGGTCATTAAGCACGACAGCGTAGCGCAGGTTGATCATCGCCGCAAGCATATGATTGCCAGAGCCTTTAACCTCTTTTGTGGCGAGAAGCAGATCATTGGCCCAATCCGCCTGGTTCCCCGATTTGTTGTCCTCGCGGACGACCGCCCTAAGATAATACGCCTGCGCCTTCCGGTCACGGTTGCCGTATTTCAGGAAATAATCAACCCCGACATTCATCATCCCCTCGTCAATCCCTGGCTTGTAGGCGTTGTACTCCGCGAACGTCTTCAACAGACAGTAGGACGCATAGAGATAGCGGCCGGAGGACTCCGAATATGAAGCGGAATCCAGAATGATCAAAGAACTGTCAGGGCGGGAGTCCAATAGACTCTCAGCCCGACTTAAATCCTCAGGGAGTCTGGCTCCACGGCCGCACGAAGAGGCCACACAAGCACAGACAATGAATATAATCGCAGGAAACTTTCTCACCATAACTTTTCACAGGCATGTGGTCATCCGCTGGTTAGTCCAATCGGCGTTTGCCTGAACACAAAGTTAAGAATTTTGCGGGAATATTCCTATTTCCCGCCAAGGCCCTTGCCGCCACCGATTCGGGAGGCTTCGTCGATGCTGCCGACTTTGCGGGCGCGGGTCTGCCGGGCTTTGCCGAAGCGCCAGGTAAGGCCGATGTGAGCGACCTGGGAGTAATATTTCTGACCTATGAACGAGCTGCTCACATCACCGAGCACGGTGCTGGAGCGGAAGCCAAGGCAATCAAGGTTGGTGCAGGAACTGCGGAGGACATCGTCCAGATTGAGCGTGAGGACAAGACGGTTGTCAAGCATCGTCTTCTTCACTCCTATATTCATAGAATAAAGGCCGTGCAGTTTGAAGTAGCCGTATGCCATCGGCGAGCGGTAGAAGCCGTCCAGCTGCACTTTCCAGTCTTTCGGGAGGATGAATGTGAAGCAGGTGTAGCAGGAAAGGGTGAATGAATCGTTGCTTTCCCGGTCGGCTGTCTTGGCGGATGAATATAGTCCGGTGGTGCTGAATGTCCAGGCAAGCCACTTGGCCATAGGCAGTTCCGTCACATTGAAAGTCAGCGCGGTCATATTCTGTCTGCCGTAGTTGGTCCAGATCAGAAACTGGTCGCCGTTCTCCTTGAGCTCAGGAAGCTGCGAGAACATTCCGCCGGTGTGACTGAACGACGCGGCGAGCGAGAAGTGCTGGCCGAATCCGGCGCTGAGCGAAGCCTTGTCTGAATATGCAGGGCGCAGATCCGGGTCGCCGACATTGTAGGTGTGCGCATCGATGTAGTTCTCAACCGGGTTCAGGGCCATATAGTCAGGGCGTTGGATTCTCCTTGTGTAGGAAAGCGCGAACCTAAGGCTGGCGGACGGGTTGAATCCCACGAACGCTGTCGGGAACAGGTCAAAGTAGCTGCGACGGCTCTCGTCCCCGGCCGAGATCCAATCCCCGAACGAGTTGGTATATTCACCCCTCAATCCGGCCTTGGCGGTCCATTCCGGGCCGAACTGCGCGGCAAGGGACAGGTAGGCGGCGCCGATGTTCTCACGGTACTTGAAACGGGTCTCGGCATCACTGGCTGAAGGGCCGGTCTCGGTCCTCAGGGTCGTGTTGTCAGTCTTGGAAAGAGCCCACTTCGCTCCGGCCTCCAACCTTGCGAAGTTGAACACGGTCCCCTCATAGTCAGCCTTCGCTGACCAGATGTTCACCTTGTTGTCCGAGTCGATGAACCTTGTGGAAGGGACCCACTCCGAAGCACCCACATTCCTTGTGAAAGTCTTCTGGTCATTTCCCGTCCTGTCAGTGTTGTGGTAATAGTCCAGATTGAAGGTGATCTCGGAATTTGTCGCCTCATTGAATAAGTGGGTGAAGTTCACGTTACCGTTGGTCTGGCGGCTCTTGTCCTCGTTCCACGTCGCGGACTCGGCACGCTCAAGTTCCTTGTCACCAAGCGTCTGCGTGGTGACATTGTGGTCTCTGTCGGACTTCATTATGTTGCGGGAGCTCGGCATATTCACGATGAATCCCAAGGTGTTTTTCTTGTCGATGAACCAGTCGTTGCCGAAACGCACCTGCCAATTGCGGTACCTGTCCTTCTGGAGGGACCGGGCAAGAATCCGGAACGGAACCCCGTCCCGCGTCAGCTTGTTGTCGATGTTCATATCTATGTCCATATCATAGATTCCCTGATAGGCAGAGACGAATGTGTTTGTCTTGGCCGTCCTGTAGCTTAGGCTTCCGTTGACGTTCTCCCTCATAAGGAAGCGGCCGGTCTCTCCGAAGTACATTCCTCCGTCATCGGTTCCGATCTCGCCGTTGAGCCCGGACAAGGCTCTGAGTGTCCTCGGACATATTCAAAGGCTCGATCTCATTCAGGCCGGTAACGACATTCACATTTTTGTAACTATCCTTGTAACCGATAAGCGAAGCCTTTATAATATATTCACCGGGCGCGGCCTGAAGGGAATACGCTCCCTTGTCATCGCAAGTGGCGCCGGCGGCCAGCGTACTGTCCGGTCTCATAAGGGCGACTGTAGTCCATCCGAGAGGCTCGCCGGTGGCCTTGTCCAGCACCTTACCTTTTATCTCGGAAACATTCTGGCGGGCGGCGGAGGCGTTTGCTCCACCGATGACCAGCATCGCAGCAATCAGCAATAATCTAAATATTTTCATTTTCTTCTTCAATTTTTCACGGTGCAAAGTTACGGCGGGAATCCATAATATATCACATCCAAGGCGGACAGATAAAATCACCAAATAATTGAATATCTGAATATTGAATATGGACAATATGGACAAACGCAATCACCGCCCCTGCTTTGTGGTCTCTTGCCAGACATAACAGACCTCACAAGAGGCGGAACATTATGAACAATGAAATATTCATTCTGCGAATATTTTTCCATTCGTCCCTATTGCACATTTTTCAAAATTTTCCGAAATTGTGCACACTTTAACGAAGTTAACAACACAACAACTTATGACCCGGAGAAAACTTCTCATCTGGATCCTATGCCTGCTATCATTATGGCAGGCCGGAACATCAAGCCCTTTGCTCGCCGGCCCGGCGTACCCGGGACTCATCACTGTGAAACAAAGCGACGGCAGTGAAATCAGAGTCCGTGTGCACGGAGACGAGTTCCGCAATTATGTAACCTCGGAGGAAGGCTACACCCTCGCCGCGGACGCGGACGGAGACTGGGCTTTCGCAAAACTTGACGCCAACGGACTTCTGGTCCCGACATCCGTCAAGGCCAAGAATGCCAGCCGTTTGACCGACTCGGAACGCAAGATTCTTGGCACCTCACTGCGGAAAAACCTGCGACCGCTGCGGATGACCGGCCTGCAAATGAGGCTGAAGGCTGCGCGGACATATTCATTGGCAACCCGCGCCGCGGATGCTGGGGATTGCATTCCTCCGCTTCTGGGAGGCACCACTTGGAAGCCGGTCGGGAACAAGAAAGTGCTGGTGCTCCTCGCTGAATATCCTGACCTTCCTTTCACTAACGGAAGCAATGAGGCGTTCGACAACTTATTGAATTCCAAGAACTACACAAAAGGTGGGGCGACCGGAAGCGTCTGGCAGTACTACTATGACAACTCCAACGGACAGTTCAATCCGGAGTTCACGGTGGCCGGGCCGTACAGACTCTCCAAGGACAGGGCATATTACAAGGACAGACCGGAGGAGATGGTCGCCGAAGTAGCCCGTCTTGCCGACAATGATTTGGATTTCAGCCAGTTCGCGGAGAACGGGGTGGCGCACGACATATTCGTGTTCTATTCCGGGGGAGCGGAAAGCACCGGTGACCCGAACGGAATCTGGCCGCACAGGAGCGGGCTGAAGAACCTGACGCTTGACGGGGTCACGATTCCGGGCTACGCTTGCAGCTCCGAGCTGGAGCCAGGATCTGCGGGAAACAACACACTCGCCGCCATCGGATCGTTCTGCCACGAGTTCGGGCATATTCTCGGATGGCCGGACCTCTACGACACGGTAAACGGCAACGACACGAAATGCGACCTGCCGGGCTGCTTCTCGCTTATGGCCTACGGAACCTACAACAACAGCAGCCGCACTCCCCCGGCGCTCGGCATCCTCGAAAGGTGGATGATGGGTTGGTCGGAACCGGAAATTCTGGAGACGAGCGGGGAATATTCATTGCCGGCGATCACGGAAGGCAAGGGCTACCTCGTCAAGACCGAGGCGGACGAGGACTATTTCCTGCTGGAATGCCGAGGCGCGGGAAAGAACGAGTGGGACAAGAAGGAATATCTCGACTTCTACGGACAGGGCTCCGACTGGGGGCTTCTGATCTATCACGTCCGGAACGAGTACAACAGTTGGATGGGCAACGCCGTGAACATCGTCCACGGGAACGAGCACTACAAGATATTATATTCCAATCCTGCCTCCAGGAACAACTACCCGCCGCAGTATATTCCGGCGCATTGTTTCTTCCCGGGCGGGAAAAATGTGACCTCCATCCACAGCGACAGCCAGTCTAACTTTCTGGCCGCCAACGGCAAGAAGACAATGGTCGAGATCCCTTCGATCAGGCTGGACGCGGCGGATGGTTCCGTGAAATTATCTGTGACAGAGCGCAATGGCAACATCACGGATGTCAAGTCAAGCATATTCCAGCACGACATCATCCTGAGCTGGAAAGACGACCTCTCCTCCGGCTGGACTGTCGAATGGAAGGCCGAGGGTGAAGAGACGGAGTCAATCACCGGGCTCACATCCTCCGAGGTGCATATTCCTCTGCTGAAGGATGCCCAGGACTATGCGATCACCATCACGGGCAACAAGAACAGCAAGACTTCCCTGACCTTGAAGACCGAGAAATCCGGATCCGGCTTCCCGAGAATCCAACTCTCAAAGGCCAACCCGACATCGGAGGACAAGGTTCTGATGATGCTGGTTGACTGCGGCGAGATAGGCGGCATCCAATGGACTGTGGACGGAGCCAAGGCGGACGGCTACACCAATCTGCGCAAGGGTGAGCATTACGTGCAGGCTGTCCTGACAAAGACGGACGGGACCGTTGAATATTTCGCCAGGTACATAAATGTCATCCTATAATATTCATAGACAATGAAAATCGCATTCAGAATATTCACCACGCTTATTTTCTGCCTCCTCCTTTCCGCCTGCAACGGCAACAAGGAAGACAACAACCTCCGGGAGGAATTCTCAGTCGCGGAGGATTTGGGAATATACAAGGACGGCGCTCCGGTGCTCACTTTCCTCAAAAACAAGCACCAATACTACTGCAACCCGTCAGAGGGCATCCTGAGGATAATCGACAACGAGGGGACACGTGATGTCACGGTGAAACTCAGCGGAGTGCCTTCCACATCCGGGACAGTCAGCGGGACCGTCTCCGGGAATATGGGAATCACAGGATTCAGTTTCAGCGAGCTGCGGATCCTCAAGATAGACAGCAGGACGGCCTGGCTCTGGTCGGACAAGGACAAGGCCGGATTCATCCTGCCGTCAGCCGGACTGCAAACCACAAAAGCCAACTAATAATCTCAATAATAAGAACGTATGAAAAGATTCTTTGTGTTCTTGTTTATGCTTCTGGCGACGTTCTCACTTGCGTCAGCCCAGACCATAGACATCAAAGGTACCGTCATCGACGAGAACGGAGAACCCGTCATCGGCGCGTCGGTGATGATCAAGGGAACCTTGAAAGGCGACATCACGGACGTGAGCGGCCGTTTCAGCCTTGGCGGAGTCAAAACGACAGACAAACTGGCCGTGTCCTGCATCGGAATGATTCCGGTGGAGGTCGATCCGCAGGCGGAGATGAGGATCACCCTGAAAACCGACCACGAGCAGCTCGACGAGGTTCTCGTCGTGGCTTTCGGCCAGCAGACCAGATCCTCCTTCACAGGATCCGCGGCGGTCGTGAAGAGCGAGACTCTTGAGAAGAAGCAGCTCACGAATGTGATGAGCGGACTTCAGGGACAGGTGGCCGGTCTCCAGATGATCAACAATTCCGGCTCCCCTACCGCCACACCTTCAATGGCGATCCGAGGATTCAGTTCCATCAACGCCGGGACATCCCCGCTGATCATTGTGGACGGATCTCCTTATGACGGAGGGTGGAACAACCTGAACCCTAACGACGTGGAGAACATCACCGTCCTCAAGGACGCCGCCTCCAACGCACTTTACGGTGCGCGAGGAGCCAACGGAGTCGTGATGATCACCACCAAGAAAGGCAAGTCTGAGAAGGCCACGATCACATTTGACAGCCGCTGGAGCGTCAACAGCCGCGCGACCATCGACTACGACTATGTCAAGGATCCGGCCCAGTACTATGAGATGCACTGGTCAGCCCTCTACAACTATTATATGCGTGACCGTGGAATGACTCCTTACGAGGCTCACAGGAAGGCCAACGCCAACCTCGGCGGAGCGACCGCCGACGGCGGACTTGGTTACCTCACCTACACCGTTCCTGACGGGGAATATCTCATCGGAACGAACGGGAGGATGAATCCGCACGCCACAAAGGGTAGAAGGATTTACTACAACGGAAAGGTCTATACGGCAGCCCCTGACAGCTGGCTTGACGAGGCGTTCAGGCACAGCCTCCGCCAGGAATACAACCTCAATCTCACCGGAGGCACCGAGAAACTCAGTTTCTACGGTTCCATCGGCTATCTTGACAATCAAGGTATCGTCTATAACTCCGACTTCGAGAGGGCTACCGTCCGACTCAAGGCCGACTACCAGGCCAAGGACTGGCTCAAGGTGGGTGCGAATATGAACTACGCCCACAGCACCTCGGACGATGTCGGTGACGGCTCCGGCACTTCCCTGTTCGGAATCACGAACACTATGGCGCCGATCTACCCGGTTTACCTGCGTGACGGGGACGGGAACATTATGACAGACGAGAACGGAAAGATGTACGACTACGGTTCCGGTGAGCTCGGAGGTCTCAACCGTCCTGTCCTCTCCAGGAACAATCCTCTGCAGGAGAACGCCCTGAACACCGACAGGACTATCGGCAACAATCTGACCCTCACGGGTTATGCCGACGTCACCCCGCTCGACGGCCTGAAGATCACCGTCAACGGCACGGTCACAAGCGGAGAGTCACACTACACGTCCACCCAGCAGGGATTCTACGGCTATGGCAAGACCGCCTACCCAAGCGGCTACATCTACAAGTACAACAGCCTTGTCTATGCCCTGAACTTCCAGCAGATCGTTAACTATACCAAGCAGTTCGGCCGACACAACGTCTCCGTGATGGCCGGACACGAGAACTACGACTACCGCAGCGAATGGATGAGCGGAGACCGCGAGGGTCTCTTCTCCTATTTCGACGCGCAGGAGCTCAGCGCGGCCATCAAGATCAAGGAGAACGCCGGTTCCTCCAGCAGGTACAACACCGAAGGATGGTTCAGCAGGGCTATGTACAACCTGGACGAGAAATATTTCCTCTCGGCTTCCTACCGCCGCGACGCTTCCTCACGCTTCCATCCGGACCACAGATGGGGCAATTTCTATTCGTTCGGAGGAGCCTGGATCGCCAGCAAGGAGGATTGGTTCAAGGTTTCCTGGATTGATATGCTGAAGGTAAAGGCATCCTGGGGGCAGCAGGGTAACGATGCCATCGGCGACTACCGCTACACCGACACCTACACAATCAACTACTTCAACGGAGAGCCTTCCCTGGCCCTCAGCACC
>OLNF01000691.1_pt1 | contig 30306 bp, 20 predicted proteins | sample 1673061 | NCBI WGS metagenome assembly OLNF01 (sample SAMEA3136751, study PRJEB25190) | human gut metagenome
TTTCCGCGACCGTATCTTTACGGTATCGGTACTGCTTCCGGATAAGCCGGGTGAACTCTGCAAGGTGGCGGATACGATCGCCAAAGAGCAGGGTAACGTAGTAAAACTGGAGCACAATCAGTTCGTTACAACAAACCGTACCGCGCAGGTAGAACTCCGTATCACGATGGAATCGTTTGGAACCGATCACAAGAACAAGATCATAAGTGCACTGGAGAGAACCGAAAGTAGTTCAGGCAAATCTGTAAGTTTTTTGGAAAGAAAATGGCGGAGGGCAGCGAATGTTTGGAAGAAGCGAAGACATTTTTGAGGAAGAACGGCCGAAAGAAGAAAAGGTAACAAGACAGGAACGCAGGGAAGAAAAGCTCCGGGAAAAAGAGCGGAAAAAACAGGAAAAAGAAGATTTAAAACAGCAGAGAGCCGCGTTTGAGGAAGAGATGAAAGGGCGCGAGCTGGAAGAAAAAAGAAGAAAACAGAAAATACGAAAAAGAACAGGAAATCGAAGATCTGCTGGAGGAGATGGAGGACGAGGCAGAGGATATGGCCTTCCAGGAGCACGGATTTTTTCAGGAAGAGTTAAAGGAAAAAATGGAAGAGGAGTATTCCTATGCCCTTTTGGAAAGCCAGTTTGGCCAGACTAAGAAAAATATCCGCACAGGTCTTGAAATCCTTACAGAAACAAGGGAGATGGAGCGTCAGGCCGACGGCCTGATGAAACAAAGAGAAGGACTGGTGCGTCAGCTGGACAGTGCCAAGAAGAAATTGACCTCTTTGGAAACTGTTCTGGTGGAAACAGAGAATGAGTGGAAGGAAGCCCTTTACAGCTGGGAGTCTGGAAATCAGGAACTTCATTTGGAAGGAGAAATGCTGAAGCAGTTCAGTATTTTTGCCGACAGTTATGGAGAGGAATCTGATTTTGCCCAGGTGAGACAGCAGGTGGCAGATGTATGGATTTCCAGGAAAAATCAGGTAGAGTCTGCTTTGGCTCTTACAGATGCGATGCTCAAAGAGAAACAAAAGGAACAGGCTCAGGTGGAGGATGCGGCGGGCGTATTCGTAAGGTTTCAACTTATATACCTTGTCACTTTGCTTTACGAATTTATAATCGAAGGGGGAAAGCACATTGGTCAGCGTTTCCTCCAATGAATAAGGCCGGATACGGAAATCGGCATACGGAAGCACACGCCCCACCGTATCCACGTCATATTTCAAGCGGACCTGGAAACGGGCGGCAACGTCATTCAACACATCGGATAACGGACGTGCGAACCGGGTTTCATAAGTTTGTGCAGATGCAGCGGAAAAAGAGAGTGCCGCCATGCACCATAATAGTTGTTTCTTCATCGGGAAGTCTATTTTATTTCTTTACCATCCACATACACATCATCCAGCACCAAGTCCTTGCAGTCTTCAAAAACACAGCGTTGCTTGGCATTCTGAATATACACATCACGCATCACAATACCGGTAATAGGCGCTTCGGGAAGGCCTACCACCATAATGGGGGTATTCACATCACGGACCGTCACACCCGACACATAGATATTACGAAATTCCGGAGTACGGTCACTCTTCGGTTCGGCAGGCATCTTGCTATATTTCAGATTGAGGACGATAGCCTCTTTCTTGATGTTACTCATCACAATATTGCTTACACGGATATCTTCTACAATGCCTCCGCGACCACGGGTGGATTTCAGACGAATCCCCCGGTCGGTTCCGTCAAAGACACAATTGCTGATGGTCACTTTCTTCACTCCCCCACTCATCTCGCTGCCGATAACTACACCACCGTGTCCGCTCAACATGGTGCAATTGGTAATCGTGATATTCTCGCAAGGAACGCCCAGTTTACGTGCTTGCAGGTCACGTCCGGATTTGATGGTGATGCAGTCGTCGCCTACCGAAATGTGGCAGTCGCTGATGTGTACGTTCTTACAAGACTCAGGGTTGATGCCGTCCGTATTGGGGGAAGGCACATTGTGGATGGTAATGCCCTTAATGGTCACATTATCGCAAAACTCAGGATTTACGGTCCAAAAGGGAGAGTTGATAATCTTCACGCCCTCTACCCGTACATTCTTGCAACGGATGGGATGTATGAAAGGGGGACGGAAGAAACGACGGTCCAATGTGCCGTGCCAGTCTTCGTTGGTTTCGGCGTAAAGGGCTTTCAGGTCGTTTTCCTTCTCGAACATGGGCTGGTACTTGTTGATGTTTCTCTTGCCGTTGTCCCGGAGATCTACAAGGACGCGGAAAAATTCCGTCCACCATGCTTTGCCCTGTCCGTCCAGTGTCCCTTCACCCTTGATGGTGATGTTCTCTGCATCCACGGCATAAATCAGCGGTTGGAAACTTTTCATCATGATTCCCTCATGACGCACTTCCACATAAGGGAGGAAATCGTCAAAGTTCTCCGAGAATTTCAAGGTGGCTCCTGCTTCCAGTTCCAGAGTGATGTTACTTTTCATGTGGATGGAACCGGTGAGATAAGTTCCTGCGGGGAAAAAGAGGGTTCCTCCACCATGGGCGTTCAGGCGGTCGATGGTGGAATTAATCAATGCTGTGTTCAGCTTCCTGCCTTGCACATCGGCACCTGCCTGCTGCATATCCACACGCTCCGCATGCAGAAAAGACAGACAGCAAACACATAGTAACAGACTTAAAAAGGTACGTTTATTCATATTGTTCATTAGTTGATTTTAGTTTTACCAAATACCCTTAGGGGGCTTTTTCTATGAAAACCGCGTTTATTTCTTAAAAGAATAAGTTCCGCTTTCCACTATCTTCGGCTCTTTTTCATCGGGAAGGAATACGCGTGCCGTACACCCTACAGGTATCGTTACTTTCAATGTAAAGACTCCATTCTCGCGGGTCCAGTCTACCGCAACTTTTCCGTACAAGGTTTGGGTAGAGGCACGGACGTATGTCAAATCGCCTACCGGACGGGGACGTATTTCTATTTCCTTCATTCCCGGTTTTCCCTCAACGGTGCGGATACCCGCCAGCGAGTTGAAGAACCATTCATCAATCTGCCCCATCATAAAGTGATTCCACGAAGAACCTTGCCGCGGGTCCCATTGCTCGGTCAGCGTGGTAGCTCCGAATTTCAGCTGGAAACCATAGCCGGGTGCTTCTTCATGGTTGTGCATGGTGTACATCAGCTCATTCAACCCGTTACGCGCCAAAGTCTGGAACAGATAACGGTTACCCACATCACCGGTGGTCAGCCGGTTGCCGTGGCGTTTTATATCCGCTACCAGATTATCAAGCACCGCCTGTCTGTCATCGGCGGGAACCATTCCCAGGAACAAAGGCAAGGCATTGCTGCACTGGCTTCCCGTACCATACTGACGAGTGTCCTTGTGATAAAACTCCCGATGGAATGCTTTATTAATTTCTTCACCCAAATGAGTGTAATATGCTACATCATACCTATTATCCAGCATACGTGCCGCCTCCACCAGATAGCGAACAACCATATAATAATGGGCGGTAGCTACCAAAGGAACAGGCGTATTACGAGAAAATCCGGCCCGGAAATCTCCATAATCATACCAATCACCCAGTCCGAAAGAAACGATTCCATCATTGGCACGGGTAGTCATATAATCAATGTAACGGCGCATTCCGTTATAGTATTTTCTAATCAATGAATCATCCCCATACGTCTCATAATACATGAAAGGTAATACCACAAAGGTACATCCCCATTCGGGAGATTCGGCAAAAGCATCCATACCGGGGCCCTCGAACACCACATATTCCGGAGCAGTGGTAGGAACCGCGCCGTTGGCATGCTGTGCATCGGCTATGTTCTGAAGAGTCTGAGGAACAAAGCCCGTCAAATCATAATTGTACAGCAAACCGGGACCGCATAAATGATCCTGTTCCAGCCAGCCCAGTTTCTCCCGGTGCGGACAATCCGTAAACACAGACTGCATGTTGCTTCGCACCGCTTTCTCTATCAGCCGGTGGGCATCATTGAAGATGCGGTTGGAGCATTCGAAGGTGGATATTTTAGGAGCCGAGTTATAAACAAAGCACGACTGTATCTTCTGGATCACCGGAAGACGGAAGGGATTCTTCTGCCCTTTCAGCACAGCACCTTCCACCTGAATATACCGGAAGCCATAGTAGGAGAAACGAGGATGCCAAGTTTCCACTCCCTCCCCTTTCAAAGTATATTCATAATAATGTTGTCTGCCGGTCTGACGCTGATTGCAAGCTCCCTCGTCCGTCAGGGATTCGGATACAAGCAAGGTTATTTTCTGCCCTTTCTTTCCACGGACGGTAATTTCGGGGAACCCGGCCAGGTTCTGTCCCATATCCAGCACAAAGGCAGACGGGTCCACCGTCCGTTTGGTTGACTTGCAGGCGGCTGTTATCTGTTCAGCGGTGAGCTTGGTCACTTTCCGGATATCATAACGCTCCATGATCTTTACCGGTTGCGCTATCTGCGGACGAAGCACCCCTTTGGGGGCTTCCTGAATCACGACAGGATGCCAATCCTGCTCTTTAAAACCGAACATGTTCCAGCCTTTCTGCTCACGGCGGGCGTCATAATCTTCTCCGCCATAGATGCAATTGAACAGTACGGGACTGAAATCGTACTTCCAGTCCTTTCCGGAAACAATCGTTTCACTGGTTCCGTCTTCATAATTCACCACCATCCGAAAACGAAGCGTGGGAGCGCCGAAACTGATTTGCAGTTTACGATAGCGGCCGCCTTGCACATTGTAAAATCCATTTCCCAGCAGGACTCCGATGGCGTTACCGCCTTTCTTCACTTGCGAGGTGACATCATAAGTATTATAATAGACACTTTTGTCATAGTCGCTCCAAAGAGGGGCAAATTCGCTGTCTCCCACTTTTTCTCCATTCAGCGAAAATTCATAAAAGCCCAAGCCACATACATACGCCGTGGCGTCTTTCACTTTCTTTGCCACATGGAACTCACGGCGCAGATAAATACTTTTCTTTGCCAAAGTATCCACAGCATCCCAGGCGGCCTTTGCCTCAGGCTTTTTCAGTTCACTGCCATGATATTTCCGACCTTCGGGTATGCGGGCATCCTTACGGGTAATGGCCCCAATCCATTCACTGCCGGCGAAAGCCGCTTCGGAAGTCAGGATACTGAAATCAGAGGGGGCACTCCATGCCGAAGGCGTATCAGCCTCATCCCAGACACGGACACGCCAAGTATAATGCCTGTCCTTCTCCAAGACCGCATCCGCACAGGAAACCAACTGGCTTTGAGCGGATTTTACTTTGCCGCTGTTCCAGACTACTTTTCCTGCCCATACATCCCGAATCTCTATCTCATAAGCGGTCTGCCGCGTGCCATTTTCCGGCGAACTCATCTGCCATCCCAAACGAGGGGTATCAGAGGTGGTCACTCTTCCGTCGCGCATCTCACACGTCAGGCGGGTAACAGTTATGTCTTTCGCCTGCACGGCGAAAGACATAACTAACAAAGCGGCTATTAAGAATTTTCTGTAATTCATTTTTCTTTCAACAGTCTGTTTATTATCTTAAGACATCCCCTTTATTCAAATTTATAGCACATTCTCACAAAGGACACGGGTCAATGTATCGGCGTGTCCCACTTCCTTTCCATCCACATAGATATGCAGACCTTTTCCACGCTGGTAACGGCTGCCGTCCTTATCCCACAAAATAGTGAGGTTACGGCCATGATACAACACATTATCCAAACAGAAATAATCCCACTTTCCTTCGGGAATCAACGGATTCACCTCCACTGTGTTATCCATGCGCGGACGGAGCCCTATCAAACCGGTAATCATCAAATCATTAAAAGTAGAATGATTGTAATAACGGCTGCGTTCCTGATCTCCTTTCAACCAATAACCGGTCACTTCATCCAGATACTCGCCTATGTAGGGGCGGCCACGGTGATGCTGCGACTCCACATAGCGTTCCATGTGATGGAAATACACGCTGTCTGTCAATACAGTCTGAGGATAATTATTCATGAAATTGGCCATTGCGGTCAAAGTCTGTGCAGATGCAAACGGCCAGATAGCCCCATCCCATTCACACTTACCTACGCCATGCGTGCGGAACTCAGGATGACGGCGCTCGGCAGTGGTAAGTCCGTAAGGTGCGGAAAAACCTTTCTCGTCCATCACTTCCTTCCATGCCACAGTGTATTTGGAAGAAGCATCCGGCAAATTGAAATACCAAGGGATATAGCCGATAGCCTCGCGTACCTCGGCGGACGCATCTCCACGCATCGTTTCAAAGAAATGATGGTCTGTGTTCCACAACTTATCCTGTACCAATGTTTTAATGGAATCGGCTTTCAATCCATATTTCATGGCCATGCCCTCATCTCCTGTCATGATGCCGATAAGAGAGAGTGCTTTGGCATTGCCATACATATAACTGTTGATAGTGGGACGGGCATATTGCTTACGACGGCCTCCGCTGATGGATTCTTCCATACCATCCTGCACATCTCCCTGCCAATAAAGTCCATTGGGCAGGCGGTTTGTCTTTTCCCAACGGGCATATTCCGCTTCCAAATCCTTTACCATATCCAACAAAAACTCCTTGTTTCCATCGACCATGTAACGTCCCAGTACCGCATCCGCATTCCACGAGCTAAACTTGGTCATTTTGGCCATCGGGCCTCCTTCGTTACCCCGATACCAAGTATGGATAATCTGATTCAAGTATTCCGGATTACGCAACCAGCGGCTCTCATAAATATGATGACCGATGGCACAAGCTATCAGATTGTATTTATCGGCATACGAACGGTTTACCAGAAATTCGGTCATACCATAGCCCACCGGAGTTTCCTTGATGTGCTTGCGCAGCGTCCACCAACGATAATAATACATTTCCTCGAAGTTCTTTTGAGAGCACTCGAAAAGAGGAATGTTTTCTTCCATCCATTGAGATGCACGGGCATTGGGAATAGCCTGGGCTATATTCTCATCCTCCATGCTGTTGAAATAATCCACATAGGGCTTGAAATCCTTATATTTCAAGAAAGCCGCACCGGCATCCTTATCAGCAGAAGCCGTCTTAAAGTTGGCTATACGATAGGTGCACAAGGGTTCCTGCTCACCCGCATCCGGCAGAATGCCATACCAGTCCGCCGGGGTATCCACCGTAGGATAAGTCCGTTGCGCTCCGGTCCGGAACATCACTCTCTCGATGGCCGGAACGGGCGCAAAGAACATACGTTGCCCCACTTTCTTTCCATCCACATAGACAATTACCATGCGGTTGGCAACAGAAAGCTCCACTTCTACCTTATACGTCTTGCCCGGTTCATACTTCAACAAATTACCAAACCGCGCACCTCCTTTGGCACGGAAAAGTCCATCGGGAGTCAGTTCCAGACGGGAACAGGCAATGCCGTTTTCATCCAGAAATTCTATCTGCAAAAGTCCTTTATCGTTCTGTTCCGCCATCAGTTCGAAAGATACTTTCAGTTCTTTTGTAGCAGGTATCTTACGCTCCACACGGGCATAATCGAATAAGTCCTTGTCTTGCAGCACCAGCCATTTTCCATCCAGTGATACGGGAGCCCACTGCAAGGAATACAAATTCCAGTCGGTCAGTTCGCTCAAATCTTTGTAGCCGGCAAAATCGTCGTCAGCATGCTCGCTGGCATGTGCGCGGACAGGCACAGGAATATGAGACACCCACATATCCTCTTTATTCATACTGTAAGTCACCCATAAATCACCATCGGGAGGAGTCCCGTTACCTTCCTGAATACCCCGTACATACTGAGGACCGAATGATTTATAATTACCTCCGTAACGCATCGGCGTAATCTCGCCGTGCACCAGGTTCAAAGTGGTATATTCCAGGCCGTCCTTACTCAGCGAAATAGCCAGTGGCCAGCGGAACTCGGAAGGATTATACACCGTGGCGTATGTACCGTCACTCAAACGTTGCCCCCATATCTTCGCATTACTGTTTACGAAACCTTTCGCACGTTCCACCGGTTGCGCCCATGTATTTCCGCCATCCTCGCTGATGGAAGTCAGGGCGTGTTTCCACAGGCTTACCAAACGGCCGTCGGGCAAGGTATAGTCACAATACGCTTTGTATTCTTTGTGTAAAGGAATCAACGGGTCATTGCGGTCGGCTTCCTCCACCCACTGCATACGGTAGCGGGGATTATCCAGAATCTCCTGACAGGCTTTTACAAACTCCTTGTCTTTACTCCGTTTAAAATAAGGATAAGAGGTATTCTTTTCATTGAACGCATGGTTATAATAAATGAAATAAATGGGGCCGAAGGAACCGTCCTTTTTAATTTCGCGAACTACACGGCCTATTCCGTTCCCGTCATTCGGATCATCTTTCTTGTCCAGCGCCACGCCATAGTTTCCCATGGCTATCAGTCGGCCGCTCTTTGACACATAAAAGCCTACACGCTGATGCATGATGGCATCCAGATCTTTTGCCTTGTCTGTGCGTCCGGGCTTGGTATAGCCATCGGGAACCCGGTAGATAGGGAAAAGGGTCACCGGGTTTGTCCAGTGATAACCGTCTTTCGAGGTCATCAGGAAAGTTTGTGAGGGAGGAATATGCTCGTCCGAAGGATCGGAAAGATAATGCATATAGAATTGTCCGTTCCAATAAGCCAACATGGACTGATGATTGTATGTCCATCCATTGCCGTTATCGGGTGCAGGATGTTCCCGGTTGGCACGCATCACCTGAATATTGTGTACCCCTACCACGGGTGACAATTGCCCGTCATGACAGGTAGGGTTAGACAGCTCCGTGCCTGTATAGTGTACTCTATCTTGCGCCGATACCGAAAGTGCCAGCGAACAGGCTGCTGCAAAGGTAAAAAGTTGTTTCAGTTCCATTTATTTACTTCTATGTTGTTTTTCCATTTATTAAAATGAGGTTTCTCTTCAGCTTGATTGACCTGCAAACAAGCAAAGCTCTACAAAACTACGAATTTCTTCGTTTCCCGATAAAAGCTCCGGGCTTTAAAAAAAGACGAAAGCACAAAGCAAATGTACTCTATAAAATAATGCTATTTATAAAAAGAGTCTTTTTGTTAATGAATTTGCATAAAAGAAGCTTTTTTACTATATTAGCAGCATGAAGTTAACAGTTTGATAACTTTTCTACGAGAAATATGTTATTTATAGTATTCACTTTCTTAACAACCGTTTGCTTATGAAACAAAAGAATAAGATGTTATCCACCCATGGCATTAAAACACTATTCGAAACCCGATTAACCCAACTCACTTCATTGGCTTCAGAAAGCCAGGATGAAACAGCTTTCAAAAACAAGCTGAACGATTATCTATTATCCGGTCCTATTTACAATCCTGCTGCCGCAAGGCAAATTAAAAGACTGATAGATAACGATGGAAAAACCATTTACGAAGCCTCTACAGAACAGGAGATTAAAATAGAAACCATCTCACTGCTTTGGAAGTTTTTAACGAATCGTATCATCAATGAAGAGATTTCCGTTGATTTATGGATTGACCTGTATCACCAGTTCGACCGGCTTTATCACGAAGAAGAGGAGCTACCTGATGAAAAACAAGTGCAACAGTGGATGAAACGCTGGCCCAGCGGACTGAATGAGGATGTCCGGGCTATCCGCCGACAAAACAAAGAACGTATCATCTCCCTTCTTATCCAGAAAATAGAAAACAGACACGCACCCTCCAGCCGCTACCTTTTTCCCGAAGGAAGCACGGAAGAGGACAAACGCCGGCTGGTCTGCCAATGGTGGAACGAAGCTCGTTTTCATCTGGCAATGGCCGTAAAAAACCCTACCGAACTGAACCGGATGCTAGGCAACTCCCTGTCCGAAGAAACCTTGCAGCTTTATCACAAAGCACGCAAGAAAGGAATGCCTGTCTTCATCACCCCTTATTATTTGTCATTATTGAATCCTACCGGAAAAGGATATGATGACGAAGCCATACGCAGCTATATCTTGTACTCTTCCCAATTGGTAGAAACTTACGGTAACATCCACGCATGGGAAAAAGAAGATGCAGTAGAGGACGGAAAGCCCAACGCTGCCGGATGGCTGCTGCCGGACGGACACAACATTCACCGCCGTTATCCCGATGTGGCCATTCTTATCCCCGACTCGATGGGACGTGCCTGCGGCGGCCTATGTGCATCCTGCCAGCGCATGTACGACTTTCAAAGTGAACGTCTGAACTTCAACTTCGAGGAATTGAAGCCGAAAGAGAGCTGGGACAAGAGGTTGAGAAAACTGATGGAATATTTCGAGAACGACACTCAGTTCAGGGATATCCTGATTACAGGAGGCGATGCATTGATGAGCCAGAACAAGACCCTGCGCAATATACTGAAAGCCGTCTACAAAATGGCTGTCCGCAAACGGAACGCAAACCTGCACCGCGCCGAAGGAGAGAAATATGCGGAACTGCAACGAGTACGCTTGGGCAGCCGGCTCCCGGTATATCTGCCCATGCGAATCAATGACGAGCTATTGGAAATCTTACGCGAGTTCAAAGAAAAGGCATCTGCCGTAGGAGTCAGCCAATTTCTGATTCAAACGCATTTCCAGACTCCGCTGGAAGTAACACCCGAAGCGCGTGAAGCTATCCGCAAGATACTGGCAGCCGGGTGGACTATCACCAACCAGTTAGTATATAATGTGGCTGCTTCCCGTCGCGGACACACCGCCAAACTGCGCAAAGTATTGAATGGGCTGGGTGTACTATGCTATTACACCTTCTCGGTAAAAGGATTTGAGGAGAATTATGCCGTATTCACACCGAACAGCCGCTCCTTGCAGGAGAAAGAAGAGGAAAAGGTATGGGGAAAACTCTCCGCAGAGCAAGAAAAGGAGTTTTTGAACCTGTTGAGAAACAGTAAAGACCGTGCGGCAGCCGTACAGCGTTTCTGCACCTTCCATCAGATTCCTTTCGTAGCAACAGACCGCAACGTACTGAACCTGCCGGGTATAGGCAAGAGCATGACTTTCGTAACTATCGGTATGACAAAAGAGGGAAAACGGATACTGGAATTTGACCATGACCCAACCCGCCAGCATAGTCCGATTATTCATCAGATGAAAAAAATATACATCAAGGAAAACAAGTCTATCTGGCAATATATGCTGCAATTGCAGGAAATGGGCGAGAAGAAAGAAGAATATGCCAGTCTGTGGAAATATATGGAAGGAGAAACAGAACACCGCTTCCCCTTATATAATTATCCCGATCCGGGATTCCGGATTACAGAAAAGTATAGTCACTTGTCAGTAGTTGATAATAAATCAATCTGCTAATTTGTCAATGTGACAATGTGCTAATGTGCCATGTGGAACAAAGCGTAACCCATTGACATATTAGCACATTGACCAATCAGCAGATTATTCAATTCGTAATCTTGATCCCCACAAAATACGTTCTAGGCTGTGTAGGCCCATAGAAATAACCCGAGTCACGATAACCACCTTTGTCCAAATCCTTTTGGAAAGCATTAAAGATATTCTGCACTCCACCGTTCAATTGCAACTTGATATGGTCATTCAATACAAACGTATAATTCAGTTTCACATTCAAATCAAAGAAATCAGGAGTATGCACCATTTCATCTTTAGCGATATATTGTCCTATATATTCCTCGGGCAACTCTGTCGGTGCGAAATGCGGCACATGCATCCGGCCTGTGTACACACCGGACAAGGAGCAGTCGAAATTCTTGAACGGAGCAGATGTCAATGTGAAATAACCGTAATAGTCAGGAGTACGGGGCATCCGCTTCACCGGCGCTACCTCAGGATTCTCACTCCATGCCTCCAGCTCAGTATATTCGCTGCGCTGCACCGTGAAGCCCACCTGTAAAGCCGCATCACGTCCATGTGCAATCTTTCCGTCCAGATTCACGCCATACACACGTGCCCCGTTACCGTTACGACGCTCCTTCACCTTGTTACCATTCTGGTCATGGCCCATATCCTCCAGTACAAACACGTCATCCAATCCGGTATAGAATCCTTCCAATAACAAATTGGTCTGGAAATGACCGATATTCGCCGTCCAGTCAATGGAGCCGCTGATGCTGTTAGAATGCTCAGGCTTCAGCCCTTCCGCCAACTTGATAAGCACGCCCTCACCTCCTACTGCCGTAACGTGCAAGTCTTCATCATAAGCCTGCGGCGCACGGAAACCGGTGGACCAAGTGATGCGCGCCTGTAGTTTGTCACTGGGCTTATAGAGCAGGTTCAGACGGGGGCTGAAGATGGGATTGTCAATCAGGTTATGGTCATCCAGACGGAAGCCGGCCAGGAATACAAACTGATTCATTTTCCATTCGTTCTGCACAAAAGCGCTGGCAATGCGCACATCCTGTTTCATATCACGGTGATAACCGGTCATAACATCGTGCAGGGAGTTGTTCTGATACTCCAGCCCGGCGGTAAAAGTAGCAGGAGAGAATAAAACTTTCTCAAAATTACCCACATACATGCCGCCTGCCACCCAAGTCAGATCTTTTGTCTTTCCGTATGCATTCGCATCCTGTTGCGCACCATAATAACTGTTACGGTCGGTATGCTGGATGGAAGAATAGAAAGAAAGCTTATGCTTGTATTCTTTCCAAAACAGATCATAACTCAATCCGCCACTATTGATAACGTGCTTGGTCTGTTCGGTGATATCCGTTTCGTGCGGCTGCAAATCAAATTTATTCCCTCCGCGGCGGAACTCATTCGTGGTATGATATTCCAGACTGATACGGCTGAACTGCGTAGGACGGTAATAGGTGCGCAGCCCGAATGTATTCATATTCAGCTTTCCCAACTCCGAGAAACCGTCCCCGTCCGCATCATACGGATTACGGTTCCGATAAGACTGATACAAAGCGATGCCATACGTATTGTCTTTTGACACCAAAGAGGCATTGGCTCCCATATACTGTTCCCACACCTTGCCGTTCATATTGGACATTGTTGAAGAAACCTGAAATGAATTGTTGATGGGGTCTTTCGTGATGATATTGATGGTTCCGCCCACTGCATTAGCACCAAACAAGGCCGACCCTCCTCCGCGGACAACCTCTACACGCTCTATCATATTCACCGGAATCTGCTCCAAGCCATACACACCGGACAGAGCACTGACTACCGGACGGCTATTGATAAGAATCTGAGAATAAGGCCCTTCCAGCCCATTGATACGCACTTGAGGGAAGCCGCAGTTCTGGCAGTTGTTCTCCACACGCAACCCCGACTGGTAATTCAAGGATTTAGCCAAATCGGTAGAATTCACCGATTCGAAAAGCCTGGCATTCATCACATTGACTACCACCGGAGCCACCTTGCGACTTGTTTCATTGCGATTGGCCGATACGACTACCTCGTCCGTCATAATACTTTCGTCACTCATCAAAAAATGAACATCTACCGTGAAGTCGTTACTGACGGTCACTTTCTTTTCCTGTGTCTCATAGCCCAGTAGCTGAACTCTCAATGTGTACTTTCCTGCCGGAACCTTCTTGAAACGGAACTCCCCGTCCTCGTTACTCACCGTACCTTGCCCGGTTTCCACAATCAATATGGTAGCATACGGAAGGCTGTTCTCCGTGCCTTTTTCCACTACATGACCTGAAATCACATTTCCTTCCTTCACAGGATTTACATCTTCTGCATACGCATGGATACCCGCACCCATCACCATGAGCACGAGTAACAGAATATATTGTTTCATCTATTTTTTCTATTACTAAAATGTTTCGGTTTATTCAATTAAAGAATGTGTGCAGCTCTACGGCAAAAGCACATCCGCATCTGTTGAACGGATTATCCGAATGTATCCCGTCAACAGATATACCTTATGTTTCAGCAATAAAAAGGAGGAGCGCGCAAATGGATACATTGCGCACAAAGCACTTTCGCGCGGAAAGTATTTGTCTTGTATTCCAAAACATACAACACAGGACGGAATACAGTCATCTCTGTCTGCCCCCCGGGCTCCAGAGTCTGGATAGTGCTCAGATGAGCAATTGAGATTACCTGTCCTGTGGTATGCGTATGGTGTTTTTCGGACGAAGGATGAGAGTGCACAATCATCACCCCGTTCACAATATGAACGTGGGTAAACAAAGTGATGCTTACCTGATACGTTAAAAACAGCGCCAGCAGTAATAACGGGGCTACTATGTACCTTCTCTTGCTCAACTATTTATTTCTTTTCCTCGCCAAACAACAATTGATAGTCTTTTTTCGCGGCAGGCACAGTCCATTCCTCCGGAATAAACTTCCACTGGTGCATAGCATGAGGATGCAGCACTTTTTCCTGCTCAATATATTGCATCAGATAATAACGCAAATCCTTATCGGTTGCAAAAATAATACGTTTTGCCAAATCTTCCTTGGAAATTCCAGCTCCAAGAGTCAGTAAATCTCCGCCACCGTTCCCACGGTAAGAATTCAAAGCCACTTTATAAACCTTATCCATACTGAAAGGAGTCCCGTCCGACATGCTCTGAATCGTGATTTTCTCTCCTGCCGGCTTGGTCACGTCCACCGTATAATTAATGCCTGCGGCAGAGTCAAAGTTAAAGCTGAAATTCTTGAAATTAGCACGCTTCCCCTTCTCTACCGGCTCCTTGAAAAGCATCAGGTGGTCCTCGGAACTCTTCATCTGATTAGTCCAGATGGCGTATGCCATTTCCAGAAAATCTTTAATTTCCTTGCCCGAAAGTTCCATCACATACAGCATGTTCTCGTACTTGTACAAATTGAACATATCACTCACATAGATGTCTCCTTCTTTAATCTCTGCCCGGAAGGACAACGGAGCACAGAAAGACACTTCAGCACCCGAAATTTCCAATTGCAACTGATGAATCAGGTCTATGAAAGGAGAAGAACCGAAATAAGCATCCTTCGCTGTGATGGTACGTGAAATTGTACCGATTTTACGGGATACAAAGTCATTTACAGCCTTGTATTGAGGGGCAAACTTATCCATAAACTCCCGGCTGACAGGATACTTGTTCATATCCGCCAATCTACCTTCCACCGACTTCTCCACTACTTTCCCGTCTTTCTTTGTTACGGTCAGGGTCACATCCGAAACTACATTGGCATTGTTTGCCGGGTCAATGACCAGCACACTGTCTCCTGCCACATTCTGCACCTTTACACATTCCCTAGTATGGTCGTGCCCCATCAGCACCACATCAAAGCCCGGAACCCGTTTGGCTACATCCATAGAGGCATCTTCCACCACCTGTCCCAACACGTTGCCCGACTTTCCGGCATGAAACAATCCCACAATGACATCAGGATTCTCTTTTTCCTTTATAATCTTCACCCATTTGCGTGCGCAGGGCTCCATTTCCTCAAAATGCAGACCACTCCATAATTTCTCCGGCAACCATGAAGGAATGGCCGGAGTAATCATACCCAGAACCGCTATCCTCACTCCGTCGCGCTCCAACACCTCGTAGGGTTTCAGATAAGGTTTTCCAGTGGCATTGTCTATTATATTAGCCCCCAGTACCGGAAAATCGCACTGTCTTATCCAACGGTCGTACACCGCATGCCCCGTCTCTACATCATGGTTACCCATATTACCTACCACATATCCCATATAATTCATCATATCCGCCGCAACATGAGTAGACACGGTATCCATAAAATTATAATAGTAAGCTGTAGGCTGACCTTGCAGGATATCCCCATTATCCATCAACAGGCAATTATCCCCATATTTCTCACGCTGTTCTTTCACAAAGGAATGAACACGGGCAAGACTTCCACTCCATTCTTTCCGTTCGATAAAGTTATACGGAAAGAAATTCCCGTGCACATCACTGGTTTCTATAATCTTGATAACCACTTCTTCCTGATTATTGGATGCAGACAACTGCATACCTGCCCACAACAGCAGGGCACTGATACATATTCTATATTTCATTTCTCTATTCTTTATTCTTTTTTAGTCAAAGGATGCGTGAATACAAACCGGGCGCCTTCGGTATAATCCTTGTCCACCCATATCTTACCTCCCAGATTCTCGATTATCAGCCTGCTAATGGCCAATCCCAGCCCCGTACCTTGGGAATATTCATTCAATTTCTCGAAACGTTCAAATACCTTTTCACTCTTATCGGGCGGAATACCGCAACCGGTATCCGACACTGACAATTCCAACTGCTGATGCTGTTTGTCTATGGCAACCGTCAGTTTGATAGAACCGGACGGAGTAAATTTTGCGGCATTGGACAGCAAATTAATCAACACCTGCTTCAGACGCTGGGCATCCGTCTTGACAACCAGCGAAGGCACAGGAGTTTCAAACAGAAACAAAGCACTGGTCTTGCGTCCATACTCCACTGTAGACAAAGCCGTCTGACACAACTCTACCACATCACATTCTTCCCATACGAATTTTATCCTTCCGGATTCCATGCGCGAGATGTCCAGAATATCATTTATGAGGTGCAACAACAAATCGGAATTCTTCTGAATGATATCACAATACTGCTCTTTCTCGGCAGGAGAGGAATCATCACTGACCAACACGCTGGAAAATCCCACAATGGCATTCAAGGGAGTGCGTATTTCGTGACTCATATTGGCCAGAAAAGCCGTCTTCAACCTGTTGGATTCCTCCGCTTTCTCCTTGGCTACCAGCAGTTCCTCGCCGGATACTTCCAGATTATGTTTCAAGTGGTTGATACGGATAATATAATATATGGCTATCAAGAAACAGGCTATCAGGAACATGAACGCCGAAACAACCCCTATGACCCAATATTTATACTGCTCATAAAACGAAGGAGTCTTGTTCACCAACACCGCTCCCTGAGGAAGATTCAATGAATCCAATTTGAATTCATGCAAACGCTTTATATCAAAAGTATAGTTTCCGGGAATAGTCAACAAGTCCACCCCTTCTCTATCCCCTTTATCCAAAAAATCATAAGTAACCGCGCCTATATTCTTTCCTACCGCATGGTACTCGGGAGTATATCCTCCCAATGCCCAATGTCCCAGCCCCACAGATGCAATAGTAAACACAGGCAGGGTGGGATTCGCATCGCGCAGCATATAAGTCGTATTACCAATAACATAACTCTCCGTACAGTCTACACGCCATGTTCCCAATAACACACACGTATTTTGAGGCAACCTGCGCATCCTTTCACTCACTTCCATAAAGGTTTCTGTACGGCCGTCCAGCCAAATTGTTTCTAAATCGGGGTACTTCTTCATCTCCTTTTTAACCAAGGCTTGCATAGACAACCCGCCATAGGTATTATCCGATATAAATGCCACACGGCGCATATCAGGATAAAAACGACGCATCAGCTTTATGTTTTTATCGACATCATATTCATATACATAACCGGCAACAATATTATAATCACTGAAATCCGTATAAATATTCTTACTTTCAGGTTCCCATACCCGCGTGTCGATACTATCATCGGGCAATACCAGTCCGTTGACACTGACCATGCCACAGATAGACGGAGTCTTTTTAGCTATCTCTGTGTCTTGTGAGATATAAGCCGACCATGCCTCCTGCCCCAACAATATAACCAGTGACGGACGGTTTTTCCCCTTATACTTACCAAGGATGGAGGCCATACGCGATTTCCACAGATAGGCCTCGGACAAATTCTTGCAGTTCATACTCTCTATGATCGGAGTATACTTGCCGCCACGCTGTCTGTATTCATCCATAAAAGCAGACAGGTTGTCAGAAATATACGCGTTTCGGGATTATAAGAAGTGACAATAAGGATAGGCCCTTCCGAGGTCGTTTCCGCCTTCACAGGACACAGAGCAACCACAGGAAGCAGCAGGACTAATAGCATAAAAAACCTGAATATGATTGCCAATCCCCTCATTTCCTTTAGAATAATTTCTAAAAATTCGCTGCAAAGATAATAAAATAAAAACAGAACACAACCAATTGGCATGTATTTTGTTTCTCTTAAAGCAGATGAAATTTAACAAATATATAATATGGCTTACATAGACTATTACAAAGTATTGGGAGTGGACAAAAGCGCCACCCAAGATGATATCAAGAAGGCTTTCCGTAAGCTGGCCCGCAAATACCATCCTGACTTGAATCCGAATGATCCTGGAGCCAAAGATAAGTTTCAGGAGATAAATGAAGCCAACGAAGTACTGAGTGACCCGGAAAAACGTAAGAAATACGACGAATACGGGGAACACTGGAAACATGCCGACGAATTTGAAAAACAAAAGCAACAATATGGAGGTGCTGGTGGATTCGGAGGGTTTGGCGGAGCCGGAAGCGGATTCGGTACGGACGGTAACGGCAGTTACTGGTATTCCGGCAATGGAGGAGAAGAATTCACCGGTGCACATTTCGGTGGCAGCGCAGGTGGTTTCTCTGATTTCTTTGAAGAACTGTTCGGGCATCGTGGCGGTGCAAACGGCGGACGAAGCGCCGGATTCCGTGGACAGGACTATAATGCTGAATTACAACTTTCATTGCGTGAAGCCGCCGAAACACACAAACAAGTGCTTAATGTAAACGGAAAGAACATACGTATCACTGTTCCGGCAGGTATAGCCAACGGACAGACTATCAAATTGCGTGGTCATGGTGCACCGGGGGTAAACGGTGGTCCTGCAGGCGATCTGTACATCACCTTTGTCATTCCAGACGATCCTGTATTCAAACGTCTGGGAAATGATTTATATATCCATGCTCCGCTTAGCCTCTACACCGCCGTACTGGGTGGTGAAGAAACCGTGGACACACTGAACGGCAAGGTAAAACTGAAAGTAAAACCTGAAACCCAGAACGGAACCAAAGTCCGTTTGAAAGGCAAAGGCTTTCCTGTTTACAAGGAAGAAGGCAAATTTGGCGATCTGATAGTAACTTATAATGTCACCATTCCTAGCAACCTGACCGAACATCAGAAAGAGCTGTTCCGCCAATTAAAAGATAGTAGCAATTAAAAAAAGAGAAGGATTATGCAGACCGATTTAATTATTATCAACGATTTTTGCGACCGTTGCCATGTGGACCCGTCGTTCATTATGGAACTGGAAGAAGACGGACTGATCGAAGTCCGGGTGATTGACGAGGAACGCTACCTCCCCACATCCCAACTAGCGGAACTGGAGCGTTACACGCATTTATATTATGACTTGTCCATCAATATTGCAGGAATCGACGCCATTCACCACATGCTGGAACGTATAGAACTTCTGCAACAGGAAGTGCGTTCATTGAGAAACGAACTGGAATTCTACCGCTAAAATCCGTGTCCGGAGAGGGAAAGCGAAAACTGCACCCACTTCTCTTTCCGGCACTGTTCATTTACTTTTATATTTCTGTTTTTACCGTTGTTTCTATACGATAAGCAGGAGTGCCGAACCGATCATCACCGATTCTCTTCTCATTATTATATATACCAAGAAAAAGTAATGGGCTGTTCCGCTCTTTCTTCGTTTTTCCATTTATTTTCTTACTTTTTTCCGCTTTATTATCCTACGTTTAACCTAAAATCACTATCTTTGTAGACTTAAAAGCAGCCGGCCGGTCTGCCGCTGACGCCGTAAGGCGAAAGAGGAAAGTCCGGGCAACGCAGAGCATCCTACTTCCTAACAGAAAGCTATCTGCAAAGGTGGAGTAACGTAGAAGAAAACAACCGCCACAATTCCTACGGGAAACGGGGTAAGGGTGAGAAGGTGGGGTAAGAGCCCACCAGCCGCATGGTGACATGACGGGCTGTACGTCTTAGGAGTTGTAAGGTCATGTAAACCGACATTATGAGGGTTGCTCGCCCCACGTCGGAGGGTAGACCGCTAGAGCCTGTTGGTGACAACAGGCGTAGATAAATGGCAGGCACTTCGCCGCAAGGCGAGGAACAGAACCCGGCTTACAGGCCGGCTGCTTTTTTTTCATATATCCTAATGAAGAGCTTATGAGTACCATGAACAAGGAAAAACTGAAAGGTCTGCAATCGTTTCTCAAAGATGATATATGGCGGGTGACAGAAGACGAGGTTAGCAAATCCCGAGGAATACTCTATAATGCAATAAAAATCGCTACTCTTTCTGTTCGTGAATTCACTCAGGGACGTATTTTGAATAAAGCATCCGCACTGACATACAGCACCCTGCTTTCTATTATTCCCATTCTGGCCATTTTATTCGCCATCGCACGCGGTTTCGGCTTCTCCAACCTGCTGGAAACCCAATTCCGTAGCGGTCTTGAAGGACAGAGTGCGGCTGCCGAAACCATTCTTGGCCTGATTGACTCCTATCTGGTGCACGCCAAAAGCGGAATTTTTATCGGAGTGGGTCTGGTGATGTTGTTCTGGACCATTCTGAGCCTGACCTATAACATAGAACGTACCTTCAATTATATATGGCAAGTGAAGAAGCCCCGTACACTGTATCGCAAAATGACGGATTATTTCTCCATCCTGCTCTTACTGCCCCTACTTATCGTACTTTCCAGCGGTCTTACCATCTTTATGTCCACCATGGTGAAAAACATGGAGGACTTCGTATTACTGGCACCCCTGATGAAATTTCTGGTACGCCTGATCCCTTTCATCCTGACTTGGGCCATGTTTACGGGACTGTTCGTCTTTATGCCCAATACTAAAGTGAAACTGAAGTATGCCATCATTCCGGGTATCATCGCAGGCACAGCCTTTCAGGCTTTTCAATACTTGTATATCGGCAGTCAGATATGGGTATCAAGGTACAATGCAATCTATGGTAGCTTCGCCGCCATTCCTATGTTCTTGTTATGGGCGCAGATTTCATGGGGAATCTGCCTGTATGGCGCAGAACTTTGCTATGTGGCACAGAATCTTCGCAACTACAGTTTCAGCAAAGAAACGGCAAATATCAGCCGCCGTTATCACGACTTTCTGTGTATCCTCATCATGTCTCTGATATGCAAGCGCTTTGAGACGGAAGAGGCTCCTTATACCGCCGAGACACTCAGCGACGAACATAAAATCCCGATAAGGCTCACCAAGAAAATCCTGTATGAACTACAGGACATGCACATGATTTATGAAACTGCTATGGACGGTGACGATGAAAGCATAGGCTATTTGCCGTCAGTAGATATCAACCGGATGAACGTGGCTATGCTGCTGAACAGACTGGACATAGCCGGAACGGAAGCCTTCAAAATAGACAAAAAGCGATACAGCAGTTCTTGGGAGGCGCTGGCAAATGCCCGTGAAGAATATTATAAAAGCACCAGCAAGATATTGCTGAAAGATTTATAATTCTGATATTCGATTTTACCACAGATTGCACAGATTCTTTTTTGCTCAAAAGCCGATGCGGATAATTCCGGATTTCCACAAAGAAGTTTCTTTCATCTTCAACAATCATCTGTGCAACCTGCGGTAAAAGAATCAGGAGAACTGCATCATGCGGCTTAAATATTTGCCGATGATATCAAACTCTATATTCACAATGCTTCCCACTTTAAAAGTATGGAAATTGGTATGTTCGTAAGTATAAGGAATGATGGCAACCTGAAAAGTATCCTCCGTAGGGTTACAAACGGTCAGACTCACACCATTCACCGTAACCGAGCCTTTGTCCACCGTGATGTAGCCGCGCTTTGCCATTTCCTTGTCAAACGCATATCTGAAAGTAAAATACCAGCTTCCTTCAGCATCCTTTATATCCATACATTCGGCAGTCTGATCCACATGTCCTTGCACAATATGACCGTCCAGCCGCCCGTTCATCATCATGCTGCGTTCCACATTCACTTTATCTCCCACTTTCAGCAAGCCGATGTTGGAACGCTCTATCGTTTCTTTCATGGCGGTAACCGTGTACGTTCCATCCTGTAAACTGACTACAGTCAGGCACACACCGTTATGAGAGATACTCTGGTCTATTTTCAGTTCGTCCACAAACGAACATTTCAAGGTGAGGTGCAGATTTTCCTGCTCCTTTACAATACGCACCACCTCCGCATATTCTTCTACAATCCCTGAGAACATAAGTTTTAGTCTTTAATTAAGTTTCGAGAACAAAGATAGAACAAAAAACACAAATATTCGAAACTTACCGACGGTTAATGACAAATGACCGGCAATTCGTCGCTAACCTGCCTTTTTTACATATTCAGAACAAAAACAGAGTGCCCAATTCTTTTTTATTATATATTTGCACTTTATACTTTGCAAACTTATTAAAAACAAACCATGGACAGCACAAAGATTGTTGGTGAAAAAATAAAATCACTACGTGAAACAAAAGAAATCAGTGTGGCCGAACTGGCCGTACGCTCTGGCCTTGCCGAAGAACAAATAGAACGAATAGAGAATAATGTAGATCTTCCTTCATTGGCTCCCCTCATCAAGATAGCCCGCGCGTTAGGGGTACGTCTGGGCACTTTTCTGGACGACCAGGAAGAACAAGGAGCAGTAATCTGCCGGAAACAAGAGAGTGAGGATACTATCAGTTTCTCGAACAATGCAATGGACCTGCGTACACATATGCGCTACCACTCACTGTCAAAATCAAAAGCGGACAGGCATATGGAACCATTCATCGTAGACGTGGAACCGACGGAGGAAAGCCACTTCTCACTCTCCTCGCATGAAGGTGAAGAGTTTATCTATGTCATGGAAGGCGCCGTCGAAGTATGCCACGGTAAAAAATGCCATCTGATTAAAGCCGGAGACAGTATTTATTATGATTCTATCGTTCCGCACCACGTACACGGATATCAAGGACAAGCCGCCAAAATATTGGCTGTTATCTATACTCCTATTTGATTTATGATGGAATTAAGCACGAGAACCTTGGGTGACTGGCTTGAACATTGGGCCCTCACCACTCCCGATAAAGAATATATCGTATATTCCGACCGCAATCTGCGCTTCACCTGGAAACAATTTAACGAGCGTGTAGACCACATGGCCAAAGGACTGCTCGCCATCGGCGTGAAACGGGGAACCCATGTAGGAATCTGGGCGGGTAATGTGCCCGACTGGCTGACCTTTCTGTACGCTTGCGCCAAAATCGGCGCCGTGGCCGTAACAGTAAATACCAACTACAAACAGGCAGAACTGGAATACCTCTGCCAGAACTCGGATATGCACACGCTGTGTATCGTAAACGGAGACCGTGGCAATGACGACTATGTAAATATGGTCTACGCCATGCTGCCCGAACTAAAGACCAGCCAGCGCGGATATCTGAAGAGCAAACGTTTCCCCTGCATGAAGAACGTGATTTACATCGGCCCCGAAAAATACCGGGGTATGTACAACACCGCCGAAATTCTGCTTCTGGGATGCAACATAGACGATGACGAGCTGCTGGAAGCGAAAGCGAAGGTGAACTGCCACGACACGGTGAACATGCAGTACACTTCGGGCACAACCGGTTTCCCCAAAGGAGTCATGCTCACCCATTACAACATCAGCAACAACGGTTTCCTGACGGGTGAGCACATGAAATTCACTTCCGATGACAAACTATGTGTCTGTGTACCCCTGTTCCATTGCTTCGGAGTGGTATTAGCCACCATGAACTGCCTTACACACGGATGCACGCAGGTGATGGTGGAACGTTTTGACCCGCTGCTGGTACTTGCCTCCGTCCACAAGGAACGCTGCACGGCCTTGTACGGGGTTCCTACCATGTTCATTGCCGAGCTGAACCATCCCATGTTTGATATGTTCGATATGTCCAGTCTGCGCACCGGCATTATGGCAGGCTCACTCTGTCCGGTGGAACTGATGAAACGTGTGGAAGAGAAAATGTTTATGAAGGTCACCAGTGTATACGGGCTTACAGAAGCTTCTCCCGGCATGACAGCCTCCCGCATCGACGATTCGTTTGATGTACGCTGCAACACGGTGGGCCGTGATTTCGAGTTTACGGAAGTAAAAGTGATCGATCCGGAAACTGGCGAGGAATGTCCCATAGGCGTACAAGGCGAGATGTGCAACAAAGGGTATAACACCATGAAGGGGTATTACAAAAACCCCGAAGCAACCGCCGAAGTGATAGACCGGAACGGCTTTCTCCACTCAGGAGATCTGGGAGTGAAAGACGAAGAAGGTAATTATCGTATCACAGGACGGATAAAAGACATGATTATCCGTGGCGGAGAGAATATCTATCCACGGGAAATAGAAGAGTTCCTGTATCAGATGGAAGGAATAAAAGATGTACAGGTAGCCGGTATCCCCTCCAAGAAATACGGAGAAGCGGTAGGCGCATTCATTATCTTGCACGAAGGGGTGGAAATGAACGAATTCGATATACGTGACTTTTGCGACGGCAAGATAGCCCGTTACAAAATTCCTAAATATATCTTCTTTGTTGATGAGTTCCCCATGACGGGCAGCGGAAAGATACAGAAATTCAAGTTAAAGGATGTGGGATTGGAGTTATGCCGGAAGCAAGGCATCGAGATTATTTAATTCAGCCTGCCTCTTGCATTAAAAATGCAGAATTAAGTTACACAGTCACGGAGAGGAATACATTGCACGGATTCTTCTCTGTGGTTCTGTATCGGATATCGGAACCGGACAGCAGATGTACTCCTCACGTTACTCCATAAAAAAAGGAGCAACGCCTTGCTCCAACCTTTTGTTAACCTTAAATCTAATACTATGAAAAACACACATGCAAATATACACACTTTCCTGCTATCTGCAAATTTAAAGAAGCGTTAAGAAGAAATTATAGTATTGTTTAATAAAAGCAACAACTCCTTTAACATTTCAAGTTAAAGTGAATGGTTTCTTTTAACAAAACAAAAAGGCTGTCCCGTAAGGAACAACCTTTCTATATTTTTTATAGTAGACGCTTCTACTTCAGATGCAACTACTTCTCTCAAGCCGATTGCAATCTTCAACCTTTAATCTAATACTATGAAAAACACATTTATATAACACGGCGGCAACAAGAATTGTTCAACCGCAAGTCATTAATAAATGTTTAAATCCCTAACTATACCTTTTCTTCCTTTGGCAAGACCGAATGCCAAGGAATTCCGTCTACAGTAGAAAGGTCCTTGCCAGACTCTATCAAACCACTGATTACATAATCTCTGGCAGTAGGATTCTGGAACGGATACAATCCAAACTCGGGAAGAACAGAAACAAAATGTTCCATGATTTCCGCTTGGATAGATTCATAACTAGGCCAGTTCTTATTGGACGAGAAACAATAAATTTGTACGGGCAGGCCATTCTCCGTAGGAGCCAATGTGCGCACCATCAGCAACAGGTCCTTACTGATAAAAGGATGGCGCTTCAGATAGAGAGTCATATAAGCACGAAGCAGCCCTACATTCGTATCGATGGTTCCATTTACCAATCCGGCCGGATTGTCAGTATTCGCTACTTTTCCTTCAGCCGCCTGTTTCTGCTTTTCTGTGATAAAGTCGGCCAAATCAGCATCAAACTTCTTCATTTTCTCCAAAAATTCAGGAGTACAGGGTTGTATGTAATCCAGTTTCAATGCATACTCGCGCATAATACGCCGCCCGCCCGATTCAGTCATTCCACGCCAATTGATAAATGAACCGGAGACTAATGAATAAGGAGGTATAGTGACAATAGTATTATCGAAATTCTGAACCTTCACAATGTTCAGAGTGATATCCATCACCACCCCATTCACATTATTCTGCGGCATCTCAATCCAATCGCCGATATGCACCATATCATTCTCGGAAAGCAGTACCCCCGCCACAAAGCCAAGGATGGTATCTTTGAAAATCAACATCAGTACGGCAGCAAAAGCACCCAGTCCGGTAATCAGGTTGAGAGGCGACTTATTAATCAATATGGAAATGATGACAATGATGGCAACACACGAAAAAATCACTTGAAAGATCTGTATGAAACCTTTCATCGGACGATTCTGTAACTGCTCCTTGTTCATCAGCACATTACCTACCGAGTTTAACACGGCATTGACCGAAAACAACAAAGCGATAAAGAAATAAATCCAAGTGATTTTTTCACTGACAGTAAACCAAGTAGAACGATAGTCGAACGCAAACGGCAACAAAGCGGATATAATAAGCGGCGGAATGACCGCAGACATTTTCCGCAAGGCATTGTATTCTATCAACGAACTTAAAAAACTGATATTTTTATATTTCAACACCTTCCGTGTGAAACGCACAGATAAATAATGAAAAACAGCTCCTACAGCAAAAGCAATAACCACAATCAGGATCAAGAAAATAATCTCATCCAGTTCATTCAACCTATCGCGCGGGATGCCTATCCATGATAGAAAACTCTTAATCCAAGTCAATAAAATTCGGGCAAATTCGTTTGTACTCATAATTATCGTCTTTTTACTTATAGAACCATCTATAAAAACATTTGTTTAGCTGAGGGATGAAAAATCCTCCCCCAGCCTGTCCGGAAACGGTTTCCTGCTTTCCTTTTACTCTGTCATTCCAGCGTAACAAGACTCTTTCAAGGAATCGGCGAAGTAAACCAAGAAGTCAAACAAATCTATTTATCGAATATACCATCTTTCGCACTGGCTGTAGACGGCACCCCAACATAACCTCCCAATTACAATTAGAAACCCCAATTGTCTTCGTATTCGAGAAACCAAGACCTATCCCTGCTTTATCCACATCCACGTTATCAAAAGTCACGTTATAAATAGGCTTCTCCTCTGTGCCTTGAAGCACCAATGCAGCTACATTCACCTTTTTGCATTTCAAATCCTTTACATAAATATCATGCACCTCAGTAAAATGATGGTTATCCATCCCCTCGCCTGCATACATGGAAGTTACGCGTACAAAAAGGGTTAACATGACTTTTTAACCGGTTCAATCTTTCCGCTGCCATGAAGCCCAAAGGGCGGAGAAACTGAGAAAAAGTAATAGCCCGCCAGCGGAATTAAACAACAATGTATTGCATCTGTTCCTGTTGCATAAGCCTTTTCTCTTTCCAGGTTAAACCTTTTTATACGGATGTATTCTATCTCCATAGCCTTTGGAGTTATCTCCATAAGCTTTGGAGTTATCTCCCAAGGCTATGGAGTTAACTCCAAAGGCTATGGAGATAGAATACATCCGCATAAAAAGGGTTAATCTGGAGATAGAAAAGGCTTATGCAACAGGGCTGGATGCGATATGCATTCTTTTAATCCCGCCGACGGATTATTATTTTTCCGTATCTCCTCCTCTTGAATGTCACAACAGCAGAAAAACCGGACCGACAAACTTCTTTCACACACACTACAGATGTTTATACCGAGCCTGAAAAAAGATATGAATGGAACAATAAAAACAACCTTCATTAAATTTCTACCACCTCAATTTACCAACTGTTCAAACAAATGGCCACACTGTTCTATTTCTCCCTTTTAAACATAAATAATACCGATGGCTTGTTCATTCCTAAAATAATAAATACCTTTGCAGCCTTAATAAAAAAGCAATGAAGTTTGATATAAAAAAACATATTTATTTAATACTTTTATTCATCTTATCTTTCACTGTAGAGACAGCTCAGTCACAAGAAGTTACCAACATCCATATAGCAGCGACAGATACGGTGCCAACCTATACCAGCGACTCTGCCGTTATCAATTTCTTAAAGGATGCCGGCATTCCTATCACCCAAAACAGCAAACTGAAATTATTAAAAAGCGGTCGGGCCAAATTCATCGATCTCTTTGAGGAAATACGGCATGCCAAACATCATATCCACTTAGAATACTTCAATTTTCGTAACGATTCCATAGCGAACGCACTATTTGATTTATTGGGAGAAAAAGTGAAAGAAGGAGTGGAAGTCAGAGCTTTGTTTGATGCCTTCGGCAATTTGTCAAACAACAAGCCATTGAAAAAGAAACACATACAAGCAATCCGTGACAAAGGAATCGAAATTGTCAAGTTCGACCCTTTCAAATTCCCCTATATCAATCATGCCCTGCACAGAGACCATCGCAAGATTGTAGTCATAGACGGAAAAATAGGATATACCGGTGGCATGAACATAGCCAATTACTATATAAAGGGTCTGCCGGAAATAGGCGACTGGCGCGACATGCATATCCGTATAGAGGGAAATGCCGTAAACGAATTGCAGGACATCTTCCTGGCCATGTGGAACAAAAGAACTAAACAACACGTAAGCGGAAGCCAATACTATCCCCTACGAAACGATTCTACTTTCAAGGGAAATAAGAATGTAGCCATTGTAGACCGCATTCCGAAAAAAGAGCCCAGACTGATGAGGCAGACTTATATCAAGTCCATTGATGCCGCACAGGATAAAATACAAATAGTGAATCCCTATTTCACTCCCATTCCAAGCATTAAAAAAGCCATAAAACGTGCGTTGAAGCGAGGCGTTGAAGTAGAAATCATGATACCGGGCAAATCGGATATTCCTTTTACCCCCGATGCCGCGTTCTATACAGCAAACAAGCTGCGTAAGAAAGGAGCAAAGATTTATGTGTACAATGGCGGGTTCCACCACTCTAAGATCATGATGGTGGACAGCCTGTTCTGCACTGTGGGAAGTACGAATCTGAACAGCCGCAGCCTACGCTATGACTATGAGGTCAACGCTTTCATTTTTGACAAAGAAACCACACATGAACTGAACACCATGTTCGAGCATGACAAGCTGGACAGTACCCTGTTTACCAAGGAAGAATATAAAAAACGCTCCGGATGGAAACGCTTCGTCGGTTGGTTCGCCAATCTGTTCACTCCGTTCCTATAAACCTCTGCCACTTCCCCAAACAAAGGTTTACAGATTGTTTCATCTCCTGCAAGGACGGGGCTTATCCCATCCGCAAGTATTCTCCATGCAGTAAAGCTTGACAGGTCATCATCAAAGAGAGCAATGCCTGTAAGCAGGAGAAATGTTACTCCACCATCACGGACGGTATCCCTGACAAGTGTGGAAAACCACGGCTTAGCTGCAAGGAAACGCTTTTCTCTCCGTATGTTTCACTTTATTATAGAACAAAGATAAAATAAATCGCTTTTTCATCCCCATAAACTACGATATTTTTCTTATTTTTGCCCAAATATGTAATTCCGCCCGAGAAGGCATAAGAGAACGAGACAGAACGATGAGAGTAGTTGATTTAATAAAAAGCACGGACAATACGGCTTTTTCTTTTGAAATTCTCCCTCCGCTGAAAGGAACGGGTATTGAAAAACTGTATAAAACGGTTGATACGCTACGCGAATTCGACCCTAAATATATCAATATTACAACCCACCGCAGCGAATATGTGTACAAGGAGCTGGGAAACGGGCTGTACCAACGTACACGCCAGCGCCGCCGTCCCGGAACAGTTGCTGTTGCCGCCGCTTTGCAGAACAAATACAATATAACGACAGTGCCACATATCCTGTGCAGCGGTTTTTCCCGCGAAGATACAGAATATGTATTGTTAGATCTACAATTCCTGGGCATCACCGACTTGTTGGTACTGCGTGGTGACAAGGCAAAGCACGAATCAGCTTTCGTACCCGAAAACAACGGTTACAACCACGCCATAGAACTGGAAGAGCAGATCAATGATTTCAATAAAGGCGTATTTGTAGACGGTTCCCCCATCAAGGTAACAGGAACTCCGTTCAGTTATGGAGTAGCCTGCTATCCTGAAAAACACGAGGAATCACCCAATATGGAACAAGATATTTATTGGCTGAAGAAAAAGATTAAAGCAGGAGCTGAATATGCTGTGACACAGATGTTCTATGACAACCGCAAATATTTCGAATTTGTAGAAAGGGTAAGAAAAGAAGGAATCAATGTACCTATTATTCCGGGTATCAAGCCTTTCCGCAAATTATCCCAGCTGAACACGATACCCAAGACGTTCAAGATAGACTTGCCGCAAGAACTGGCAAGCGAAGCGATGAAATGTCAAACAGATGAAGAAGCGGAAAGTCTTGGCATAGAATGGTGCATACACCAGTGCCGTGAATTAATAGCCTGTGGGGTTCCCAGCATTCATTTCTATACCGTAAGTGCCGTGAACAGTGTAAAGGAAGTTGCAAAAGCAATTTATTAAACAGTAAATAAATGACTATAAAAAGCAATGTTATTTAAAGATGTAATAGGACAAGAGGAAGCAAAACAGCGGCTCATAGCCGAGGTAAAAGAAGGAAGAATCCCTCATGCACAACTGATTTGCGGTCCCGAAGGTACAGGAAAGTTGCCTTTGGCAATAGCTTATGCCCGTTACATCTGCTGTGAAAACCGTGGTGAACAAGATGCCTGCGGAATTTGCCCCACTTGTGTGAAATTCAATAAGCTGATACATCCC